>Ga0187833_10002129_pt1 | contig 21639 bp, 27 predicted proteins | sample ETNtaG_37_FD_167968 | JGI IMG/M metagenome (GOLD analysis project Ga0187833, IMG submission 167968) | Marine microbial and viral communities from oxygen minimum zone, Eastern Pacific Ocean - ETNP2014_SV_400_PacBio MetaG (Illumina Assembly) | ecosystem: Environmental > Aquatic > Marine > Hypoxic...
ATTGTCATACAATATTGAAAGAGCAATAAGGATTGCTTCGCAACTTATAGAATTCCATTTGGGAATTCTACAGAGCCATTATTTAAGTAAAGTTTAAATACGTACATACAGTACTGAATCATATGAAATGTGAAATATGTAAAAACAAGATAGAACAAACATTCTTAAATAAAGTTCTTGGGACTTACATAAAGAATGATAAAGGCAAGAAGCATCTGATTTGCAAAGAATGCCAGAAAAATTTAGGGTCTAAAGAGAAAATTCTTGAGAAATTATAATAATATTCACTTTGCCCTGGTAGCATAGTAGCTATTGCGGCTGATTCGTAATCAGCAGGTCGGGAGTGCAATTCTCTCCCGGGGCTTACTTACTTTTTTCTAACACTCAAAAAACGAAACATTTATATACTAGTTTAATCACTCATAAGTAGTAAAAATGAGTGATTTATCAGATTTAATTAAAAGAGGAGAATTTGATCAAATAGTAGAACAATTTCCTACTTTTGACGATACTTTAGTTAGTCCTGATTGGGCAGGTCTTGGTGAACAAGCTCAGATAGATTTATATGATTTCTACTCAAAAAGAGAAGAATCTAGTGAATATTCTTCAGATGCAAATCCTATTGTTGACTACAAACCTAATAGACATTTAGATAAGATCAGTGAGCTAGCAGGTCATATTATTGGTATTGAATGAACTGTTATAGAAAATGGTGCTTCTACTTTAGTGTATGAAAAAGAAGGTAAGGTACTTGGTTATGTCTCATTTCAATTTAATGCAGGTAAGATATGTATTGAAGAGATAGCTGTTGACTCAAGTCACAGAAAAAAAGGAATAATGACAGACCTTATACAAGAAGTTGAATCTGTTAATCCTGGAATGGGCCTTGTGCTTAATGTAGCTGAATCTAATAATCCAGCTTATCACGCATTTTTAAGATATGGCTTCAAAGATACTGGAATGACCAATGGTCAGTACAGAATGATGTCAAAGGACTAATATTTTTAAATAGTAAATACCACTCATTTCTAGTATGAATACAATTGATCAGGCTAATGAGATATTCTTAGCTAATTTCAAGAATGAAACTTGTTTTGAACGAGCTATTTTCTTTAGTTGGTACTGCAAAACAAGAGATTGCCAATTTTGTTATATGTCGACTCAGCCCAAAAATAAAACAAAGTTTGCAAGAAGAACCACTGAATCAATACTTGCAGAATTAATCTTATGCAAGAAACTAGGTTGGGAGCTAGGCTTTGTGTCAGGAGGCCATGATGCTTATTCTGATGTTGAATTCAAGGAACTACTGAAGAACATTAATATTGTTTCAGGAGAAAAAGTATGGATCAATATTGGAGCAATAAGTGATAAAGAACTGCATCAATTCAAGCCTTATATCAAAGGAGTTGTTGCTTCAATCGAAACAGTCAACCCAGATATCCATAAGAAAGTATGTCCTTCAAAACCAATAAAACCTTTCGAAGACATGCTTGACAGTGCAACAAAGCTGGGTCTTAAAAAGGCAATGACAATCATACTTGGTCTTGGAGAAACAATCGATGACTTCAACCTGCTTAAAGAATTCATACAAAAACATGATATTGAAAAGATACACTTTTACTCGCTTAACCCTCAAAAAGGAACAATCTTTGAAAATGCAGAGATGCCTACAAAAGAATATCAGGCAGAGTGGATTGCAATGACAAGGATTGCTTTTCCTAAGATAAATATCCAGGCAGGTACCTGGCTTGATAAAGTTGATAATATTTCACTCTTGCTTAAGGCAGGAGCTAATTCAATAAGCAAGTTTCCTGCAATCAAATCATTCAATTCAAGTTATGCTAAATCTGTTGAAGAGCAATCAAGACAATCAGGAAGAGAATTCAAAGGCACGCTTACTAAATTCATTGATTTTGATATTGATGAAGAAGTTGATAAGTTAAACATTGAAGATAAACTAAAAGAAAACATTAAGATAAAGTTAAAACCATATATTAAAACAATAAAGAAGAATGAAAAAGATTAACTATTTATTAGCAGACTTGATTGATACTCTTGAATCAAAACAGATTGTAAAATTTATGTTTTATTTAGGAGTCATAATCCTAATGCTTTTGTTTATTACAATATTCAATTCAGCATTTGTAATCTTTTTGTTGTTCATAACAGCTTCATTATCAACTTTCTATAAACTTTATCTAAAGATACCAATTGGTTTTGAACTGATCACATTAATGGTTATACTTTTAGCACATACAAGAGTCATAGGAATATTTCCTCTAATTCTTCTCACAATTGTTACAGTATTTACAGCAAGAATAATAAGCGCAGGTATCCATCCTGAAATGTTTGCTCAGATACTTAATTATATATTTATTATATTAATCTCTGGATTTTTCTCAGAATTGAATATTGTTATAGCTGGCATGACCTTAATAATTATTTTTAATATAATCAGATTCATATATGGCATATTCCTGTTTGGTTTTGAACCAATATCAACAACACTATCATGTATAGGAAGCATTGTTATCTATTATGTTATCCTATCTAATTTTGCTCCGTTAATCCTAAAATCAATAATCTAAATGAAAATTAACTATCTATTGGCTGACATGCTTGATAAGCTTGAATCAAGAAAGATTGTAAGACTTATTTTTTATACTGTTCTTTTCATATCTTTATCATTAATAGTGGCAACATTCAATTCAGCTTTTGTTGTTGTCATATTATTTATCATTGCCTGTGTCTCAACATTATATAGGTTATTTCTTAACGTGCCGATTGGTTTTGAACTGATAACTTTAATGGTAATACTCTTTTCCTTTAGGTTTAGCTTATTGTTTACAATAACCATGATGATACTCGCAGTATTCACTGCAAGAATAATCAGTGGAGGTATAAGTCCTAAGATGTTCACACAGATAATGAATTATATGATTATAATATTAATCTCTCCTTTCTTTCTAGGACTTGGTATTGTGACAGGTGGTATGACTTTAGTTGTAATACTTAATATGATAAGATTCTGGGTAAACATGTTTATATTTGGTTCTGATCCAGTCACATCACTAATACCTAATGTTGGTAGTATTGTAATCTATTATGTTATTATGACTAACTTTGCTTCTTCAATACTTGCTCTTCTTGGCTAAACCCAATTAAGCATAAGTTTGAATACAAACACGTTAAGAATTACGTTTGATGCTCTTGCAATGGATGCAGTAACAAAATTATTACCCAGAAAACCTACATAAGCAACCCATTGAAGCATGTTATGAACTATCAACAGAGAAACATACCATTTGATTGGCGAAAAAGTAGATGATAGTAACGCTAGGATGATCAAACTAGCAGCCCGAACCATTGTTCCTGCGCAGAAATATCTTCTTACAACAACAAGTATTGTAATGCCAGCAATCGCTACAAAAAGACCCCAGTTAAGACCAAATTTAACAGTAGCAAACATGACACTTACTGACATTAGTTCAACGCTTATTGGAAAACTATTGCCAAATAATAACCGTTTGTTGAACTCAACAATGGTTGCTACACTAACAAGAACTATTGATACTATCAACCCTGTAAGAAAATTTCCAAATGACATCAATACAATTAGTAAGATAAGACTAAATATTATTGTTGCAACAGGAACTCTTCTTTTTTTCACTTTATCCATAACAAAATTGAATGCAAAGTTGGTTTATAAAATTAATCATATTAAATCAGAAAGCCAGAAGTCCTCACTATTTTAAGGTTAAGGATAAATGGCTTTGCGCAAGGATTTCTGATTTCCTAAAAATTACAAATTATCGTCAAATTCCTACCATTTATAGTTGGGGAAAGGAATTTGATTATTTTTTTGAATTAAAGAAATGTTTAATCTTCAATTGGTTTTGTATTTTCCCAATTAATGTTCTTATACCATATGACTGCAACAATGTTTGCAACAACTGATGCAATGACAATGCCCATCCATACACCATTCAGACCATATTTTAATGATAAGAAATATGCCGCTGGCACTGATATGATAATAGTTCTTAGTACATTAAGAGATAATGATTGTATTGATTTTCCTGCTCCTAACAATATTCCTGCAATCACTATACCAACACCTGCGAATGGGTATCCTAATGGAATTATCTTAAGGTACGATATTCCGTTTGCAACAACTTCAGGCGTTTTATTGAACACAATTACAAAATACTTTGAAAATAAGAAAAACAGTATCCCTATAACACTCATATAAGATGCTGTTAAGGCAGATGCAATCAATGCAATCTTCTTAACCCTGTCAAATAATCTTGCACCAATATTTTGGCCTGTCATGCTTATCACTGCAGTCATCACTCCGATTGCAGGCATTACAGCAACAGTGTCTAATCTGAACCCTATACCAAATGCAGCCATCGCGTTTGTCCCAAAACCAGCAACTATTATGTTCATCATGAACATACTAACAGACATTGTAACCTCTGATAATGATGTTGGTATCCCTACCTTAAATATCTCTTTTAATATTGATGGACTGTAATGAAATTCTCTCAGATTAAGTTGTAATGTCGCGTCCTTTCTGAATAACTTTGTAAGAGCAAATATACAACCAATGCCCATTGAGATAACAGTTGCCAAAGCTGCTCCTTTAACACCCATGTTCAATGCGAATATGAATATTGGATCAAGTATTATATTGATCAATGTAATCATAAGCATAATTTTCATTGGGTTCTTCATGTCACCTTCTCCCCTTAATATCTGGTTTATTGTGACTGTTATGAAGAACAATATTGCTCCAGCAAATATTACATTGACATAATCAAGTATCAATGGCATGACATCGGGCCCTGCACCCATTATACTAAATATATCCTTAGCAAATATCAATCCTAACATTGTGAAGAGTATTCCCATTATGATTGCAATCAATATTACATGTTCAGCTGCATTATTTGCTTTATGAAATTTCTTAGCACCAATGCATCTAGCAATTAATGATGTTGAACCTGTACCAATTCCTGCGCTTAACGCAAACATGAGAAACAATACTGGGAATGAGAATGATACGGCAGCAAGTGCTTCTACTCCAATCCACCCTACATACATAGCATCAACTAGATGGTATGCCAGGTTTAGCGTAAACGCTATAACCATCGGATAAGATGTCTTTAATATTAGTTTAAGGATATTTCCTTGAGTGAAATCCTGTCTCATGTAGAATAGCAAGAAAATACTTAGTATTTAAGTTTGGTGTTTTGGAATTTTTGTTAGTTTTTGAAAATGCCTTCAGAGAGGTGATGAGCATTGATTATTATTTATTTACGTTTTTTAAAATTAAAATAAATCAATGAGCAACAAAAGCAGGAGAAGATTCTACCTAAAAAATTCTAAAATTTATTCGTATCTCAAAGCATCAACAGGCTTAAGCTTAGCAGCAGCTCTTGCAGGCATCAAACCAGAGAATGCACCTACAAAGAAACTAAATAATAAACATCCTACTATTAAGAACCAAGGGAATATTGGTTGTAAAAGTCCGTAACCTGCAGCAGCTGCAGCGCTACCCCCTGCTTTAGCAATCAAGTAACCAAATATGACTCCCATAAAACCTCCAAGAAGACCTAGTATTCCTGATTCGATAAGAAATATTGATAAGATACTATTATTTTTTGCACCAACTGCTTTCATTATACCTATCTCTTTAGTTCTCTCGATGACAGCTGTGTACATTGTGTTCATAATATTTACAGAAGCTACAACTACAGAGATAAGAGCTATTAAGAATAATATTCCGTTTAATATATTGATAATCATCCCAAAAGTTTCAAGAATGTCAGCAAACGTCTGTACAAAGAATGTTTCTTTCCCTTCATCTTCATTCTTGAATTTTCTTAATTTATCTTTAATCTTGTCAGCCAGTTTCTCTGGGTCAATAGTTTTATCAGCGCTCAGCATTACGTAACCGAATTGATCCTTATTATCAGGAAAGATCGCTTCAAATCCTGCATATGTAAAATAAACATTAGAATCATCTTGAGGATTGCCTACTTCTTCATAGAACCCAACCACTTCAACCTTGTTTCCGTTGATCTCTATCTTATCTCCTAGCTTGATTGGTTTCTTGAATATCTTATCAGCAAACTGATAGTTATGCCCTAATGTAACCTTAGAGGTTTCACCTTTCTTCAATTGCCTTCCTTTCATAATCTCAACAGTGAATGCTTCCAGAATGAAATCAACTTCTTCCATATCCATCCCAATAATAAATACAAACCTATTTTGTTTACGTGATTTAATCTCACCTGCCTTAGCATACATGCCGGATATTTTGTTGACACCATTTATCTTTGCAACAAAGTCAACTTCATTTTTATGCAGCTGAAACGTCTCGTCAGTTCCAGGAGCACCGACCCCTTTAGACTGGATAAACAGCTTATCAATGCCAGCCTCTTCAGCTAACACATCCATATAATTCTGTATTCCAAGACCAAAGCTGACAATAGCAAATATTGCCATAACACCTATAAGAATGGAGAGAACTGTAAGAAAACTTCTCATCTTTCTATGAATAATGTTCTGTATTGTGTATTTAATTTCGTCCAGGTTCATTTTGCGAAACGTAGTGCATCCACAGGGTTTTTCTTAGCTGCTTGTATTGCAGGTACTAACCCTGCGATTAATCCAACTATGAATGAAAAAAATAATGCGGCAAATATTAATGTGAATGAAACATGTGCTTGTATCAGGTTAACTCCTAGCGCAGCTCTACCTGCTGCTGCAGCACCGTAAGCTAAGATCAGTCCAAGGATGATTCCTATAGTCCCTCCAACCAATCCTAATAATCCTGATTCAATAAAGAATAATGTGAATATACTAGAGTTCTTTGCACCAATTGATTTCATAATGCCTATTTCTTTTGTTCTCTCAAGCACAGAAGTATACATTGTATTTGTTATGCCGATTCCACCGACTATTAATGAGATCGATGCAATCAATATTATGAATATATTGACTGCAACCAGTGTTGACTCTAAAGACTCAAGAGCTTGTTGAGGACTTTGCACTTCAAAATCCTCTTCACCTTTTTTGACATCCCGCTCTTTCCTCATTAACTTTTCAATGTCTGATTTTGTCTTACCAATCTTACTCTCATCTTTGATTTTGACACCAATTACATTAACTTCACCAGTATCACCAAAATCAGCCAATAATGTAGCTTCATTTACCAGCACAGCGCTGTCAAGTAGAAAGCTGCCTTTTCTTTTCATGATACCAACAACCTCATAAGAAATACCATTTATCAAGACTCGGTCGCCTGCACTAATTCCTCGGCCGTCCCAGTTATCAGGCTCAGTAAAACTATTTCCCAATAAAACTTTTCTTGTGTCACCATCTTTCAGCAATCTTCCTTGCTCAGCCTTGACATTGATCATTTTTTCTATTATAGCTCTATTATCACCTGATGGAATAGAAAGCGCCATGCCAATGCCTTGGACATTATTGAACTCAAGTGTTCCTGTTTTGATATAACGGTTTATTGCTACTTCTACATTATCTATTTTAGCTATCTTATCAGCAATGTCTTCTGTTAATGGATTAGCAACAGCAGTACCTGGCGGTCCTGCTAATCCTAAACCTGATGCCTGGACAGACAAAACATCTGTCCCAAGAAAACCAAATTGGGCGCCTATGGCTATCCTTAACCCTTCACCTAACCCAATTAATGAAATTACTGCAGCTATCCCTATGAATATACCTATCATAGTAAGATAGCTTCTTAACCTTCTTCTTGTTAAGTTATTTACAGCTATCCTTATGTAATCCTTTATCATAATAATTTAAGCTTTAGCTGATTTCTTATTCTTGCGCCTTTTCTTCAGATACCACCAAGCTCCTACTCCTACAATAAGGATTATAATAAACAACCCAGTCTTTTTACTGCCTTGGATTAATCCAAGTTTCTTTGCCTCTGTTGTAGAATAAATCGGTAACTTAAGTGATACAATCTCTGAATATTCATTATTGTTTGAATCCAGATAACTTACTTCTAATGGAAGCACTACTTCTTTGACTTTGTTGGTTATATACAACTTGAAATCAGTTGTTTCGTAATCATCAGAGTCAATATTGCCTACATACTGTTCTCTTGTTGATAATACAATATAATCCTTGCTTTCTGTTAGTATAGTGTTAAGGAATTTTATATCAACTGGTCCGTTATTGACAAATTTGACACTTACATCACCCTTAGTTTTTGGAACATATACGCTTGATGATTCAATTGTTGCGTACCATGTAGGTTCCTGGTTTACAAGTATGCTTACAACACTATCCTGGGAGTAATTTGATCTTAGTCTATCAGAATACTCAATCTTGACAGGGATCTTATGCACTTGTGAGCTTGCAGTTGCACTAGCAGTAAGATCAAAGCTTATGATCTTTGTTTGCTCAGGGTTCAGTGTTAGTATTGATTTCTGGTTTGAACCTCCAATCGGTGAGAACGGAACATCATCAAGGTTTAGCTTGATTTTAATATTCTCAATTGATGAGCTCTCTGCATTCTCAAGTGAGATAGATAATCTTGTTTTTTCTCCAGGAGCTACTTTTGCAGGGTTTGTTTTAACATCCCTTATATTCAATATAGCTGCTGGTGATTGAATCTTTATTGTGAATGTATCATCATCAAATTTCATCCAGTCTCGATCTCCTGCTTGATTCTTGAACTTGAACATCACAGGAACTTCACTATAACCATCAGGTGAATTCTCATCAACTAATAACTGATAACGCACAATAACTCCTTCATCACCGAGTTGTCTTCCGTTTACAGTGCCAAGATCTTTCTCAGCATCGTCACCGTAAAGGCTAAATGGATACTTTGGTTCAACCTTAAATACGAAATCATTGGCAGCATCTCCTCCAATGTTTTCAACTTTCCATTTTACATCTACAACTCTTCCTGGTTCAATCGGATCAGGATCTTGATTAATAAGCGTTACTTTGACATTTGCTAGTTCAGTGATAGTCCCTTTTGAATAAGCGCTTACAATGCTTCCTAACATTAACACTAAAACAAACACCATTAAAATTTTCATATATGATTTCATTTTACTCCTCCATTTACTTGTGTTTTTTATGATTATGTAAAGTTCTCACTACCTGACCATCCATAAGAAACTCTGTTCTCTGGGCAGCCTTTGAAAGATAATCATCATGAGTTACCATTATTATTGTTTTTCCTTCTTTTTTATGCATCCTTTTAAGGAATTCCATAACAATCTGGCCTGTTTTTGTATCTAAATTTCCTGTTGGTTCGTCAGCCAAGATTACTTCAGGATCATTTGCAAGCGCTCTTGCAATAGCAACTCTTTGTTGTTGACCTCCACTTAATTCATTAGGTTTATGATTTACTCTTTCACCAAGGTCAACTTGCTCAAGCAGCTTTGTTGCTCGCTCTAGTCTTTCTTCTTTCTCAATACCTTGAAAAGTCATAGGGAGCATCACGTTTTCAAGTGCGCTAAGTGTATTTATCAGATTAAACTGCTGGAAAACAAATCCTATCATCCTGCCTCTTATCTGTGCAAGTTCTGATTCAGTCATGTGTGATATATCATGGCCATCAAGAAAAATTCTTCCTTTACTAGGAACATCTAAACAACCAATGCTATTTACCATTGTTGACTTACCAGAGCCAGATGGACCCATAATAGATACAAATTCACCTTTTCTTATCTCAAGGTCAACACCTCTTAGTGCATTTACCTTTACTTCACCCATCTGATAGATTTTCCATACATTGTCCAGCTTGATTATTGCTTTTGATTTCATTTTGCTATGTTTTCTAGATCTTTAGTCCACTTTTCTATTATCTTTTCAAATATTAGCATCTGATCATAGTAATTTTGGATAATTGTAATCTTTTTTTTGCTATTCTCTGTTTTTGCCTTGTCTTTATATTTCTTTATCATTTCAGGTAATTTTTGTTTAGCAGGCTTTATCATGTTCTCTGAAGCATAGATCATCTTCTGGATATTCATCTTGATGATATCCTTGTCCATAAAGAAAAAGACCTTTTTAGAACCAGGTTTCCTTGTCCTTTGCACAAAACCTACAATCTCAAGATTTTTCATGGTGTTTGAGATAGATGCAAGGCTATATCCAGTCCTTTTTGCAATCTCTTCCATAGCAATCTCTTCAGGCTCAAGGAAAAGTATTGAAAATACCTTTAATGACAGGTCATCCATACCCATTCCTTTGCAACTTGTTGCAAAATGTTCAGTAAATTCCTTCTCAAGTCCTTCCATCTTTCACAACTTTCAGTATTTATTGAAAGTATTGTGTTTATTGAATGTTTTGAATATATAAAGTTTTAGGTTTTTGGTGTATAATCTCTTAATAATTAATAAAAACCTCAATGATCATTCTCTCATTCTTGACTTCTACCCAAAAAAGGTAGAACCCACTTCTTATTGCTCATGGAGTATTTTTATTTAATTTATCTTTAAAACCAACCAAAACTTTATATAATTTTAACACTAAATTCTATGAATGACCAAAAAACATCATATGAAAGTACTCATAATAGACAACGGCAGTAAAGGTGTTGATAAGGTACATGAACATATAGATGACGCAGCAAAGGAATATGAAGTAGAGAGTAATGATGTAAAAAGAGTCACTGTTGAAGATCTTAAGGAAGCGTATGATACAGGAGATACTGAGTTTGTTAAAGGCTTTGACTATATTCTTTCATCTGGTTCTGGCAAACAAAGAAAATATGATTCAGAACTTCACAAGTTTGTGGCAGATAACGCTGATCCTGATGCAGTTTATCTAGGGATATGCCATGGAGCGCAGCAGATGGCAGTTGCGCATGATGCTGAACTCAAAAACTCTGGTCAGATGCATAGAGGGCAGCGTGAATCGACCGTTACTGCTCATCATAAATCTCTTGAAGGTGTTGCAACTGACGAAAAGATGACTCATCATGCACATCACCAATACTATATTCCTACTGAGAAAGCAGGAACTAAGCTTGAAGTAATCGCTGAAACTCAATCAGAACATACAGGTGAGAATTTTGTTGAGATGTACAAAGTGCTTGGCAAAGACTATTTTGGTATACAATCACATCCAGAGAAAGGCGAAGGCAAGGTAATAAAGAACCTGTATAAACTTGCCCATGAAAAGAAGAAACCCCATAACACTTATAAATAATTCTTAGTACATTTTTCCTATGCAACTATTGTCTTTAACTACTGAACAAAGAGACGAACATAAATTATGGATTGATCATTTTGTATCAGAATATTCATTCAAATTTTTAGATCCTACTTATACAGAAGTTCCATTCGTAAGTCAATATTTTGCTGATGATGAAATATCAAAAAGGGTTTCTTGGATTGAATATTATTTATTAGGAACTTATCCAATTGATATGGGGACTAATGTTCATAAAGAGATGAATCGTTTGAGATACACTTTTACTGAAAATGAATATAATTGGCATAAAAAACATAATAAATTAGGAACTAATCGTTTTGGTTCAGTTGCAGGATCAACCTTAGGTGTCTTGAATTTGCTTTTGGAAAGAGATGATTTACATATTGGTCCATTGGTTAAAGGAGAAGAATATTCTGAGATGGCTTTTAATGAAAAATTAACCCTTTGCACTTCTATTGATCATAATTTATATCGCGTTCTTGAAAAGCTATATGCTGAATATAATATCAGTTAATTTCAACAATATTTATAAATAGTTGATTTCTATCTATTTTACATGGAAGATAAGAAAGAAACAATAGATATTCCTGAAGAAGACACACAAACAGAGGATATTATCTCACAGGATGAATTACCTATAGATGAATCAGGTAATGAACCTGATGAAGAACAAGGTAGTAAGTCTGCACGCAATATTACTATAGCTATTATAGGGCTTATACTTGCTTTTGTAATTATATTCAATGCAGGTAAAATTACTGGCTATTTTGCAAAAGAAGAGATTCCTTTACCTGATGACTATTATTATGATGGCAAATTCCATTTTGTCAAAGAAGGAACCATGTGGAAGACTCAATTGATCTTTGGCAATAAAGTAATAAATATTCCATTGCATTTCGGTCCAAGGGAAGTTGAAGATGTTCTGATTGAAGGTAAAGTAGATGATCGCTTTACAAATTCAAGCAAACTTTACATCACATTTGATCCTGGTGAAGAGCTTGGTTATGTAGCTGTAGCAGCTGCTGAATTAACTCTTAACCTTGTACAAGCTATGAACTTTGAATTAACAGCAGCATGCACTACTAACTCATCAGAATCATGTTATTCTAGACCAATCATCAATTGCGATAACACAGAAAAAGGTGTTATATATATCAAGGAAGATTTTGAGCAGAAGATTACAATGGATGGTAACTGTATAACACTTCAGGGTACAGGAGATGACCTTATAAAATCAGTTGACAGATTACTTCTTAAATGGTATAGAGTAATGGATTAGTCTTTGTTTAATTCTTTAATTATTTAGGTAGAACTTTCTTTATTGGTAGAAGTTATTTAGATAATGCCTTCAGAGAGAAATTCCTCATGGAGGATTTTTCCAAATTAAATTAAATTAAATTAAATTAAAATAATCAATGCTCATCACCTCTCTGAAGGCATTTAATGAAAATACCAATTAAATAATTATTTAAACTCAAACAAACACAATATTCAATATGTCACACTACTATTCCAAAAATCAAACATCTGAACTAAAACTCAATAAGATAGAAGTCAGACTGCTTGATCACGCTCTTGAGTTCTATAGTGGCTCTGGTGTCTTTTCAATCAAAAAGATAGACAAAGGAACTGATCTATTAATAAAGAAAGCTATCATCAAGGACAAATGGGATATACTTGATATTGGATGTGGCTACGGTCCTGTTGGCATATCAATAGCAAAAGCATATCCTTCTACTGAAATAACACTAACTGATGTAAATAAGAGAGCTATTAAATTAACAAAGATGAATGTAAAGTTAAACAATATTGAAAACACAATTGTATTTGATTCAAATATTTATTCAAGGTTAGAAGGTAAGAAGTTTAACACAATCTTAACTAATCCACCACAGAATGCTGGTAAGGATATCTGCTTTGGCATCATAGAGAAAGCAAAATCACATCTCAAGCAAGGTGGTTTACTACAACTAGTTGCTAGACACAATAAAGGCGGCAAATCATTAAGCGCTAAAATGGAAGAAGTCTTTGGCAATGTTAAGGATATAGGAAAAGGTTCTGGGTATAGGGTTTATCTAAGTGAGAATTAATCTAAACTATCCAATTTTCCATTCAAAACAACACAATTTATCGCTTCAAGCTCATGCAAACATGATTCAGGCATTTTATTTAGAACAAATATCTTCTTTTCTCGATTAAACGCCATTCCAATCTCCATTAATGAATTTACACCAATATGATTTTCTTTATCATCCTTAGTATAATTCATAACAAGAATTGCATCAGCTTTAGCCAGATTCTCATTAAACTTTTGCATTGCCTTCAACTTAAAATCCTTAGGTATTGGTTCAGGCATAGGATCTTTCCTTGGCAAGATAACGTAGTGTCCTCTTTCTTCAAGATATTCTTTAGCTTTGACAAACTCATCATAAAACTTCATGCTTCCAACAATCGTTATTTTCATTGTCCCACTCCACTGAAATCCCGCGGAACTTCAGTTTTCTTTTCATTATCAACAATATCTTTGAACAAAGGTATCTTGATTGGTGTTGCGAATCTAGCAAAGTTTGAAGTAATGATTGCTTCTCCTTTGTCAAGTGATGCAATGTTTCTATCATCATCACTTAAGTCCTGTGCAGCTGATTCAATGATTGCTTGCCGCTCAGGTTTCATCTCTAACCCTAATATGATCTTTGTATTCATATTAGCAAGTATCTCTCTTGGTATCAATGAAGGCAGTTGTGTAATAGCAGTCAATCCAATCTTGAACTTTCTACCTTCACGCGCAATGCTTGAGAACACATTAGGTCCTCTCTCAAGTACTTCTTTACCTAAAACACGTGGCGCTTCCTCAAGCACAATAGAAATCACTGGTTTGTCTTTAAGTTCACCTTTTGATTTATATCTTTTATATTTTCCAAATATTTCATTAGTGATAAGGCTGCCAATAAGAATCTCAACCTGGCTGGAAAAAATTGATGTGTCTATTATAACTGTGCTTGATTTCTCAAGCTCAGAGCAGATATCACTAATGGTTGTCTCACCAGCTTGAAAATCAAATATACTGTTGCACACAAACCTGTCTTCAACATAATCAATCCCAAGTACTCCAACTAATCTTCTTTTGACGACAGCCATTGTACCTTCTTGGAACACAACATCAATTGTTTTCTCAAGTAGTATAGCTTCAATCCATCCATCTCCAAATTTACGGAAATATGCTTGCAATGCTTGTTTTTGTGGATCAGAAAAATTAAATGCGCCATAGAAATGCGCTGGCTTGATATTTTTGATATTGATTTTCAAACTTCTACATCCAGGCGGAGGAGATATGCTGTAATACACAACCTTTTCTTTATTTGAGTGATCCTTTAACCCTATCCCTGTTCTCCCATAATATTCATCATGTGGGTCAAGCACAAGCATACCACAATAATCCTTATCAACACATGACCATAGCATGCATGACATTAGATTAGATTTTCCCTTACCTGTTGTTGCAGGTATGAGTATATGATGAGAGAACACATCCTTTCCTTCAAGGAATATATCAACATCAAGCATCCTTGATCCTGAACGCAGCTTTCCAATGTAGAGCGGATTATTAGGTTGTGTTAAGAACTTAAGATCATCTTTAGTCACTTCCCGAACACCTGAAAAAAAATCAGGTAATGCTTTGCTGAGTATAGCATTCTTTTCATCATGGATGTGTATCAACGGCTTTGCATTAGCCAGCATGTAATTACGTAATTCAGGTTCAAAGAATTCTGTCTTATCATCCTCTTCAAGCGCCATACCTGAAATCAATTCCAGATTTTGTTGTGACATCTGGCTTCCATAGAATAAATCATAAACATGCAATAAAATCTTAGTATCTTTACTCTCAGCTATCAACAGTTCTCCTATCTCTAGATTACTGTTAGACTTCTGCCTAATACAAAGTTCCCCAAACTTACCAGAGATGATCTGTCCTTTCATTATCTAATTTAAAAAACTAAATATTGCCTCTTAATTTCTCAGCTGCAAACACTTTCTTTAAGGCAAGTATGTATGAAGCATTTCTGTAACTTACACTTAAGTCTTTAACAATCTTATCTACTTCACTGAATGCTTCGGTCATTATTTTATCCAGTTTTTCAAGAATCTCTTTCTCTTCCCAGTAATATCCCATGTTATTCTGTACCCATTCAAAATAACTTACAGTCACACCACCTGCATTAGCAAGTACGTCAGGTAATACTACAATATCCTTATTATTCAATATCTTATCAGCTTCAAGCGTTGTTGGACCATTAGCAAGCTCAACTATTATCTTTGCTTTAACATTATCAGCGTTCTTATCTGTAATCTGATCTTCAAGTGCAGCAGGCACAAGCACGTCACATTCACTAACCAATAACTCTTCATTTGTTATGTCTTTACCGCCAAAACTTTTCACACTTCCATTTTCTTCTTTATGTTTGATAAGCTTAGGCACGTCAAAACCATTTTCATCATAAATCGCTGATTTACTATCACTCACAGCAACAACTTTGTAGCCCCATTCATGTACAATCCTTGCGAAATGATTACCTGCATTACCAAATCCCTGTACTGCTACTTTGACTTCATAAGGGTTAAGTCCTTGTTTTTCAGCAAGTTCTCTTAAGACATAAGCACCACCCATTGCAGTTGCATAGCTTCTTGCTTTGCTTCCTCCAAGTTTCAATGGTTTGCCTGTTATAACACCAGGTGCATGCTCTTTTGTTATCTTCTCATACTCATCCATCATCCACGCCATTATCTGTGGTGTTGTATAGACATCAGGTGCAGGTATATCTTTGGTTGGTCCAATATGTTCATGTATTGCTTTTACATAAGCCCTGCTAAGATTTTCCAGTTCTTTTAGAGAAAGTTCTTTTGGATTAACAATGATTCCTCCTTTAGCGCCACCAAAAGGTATACCAACAACAGCGCATTTAAGTGTCATCCATAAAGCTAATGCCTTGACTTCATCTAAAGATACATTAGGGTGGAATCTTATGCCACCTTTTGTTGGGCCAAGCGCGTTGTTATATTGCACTCTGTAACCTTTGAAGGTTTTTGTCTTCCCATTGCCCATCTTGACCTTAAGATTCTGGTCAATAATTTTCTTTGGTTTGCTTAGAAATTTGACTTCTTCTTCATTAAAACCGCCTATCTTTGCAATATCTTCAATCCTTGAAATTGTCTGTTTGAATACGTTCATTTCAATCCCTCACTGTTCTTATAATATTAATTCTTCTTCAGGTTTATCTTTTCCTGTTTTAAATCTTATGTTTTTTATTCAAAATACAGTTTTGACAAACTTTTTAATACTTATTAACTTCTCTCTTTATCATGAATAATAATATAGCTTTTCAGAAATGTATCAATCCTGATTGTAATACTACTTATGAAGTTAATAGACAGCTAACTAAATGCGAGAAGTGTGGTAATCTTTTAGATGTTATGTATAATTGGGAAAGCTATAAACAGCTTAAGAGCGTTTTACTCAATGCTTTTTCTGAGCGAAAGAACGATAAAGGTAACATCTTTAACCAGAGTGGTGTATGGAGGTTTAGAGAATTACTTCCTTTCTTTGGCAATATTGATAATTATGAAGAATATAGTAAAGTACTGGTTTCTTTAGATGGTGCAGAAGGAAATACAAAACCATTTCATCTAAGCCAAGTAGGTAAATATGTCATGGGAAAAGTACGTTTTGACAACAATGAAAAAAAAGTAATTGAAACATCAACTGAATTGCTTTCTTCTGATGAACAGGAATTTATGAGAAATAATTTCTATCTCCAATTTGAAGGAGCTAATCCCACTGGATCGTTTAAAGATAATGGTATGGCTGCTGGTTTTACTCATGCTAAAATGTTAGGTGTTAGAAAAGTAGGTTGCGCGTCAACTGGCAACACTTCATCAGCTGTAGCAGCTTATGCAGCTAATGAGAAATGGCAGGCTGTTGTCTTTATTGGAAAAGAAAAAATAGCTCTTGGAAAACTAGCCCAGACACTTGAGTATGGAGCAACGACTGTTCAGATAGAAGGTGGTGATTTTGATGATGCAATGGCACAAATAGCTGATGTCGCTTCTGATATTAATTTATACTTAATGAACTCTATAAATCCTTTTAGGTTAGAAGGTCAGAAAACAATCATATTCCGTGTTTTAGACGGTCTTAATTGGGAAGTACCTGATTGGATAGTAGTTCCTGGTGGAAATTTAGGTAATAGTTCTGCATTTGGCAAAGCATTCATGGAACTAAAAGAACTTGGTCTTATAGATAAGATCCCAAGGATTGCAATCATCAATGCAACAGGTGCAAATACGCTTTACAGGCTGTTCAATGAGAAAGGTCTTAGATGGAATAAAGGTCATGTTGATGATAAGATTATTGAAGAACATTACGCTACTCTTGATAAAGAAAATATTAAAGCTAAAACATCTGCGTCAGCTATTGAGATTCTTAAGCCAGTTAACCTGAAAAAAGCGCTGCGTTCTTTAGAGTTTACCAATGGTGTTGTAGAACAGGTGACTGATGAAGAGATTGCGCACGCAAAAGCAATTGTTGGAAGAAACGGTTTTGGTTGTGAACCTGCTTCAGCAGCTACAGTGGCAGGCACAAAAAAGTTATTTGAGAAAGGAATCATTAAATTAAATGATAAAGTTGTGGGTATATTGACCGGGCATCAATTAAAAGATCCTAATGCAACAATAAATTATCACTCAGATTCAAATAACATTTTTGCAAATACTCCTATAACAGTTACTAATTCACGTGAAGATATTATATCTGCTTTAAAGTAACAAAACTAAATTCAAATAGAAAACTTTAAATAATACATTAACGGGAATAATTTCAAAGGTGATTATTTGGCTGAAGGAGTACCTACTGATAGAATAACTACAATGCGTCAACAAGGTTATTCTAATAACCAGATTATAGATGTTCTACAGAGAGAAGGCTTAAAATCTGATCAAATATTTGATGCAATTAATCAAGCTGACTTAAAAGGAACAGTACAACCAACGCAACCTGCTTTTGATCAACCACAGGTTGAAAACCCAATGGGTCAACCACCTGCACCTGGTGAACCACCAGTAGCTCCTGCAGTTCCTGGAGAAGAAGGAGGAGATCATAATATTTCTGAAAGAGAACATATTGAAGAGCTAGTAGAAGTTATCATTGATGAAAAATGGAACGAGCTTGTTAAAGATATAAACAAGATCATCGAATGGAAAGAAAAAGTTCAGGGAGATATAAGTGAGATTAAGCAAGACATAGAAACGATTAAGCATGATTTTGACACATTACACAAAGGCGTTCTTGGAAAAATTGAAGAGTATGATCAGAATATAGTCAATGTAGGTACTGAACTCAAAGCAATGGAGAATGTTTTCTCAAAAGTATTGCCTACTTTCACAGAGAACGTACACGAATTAACAAGGATAACAAAGCATATTAAAGGCGTGAAGAAAACTAAGTGATGATTTTAAGCTGTCCACTAAATTTGTAAAAGTTAGTATTCTAAAACATAAATCCATATAAATCTTTAATTAATTCCCTTAATATATGAATATTAATGTATTAATCTTTTTATGTATAGTATTAATAATTCTAATTTTTGTATTACGAAATTTCAGATATTTATGCCAATTTATTAAAGGGATAATAAATGAAATAAGAGATATTGCAAAACCAGCAAATATGGGTGGCTACCTTAAATTAATTCAAATTATTTTTATTTTAACATTGCTTGGCCTATTTGTTCTATCATTTATATACTTCTTGTGGAATGATAACCCTGTAAGTCCAGTAGAAGTAGTCTTTACAGTAATTGTTGGTTGGTTAGGATTTATCCTTGCTAGATTTTTTGGAGAAAGAGCAATGGAGTTAACCTCTGAACAGTATTCTAATATTAAGAAGATACAAGATAGAACACAACACATGATGAATAGAATTGACGAATCAGAACAGAGAGAAGAAGATTATCAAGATTTAACAACAAAATATGAAGAGAAAATTAATCATTTTATAAAATATATTGAACAATTAGAAAATAAAATTAAGAGATTAACAAGAAAATAATTCTTTTGATTTTCTTAATACTTCTTTAACTTCTCCATTTAACTCTTTTCCATTTCTTACAAATTCTTTTCCATTTTCTCTAAGCTCTTGTGCTCTTCCATTTAATTGTTCAATCTCTTTCTTTTCTTCTTTTAGATCCATTTTTCTCACCTTCTATTTATGGAAGAAAACCACAGATATTTATAAAAATAATGGTTCTTCCTAAACAATCTAAAACACCTTCTTAATTTTATTAACTACTAGCCATATATCTTACAGTGAATGATGCAATCATTAAAAGTGCAATCATACCAAGAACTTTAGGATGAACTATTGTTCCCCAGAATTCTCCTTTATCAGCAGCATATTTTGATGAGAAACCTTCTGGTGGTTCACCAGATGAGACTGTTTGTGTACCAGTTTTTACACCACCTGCAGCAGTAACTTCTCCATCTCCAAATGGTTCACCTGGGCTTGAGAATACATTTGCAATAGCACCAAGAGTTATTATTAATCCTAATGCAATAATCCAGTAGACAATACTTTGATGGCCACTCATTACTGTTTTGAAATCAATATCAGGACCACCGACCATCTTCATTCCTGTCATAAGGAATAAAATGAATATAAATAATATAACAAACCAAGGTGTTATTACTTTTATAACCTCGTTTGCTGCACCAGAAAAAAGAAATAAAGCAGCGACAGCTAAAGCAACAATAGCATGTACACTTTTGTTGTCACCAAGCATCTTGGTGTATTGTGCTAGGGCATAAACTACGACGAGTACAAGAAGAAAAGGAAAAATAATTGAAAACTCGTTCAAAAATCCGACGCCCTCTAAAAATGTCGCCATCTTTTTTAACTAATCATTTCTTGAAAAAGTCTTTGAATGCACCAGCAAATCCTGATAATGCACCAGCTTTTTCTGCTTTTCCTGGTTCTTTGGTTATGTACCATATCAATACACCGAAGACAAGTATAATCAATACTGCCGCTTGTGTATCAGAATCACCTAACCATCTAAACCATCTTGTTTGGAACCATCCTGCTGCTACACCGAATACATATATGATACCTATGAACGATGCTAATGCAATAAATCCCGATAATGATGATCCAGCCCAGTTAACTTCTGTTCCCCAGATGCCTACTAATACTAGTAACATCACAATAGCAATTATTATAATTGATATATTAGGTATAGCTCGATTTATAATATCAACTACATCACCATCTGGTGGATATGTATTAGTTACATGTGGTAATACTACTATTAATGCAATTACCATTGCAATTACTACATTAAAATTCTTTTTCTCTTCTCCTAAGAATTTAGTCTTTTGTAATATTGCAAAGATTATAGTAAATATTAACAAAAACGGTAACAATGCATCTAAAAGACCATAACTCTCTAGTGTTTGTAAAAATCCTGGAAATGTGCCTACCATATTTTATCCCTCCTTTTTAGGTTCTTTTTTATCTGAAGTTGGTTTTTTATCTTTTACTATGTACCACATAAATAGTACTATAATAACAATGAATATAATTGATGCAACCCATTCTGTTCTCCAGTTGCTTACGATGAATCCCCAGAAGGCAGATAGCCACGATTCGCCACTACTTGTTCTGATTGCATTAAGAAATACGAGAATAATACCAATAAACATAATCCACATGAATGTTCTTTTCCATCCTTCTTCAAGAAAGATTCCTTCTCCTTCTTTATAAAAAGAACCGACTAATATTAGGAAGAAGATTGATAATAATAATAGAACAACCATCTGTGAACTTATTTGTGTAATAATTGCAACGAGCCTTGCAGATAGTATTACCATAAATGCCATCACAAATGAAACCATTGCATTCAGGTTTTTTTTAGGAATAGCTTTACCTTCCCATGTTTCAGTTCCGAGAACTTTTGTCTTTTCAAGTATGGCAAATACAATTGTAAAAATCAGAAGAAAAGGCAGTACTACGTCATAAATTCCAATCTCCACAAAAAAATCTAACACCTCTCTAAACGTACTAGCCATTTTAATCTTTCTTTTATGGTTGTGGATATTTAAATGTTTCGATTTTACCAAATAAAATCTAAGCTACAAGTATTATGAATACGAGTATGTTTCGATTTTAGAACAAAGTGAAAAAATTGAAGCTATGAGTATTAACGAATATGTTTCGATTTTAGTCATTGGTAGAACCATCTCCTGCTTTTGTTGCTCATGGATTTATTACATTCACTTGAGGATACAATTCCACACTTTAGTGTGGAGATGAACAAGTGGGTGACTGAAAGGAGCCTCATAAAAGCGTAAGCTTTTATCAAACTAATTCTA
>Ga0187833_10002130_pt1 | contig 21635 bp, 23 predicted proteins | sample ETNtaG_37_FD_167968 | JGI IMG/M metagenome (GOLD analysis project Ga0187833, IMG submission 167968) | Marine microbial and viral communities from oxygen minimum zone, Eastern Pacific Ocean - ETNP2014_SV_400_PacBio MetaG (Illumina Assembly) | ecosystem: Environmental > Aquatic > Marine > Hypoxic...
CTCTTCCGGCTGGTCTCACCGACGAAGGCCTTCCTGTAGGCATCCAGCTCTCAGGTCAACGGGGCGCCGATGCCCACCTGCTGGCTGCCGCCGAGTTGGCCGAAGCCGTGCTGGGGACCTCTTCGCACCCGCCGATCGGCCGGCTCTCAGGGCTGGATCCTGCCGCCCTCCCGCAGGGCCCAACTACCTGAGCCCGATAGCACACGGGTATGCGTTGTAGGACACACCCTCCGGGCCTAGATTGCGCGCGGCTACATCGCCAGACAGGAAACAGCCCGACAGGGAGGTGTGTCAGATGTCAACGAAATCAGAACCTCTCAGGGTCTGGCAGACGGTCGTGCCATCGGAGTGGATCGACTACAACGGGCACCTGACAGAGGGCTTCTATGGCGTTGCCTTCGGCGCCGCCTCCGATGAGTTGCTGGTCCATCTCGGTTTCGGAGAGGCGTACCGGAGCCAGAACGGGACCTTCTACTGCGTCGAGACGCACATCCGCTTCCTGCGGGAGATTCATGAGGGATCCTCGATATCGACGGACACGTACGTGCTGGGAGCGGACGAGAAGAGGCTCCACCTCCACCATGACCTGTTGGTCGATGGGGATCCGGAGCCCGCTGCAACACAGGAGGCAATGCTCCTGCATGTATCCCAGTCACCCGACGGTGCAGCCCCCCGCACATCCCCGATGGTCGACCCGGTCCTTAAGCGTGCAATGGCCGCCGCCGATACCCATGCCGGCGATTCTCCCCCGGGCCATGCCGGCCGTGGCATCCGGGACCTGCGTTGAGCAGGACCACCACCGAGAGGACCACCCCTTCTGCCCTCGTGGGCGTCTGGGCACTGTTCCTGGGCTTTGCCTTCCTGCAGGTCGGCAACGGCCTGCAGCGCATCCTCCTTCCGATCCGGGCCGAGTCGGAGGGCTTCAGCGCCGGCGCGATGGGTGCCGTCATGGCCTTCCACTTCGCCGGATACCTTGCCGGGGCCAAACTGATAACCCGGGCGCTCAACTCCGTCGGTCACATCCGGGTCTTTGCAGCTCTGGCCTCACTGGCCTCCACAGCGGTGCTTCTCAACGCTGTTCTGGTCCTTCCGGCGGCATGGAGCGCCATCTACTTCGTGGGCGGAATCTGCAACGCCGGAGTGTTTGTGGTGCTTGAGAGCTGGCTGAACGACAAGGCCACCAACGAGACACGGGGTCAGATACTCGGCATCTACATGATGATCATGATGGCCGGCACAGCGCTTGGGCAGCTGCTCGTGAACGTCGCCCCATCTGAGGGCTTCCAGTTGTTCGTGCTCTCCTCTGTTCTGATCTCGATTGCCGTCATTCCCGTGACCCTCTCGGCAGGAGCTTCTGCGCCGATACCCAGCAGCGAGACGATGCGGATGAGAGAGTTGTACCAGACCATTCCCTCGGCTGTCGTAGGGATCATTCTCTGTTCGTTCGTCCAGTCAGCCTCCACGAGCATGGCGGCCGTCTTCGGTACTGCTGCCGGTCTCAGTACCCAGCGCATCACGCTGTTCACCTCTGCTGCGGTTGTCGGTGCCGTTCTCCTGCAGATGCCGCTCGGCCAACTGTCTGACCGCCACCCCCGGCGAGCCGTGATCCTGGTGGTGGCCTCGATTGCCCTCGGTCTGGCGCTTGTCGGAGCCCTCATCCCACCAAGCAGTCTTCTCCTCCTCCCGTTGAACCTGGCCTTCGGGGCCTTTGTGTTCCCCATGTACGGGCAGTTCGTGGCCCTTGCAAATGACTGGGTTGCACCACAGAAGCGTGTTGCGGCCGCCTCTGCCCTGATCCTTGCCTCAAGCACCGGTGCTGTGGCTGCCCCCATGACCCTGGGCGCGGCGATAGAACTGTTCGGACCTCGCGGCTACTACCTGTCGCTCGCTGCCGTGCTCGCCATGCTTGTCTTCTACCTCGGATACCGCAGTCAGGTCCGCGATGCCGTACCTCTGGACAGACAGTCGGCGTTCCAGCCGGTGCTCGCCAGGTCGGGTGCAATCGCCCACTCCGTAACCAAGTGGGTGAAGCATCCCCTCGCAGAGTGGAACCGTGACACCTCTGCCGGACAGGACCACGCCTGACTATCTGCCCGTTGACCGGAAGCTCGCCACGATGGCGCGATCGTCGACGTGCTCTCCAGCCTCGAATATCGGGACCCGACGGATCTCCGGTTCGCTGATTCGCCCAGAATCGCAGTCGTCCCGGAATCGCTCCGAGAACCCCCGTTCTTCGTAGTGGTCCGAATTGATCCCGACAGCGAAAAGCGCGCCGTCTGCAGCAACTCGATATAGCTCGTCAAACGCCCCGATTCCAACATGGCCGTGGGTGAAGGTCCCGGCGCTCACGATTCCGTCATAGGCCCCGTCAGGCAGGCTGAGGCTTGCCGTGAGGTCGCCCACGATCAGGTCTCCGTAGATTGGTCGACCCTGGGAGTCGGTCTTGCGGCCTGCCTCGTCGAGCATCTCCGGGGAGAGGTCGAGGCCGTCGGGCCTGGGCCCCCCGAGCTCCGCCAGACCCACCCCAACCAGTCCGGTTCCGCAGCCGATGTCGAGGACACGCCGGGCAGCGCTGTCGGCCCTATCCATGAACGCTGCTGCAACCTGAAGCGGGTAGATGTACCCGTTTTCTGAAACGAAGCCGGCCTCGTAGCTGGTGGCCCACTTCTTGTAGAGCCGGCGATTGTCCTCGGGGGTCTTCAGCGAGTAGGCCTCGTCCAGGCCGATATGGGACTCGGCCACTGGCTCCGGTGCGTCGGGTTCATCTTCAACCATCGTCGAGCACAGCTGAAGCTCCGTCAAGACCCTCAAGGCCTTTCGGGCCCAGGAGCATCTCAACCGCTTTCCTGACCCCGCTGTCAGTCGCCAGGGTCTCGGAACGGTGCAGCATCGACAGCATCGTGCGCCGCCTCAACAGGTCATCGGGCCGGACAATCCGCTCATGGCGACCCATCACCATCACCTCGGCCATGCTCAGCGTGTCAAGATCACCGAGCGGGCCACCCAGGTCAGAATCGTCACGCACCAGATCGAGGACCTCGTCCATGCGCCTTCCGTGGCGGCGCCACATGAGTGAAGCGTCATCGGGTGCAACGCTCAATCTGGCTGCACGCGAAATGCACGGCCGGCGCTCCTCCTGTGATGGTTCTCCGAACCACTTCTGAGCAGGTGGCATCGGTCGCAGCCCACAGAGGCGAACGGCATCTACCACCTCGGCGCCGACGTTCAGGCAGTCGGAGAGCTTGCCGCCCAGAATGGAGACAACCCCTCGGCCCTCATCGGTCTCGACTGCGTGTCGTCGTGACAGCTCCGTCCAGTCGCGACGCCGTGATGATCCACCCGGCGGGACAACGAGGGCCCTTACACCGCATCTCTCGGAGATGACGTCGGATGCCTCAAGGTTCCTTTCGAGGTTGAGTCTCTGACTCACCTGTTCGAGGAGAAACGACCTGTCCTCATCTGTAACCGTCACCTCGGGATCATCGACAGGACTATCGGTTGTGCCAATCACAGAACGGTGTCCCATTGGCAGAACGTAGAAGAGACGCTCGGCGTCATCGAAGAAGGCCAGGATGCGCCCTGAGTCGGTTACCTGGGGAATGGAGAGGTGCACGCCCTTCGAAAAGACCAGGTGGCTTTCAGTCTCGGACCCGGTGAGGGTACCGATCTCGGGAAGTCGAGGCCCGGCTGCATTCACGAGGATCCTTGCATCCGCCTCGAAGGTTGAACCGGTGGAGCGATCGAACAGGGTCAGGTTCCATGCCCCATCATGGAGATCGGCAGAGACCAGCTTGAGGTAGTTGGCCACCACCGCACCGTGTCGTTCGGCGTCAATGACAAACTCGGAGACGAAACGTGAATCGTTGTCGGCCAGAAGGTAGTCGGAGTACTCGACTCCGCCCCTGATCTGGCTCGCCTCAACGGCAGGCTCCAACCGACGGATGGTCGACCTGGACCTGTGGCGAGGTCGCGCTGTGTGAAGGCGGCCAAGCCCCCAGTAGGCATTGGCTCCGAGGGCGGCGAACCAGGGGGCGAAGGGCGCCCCCTGTTCGAGAACCGCCATGAACCGGGTCTCGAGAATCCGTGTCGGGTAGGCCGCGGCAAGACGGTTGCGAGACCGGCAGAGCCCGGCCACGAGCCGTATGTCGTAGCTCTCCAGGTACTTGAAGCCGCCCCAGATCATGTTGGACGACTCCTGGCTTGTGCCCGAGGCGAAGTCGTCGGCCTCGACGAGAGCAACCTTCAGCCCGTGTGCTGACAGGGAGAGGGCCGACACGGCACCGTTGATTCCGCCGCCAACGACGATCACGTCGAATCTGGTACTCGACAGCCTCTCAAGAGAGGCTTCTCTCGACAATGGTTCGCCGTGGCGGTGGGGCTTATCCAGATGCACACCATCTTTCTAGCGGCATAGCGGGTTGCAGCCGCGGCCGCTGTGGGTCGACACGCTGCCTCCGACTACGGTCGATCCGTAGCACCTGCCCGGAATGAAGGAGAAGCCATGCCGTTCGCAGAGGTAAACAACCAGACAATCCACTACGTGGATTCGGGTGGCGACGGGCCCGTCATCCTCCTCAGCCACGGCTTCTCCATGGGTCATGAGATGTGGGCACCACAGGTGGGGCCCCTGACCGAGGCAGGCTGGCGTGTCGTCACCTATGACGAGAGGGGCTGGGGTCAGACGGAATACACCGAGCCGTTCACCTACTGGGACCTTGCCGACGACGCCCTGGCTCTGCTGGATCACCTTGGGGTCGACTCTGCAGTCCTCGGTGGCATGTCCCAGGGTGGCTTCCTGACTGTCAGGGCGGCTCTCACCGCCCCTGAGAGGGTTCGCGCCATGGTCATTGTCGACAGCGACGCCACCGCTCTGAACGACGAGGAGCGTGCGCAGTTCCAGGGTTTGTTCGATGCTGTCACTGCCGATGGCCTGGCGGGCCCGGTAGGAGACATCCTCGCTGAGGTGCTGTTTGCTCCGGGCTTTGATGCAACTATCTGGCGGGCCAAGTGGAACGCCAAGCCTGTCTCAGCGTGGATGGCTGCCAAGGAGTGTCTGTTCGAGCGCGACGCCACCGACGACCGCCTGGGCGAGATCATGTGTCCGGCGATTGTGTTCCACGGCGAGGTGGACGCTGCCATACCGCTCGAACGTGGCCGGGCAATGGCTGACGGATTCGGTGGTGCCACGACCTTCGTGCCTGTGCCGGGTGCGGGGCACTCGAGCAACCTCGAGAACCCAGCGGTCGTCAACCCCGCTCTTCTGGAGTTCCTGGGCAGCCTGGGCTGATCAGGCGGAACCGATCACCTGCCTGAAGGCGGTGACAGAGGTCTCTGCAAACAGACCGGCGAGGGCGTAGGGGTCGCCGGCTGCAAACACGGCTGCATCATCGTGACTGGGTAGATCGACGACGATGAGCGAACCACACATCTCGCCGTCGGCGTCCAGAAGTGGACCACCGAACACCACCTCGTAACCACTGACGTAGTCGAGGTGCCGTTCACGGGTCTCTGCACGGAGGTTGCCTGCGTCAGGCCGATCGACGTTGTAGACCACGAAGTGCACGGAACCTCCCGGGACTGAGGTGTCTCAGTCTGCCATGGCCTTTAGTCGCGCGAGGTCGAAGCCGGCCAACTCCTTGTAAGCATTGGCCTCGCGTTCAAGGTCATGTGCATCAACGCAGGTGTGGCGATCCATGCAAGAGCCCTCACAACGGTCCTTCACCCACTGCATCACCCGCTCAGGGCCGGCCTGTCTGTTTGCCAGGACCAGACGGCCGGTCGCCTCCCTACGTTCCGCCTCGTAGGAGACAAGTGCTGCGACGGAATCCGGCTCGCCATCAAGTGCCCGTGTCAGGGCCTCTGCATCCAGGATCCCCTGGCTGGCGCCGTTGCTTCCGTTCGGCCGCATTGGATGGGCAGCGTCGCCGAGGAGGGTGACACGTCCGTGCGACCAGCGATCAAGGGGGCTCCTGTCGACCATCGGAAACTCATATGCCGTCTCGCTGGACGCGATCAGGTCACCTACGTGTATCCAGCCGAAGTCCCAGTCCTCGAACCAGGGTGCTATGTCGGCTGGATCAACCGGTGTGTTCCAGTCTGCGGTGGTCACATCAAGGTTCACAGGTCGTTCGGCCACCCAGTTGACGAGTGCGCTACCTCCCGGGGCCAGGGGATTTCGGATCGGATAGACGACCGCCTTTTGCTGATCGTGACCCGCCATGAACATGGTGCGACCGTCCAGGAACGCCTCGGCTTCGACAGCGCCCCGCCAAAGAACCAGTCCTGAGTAGTGCATTGGGCCCTCGTCTGTGAACAGCAGGTGTCTGACGGTTGAGGCAGAGGGCCAGGGTCAGACCGCAGATGCCGCCTCCGGCAATCAGAACACGACGGTGTCCGTACACATGCGTCCCTGCTCCGCCCACGATGCTCACGCTACCTCCCGGCGCACACCTCCTCAGGCTGAGAGGAGTTGTCCCAGACGTTCGGATATGTCGCCCGGTGGGTCGGCGACCTCAACGAGTTTGTCCCTGCTCCGCTCCCCTCCAACGATTCTCAGATTTCGTCGAGAGACCCCCAGAGCGGTGGCGAGAGCCCGGAGGACAGCCTTGTTGGCCTTCCCATCTACGGCTGGGGCCTGCACCGCTGCCAGCAAAACGCCATCCGGGCCCCAGGTTCCGCCCACATGCTCACTTCTGGCCCGCGGTTTGATGCGCACCGGGAAACGGAAAGGCTCTGGTGGCGGCACCTAGTTGCCACCGGCGTCCGGCAGCAGCATCGCCAGCTGGCGGGACCTGGCGAACAGGGCACCGTTCGAGTCCCAGAGGGTTCCTGACTCGATCATCCGGCCGTCGTGTAGGTCCTCGGTCACGAACTGCCCACACACCCATCCGGGGGCCGGCCTCTGGCGGACGTGGACCGTCAACTCGATTGTGGGTACCCATCCAATCCGTCCGAGCAGACCGAAAATGGGCGGTGGAAAGGCATCGGCGAAGAGCGCCGCCGAGAGCGTGTCCGGTTGACGGCCGTCACTGAACCGGATCCAACCCAGGGTCCTTGCCTGCTTCACACCCACAGCGGTCACATAGTCAGGATGGACGCACATGTCCACACGGCTCTGGATATGCAGTTCGACGCCCTGATCAAGACCGGAGCGGTCAACGCACTCGTCGGGTGGCGGGATATCAGGCATCGCCTCGGTGACCACATGGCCGTGCCCTGAGCCTTCGTCCAACTGGCCAAAGGCTGCGAGGACCTCCAGACGGCCGGTGCCGCCCTGGCTGAGGCTGGCCCTAGCCGCCGTGACACTGCGTCCGGCGCGAAGAACCGACGCTGTCAGGTCAGCCTCGGCGCCACCCGTTCCAGGTCGCAGGAAGTGGGCTGTCACCGAGATCGGGTCGGGATGGGAGCAGAGCTGCCGCACGGGTTGCAGGGCCGTAGCAACCAGATAGCCGCCGTTGGGGTTGTCGCCGATATTCCAGCGGTCGGTCAACTGCGCCTTCCAGCGGCCATCCCCGCTCGGTTCAGCAGCAGTCTCCAGATCGAACAGGTGAGTCACCGCATCACGAAGGGGTTGGACATCGGCTTGTCCGAGGTGTTGATCCAGACGCTCTTGGTCCGCGTGTACTCATAGATGGCGTCCATGCCGGCTTCACGCCCGTAGCCGCTCTGCCCGAAGCCTCCGAAGGGGGCGACCGGTGAGATCGCCCGGTACGTGTTGACCCACACGATTCCGGACCTGATCGCCTTGGCAACCCGGTGTGCCCGGGCCACATCCCTCGTGAAGACGCCGGCACCGAGCCCGAACTCGGTGTCGTTGGCGAGTGCAACGCCCTCGTCCTCGGTCTCGAACGGGAGAACGGACATGACAGGTCCGAACAGTTCCACCTGGGTGCTGCGAATCGTCTGGTCGTCACAGCCGATGACGGTCGGCTGGAAGTACCAGCCCGAGTCCAGTCCCTCGGGCCTCTGACCACCGGTGTGGACGGTTGCACCCTGGGATCTCGATTCGGCGAGGACAGCCTCGATCCGGTCCCGCTGGGCCTCGGTTGCCAGGGGTCCCATCTGGGTGTCCTCGTCGAGCGGGTCACCAATCCGGACGGCCTCGGCGCGCCTGACCACCTCTGCAATGAACTCATCGTGGATGCCAGCCTGGACGAACACCCGTGAACCGGCCACGCAACTCTGGCCACTGGCACCGAAGTTGCCAGCAACGGCGCCGTTTACCGCACCCTCGAGGTCGGCGTCGTCGAAGACCACGATGGGCGACTTGCCGCCCAGTTCCAACGAGACAGGGGCGAAGTTGGCGGCCGTGTTGGCCACCACATGACGAGCAGCGTCGACACCGCCGGTGAATGCCACGCGGCTCACCAGTGGATGGCTGGTCAGGGCCCGGCCGCAGGGTTCTCCGAAACCTGTGATCAGGTTGAACACCCCGGGAGGAAACCCGACCTCGTCAACCAGTTTGGCGAACTCCAGCACCGGAGCCGGAGCCTCCTCAGAGGACTTGATGACGACCGTGTTGCCGGCAGCCAGCGCAGGCGCGGCCTTTGTTGCCGTCAGGAGCATCTCTGCATTCCACGGGACGATTCCGGCTACGACACCAATCGGCTCCCGGGTGGTGAATACATGGAGGTCCGGCTTGTCGATCGGCAGCGTGTCGCCCTGGATCTTGTCGGCCAGGCCGGCGTAGTAGCGGTAGTACTCGGCGACGTAGGCCGATTGTCCACGGGTCTCGACGGCCAACTTTCCGCTGTCCTGTGTCTCGACTGACCCCAGGTGCTCAGATCGCTCGGCCATCAGGTCGGCGAGGGCGTAGAGCAGGCTCCCACGGCGGGTTGGGGTCATTTCGGCCCACTCACCCTCGTGGAGGGCACGCCGCGCAGCATGCACGGCCCGGTCGACGTCCTCCTCGGTGGCTGCCGGGGCAGTCGCCCAGGCTTCGCCGGTAGCCGGGTTGATGGAGTCGAAGCGGCCGCCGTCGGAGGCATCACAGAATCCACCGTCTATGTACATCTGATAGTCGATCACAGCGTCTCCGTTTCCAGGAAGTCGATCAGGGCTGTTGCGAACACGTCCGGGTCCTCAATCGGTGGAAGGTGGCGCAAGCCGCTCAGTACATGAGCCTGCCCGCTCTGCACGGATTCTGCCAATGCGGTGGACATCGCCGGTGTTGAGCCGGCATCGAACTCCCCTGTCATTGCCAGAACCGGATCGTCGAGTTGGGCCATGCCATCCGGCACCAACGGGTCACCGGCGATGAACAGTCGGTAGGCCTTCAGATAGCCAGCGAGATCCGTCGTAAGCAGACGCTCCCTTACCGCCGTAATCCGGTCGGGGTGATCGGCCTGCCAACCCGGCTCGAACCACCGGTCGATTGCCATCTCGGCCACTACCGGCATGCCATCAGTCTCAGCCGAGGTCAGGCGCCCCCTCAGTCCCTCCAGCTGGTCGGCGCTTCTGCCGTACACGGTGTTCAGGAGGGCCACCTTGTCAAAGAGGCCCGGGTTCCTCATCGCCGCTGCAAGTGCGACCATGCCACCCATTGAGATTCCGGCCACCTCAGGGTGATCCAGTCCCTGCGTGTCTAGTACGTGCAGGAGTTCCCCCACGAAGTCGTCGATGCTGCGGTCGCCGGGCTGGTCGGGCGTGCGGCCATGGCCGGCCATGTCGTAACGGACAACTGTCCTGATCTGCGCAAGGCGACAGACCACCAGGTCCCACATGGTGTGGTCCAGACCCACACCATGGATGAGAACCAGGGGCGGGCCCCCACCATCCACCCGGATGAAGGGTTCATGCCTCATTCAGGGTTTAGACCCATCTCCTCCATATCGGAGTAACGGTTGCCGATTCGGTGGTGCGGCCTGCCGCCAACCGACGCTCCTATGGCCACGACGATCTCGTCGGGGCCCGGTGCGTCGGCAACTGTCATCTCAAGGGTGAGGTAGTGGGATCTCCAGCCCGGGTCAGCCTTGTGCATCATCGGAATGGAGATGGTCGCCCCTGGGCCACCTCTGGTGTTGGTGAACGAGAGGTATGAGGTGCCACCAACTGCATCCCTGAACACGTTCCCGAAGCGAAGCGTGTGGATCAGGGCAGACCCGTGCTCCACCTCGCCTGAGGTGCCTACCATCGCAGCCTTGCCGTAGGCCTCTACGGCGTCGCCGCCGCCTGCAGCGTCGACCAGCCTGGGCACAACCAGTGCACCGAGTTCAGGCGCCACCTTGAGGATCTCCGGTCGTAGGTCGTCGACGAACCCTGCCCCGGCCCACGGGTTTGCGATGACGGCGGCCACACCGAAGAGCGACAGCGGTGGGTCAGCCGCCCTGCCTCCCTCGATGTGCACCTCTTCGGAGTATGTGACCAGCTTGCGTACCTGCAGTGCCATCAGGCCGGACTCCCCTGTGTCGATTCCTCTGGAAAGAGTGGCATGACCTGTTCGGTGAACATGGTGATGCTGTCCATTACGGCCTCGTGCGGCACACCTGGGAAGTTGGACCACAACAGGAGGGTCTTCAGGTTCAGCTTGTCCCTCATCTCCTGGATCTTCTCGGCGATGTACTCGGGAGTACCGAACAACATGTTGCGCGGGTGGAGCCATTCGTAGGTGAGGAGATCAAGGTTTCCGATCGTGTCGGGCAGCTCCTCACCGGGGTACAGGTGGTTCCCGAGGCCTCTGAAGTGACAGACCCACTCCAGGTAGGTGAGTATTCCGGGCCCGCCCAGCCTCTCAGCCTCTTCCATGGTCTCTGTCACGAAGAGGTCCCGAACCAGGGCCACGCCCTCTCCCATCTCAACCTCCTGGCCCCTGGCCACTGATGCGGCGTCGCGGTACATCTCAAATCGTGGGACCATTGCGTCTGTCGGTGGAATCCAGAACATGCCCTTCAGATCGTTCTGGGCTGCGAACTGGATGGATGGCGGCGTGTCGATCACCTGCCACAGCGGAGGGTGGGGCTGTTGCAGAGGCCTCGGAACCACAGCCAGGGCGGTGATCTCACCGGTCTCTGGATCGGTGTTCGCCGCTGTGGGCGGGCTCATCGAGTGGTTGAAGGTGAGGCCCGGCTGGGGAAACGTGAAGTGCTCTCCCTCTAAGGAGAAGAACTCCTCGGTCCAGCAGCGTCTCATCACCTCGAGGGTCTCGGCAAAGAGTGCGCGGTTCACGTCGGAGTTCCTGACATCTGACGTCGGGTTCATGTTCACGGCCTCACGGGGATAGATACCTCGACCCACACCGACCTCGAGACGGCCACCGCTCATGTGGTCGAGCATTGCCAGATCCTCGGCGAGCCTGATCGGGTGATGGAAGGTGATGATGCTGGCTGCCTGTCCGATCCGGATCTGTTCTGTGCGTGCAGCCAGGTCGGCTGTCATGAGAATCGGGTTGGGGCAGACCTCTAGCCCCTCGTGGCCGAAGTGGTGTTCGGTGGTCCAGATGGAGTGCCATCCGTTGCGGTCGCAGTAGGTGGCTATCTGGCGACCCTCGTCGACCACCTCATGGAACGGCTTGGCGAGGTCGAGGTTGTTCTGGTTGAGAAAGTATCCGAAGTGCATGTCCGTGCTCTCTGTCAGGCGACTGGGTCCTGGGCACACACCTTTTTGCCTCGCTGCCTGCCCGACTCGAGGTTCCAGAATGCTAGGAGCATTCCGGAGATGGCGTCAACGCACGCTCCGTGTTCGACTGCCGAACTCAGAGCCGTCCTCAGGTGATTACAGGCAGTTCCGGAGGGGCCCTTCTAGACAGCAGTTCTGGACCGTCGCTGCGAATTGCCACATTCTCCTCGTGGAGCATCAGCTTGCCGGGCTCCCATGTGAGGCCGGGTTCCAGGGTGAGGACCATGCCCTCCACGATCTCAGTGCCGTCATCGGCCGTGTTTGACGGCCATTCCGTCACCTGCATCCCAAGCCCGTGGCCGAGCCGTCCTACAGAGTTGCCCAGCGATCCCCCGGTCGTGAGCACATTGGCCATAGCAGCCCAGACGTCGCTGGTGGTGGCCCCGGGTCGCATGGCCTCGAGGCCAGCTTCGGTGGCCTCCCACACGGTCCTGTAGGCCCCACTGGCCGCGGAATCGGCTTCACCGAACGCGTAGTAGCGGTCAAAGTCGCTGGAGTAGCCGTCAAATACTGAACCGGTGTCGAACATGAGGAGGTCCCCGTGTTCGATCACCCGGTCTCCAGGTTGCTTGATCACGTTGGAAAAACCGGGTCCTGTAGCACCAACCAGGTAGGGCACGTCGTCTGCTCCCCTCTGAAGGAGGTCGACCTTGAATGCGGCGAACGCTTCCCTCTCGCTCATCCCGACATGCAGCATTCCGGGAAGCGCCTCGAAGGCGTCGGAGACAGTGGTGCATATGTGGGCGACCTTGGCGATCTCTGCCTCGGACTTGACCATTCGTTGGGAGCGCACGATCTCGGTCGCGTCCACGAAGGCAATGTCCCTCAGCTGTTTCTGGAGGGTGGCGAAGTCGTTCAAGGGCATCCGGAGATGCGTCTCGTGGCCCATCGGGAGGCCGACACGTCCGCTCGGGCCGACCACCTCCCTGATGGTCTCTGCGAGAAGGGACACGCCGTCGTCGTCGGGCTGCGGCGCCGACCACGTCCGGATGTCTTCAACCCATGTTCCCGACATGGCCGACTCTCCGATGGAGGGAATCACGGCAATGGGCTTGCCTGCCGGCGGCACCACCACGAACCACGGCCTTGTCGGGCTCTGCCAGAACGGCGTGAAGAAGCCGGTGAAGTACCTGACCTCGGGTTCGGTACACACGAGGAGGCAGGCGATACCGGAGTCGGCCATCATCTCCTGGGCGGCCTCGGTCCGGCGCAGGTACTCGGCCTCAGGAAAGCCCCGGGATGGGGGCTGCCCTGTCAACTGTCGCCCCGATCGATCCCTACGTTGAACAGGCGACCCAGACCGGGAACCTGATCGTCGACCCCGGCAAGCCGCAAGAGATGCCAGGTGAACGCCAGGTTGCTGGACACGACCGGCTTGGCGAGGCGCTTTTCCAGGTCGGCGAGGACACCGAAGGTCCTGAGGCTGGTGCAGGAGACGAATACGCCCTCGCACCCGTCTGCACCTGCAACGATGGCCGCACCGTCGGCAACGGCGCCTTCGGTGATCCGCGCGACAACATGGTCGTCGGGTTCAAGGAAGGATCCGACAGACACAACCTCCAACCCAGCGGACTCGAGATGCCGGACGATTCGATCCGTGACATCGGCCGTGTATGGCGTCACGACACCGATGCGGCTGACCCCAAGGGCCGCAAACGCTGCTACGGCAGCTGTGATGGGATTGGTGCAGGGCACTCCGGGATGGGCCGAGTTGAGGGCCGCCTCAATCCCTGCCTCGCCGATGAGCGTGGCTGCCGACGTGCAGCCGTATCCGATGGCGTCCAGTCCGAGTTCGACAGGTAGCAGGGCAGCAGCCAGGGGCAACCTTTTCTCCATCGCCGTCAGCGAGTCAGGCGTGATGGTTGAGTCGTTGGCAATGCGGGACACATAGTGATCGACACCGTCGATGTCGGGCACCCGGAGTTCTGCCTCCAGCGTGTGATCTGACTCGAGAACGATCACACCCAGGCGGGCGCGCCCTCCAAGACCGCTGTTCGTGCTGAACTCAAGCTGGACCAGGTCGGCTCCACTCACATGTCCACCGTATGGCGTTCCTGCTGGTTGAAGAAGGAGGCCCCCGTTGGGACCTCGGGGTACTCCATGTCGGATTCGCTGCAGCGGACCCGGTTGGTTGCCTTCCCGCGCACCAACTCACCCTCGTGAATGGACGGTACGTGGCAGACCTGCAGCGGTCGACAGTCCTCGGCCTTGTATGCACAGATGAACAGGGTCCGGGGCCTGTCGGAGAGGTTTGGCGCCGAGCCATGCAGGGTGCGACCGTGCATCAGACAGGCCGAGCCTGAGGGTCCGGGGCATGGGACCATGCCAGCCCTGGTCTCGTCAACGACAGCGCTGGCCACAGAGCCTGTGAACACCCCGTCATGCCAGTGCTCGTACAGGGGCCCCCTGTGGCTCCCGGGGAGCACCTCGAGGGGTCCGTTCTGCATGGTCACTTCGTCGATGAAGTAGAGCACGGTGATCATGTCATCGTTGCTGTGGGGTTCGAAGAGAAAGTCCTGGTGGAATCTCACCTCGGTCCCGGCTCCGGGGAGCTTGGAGTTGACCTTGGAGTGGTTCAAGGTCACGTTTGGGCCAATGAGTTGCGCCACGGCGTCGACTGCGATGCTGGATCGCATGACGTCCAGATAGTTATCGGACAGTTCCGTTGGTGAGGCAATCCTCCTGAGGGCAGGTGCCTCGGCAGTGTGGCCCGGCTCCACGTCAAAGCGTGGCCGTCCGTCCAGGGTCGTTCCGAAAGCCTCGCTATGGGATCGGCTCTGGTCGACCCACCCGTCGAACTCGTTTGCCAGCGCGGCCAACTTCTCTGGCCGTACAGCGTCCTCAAGGAAGAGATACCCGTCTTTCCAGAAGGCGTCGATCTGGTCTTTGTTCAGTACGTCCATGGAAGGCCCTCCTTGCGACGTGTCCATTGCGTCAACAGAGGCGGCAGGCTACCTGTCACCAGCTTTGGCAGACAAGAGCAGACGTCAGCTAGGTCTCGAGGGCCTGTTCGAGGTCGGCGATGATGTCGGCAATATCCTCGAGGCCCACCGAAATCCGAATCAGGCCGTCGGTGATCCCGGAGGCAGCACGCTCCTCAGCTGGAACAACCGCATGGGTCATCGAGGCGGGGTGCTCGATCAGGGTGTCCACGTTGCCGAGGCTCACTGCCAGCGAGCAGATTGTCAACCGGTCCAGGAACCGTGTGGCGGCGTCATACGAGCCCATGTCGAAGGCGACAAGGGCACCAAAACCGTCCATCTGCCGACACGCCAGGTCATGTTGTGGGTGGCTGGACAGACCGGGGTAGGAGGTGGCAGCGACCGCCGGATGCTCTTCGAGGAACTCCGCAACGGCCATTCCGTTGGCACAGTGCTGGCGCATCCGCAGCGGCAGGGTCTTGAGTCCCAGGTTTGTCAGCCAGCAGTCGAACGGGCTGGGGACGCCACCCGTGAAACGAATCAGTGAGCCGATCTCCTCGGCCATCAGGGTCTCGTCGGCGCTGACCACAGCGCCGCCGATCACAGTTCCATGCCCGTTGATGAACTTCGTGGTGCTGTGGACGACCACGTCGGCGCCAAGGCTGAGGGGTCGCTGAAGAATGGGCGTGGCGAAGGTGTTGTCCACGATCACCTTCGCTCCGGCTGCATGGGCAATCTCGACCGTGGATGCAATGTCGATGAGCGCCATCGTCGGGTTGGCTGGTGTCTCCATGTACACGGCCGTGGTCTCGGGGTGCAGCTCAAGCTCCGCTGCGAGCGCATCCGGCTCCAGGCCAGCTATCCGCGAGTTGCTAATCCCGAACCCGGTAAGCACGTCCGAGATCAGGTGGTCGGCCGAGCCGTACAGAACCTGCTGGGTGATGATGTGATTCCCAGCCTTGGCTGTTCCCATCAGGGCTGCGGCGATTGCCGCCATCCCTGAGCCGAAGATCTCCGCAGAGGCCCCTTCCAGACCACGACCCTCCAGGGCTGCCAACTTCGCAGCCAGGGCCGTCCTTCCGGGATTGCCTCCACGGGAGTACATGTATGAATTGGACTCCCCCGCTGCCCGGGCCTCGACGGCAGCCATGTCAGGAAACGTGAACGTTGATGTCTGGTAGATGGGCGCAATGTGCGCACCGGAGGCATCGTGGACCTCACCTGCGTGTATGGCCTCGGTAGCCATATGTCGACCGTCGGTGCCCGTCATGAATGACCCCCCTCAAGCGCCATCTGATCAGAACCATGTACAGGTCCGATTGGTCGGGTCATCAACTGCCAGGAACCAGCTGATCTACGACGTCACGGGCTGTGTATGAGGTCTCGCCGGCAGGCAGGAACCCGGCTACCTCTGCCAGCATCTCACCCGAGGTGATCAACATCTTCTCGCTGGCGCCACAGTGCTGCACCTGTCCAAGTCCGACATTGGCCATGAGCGCATTGCAGAGGCACTTGCGGCCGACGGTGTCCCTGGCGTCTCCACCCTTGCCCACATAGTCCTCTACGGGTTCGGCCGGACATCTCCAACCCAACTGTCCGTCATCTCGCTGATAGGCCGTGCGCAGGTAGCCCAGCTGGCAGCGGCTCCGTTCCCTGCCGGCGTATACCCCGGGATCCGAGAGAGTTTCCTCAAGCTCAACCACCTTGAACGGGAAGCCGGAGGGGGAGGCAACCGGATCGGTGAAGACCCTTGCCACACCCTGCCTGCTCATCTCCACGACGCGGCGCTTCACGTCGGCGTCGAAACCCGACTCTTCGCAGTACGCGAACGGGGTGCCGATCTGGACCCCGGCAGCTCCCAGACCCACTGCCTCACGCACCTGGTCCGAACGGACGAAACCTCCGGCCAACCAGAACGGCAGGCCGAGGTCCCTGATTGCTGCGAGGTCCGGTACATCCCTTTCGCCGTAGACGGGTTCGCCCGTGTCGCTGAGGGCTGGCCTCCCACGGGGAGGCGCAATGTGGCCACCAGCCGTGGGTGCCTCGACAATGAAGCCATCCACCGGCACGTCGATCTTCGTCGCGAGCATCGATGCCAGAATGTGGGAGGAGATGATGGCGAGGAAGGTCGGCCGCTTCAGCGCCGGCGCACTGCCTCTCAGAGCCTCGGTGGGATCAAAGCGGGATACGTGGGTGTCCTCGCGCGATGCACCCTTGACGTCCAACTTCATCTCCACCGGGAGTCCATCGGCCAGGCGATTCAGCACCGCCGGAAGGGAGCGGGGAATTCCTGCACCCACGAGCACGTAGTCGACCCCCGCCAGCATCGCTCCGTAGATCGATGCAAGCATGGGCGTCTGGATCTTCTCCATGAAGTTGATTCCGACCAGCCCGGAGTGGCCTTCGCCGGCCAGGTTGACCTCAACGAAGCTGGCAGCCACAAGGAGGTCGCTGAGGTTTCTGGATGGCTCGGCGCTGCCGATTGGGGTCTGCCTGAACCTCTCACCGGCCGCCTTGCCCCCTTCGATGAAGTAGCGGTCCAGGATCTTGTCGGCAACTTCTGGGACTGGATACCGGCTCAGCGCCCGTCTGGTGTGCCCACCGGGATCGCCAAGTTGAAGACGACGCACCATGACGTTCTCGATGGCCGTTCCTGAGACGACGCCCATCTCCCCGGTCAGGGAGACCGCTCTGGCAAGCCTCCAGTCGGAGACGGCTACACCCATTCCGCCTTGGATCAGGAGAGGGAGGCCGCGTGACATGGCGTGATCCTACAAGGCAGGTCCCAGACCGGCCCGGGTACTACGTCCCTCTGGCAGGGTCTACCGTGGTGTCACATATTGTTGTCGTCCGCTGACTTGAGACAAACTGGGTGGTATGCGTGTCGCCGCCGTTCAGGCCACTCCCGCATTCCTCGACCGGGAGCAGACCATCGCCATCGTCGTGGATCGAATCGCCGAGGCCTCCTCTGGCGGCGCCGACCTGGTTGTGTTCCCGGAGGTGTTCGTTCCCGGCTATCCGGTCTGGCTGGATCGGACGAACTCGGCCGCATGGGAGGATCCTGACCAGCAGGCCGCCTATGCCTGGTATCTGGATCAGTCAGTTGACGTGCACGGACCCGAGTTTGAGATGGTCGTGGACGCTGTCCGCCAGGCAGGCCTCTTCGCATACGTTGGCGTTGTTGAACGCTCTAACTCCCTGGGCTCCGTCTACTGCTCGCTGGTGGCAATCGATCCGGTAGAGGGAATCGTCGGCGTTCACCGGAAGTTGAAGCCCACCTACACGGAACGCCTCGTGTGGGCCGACGGCGACGGAGCCGGCATGGTTGCACACGATCACGCTGGGGTTCGACTAACCGGCCTCAACTGCTGGGAGAACTGGATGCCCCTGGCTAGGGCGGCGATGTATGCAACAGGCTCCCAGGTGCACGTTGCCGCCTGGCCCGGTTCGGTGGGCCTCACCGAGGACATCACCAGGTTCATCGCCAAAGAGGGTCGGCTGTTCGTGATCAGCGTGGGTGCCGTCTACCGCTCCGAGGACGTGCCCGACGACTTTCCGTTGCGTGGGAAACTGCCGGAGGGTGAGCGCTATCACAACGGAGGAACCTGCATAGCCGGACCTGACGGCGCCTGGATCGTCGAGCCGGTCCGGAACACAGAGGGCATCGTGTGGGCAGACCTGGACATCGGCGAGGTTGCCAGACAGCGCCAGAACTTCGACCCGGCCGGCCACTACTCCAGACCCGATGTCCTCCACCTTGAGGTAGACCGCTCCCGCACCACCGCTCCCTAGGGTCCAGCGATGGTTCGCCGCCTCACCGCCCACTCCGTCCTCACCTTTGACTGCTACGGAACCCTCATCGACTGGGAGGCAGGTATCTGGGAGGCCCTGCAGCCACTACTCGGAGGCGAGTCAGCTGGAGACGTGAGTAGGGAGCAGGCCATCAGGACCGGATTCGCACCGCCCAGAGTCGGGGCATAAGGTGTGCGACGGGTGGGGCATGGAATTGTCGGGGAGTGTGGAACGAGGGTGGCTGAGGTTCCCGGGCCTGCCGCATCAGGCCTTGTAGACGATGGCGATGCTGATCAGCTGGCTGCCCTGACCGAGGAGATCAGACGGGTCGGGTTGACGAGCGGCGCAACGGTCGTCGGCATCGCCCCGACCTCTGCATTCAACGACTACGTGCCCGTCGGACACCGCCCAGAGGACTTCCTTCCAGGTGCCAGGAGTGTCGTTGTTGCGGGCACGCCGGGACCATCGAAGGCCGCCTGGCAGAGTCCGAACAGACGCCTGATGGAGATCACCGGCTACGACTTCCGGGAGAACGTCGCATCCCTGGTCATGGCAGAGCACATTGAGGTCCACCACGGCTACAGGGCCATCCAGGCACCGTCGCTTCCCACCTCGGGTCACCTCCCGCCGCTGAGCATGATGCTGGCTGCCGTGCTTGCAGGCCTTGGAACCCGCTCCATTGCGGCCAACATCGTCCTGAACCCGGAATTCGGCCTGCTGTACTACGCAGCTGTGATTTCCACCATGCCTCTGCTCCCCGACCGGCAACTCGACGAAAACGTCTGCCCGGCAAGGTCGTGTATCAGGTTGTATGAACAGGAGGGAAGAACTCCGTGCATGGCAGTGTGTCCGGCTACCGAGGGGGGTTGCATCGACGCAACCATCCAGGATGGCCGGATAGCGAGCAGCTTCTACGACCGGGAGCGGTGTGCTACCAGGGCAATGAACTTCGGCATCAGGGGACATATCAAGCAGGTGGAGATGCTTGCTGACATGGACGATCCCGAGCAACGCAGAGGCATGCTCAACTCAGATGACTTTCGACGGAACATGGCCGGCATCGGAAGGTTCAAGGAGAGCGTCGCACAGTGCTTCGAATGTATGCGCGTCTGTCCGGTTGGCCGCTACCGCCGGAAACTGAAGTGAGGGCCTGAGATGGACACGGGAGCGGGCGACGGGCTGGACACCGAGGTGGTCAAGTCGCAACTGCTGGGCAATGCCCTGAAGCGGGGGGCGCTGGTCGCCCGCGTGGGAGACCCCGGGCTGCTTGACGGCTCCCAGCCCGGCCAGAGACCTGTCGACCTCCTTCCCCAGGTCCAGTCGATGGTCGTGCTCGCCGGCGCTGCACCCAGAGCCGGCGAGTGGAGCAGCCCGCGTGTCGAGGTAATGGAGACGACCGGTACGGCTGACCGGATCTCTGCACTCGGGAATTCTCTGGCCCGGACCATTGAGGAGACCTATGGCTACTACGCCATGAACGTCCCGACGACCACGGACGGGGACGACAGGGCATTTCTGGACTTTCGGGCTGCCGCTGTGGCCTCAGGTGCAGGTACTTCGAGCCTTGCCGGCCCGGTGCTCCACCCGGAGCACGGCTTCCTGTACCTGGCGGTTGTCCTGACATCGCTCCCACTTGGACACGATGGTCCGCTCACCTCAGGTGTCTGCCCTGCGCCGGCCTGCAGCGAGATGTGGGATGCATCCGGGACGACACCTTGCATGGACGTCTGCCCCATCGACAGAGGTGGGTGCATCGGAGGCGAACTCTCCCAGGGGGTGGTTATTGGCCGACGCTTCGACCAGAACCGGTGCCGTGACCGCACCTACCAGTACTGGGTCCCCGGGTACCAGGCGGTCCTCGAGCGGGTGCTGGACGAGCCAGATGCCGCCAGGCGCAAGATGATGCTCTACGGCAGCTACTTCACCCGGACACTGTGGTCAATCACCTATTCGGGTGTCGCACAGGGACAGTGCTTCGAGTGCATCCGTGCCTGCCCGGTGGGTGGCGATAGGAGGGACCTGCAATGACCGAAGTGGAGCGTGGCGAGTTGAACGGATTCCACGTGGTGGATCCTGCACTCTACGAAGCCCACCGTGAACAGGTGGTCGGATTGTCCAACTCCTTCCAGGTGAACCGCAACGAGTTCCTTCCGGAGGGCCAGAGGAGGCGTGGGCTCTCCGACGTTGAGATCGCCGAGCGCCTCGGCCTCGATGTCCGTGACGTGACCGAGATCCGGGTCGTGGCTGAAAACGACCAGTACCCAATCGAGGAGTACGAAGCCGCTGCCCGCTTCAAGGACGCTGCGGCCGCCTCGTACCACGAGGGTGGTGTAAGGAACCTCTATAAGGGCCTGCCACCCACACGACAATGACCCGCTACCAACTACCCGTTGAGGCCACCCGTGCACTCGGCACATGAGCTGATAGTTGCGGCTGCGAGCCGCACACCGGAACAGCCGGCACTCGTCGATGACCTGACGGGTCTCTCGCTCACCTACAGGGAGTTGTTGGAGGAGGTTGATGCGATCGCTGCTGCCCTGGCCGAGCGTGGCGTGGCACGCGGCATGAGGTTCGCCACGGTGCTGCCCAACAATATCGAGCACTGCCTGACGATTCTGGCTCTGGCAAGACTCGGGGCTGTGCCCGCGCTGATGAACGCCCGGTTGCCACCGGGCGAACTGGCGCAACTCATGGAGCAGGCTGGTGTCGTGGGAGCGATCCTGCTGTCGGATCCGACACTTGTCGCCGTGACACGCGGGGTGGTGGGAAGCAGCGGGACCGTGCTGTGTGCCGGTGCAGCGGTAGAAGGAGCCGAGGCCTTCGCGGAATGCCGTGGCGATATCGACGAACTTCCCCCTGTTCCCGAGGTCGAGCGCGACGAACTCGCCTACATCTTCTACACCTCGGGCACCACTGGACTACCGAAGGGTGTCCTCTTGAGTCACAAGACGACGCTTCCGAGGATTGTCTGGATTTCGGCACTTACGGGGGTGCGGGCAGGCACCCACACCCGCACCCTGGGCATGGCTCCCCTCAGCCACGCCATCGGCTTCTACGGGAACTTCCTCATGTCACTGGCCTACAGCGGCACCTACTTCACCAGTTCGGCACTTGACCCCGAATCGCTGCTCTCCTGCATCGAGAGGAACGAGATCTCCCTGGTGTTCACCGTGCCCACCTTCTATTTCGCTCTCATGTCTGCCCCCGGTTACCGCCCCGAGAGGCTATCGAGCATCAGGAACCTCATGTGGGGTGGAGCCACGATCAGGCCAGATCTTCTACGGTCGATCAACGAGGATCTGGACGTCA
>Ga0187833_10002136_pt1 | contig 21608 bp, 18 predicted proteins | sample ETNtaG_37_FD_167968 | JGI IMG/M metagenome (GOLD analysis project Ga0187833, IMG submission 167968) | Marine microbial and viral communities from oxygen minimum zone, Eastern Pacific Ocean - ETNP2014_SV_400_PacBio MetaG (Illumina Assembly) | ecosystem: Environmental > Aquatic > Marine > Hypoxic...
TAGGGGTTACTTTTGCAGATGACACTTTGCCAGGGATAGATCTAATTTATCCTGACCCTGGTTTTATCATAGACAAAAAAGACGATTTATTGGGAATAATATTAACCCATGCTCATGAAGATCATATAGGTGCCATTGCACATATATGGCCTCAATTAAAATGCAATATTTATGCTACTCCATTTACAAGTGTTTTAATAAAAGAAAAATTTAGAGAAAAAAAAATTGAAATTGGAAATAATTTAAAAACTGTTGATCTAAATGGTACAATCAAATTGGGACCCTTCACAATTGAATTTGTTACTTTAACACATTCTATTTTAGAACCTAATGGTCTGAGTATTAAAACTCCGGTTGGAACTGTTTTGCATACAGGTGATTGGAAATGTGACCCCAATCCCTTGATTGGCAATACAATAAACGAAAAAAAATTAAAACAAATTGGTTCCCAAGGTGTTCTAGCAATGATTTGTGATTCTACTAATGTTTTTAACCCAGGTCGAGCTGGTTCAGAATTAGATGTTAGACAGAATCTTTTAAAAATAATGCAAAATAAAAATAAAAGAATTGTTGTTACATCGTTTGCATCAAATGTAGCAAGGATGGAAACAATATTTTATTGTGCTAAAAAAATTGAAAGACAGATTTCCCTTGTTGGAAGATCTATGCACAGAATTTATAAAGCTGCAAGAGAATGCGGTTATTTAAAGAATGTTATTGATCCCATTGACCCAAGGGAAGCTAAAAAAATTTCTAGAGAAAAAATTGTTTATCTATCTACAGGTAGTCAAGGAGAACCCATGGGAGCTATGATGAGAATTGCACATTACGTTCATCCTGACGTTTTTATAGAGAAGGGAGACACAGTAATTTTTTCATCAAAGATAATTCCTGGCAATGAAAAAAAACTTTATAATCTACATAATCAGTTAGTTAAAAATGGAATTGAAGTTATTTCTGAAGAAAATGAATTTGTTCATGTTTCTGGTCATCCCAATCAGGAAGATTTAAAAGATATGTATAATTGGGTTAAACCCAAATCAATCATCCCAGTACATGGTGAGCATCGCCATATGATGGAACATATAAATTTTGCAAAAGAAATGCAGATACCTTACACAGTTCAAATAGAAAATGGCGATATAGTTCAAATTCATCCTAGCGAAGAGCCCCATGTTATTGATAAAGCTCCCGTTGGACGGATGTATGTAGATGGGAATATTAGTATTACTGAAGATTCCAAGACTCTGAAAGAAAGAAAAAATTTAGCAAATAATGGTTATTTAGAAGTTACAATTATTATCAATAATAAAGACAAGGTTGTTAAGAAACCAATTATTTCATTTAAAGGCTTGCCTATTGAAAGTCAAAATGATGATTTTATTTTTAATCTTGAAAACGTGATAAAGAAAACGGGCAGAACGTTTTCTTTAAACAACACTAAACAAGAAAATATCTTAATAGAAGAATTGAAAAAAAATTGCAGAAAATTATTCAAAGAAAAAACCGGCAAAAGACCTTATACTAATATTAATTTGGTTAGACTTTAGCAATATGTTAAGTTCTTAGAACTTAAAAAAGTATTTTAATTTACATGTATTTATCAAAATTATTTCTTCCAATACTTAAAGAAAATCCTGCCGAAGCAAAAATAAAATCCCACCAACTTATGCTTCGCGTAGGTATGATTAAACAATCTTCTTCAGGAATTTATTCTTGGTTGCCGCTAGGTTTAAGAATTATGAAAAAAATTGAAAATATTGTTAGAGAAGAACAAAATAATATTGGTGCACAAGAGTTGCTCATGCCAACTATCCAATCCGCCGATATCTGGAAAGAAAGCGGCAGGTATGATGATTATGGTGAAGAAATGCTTAGAATTAAAGATCGTCAGAATAGAGAAATACTTTATGGACCCACAAATGAAGAGTTGATAACTGAAATATTTAGAGCAAGTATAAAATCATACAAATCACTTCCTCAGAGTCTTTATCATATTCAATGGAAATTTAGGGACGAACTTAGACCAAGATTTGGAGTAATGAGATGCAGAGAATTTTTAATGAAGGATGCGTACACTTTCGATTTAAGTGATGAAGATGCAGTTAAATCTTATAACAAAATGTACTTTGCTTACCTTAAAACATTTAAGCGAATGGGACTCACAGCCATTCCTATGGCAGCAGACACAGGTCCCATCGGAGGAAATTTGTCTCATGAATTTGTTATCTTGACAGAAACAGGAGAAAGTAAAATATATGCCGATAAAAGGATTTTTGAAATCGATACAAAAAATTATTACTTAGATGACTCGTCACTAAAAAAGATGAGAAATGACTTTGATACATATTATGCTGTTACTGATGATAAATTTAATAAAAATGACTTTGATAATAAAGTGTTGCAAGAAAATCGTTTAATCACGAAAGGTATAGAAGTTGGACACATTTTTTATTTTGGTGACAAATATTCAAAACCATTAAATGCCAATGTAGATTTACAAGGGGGAAATAAAGTATCTGTCAAAATGGGATCGTATGGAATTGGGGTATCAAGATTAGTTGCCGCTATTATAGAAGCAAAATTTAGCAACAATATTATGAAATGGCCTCTATCGGTTTCACCCTATGAAGTTGCCATTATACCCATGGTAAGTAAAAATGATAATTCTAAACTAATAAAATCACAGAAAATTTATAAAGAATTAATAAAACATAATATTGATGTATTATTAGATGATACAGATGAAAACATTTCAGCAAAAATAAAAAAATTCAATTTAATTGGTATTCCATACCAAATAATAATTGGCCAAAAATCAGAAGGCGATATTTTTGAATTTAAAGCAATAGATAAAGAATCTCAAAATTTAAGTATTAATAAAATTGTTCAAGTATTAACTAAAGAGAAAAGTTTAATTTGATCTCCGAAATTGAAAAACTAGTCGCATTTAGATATTTAAAACCAAAAAGAAAAGAAGGTTTTTTAAAAACAATATCTATTTTTTCTTTTCTGGGAATTGCCTTGGGTGTTGCAGTACTAATAATTGTAATGTCCGTAATGAACGGTTTTAGAACTGAATTAATAGATAAAATTTTAGGATTTAACGCCCATATCATAGTCAAGCCTTTCGAAAAAAAAATTAAAAGTCAAAATCTAAATAAACTTAATTTACTAACAAATATTATTGAGAAAACAATGTTTTCTTTTGATGGTGAAGGAATTTTAATTAACAATGATGTTACGAAAGGAATTTTAATTCGTAGCTACCTTAAAAACGACTTAAAAAAAATAAATTTACTACAAAAAGGAATTTTTGAAGGTTCTTTAGAAAATTTTGATAAGAATACAATTTCTATTGGAAAAGATTTGGCAATATCTTTGGACTTAAAAGTTAATGATAAAATTACTTTAATGTCATCTTCAGGTATCCAAACTATTATTGGAAATCTTCCAAAACAGCAAAGCTTTACTATTTCGTCAATTTTCAATAGTGGATTTGCAGAATTTGATCAGAATGTTATTTTTATGTCTGTTGAAGATGCCATTCCATTTTTTGAAGTATCAGATGATGATCTTTTTTTAGAGATCTATTTAAAAAATCCGGAGCAAGTTGATGAAGCTAAGAAAAAAATTCAAAACTTATTTTCAGACTATTTTGTTTATTCGTGGGCAGACTTAAACCAATCTTTTTTTGGCGCTCTAAAAGTAGAAAGAAATGTGATGTTTATTATTTTGTCTCTAATTATTATTGTAGCTGCATTTAATATAATATCTGGATTAACAATTTTAGTTAAAAATAAAACCAAAGAAATTGCAATTTTAAGAACACTTGGTATTAGTTCAAAATCTGTCGCTAAAATATTTTTTTTAGTAGGTTTCTCAATTGGTTTTTTTGCGACTTTAACTGGTGTTTTATTAGGAGTGCTATTTTCTTATAATATCGAAAAAATTAGATCATTACTTTCTGATTTATTTGATATTAGTTTATTTCCAGAGGAAATATATTTTTTAAGCAAAATGCCTTCAGAGATAGATTTAAATTCAATATTAATCATCACTTTGTGTTCGCTTGCGATAACTGTATTGGTATCAATATTTCCATCTTACTCAGCATCCAAACTAGATCCAATTAAAGCATTAAAATATGAATAATATTATTAAAACAGTTAATCTATCTAAAAGTTTTTTTTTTAAAAAAAAAATCAATATATTAAAAAGGATTAATATTGAAATAAAAAAAGGTGAACTTGTAGCTTTACTAGGACCTTCGGGGTCAGGCAAATCAACATTCCTTCATATGGTTGCGTTGCTTGAGCAACCATCAAATGGAGATATTTATTTTGAAGGAAAAATGACGTCTGTAATGAGTGAAGTTGAAAAAGATGAGCTCAGAGGTAAAAAAATTTCTATTGTATATCAACAAAACAATTTGTTGAGCGATTTTACGTCTTTAGAAAATGTTGCTATATCAATGATTTCTTCAGGAAAAAAAAAAGATTTTGCAATTAATGCGGCAAAAAGAATTTTAAAAAAAGTCGGTTTAACTAATAGACTTAACCATTTTCCCAGCGACCTTTCGGTTGGTGAACAACAACGAATAGCAATTGCGAGAGCGGCTATAAATGAACCCCAACTTATTTTGGCTGACGAACCAACAGGAAGTTTGGATCAATCTACCTCAAAAGAAATATTTAGTTTGTTTTTAAAATTTAAATCTCAGAATCGATCAATAATTTATGCAACTCATAATAGAGAGCTAGCCGATAGAGCCGACTACAAGTTAAAGATAATTGATGGTAATATCGTGCGCTCAAATGAGTAATATAAATGAAAAACAATTTACACATTTAAAGATCCATACTCAGTACTCAATATGTGAAGGAGCAATTAAAATTGTCGATTTAAAAGACTTTTGTAAAAAAAATAAAATTCGAGCAATTGGATTAAGTGATACCAATAATTTATGTGGTGCACTGGAGTTTGCAGAAAGTATTTCAAAATCGGGAACACAACCTGTTATTGGCAGCCAGATTAATTTTAGATTTAGAGATCGTATAGGCGTTTTACCAATCATTGCTAATGATTTTCAAGGATATAAGAGCCTTATTGACTTGTCTTCAAAATCTTACTTGGAAAATAAAACTATAGAAGAGCCGCATTGTTTATTTGAAGAATTATTAAAAATAAAATCTGGAGTAACAATCCTTTCCGGTACATTTGATGGATTAGTTGGAAATTTATTCACAAAAAATTTACTGAGAGAAATTGATGATGTTCTTAAATTATTAAAAAATGCCTTTGGTGATAGATTTTATTTGGAAATTCAAAGACATAATGATGTTGGAGAAAAATTTTTCGAAGAATTTATTCTAAAAAAATCTAATGAATTGGAAATTCCTTTGATTGCTACTCATGAGGTATTTTATATAAATAAGGATATGCATGAAGCTCATGATGCACTGATCTGTATAGGAGAAAAAACTTATATTAATGAGAAAAAAAGAAGGAGATATTCAAACGAACATTATCTAAAAAATTCTGAACAAATGTCAGAAATTTTTTCTGATTTGCCCGAAGCGCTTGAAAATAATTTTAACTTTCCTTTTAGATGCAGTTATAAACCCAAATCATCATTACCAATACTTCCCAATATAACGACAAACAAAGATATAGATGTTGATCAAGAATTATTGAATTTGGCTTCAAAAGGTCTAGAAGAAAAATTTAGTGAATATGTTTTCCAAATAAATTCTGATCAAGAAAATAATAATAATCGAAAAATTTACAACAAACGACTTCAACATGAATTAAGCATCATAAAAAAAATGCGTTACTCAGGGTATTTTTTGATTGTTTCTGATTACATTAAATGGGCTAAAAATAATGACATACCGGTTGGACCAGGTAGAGGTTCCGGAGCCGGCTCACTTATTGCCTGGAGTTTGTCTATTACTGATATTGATCCAATTAAATTTAATTTGATTTTTGAAAGATTTTTAAATCCTGATAGAATTTCAATGCCTGATTTTGATATCGATTTTTGTGAGGAAAAAAGAGATTTAGTCTTTTCTTATCTTAAAAAAAAATATGGGAATGGAGTTGCGCATATAATTACTTTTGGAAAATTGAAAGCAAGAATGGCTGTTAGAGATATTGGAAGAGTTCTTGGCCTTCCTTATGGATTTGTTGACTCTATAAGTAAAATGATTCCTTTCGATCCTTCAAGACCTATAGGCTTACAAGAGTGCATCAATCGTGAACCAAGGATTCAAGATATGATTTCTAAAGATGTTCGAGTAAAAAAACTAATGGATTTATCGTTAAAACTTGAGGGATTGAATAGGAATATCGCAACCCATGCAGCCGGGGTTGTAATTGCTGAAAAAAATTTGTCAGAAACAGTTCCTCTTTATAAAGATTTTTCATCAGATTTATTATTGCCTGCAACTCAATTTGATATGTATTCGGCGGAAAACGCTGGATTGATAAAATTTGATTTACTTGGATTAAAAACTTTAACAATTATACGTAAAACTCTGACTCTTTTAAAAAAAAAAAACATCGATATTAATATGAATAAAATTAATTTTGGAGATAAAGAGGTTTTCGAATTACTATCTTCAGGTCATACAGTTGGCTTATTTCAGCTTGAAAGTTCAGGAATGAGAGAAGCTTTAATGCAAATGAAGCCTAATAGATTAGAGGATATTATTGCTCTAGTAGCCCTCTATAGGCCTGGTCCGATGAGCAATATATCGGTTTATAACGATTGCAAACATAAAAAAAAGAAACCTGATTATCTACATCCAAAAATAAAAGAAATTCTGGAACCAACCTATGGAGTTATCATTTATCAAGAACAAGTAATGCAAATAGCCCAAGTTTTGGCAGGTTTTACTGCAGGTCAAGCTGATATTTTAAGAAGAGCAATGGGAAAAAAAAAACGAATAGAACTAGAGAAACAAAAACAAAATTTTATTGATGGAGCTATAAAAAATGGAATTCAAAAAGACGTAGCTATATATATCTTTCAAAAAATAGAGCCTTTTGCCGAGTATGGTTTTAATAAAAGCCATGCCGCTGGTTATGCGGTCATTGCTTATCAAACAGCTTATTTAAAAACATATTATACCAAAGAATTTTTTGCAGCATCAATGTCTGCAGAATTAGATAATCAAGATAAATTAAGTGAATTCTATGAGGAATTGAAAAGACTTAATATTGAAGTTCAGCGTCCATGTATTAATAATTGCTACGCAGAGTTTAAATCTACTAAGGAAAAATTCTTTTATGCATTAGGGGCAATAAAAAATGTCGGTTTTGAAGCAATTAATAAAATTATTAAAGAAAGAGAAAACAACGGTCAATTTATATCTTTAGATGACTTTATCAATAGAATTGATCCAAAGAATATTAATAAACTGCAACTTGAAGGATTAGTGAAAGCAGGCGCATTTGACTCTTTAGAAAATAACAGAAAAGAATTTCATGACAATATTCCAAATATTATACTGGCTTCTAAAACTGCATTCGAGAATAAAGTTAATAACCAAATAAATTTATTTGATGAAAGCAATCAAAATAAAAAAAGTTTGATAAAAAATACTGTTAATAAAGACTGGCATTTCCAAGAGAGACTATCGAAAGAATTTGAGGCAATTGGATTCTTTATTTCTGATCATCCAATTAATGAATATAAAGAAGTATTTGATATTTATAAAATACAAAACTTTAATTCTTTTCTAAATTCACCTAAAAGCGAAGCAATTCTTGCTGCAACGATAATGAAAATTCAAGAAAAAAAAACTAGAGACCGCAAACCTTTTGCAATTGTTAAATTTAGTGATCTAGGAGGTGTATTTGAACTATTTCTTTTTTCTGAAATATTAGAACAAAATAGAAATATCCTTAAGGAAGGAAAATCATTTTTAGTCACAGTTTTAAAAGATTTAAGCAATCAAAGTAATCGATTTAAGAAAACTAGCGTAAAAAAGTTACTAAGTTTGAATGAAATTTACAATCAATCAATACCTATAATTACATTTGAAATTGAAAAATTAGAAAATCTTAAAAATTTTTCAAATTTAATTTCTGAAGAAGGTAATACAAATGTTAAAATTATAATAAAAAATAATTCAGAAAATCTTGTTTTTGAGCTTTCTAAAAAAAGAAAAATTAATCCTGAAATATTAAAATCGTTAAAAAACAAGCCTTATTTGAAAATAATAAATATATAATTAAAGTTGTAATTAAATTGATTAAATTGTACAACACCCATAAAAACGCACACAGTCGTTGGTCGTTTAGACCTCCGGTCCTTGGGTGGTGAGACTGTGGTGGAACAACCGGGAAAATATATTGAATATACCTGATTTAACAATTCAACAATTATTAGAGGCCGGCGTACATCTTGGTCATAAGACATTTAGATGGAATCCAAAAATGAAGGGTTATATTTTTGGTAAAAGAGACTCAATTCACATAATTGATTTGGTCCAAACTCTTGACTTGACCAAGGAAGCTCTTTCAAAAGTCTCGAGCGTTATTGCGAGTGGTGGTAAAATATTATTTGTTTCAACTAAAAAACAGGCGGCAGATTCAATTGCTAATTTAGCTAAAGATACATCACAATATTATGTAAATTTTAGATGGCTCGGAGGAATGTTAACTAATTGGAAAACAATCTCAAATTCAATAAAAAAGCTAAAGCAAATTAACGATGCACTTAAAGATGAGAATATAGGTTTTACAAAAAAAGAAATTATTAAGATGGAACTTAAAAGAGATAAACTCGAGAGATCACTTGGAGGAATTTTAGAAATGAAAGGTGTTCCTGATTTAATATTTATCATTGATACGAATTATGAAAAACTAGCTATCAAGGAAGCTGCTAAATTGAATATACCTATAGTTGCAATACTTGATACAAATTCTGATCCTGCAGGTATCGATTATCCAATACCCGGCAACGATGACGCAAGGAGAGCAATTAATTTATACTGTGATTTATTAAAACAAACTATTCAAAATACACAAAAAGAAATTCAGATCTCTAGTAATAAAAATAATGAAGTTGAAACTTCAAGTAATAAAATAGAGTTTGAAGAAAAAAAAGATAAAAAAGAAGATAATCTACGATTGATTGATAAGATAAAAAGTAAGGTTATTGGCGCAATATCAAAAAAGGAAAATCTAGAAAAAAAATAATTTTTTTCAATGTCATCTTCCAGTCATTTAGATAAGATTAAAAAACTTAGGGAGCTTACTGGCGTAGGCTATGGAGATTGTAATAATGCAATAAATGAATGTGGAGGAGATATAGAAAAATCTATAAAATATTTACGAATTAAAGGAATTTCTAAAGCCAGTAAAAAAATGGAACGTGTTGCAAACGATGGTTTAATTTGTGTCCATGAAGAAAACAACAAATCGTCAATAATTGAGATTAATTGTGAAACAGATTTTGCTGCAAAAAATATAGAGTTTATAAATTTTTCTGAAAATCTTTCTAAATTGTGTTTTGAAGTAAAGGGAGATTTAAATAAATTAATAATAAAGAAAATGAAAGATGGGAATACAGTTGATGACAATTTAATTAAGCTAATTTTTAAAATTGGAGAAAAAATTACAATTAGAAGGTGTAATTTTATTGATGATAATAAATGTATGAACTTTTCATATGTACACACGTCATTAAAAAAAAATATTGGAAAACTGGGTGTGATTGTCTGTATAAAATCAACGAAATTCAATGAACAAATTAAAGATTTTGGGCACAAATTAGCAATGCACATAGCCGCATCAAATCCTTTGGCAATAGAAGTTGCTCAACTTGACAAAAGAATGTTGGAGAAAGAAAATGAGATAATTAGTGCGGAACTAAAAGATTCAAATAAGGATGCTAATATTATAGGAAAAATTACAAAAGGTAGATTAGATAAATTTAAACAGGAAAATACTTTAATTAATCAAATTTGGATCATGGATCCCAAAAAAAAGGTAAAAGACGTTATGGCCGAATTAGATTACGAAAATAGCATAACTATTAGAGATTTTGTTAGATATAAAGTTGGTGAACAAACAAGATTTGCGTTTTAAAATACATATTTTTTATTATGTTTGATCAAAATAATTTTGAACAAAAAATGAATAAAACTTTTGAAGTTTTTACAAAAGATTTGCTAGCTTTAAGAACGGGGAGAGCAAATGCAAGTATGTTGGATATCATCAAGATAGATGTGTATGGACAAAAAATGCCAATAAATCAATTGGGTACAATTACTGCACCAGAACCTCGAACATTAAATATTCAGGTTTGGGATCAAAATAATGTGGCGCTTATCGACTCTTCAATAAGAAAGTCAGAGATGGGTTTAAATCCTCAAATTGATGGACACTTAATTAGAATTCCAATTCCAAATTTAAACGAAGAGAGAAGAAATGAATTAAAAAAAATGGTTAAGACTATTGCTGAAAAAAGCAAGATATCAATTAGAAATATAAGAAGAGAAGCTAACGATGCATTAAAAGCAATGTTTAAAGAAAAGAAGATTAGTGAAGATGAAAAAAATAATAATGAAAAAGAAATTCAAAAGATTACAGATCAAGAAATAAAAAAAATTGATGATAAAGCATCTCAAAAAGAAGAAGAGATAATGACGGTATGAGTTCAGCTAACCATGTTGCCATAATTATGGATGGCAACGGTAGATGGGCATTACAAAGAGGAAAATCAAGAGATTATGGCCATCAACAAGGACTTAAGACAATAGAAAAAATAGTTGATTATTCAATTAACAAAAAAATTTCTTATTTAACATTATTTGTATTTTCAAGCGAAAATTGGAAAAGACCAAAAAAAGAAGTTAATTTCTTATTTAAGTTACTAGAAAGCTATTTCAAAAAAAATTTATTTAAAGTTATTAGAAATGGAATTAATCTAAAAATCATTGGAGATAAATCTAAGTTGGCAAACAATTTAAGGAAAATAATAAAACTTGTGGAGAACAAAACAAAGAAAAACAAAAAAATTTCAATTCAGTTAGCTTTAAATTATGGATCAAAATATGAAATAATTAATAGCATGAAAATTATTAAAAAAAGGAAAAAAAACATTACAATTGAAAACTTCGAGAAATATCTTTACACTACGGATTTTCCTAATCCTGATATTTTAATAAGAACCGGTGGACAAAAAAGAGTCAGTAATTTTTTGTTATGGCAAATAGCATATACAGAAATTTTTTTTGTAAATAAGTTATGGCCTGATTTTAGTAAAAATGATTTTCAAAAAATATTAAATAAATTTACAAAAATTAAAAGAAATTTTGGTAACATTTAGTGAGCATAGAATTAAAAAAAAGAATTATTACTTCTGTTTTGTTATTTTCGTTAGTTATTTTTTGTATTTTTATAAATCGGTCTATATATATATTGTCTATTGTAATAGTTTCAGGAATTGTTTTTTCAGAAATTGCTAATTTAATACGCCTAGTAGAAAAATCTACATCTATAAAAAATTGGGTACCGTTTAGATTAATATCTTTTTTTTATATTTTCTTATTGTTTTTACCAATAGCCGTTTTTTTTTATAGGTTAGGAGCAGTTTTTATAATTTACATTTTATTAATATGTATATTTTCTGATATAGGTGGCTACGTTATTGGTAAAACAATTGGTGGTAAAAAATTAACTAAAATAAGTCCTAACAAAACTATTTCGGGAAGCATTGGTTCTTTTTGCTTTTCCATAGCACCTTTATTATTATTTTATAATTTTGATCCATCTAAATATTTCCACACATTTAATAATTTCCTACTATGTTTAGAAATATCTTTAGTATGTCAATTGGGGGATATATTCATTTCTTATATTAAAAGAAAAGCTAAAGTTAAAAACACAGGAAATCTTTTACCAGGTCATGGCGGTTTGCTTGATAGAATTGATGGTATAATTTTTGCTGTTCCATTTGTTTGGATTCATGCTAACGGTTTAAGTGCATATTTTGAAATGCTGAAGAACTCATTCTCGGTAGTATAAAATGAAAAAAAAAATTGCAATACTTGGATCAACTGGTTCCATTGGTGAAAACACGTTAGATCTTATCAGAAAAGATAAAGAAAATTTTGATATAATTTTGTTAACAGCAAATAAAAATTATAAACGATTGATCAAACAGGCCGATGAATTTAAAGCAAAAAATATTTTAATTTTTGATGACAAATACTACGAATATACAAAAGAAAAACTTAAATATAAAAAAATTAATGTTTTTTCAAGAAAAAATGAATTAAGCGAAATATTTGATAGAAAAATAGATTATACCATGTGTGCCATATCGGGTTTAGATGGTCTTAAGCCAACTTTAGAAGCGATCAAAATTAGTAAAACCATTGGTATTGCAAATAAAGAATCAATTATTTGTGGTTGGTATTTAATAATAAAAAAATTAAAAAAATATGATACTAAATTTATTCCAATTGACTCTGAGCATTTTTCAATATGGAACTTAACTAGAGAATATTCAAATGATGATATAGAAGAAATTATACTTACTGCTTCTGGAGGTCCATTTTTAAATTCATCTATTAGATATCAAAAAAAGGTAACTCCAGAAAAAACAGTTATCCACCCAAATTGGAAAATGGGTAAAAAAATTTCAGTAGATTCAGCAAATTTGATGAATAAAATATTTGAAGTAATGGAAGCTAATAGAATGTTTAATTTTGATTTAGAAAAATATAAAATATTAATTCATCCTCAATCTTATGTACATGCGATCATAAAATTTAAGAATGGTTTAATAAAAATGCTACTACACGATACCGATATGAAAATACCAATTTTTAATTCTATTTATAATGATAAGTTAAAATATATGCCTACAAAAAGAATCAATTCTAAAATATTGAATAATTTAAACTTCTATGAAGTTGATAAATCAAAATTTCCTTCAATTAAACTTTTAAAAAAAATATCTAAAGAAAATACTCTTTATGATACTGTCATAACAACAGCAAATGATGAATTGGTTAAGCTATTTTTACAACATAAAATTTCTTTTAGGCAGGTTGTGCAGAATTTAGAAAAGATTATAAAATTAAAAGAGTATAAAAAATATTTTACAAAAAAACCCACTTCACTCAACGAAATACTTAAAGTTGGAAAATTGGTTAGGTTGAAAACTAACGGCATAAGTGTATGATCATTTGTTCAATGAAAAAGACTTTATTACAATCGTTATTCTTTTATATTTTTGTAATAACAATATCTTGCGCAGAAATTGTTAAAGAAGTTAAAGCCTTAGGTAATGTCAGAGTATCCCTAGAAAGCATTGTTGTGTTTGGAGATATAAGAGTAAATGAGGATTATAATGCTCAAAAGATAAATGAATTGAGTAAACAATTATATGATACCGATTTTTTTTCTTACATAGAAATTGGTTTAAATAATGGTGTTCTAGAAATTTCAGTTAAGGAAAATCCTATAATTCAAAATTTGATTTTCAAGGGAATTAAAGCAAAAAAACATAAAGAAGCAATAAAAAACGTTATTCAATTAAAGGAAAAAACTTCATTTGTGGAAAATAAATTGAGCAAAGATATTCAAAAAATTAAAAGAGCTTTTAGAAATCTTGGATTTTATTTTATTGAAGTGGAGGCCTATGCCAAAGAGAATTTAAATAATTCAATAGATTTAATTTATGAAATTAATAAAGGAAAACGAGCAAGGATTAGTAAAATTATTTTTATAGGAGATAAAAAATTCAAGGATAGTAAATTAAGAGGAATTATAACATCAGAGGAAGCTAAAGTATGGAAATTCATATCTGCAAAAAAATATTTAAATGAAGAGAGAATTAAATTGGATACTCGTCTTTTAGAAAATTTTTATAAAAGCAAAGGTTATTATAAGGTTAAAATACTGGCAACCAACGTATTATATGAAGAGGGAGAGGGATTTTTATTGACTTATAATATTGACTCAAAAAAAAGATATAGGTTTGGGGAAGTTTCTTTAAAAATATCAGAAGGTTTGGATAATAAATCTTTTATTGAAGTTACAAAAGATCTTCACAAACATAAAAATAAATATTATTCCCCAACAAAGATTAAAAAAATTCTTGATAAAATTAATAAATTATCTACGAAAAAAGATCTTCAGTTTATAGATTCAGAACTAATCGAAACAATTAAAAATGATAAGATATTAGTAACAATAAATGTTTCCGAAGGTCAAAAATATTTTGTTGAAAGAATAAATATAATTGGAAACAGTATTACTGATGATAATGTTATCAGAGGTGAATTACAACTTGATGAGGGAGACCCTTACAGTTTGTTACTATTAGATAGATCTGTAAATAACCTCAGAGCAAGAAATATATTTGGAGAAGTTAATAAAACTACTCACGTTGGCTCTTCACCCGAACTTAAAGTTATTAATATTGAAGTTGAAGAAAAAGCTACTGGTGAAATTTTCGCTGGCGCTGGAATAGGTTCTTCAGGAGGAACAATTGGTGGCGGCGTTAAAGAAAACAATTTTTTAGGCAGAGGTGTTAAATTGGATGCAAATCTAAATGTTGGTGAAACAGCTATAAGGGGAAGGTTTTCTGTAATTAATCCCAATTATAATTATTCAGGCAACCAAATTAATTTTACTGCCGAAAGTACAAAAATAAGTAAAATGAAATCTTTTGGTTATGATAGCAGTAAAACAGGTTTTTCTTTCGGCACTACATTTGAGCAATATGAAGATATTTATATTTCTCCGGAAATATCTACTTATTATGAAAGTTTATCGACAAACGATAATGCTTCTAAGTCACTCAAACAACAAGAAGGAACATATATCGAAACTGATTTGAGATATGCAATAATTCAAGACAAGAGAGATCGCAAATTCCAGCCAACAGATGGTTATAGAGCGTCATTTAACCAAAAGTTGCCTCTATATTCAGAAAGCCCAACTATTTTAAATGGATTAGATTATTCGGCTTATCATAGCTTCAGTGAAAACTTAATAGGTTCTCTTAGGTTTTACGGAAGAGCAATTAATTCATTATCAGACAAAGATGATGTTTTGCTCTCTGACAGATTGTCTATACCTGGAAGATTTTTAAGAGGATTCGAGGTTGGAAAAATAGGACCTATTGATGCATTAGATTACGTAGGGGGAAATTATGCAACTGCCCTAGGTTTTAACGCAGGATTACCAAAACTATTTCCCAACCTTACAAATGCGGATATTAGTCTATTTTTGGATACAGCCAATGTATGGGGAGTTGACTACGATGACGCCATTGATGATTCAAACAAAATTAGGTCAGCATTTGGAGTAACTGTAGATTGGTTTACACCAGTAGGACCCTTGAATTTTTCTTTTTCAGAAGATATAACAAGTGCAGGTACAGATAAACCGGAATCTTTTAGATTTAATATTGGGACAACATTCTGATGAAATTGAAATATATTGTAAAAGTATTTGTAATTACTTGTTTGATTTTTGGAATTACAAATTCTTTTGCGGAGAATAAAATTGTTTATATTGATATAAATAAGATTTTAAAAGAGAGCAAAGTGGGCATCTATGTTGAAAAAGAACTAACAACAATTCATGAAACGAAATTAAATAATTTTACTAAGATAGAAGAAAAATTAAAGATAGAAGAGATAGATCTTGTATCCAAAAAAAATATTATGGCAAGAGATGAGTTTAATAAAAAAGTTAAATTATGGACCGAAGAATCCCGAAAGCATCAAATTGTTAGAAGAAAATGGTTTGATCAAATAACAGAGAAAAGAAATAATGCTAGAGCTGAAGTGCTAAAATCTTTAGATCCAATTTTAACCGAATATTTTAAACAGAATCAAATTTCACTCATGTTATATAGAAAGAATATAGCCATTGGAACCGCTGATTTAGATATTACCGATACAATTATAGATGAATTAGATAAAAAATTACCTTCTATAAAAATAAATTAAGAGTGGATAATAATTTTTTTTTTAAAAATAAAGGTCCTTTCTCTATAAAAAAAATAGTTGAGATATGCGGAGGCAATGCTCATTGCGAAACAGGATCTAATATTAATATACATAATATAATTGATTTGTTTCGAGCTAAAGAGAACGATATTACTTTTTTAAATTCAATAAAATACAAAGAAGAATCTCTGAAAAGTGAAGCTACAGCTTGTATTACCAATAAAGGATTAACAAAATACTTACCGAACAATTGTATTAAAATAATAGTTGATAATGTTTTGTTATCTGCGGCAAAAGTATCAAAATTTTTTTATCCAGAATCTGATTATGATCATCTTGATAAAACTCTCATTTTATCTGAAAAAGTTAAAGATAAATATGTTCATGTAAAATTTGGAAAAAATGTACTAATCGGTGATAATATTAAAATTGGAAAAAATACTGTCATAGGAAATAATTCTATAATTGAGCATGATGTAAAGATTGGAGAAAATTGTTCAATAGGCTCTTTTGTAGTAATAAAAAATTCTGTACTTGAAAATGAAGTGCATATTAAAGATGGAGTTAAAATTGGTAGTAAAGGATTTGGCTTTATACTTGATAAATCGAAAAATTTTAGAATTCCTCATATAGGAAAAGTTTTATTAAAAAAAGGTGTAGAAATAGGTTCAGGAACTACAATTGACAGAGGATCAATTAGTGACACCATTATAGGTGAAAATACTTTTGTAGATAATCTGGTTCAAATTGGACATAATGTTAAGATTGGAAAAAATTGTACGATTGCTTCTCAAGTTGGAATTGCTGGTAGCACAGTTATTGCCGATAATGTTGTTATCGGCGGACAAGCTGGTATTTCAGGCCATCTAAAAATTGGCAGTAATGTCAAAATCGGTGGAAATAGTGGAGTTATTACAGATATTTCTGATAATAAAAAAGTAATGGGATATCCTTCTATGGATTTTAAAAAATTTGTAAAAAATTGGAGATCTAATGGTTAACAATAATGTTCTTAACAAAGATCAGATAACAAACTTGCTTCCTCATCGGGAGCCAATGCTGCTAATTGATGAATTGGTTAACATTGTGCCGCACAAATCCGCCGTAGGCATTATAAATGTTAAAAAAGATTCTTTTTTTTTTCAAGGACACTTTCCAGATCAACCTGTTATGCCGGGTGTAATAATTGTAGAAGCATTTGGTCAAGCTGCAGCAGCGCTTACAGCTTATAGTCTAAATCCAAAAGAGGTTGAAGATAAACTAGTTTATTTAATGAGCGTTGATAAAGCTCGTTTTAGAAAACCAATTATGCCAGATTGCAAGCTTTTACTTGAAATCGAGGCTATCAGATCACGTGGTAGAGTTTGGAGATACAAAGGAATAGCAAGAGTTAATGGATCAAAAATGGCTGACGCAGAATGGGCAGCAACAATTATAGACAGAAATCAGAAATGATTCACAATACAAGCATAATTGATTCAAAATCTAAAATTTCAAAAACAGTTAAAATTGGTCCATATACAGTGATTGGTCCAAATGTTGAAATAAGCGATGATGTTGAAATATGTTCTCATGTTAATATTACAGGCCGCACAAAAATTGGCTCTGGAACAAAAATATTTCATTTTGCAAGTATCGGAGCAGACCCACAAGATATTAAATATAAGGGTGAAGATACAACACTCGAGATAGGAAAGAATAATAAAATTAGAGAATATGTTACAATAAATCCTGGTACATTTGGAGGTGGCGGGTTAACTAAAATAGGCAACAATTGTTTGTTTATGATTTCTTCTCACATTGCCCACGATTGTCATATTGGTGACAATGTCATTATAGCGAATAATGTTCCCTTAGGAGGACATGTTACTATTGAAGATAATGTTGTTATAGGAGGCAACTCAGCCGTTCAACAATTTACAAGAATTGGAAAATTAGCAATGATTGGAGGAATGACCGGGGTATTAAACGATGTAATTCCATTCGGTTTATCAATTGGAAATAGAAATTATTTGCAAGGATTAAATTTAATTGGGTTAAGAAGAAGCAATTATAATAATAAGGATATTTTAGGTCTTACAGAAGCATATAAAGAAATTTTTTTAACAAAAAACCTTAATGAAAATTTAGAAAAATTAAATGGTGAATTTAAAGAAAACCCACTTGTGAAAGAAGTTATTAATTTTATTACGAAAGATAAAAAAAGATCTATTTGCACACCATTTTCTAAAGACTAAGATGATCGGCTTGATATTTGGAGAAACAAACTTTCCAAATGTAATTTTAAGAAAAATAAAAAAAAGTAAGTTAAAGTATTTAATTATCGACTTAACAAAGAGAAAAAAATTTAAAAAAGACAAACAGTTTTATCCTGTTTCAATTGGTCAATTTGGAAAGATAATTACAATACTTAAAGAAAATAGATGCAAAAAAGTATTGTTTGCTGGCAAGGTGACAAAACCAAATTTTTCAAAACTTAAATTGGATTTAAAAGGAATTTATTATATTTCAAGAATTATCAAAAGCTCAAAACTAGGTGATGTAGCAATTTTAAGAGAAATAATTAAAATATTAAAACAGGAAAGAATAAACACTATAAGTTCTTTAACTTATAATCCAGAACTTGCACTTAAGAAAGGAACTTATTCCAATATTAAACCTAACAAAGAAGATGATCTTGATATTAAAAAAGCGATATCAACGTTAAGCAAATTAGACAAATATACATTTAGTCAAGGAACTATAGTTAGAAATAACAAAGTAGTTGCGATAGAAGGTAATGGTGGTACTGAAAGAATGTTAAAAAGAAGTAGAAGTAAAATACATAGATACAGAGGTGTTTTAGCTAAGTTTCCTAAGAAAAAACAAGATCTAAGAATTGATTTACCAACAGTTGGATTAAAGACTTTAATTCGATGTAAGGCTGCTGGTCTTAAAGGAGTAGTTTTAAAAGCAAAACAAAACATTTTTCTAGAAAGAAAGAAATGCATTAGCTTCGCCAACAAAAATAAAATGTTTGTCATAGCAAAATGAAAAAAATATTTGTTCTAACGGGAGAACCTTCGGGAGATAAATTGGCTTCAAAAGTTATATCAAAATTAAAAAATTCTAAACCTGATATTGAATATTTGTCCGTTGGTGGTGAAAACCTAAAAGCCCTAGGAATAAAATCCATTTACAGTTTAAAAGAGATTACTTATCTTGGATTTACAAAAGTATTGTTAAATGTATTTAAAATTAAAAGAAAAATTAATGAAACAGTTGATAAAATAATAGAATTTAATCCTGACATTTTATTTAGTGTTGATAGTCCCGATTTTACTTTAAGGGTAGCTGAAAGAGTTAAAAAATTAAAATTAGAGATTAAAACTATTCATTATGTAGCTCCGCAGGTGTGGGTTTGGAGAGAAAATAGAGTAAAAAAATTAAAAAAATTTATTGATCATATTTTATTATTATTTCCTTTTGAAAAAAAATATTTTGAAAAAGAAAACGTTAACTGTACTTTTGTTGGACATCCTTTGTTAGAAGATGATGAAAAAATTAAAATTGATATCGATAACATAATTGGTAAAGATAAAAAAATTATTTCTATTTTTTCAGGTAGTCGTTCTTCAGAAATTAATGTTTTAGCACCTATTTTACTTAAATTTATAAAATTAATGAAAGAGAAATATGATGACATAGATTTTATATTTCACACAATAAATGAACATAGAGAAAAACTTAAAAATCAAATATCAAAAGAAAATCTTAAAAACTGCGATGTTATATGTGATGAAAAAATAAAATCTTATATACTTAAAAAATCTATTTTTGCAGTAGCTAAGTCTGGAACTATTTCCCTAGAAATATGTAGAGCTAAAGTTCCATCTATAGTAATTTATAAAATGAATTTAATTAATTTTTTTATTATTAAAATGTTAGTTAAAGTTAAATTTGCAAACATTATTAATATAGCCGCTACTAAAGAAATTATACCAGAACTATTACAAGAAAAATGTAATGCTAAAAATATATTTAATAAAGTTGATGAATTTTTAACTAATCCTGATCTTTCAAAGAATCAAATTAATCAGTTTAAAGAAATAATAAAAGATTTTAAAACTGGCAAATCTTCCGACTTAGCAAGTTCTGTTCTAATTAATAGCCTTTAATCTTTTTATGATATCATTCTTTTCAAGAGACAGAATGATATCATAAATTCCTGGTCCAAATTTAGAACCAGTCATAGCAATTCTTAAAGGCTGTCCCACTCCTTTAAAGTTTGTTTTGTGCTTATCAATTAATCCTTTTATTATTTTCTCTAAATTTTCTTTTCTAAAATTTGATAAATTTTCAAATTCTTTTAAAAAATCATTTAAAATATTTTTAGATGAATTGTCTAAAAGCTTAATATCTTCTGGTAAGATATTAATTTGATCGTTAATTATGTATTGAGCATTATTATATATATCAGTTAATGTTTTTGCTTTATTTTTTAGGAAATGTAGAGATTTTTTTAATGAATCGTCAAATTTATTATCAATTTTTTTTAGATATATTTCGCAGTAACCCTTAAGATTCGAATATAACTTATCTTCCTCCATATTTTTAATATATGTTTCGTTCATTGATAGAATGCGACTCATATCCAGTTTTGATGGTGATTTTCCTACACCAGACAAACTAAAATGTTCAATACTTTCATCTAAAGTAAATATTTCTTTATCTTTAAAAGACCAACCAAGTCTTAATAAATAATTTCTTAAAGCATCTGATAAAATCCCAATTTTTATATAGTCATCTATTGTAGAAGCTCTGTCTCTTTTTGATAATTTTTTTCCTTCATTACTATGAATTAGGGGTATATGAGCAAAATATGGCACTTTCCATTCCATGGCATCATAAATTTGTTTTTGTTTAAATGTATTAATTTTGTGATCATCTCCTCTAATAACGTGGGTAATATTCATTAAATGATCATCTACGGTAGCAGATAATTGATAAGTAGGAGAACCATCTTGTCTAAGGATTATAAAATCCTCAATTGTTGAATTTGAAATATTAATTTCTCCTTGGACTAAATCTTTAATAATACTATTTCCACTTATTTTGCTTTTAAATCTAATGACAGGATCTACGCTAATAGGAATTGATAAATTTTTTGGTTCCCTCCACTTTCTACTATATACAAAAGGTATTCCTTTTTTCTTGGCACTATTTTTTTGTTCATTGATCTCTTCTTCTGAACAATAGCATCTATAAGCAAAGCCTTTTTTTAAAAGTTCTTCTCCAACTTTTTTATGATCATTAATTTTTTCCGATTGAATGTATTCTTTATCATCATGTTCAATACCGATCCATTTTAATGATCGAATAATTTGACTTTTATACTCATCTCTTGATCTTTTTTTATCTGTATCTTCAATCCGTAGATAAAAAGAACCTTTTTGGCTTTTAGAGAACAACCAGTTAAATAAAGCTGTTCTAACTCCGCCAATGTGTAGAGGCCCCGTGGGTGAAGGAGCAAATCTAGTTGCTACTTTTGACATTATATATTATTAGACAATTTTTTAGAAATTTCTATATAAAGATACTAAAACACCTTGAACTTTGACTCTATCAGGACCAAATATC
>Ga0187833_10002137_pt1 | contig 21608 bp, 27 predicted proteins | sample ETNtaG_37_FD_167968 | JGI IMG/M metagenome (GOLD analysis project Ga0187833, IMG submission 167968) | Marine microbial and viral communities from oxygen minimum zone, Eastern Pacific Ocean - ETNP2014_SV_400_PacBio MetaG (Illumina Assembly) | ecosystem: Environmental > Aquatic > Marine > Hypoxic...
TGGAGCTTTTGCGGCCTGTAACAAATATCCAAAATGCAAAACCACTTTTTCTCTGCCTTCAAATGCATTGATCAAGCCAGCCCAAAAATTATGCGAGACATGCAATTATCCCATGGTCCTTGCAATAAAAAGGGGCAAAAGACCAATGGAATTATGCCTGAATAAAGAATGCCCTTCAAAACATCTGGAAGGGGAAGCAGGCAAGGAAGCAAAGGACATTGCAAAAGGGAAGGTTGAGAAAGAATGCCCTCAATGTAAAGATGGAAAAATTATTCTAAGAAAATCGATTTATGGTGCCTTCCTTGGATGCTCGAAATATCCTAAATGCAAGTATACAGAAAAGCTTATATCTGGGCAGAATAAAGAAGAAAGTATTAATGAAAAATAAAACAAATACTGGGCAAAACAAAAGATCACAAGCTGCTTTAGAATTTATGATGAGCTATGGCTGGGCAATTCTTGTTGTTTTGATTTCTATTGGTGTTTTAACAGCTTTTGGCATCTTAGATCCATCACTGTATTTTATTGGAAATAAATGCAAAATTCATGGAAGCTTTTATTGCGAAGATTTCAAGATAGATGGAAGCAATGAACTGGTTGTTATTGTTGTAAGAAATACTTTAGGATTTGAAGCTAGGGATGTAACAATAAGCATAAACTCAGAGACTTGTACAGAAGTCGGAGCAGAAGCAGCGGCTCAAGCGTCGGGTGACGTAGATATAAGCGGCAGTGATAATACAATAAATGGTGGTCTTCTATAGGGTACCTCACTCATTAACAGCGGGTCTAACAACAATTTTAACCCTGCCCCTCAACAATATATTGGAGAATCTCCAATACCTTTTGATATTAATGATTACAAGCCAGGAGGCTCTGCTGCTTTGGCAGCAGGAGCAGATTATCACCATATAATTGGAGAACTAGACACATCCTCTACATTTCCCTTAGGTGGGCTTTATTATGTGACACAAGATGCAAAATTAAGCAGGTCAGGTATTTCTGGAACATACACTATTGTAGCTGAAGGTAAAATTGACATTGGTGGTTCTAATCTAGTTAATGACGTAAGCTATGTTGATAACTTAAAGTTTTTCTCCAATCACGTTGGAGATGACGCTATTAAAATGGGTTCAAGCGATAATGACTTTACGGGTTACTTTTATGCCCCTAATGGAGAGATTGAAATCGGAGGACAAAATAATGACATTTTGGGGGGATTTCTCAGTTCAACAGTTATAGTTTCAGGCTCTGAATTAACAATCACGTTTGTTCCTCTTCCTCCTGATCCAAACGCAGATTTCGACGAGATTCCTGAGCCTTGGTTAAATGGGCAAAGAGCGACTCTTGGATTTGATTGTTCAGGAGCCTTGCCAAAAGCATTCGAAGGAAATATTGAGATCAATTGGACCACAGAGCATGGAGCTAGGCACATAAGTAAGGGAATTGTTGAAGGTATAGCAGAATCATGAAAAATAAGTTAAATTCAATCAAAAAATCTGAAAATAAGGTTTTGCTAGAGGTAATAGCAGTCTACACTGTCTTAGCCTTAGCACTTATAGGGGTATATTATATTGATCCTGCAATAACCGGTTTTGCAATTCTGAATGAAACATTAAATGAAAGCAACGAAACAATAAATATTGAAAATCGATTAAATGAAACTCAAATAATTAATAATGAATCACTAAAAAATTCCGAAGGAATTTTTGGTGAACTTGGAAATCAAAGATTTCCCATTTCCCGAAAAATTCTTTGAATTTTTCTAGCATAATAGAAAATGCGACAGTAAATGAATCTTCTAAAGAGAAGAAAGAAAAGGATTAAAAAACCAAAAAAAAAGAAGAGGCAAGAAAAGTGATTAAATCAGAAGAAAAGATAAATAAATTGGAAAAGGAACTGTTAGCTTTGGAGCAGGCTTTCAAATCAAAATTTATTTCTGAAGAATCTTGCAATAGGGATAAGATAAGGATTGAAAAACAACTAAAGAAATTAGGAAAATAAATTATAATTTTACAGCTTTAAATTTAGAGATTTTTCTATGATCAAAGATTAGTTTGGTTTTTTAAATTTTTTTGATATTTTTAAATAATTTGTTGAATAAAAACAAAAATCCTTAAAAATAGGTAAAGAAACCCAATAGAGATGAAAAAGATAATAATGATACTTGTAGCCTTATTATTCTTGCCCATAGTCAATGCGCAGCAGGGGCATATGAAACTGCTTGCTGTGAGTGAATCAGAAGAGGGGGAAGTAGGAGGAATTGCTGATCTGTTTCTTGAGATGCAGCCTGGATCTGGCAGAGTTTTTCTGGAAACATTTCCATTGACAAGGGTGGATACGCAGATTTCAACAAGATTTGCAAAGGAGATGGCATGTGAATTTTCAGATGCAGACTGTGATAATCTTGATTTTTTCTACACAATAACCTCAAATTCTGCCATAATTGCAGGGCCCAGCGCAGGGGCATCTATAACTGTGCTGACAATTTCCCTGCTGGATAATATAAAATTAAAGGATGATGTAGCTATAACCGGAACCATCAACTCCGGAGGCTTAATTGGGCCGGTAGGGGGTGTAAAAGCCAAGATAGAGGCTGGAAAGATAGAAGGCCTGAATAAGGTATTGATCCAAAAAGGGAAGCCAATAACAGAGGATAATGTTACTTTTGATGCTGAAAACCTAAGCAAAGATAATGGGATAGATATAATAGAGGTTGCAACATTAACAGAAGCTTTGGAGCATTTTACCGGCAGAAAATTTAAACAGGATAATAAAAATGTCAGCATCGATCCTTCTTATAAGGATACTATGAAAGTCCTTGCAATAGATCTATGCTCCAGAAGCACAAAGCTGTTTAATAATTTTAATAAAACGGATTTTAAGACGAATGATACAGGGATCAATGAAGATAATGCCCTTAACCTATCTAAGAGGGGAAGAGATGCTTTCAGTGAAAAAAAATACTACAGCTCTGCAAGCTACTGCTTTGGAGCAAATGTAGAGTATAATTATTTGCTATTGCTAACAAGAAATTTTACAGAAGCAGAGAGATTGGAAAAGGCAAAACAGATAGAGAGGGACATAAAAAAATTTGACAGGAGTGTAAGCAGCTTTAATATCAAAACAATAACAGATCTGGAATCTTACATGGTTGTAAAAGAGAGGCTTACTGAAGCAAATGATATAATCAACATTGTCTTTGAAAATTTAAATCAAACGAGCACCAGCCTTAGAAATCTGGCTTTTGCCAGAGAGAGGCTTAATTCTGCAAAATCATGGGCGGCTTTTATGGACAACAGGGGCAAGGAATTCAATCTAAATAAAGATGTACTTCAGGAAGCGTGCAGAAAAAAGATTTCCGAGGTTGAAGAAAGGCTCCAGTATGTCCAGATTTATTTTCCGCAGAACCTTGAGAATACAAGAAAAGAGCTGGATTATGCTTATCAGGATCTGAATAACGGCCATTATGAATTGTGCCTATTCAAGGCCAGCAAGGCAAAAGCGAATGTGGATATTATTTTAAGCGTTTTTGGTGTCGAGATGGAACAGGTGGGCAATATATTAAATGAAAAACAGAAGATTGTTGAGAGAAATTTAGTTGAAGAGACTGAAAAAGGCATATTCCCAATTTTAGGATACAGCTATTATGAATACTCAAATGCTTTAAAAGATGACGATCCATTTTCCGCGCTGCTTTACTCGGAATATGCATTGGAGTTGAGCAATCTGGATATTTATTTCAAGGATGGAAAGAAAAATATAGAAAGCAAAATAAATTTTGATAATAGAATTGCAATTATTTTTGTTATAGGGGTATTGATGGGTGTTTTCCTGATGAAAATTCTCGAAAGCCGAAAAAGGCATTCCGGAAAAGTTAAAAGACGAAAAAGAAAGAAATGATAGTAAACCCATGCAGAGCCAAAGCCCTGCTGGGAAAAAGAGGTGATAGATAGCCATTAAGGAGTTTCCACTCCCAAATAGGATATCTTCTTTTCTACTTTAAAGTAACATACTTATATTTAAATTTTTCGATTAAAAAGTAAAATGCGCACAATTATTATTTTAATTATGCTTACAATTGTTATTACTGGTTGTAGAGGAATAAATGGAGAAAATCAGCCTGAGATTCCTTATGAAAATAATTTAGAGCCGATAGTATTGTTCTGTCCTGATGAAGGCTGCGGGAAAAACCTCGAATTTTTATTAAATTCAGCAAAAAGTTCCATAGAATGTGCATTTTTTGATTTAGACTTAAAGAATATAATTAATACATTGGCAGATAAAAGCAGTGAAGTTGAAGTTAAAGTAGTTATTGATAATATAAATTATGAAAACCAGTTAATGGGCAATGTAAAAACAGATAATAGCAGCCGGCTGATGCACAACAAATTCTGCATAATAGATGATAAGGTTGTATGGACTGGCAGCTTTAATCCAACAGAAAATGGAGATAAAAAGAACAACAATAATGTAATTGTGCTTTATTCAATGCTGATTGCTGAAAATTTTAATGATGAATTTGAGGAATTATGGAATGGTGAATTTAGCAGAGGTGATAAGGTAGATAATCCAATCATTTCATTAAATAATAAAAAAATTGAAACATATTTCTGTCCTGAGGATAATTGTGAAGAACAAGTAAGAAAACAGATAAGAAATGCAAAAAAAAGCATTTATTTTATGACATTTTCATTTACAAGCGAAGGCATTGGTGATGAAATTCTTTTCACGGAAAATATTGACATAAAAGGTGTTTTCGAGGCGAGGCGCTGGAAAATTTTCTCAATTTGAAAGGCTAAAGGGATTTGGCATAAACGTGAAAAAGGACAAAAACAAGGCAAATATGCACCATAAAGTGTTTATCATCGACAATGAAACAGTAATAACAGGAAGCTATAATCCTACAGCCAACGGCAACAAGAACAATGATGAGAATTTAATGATAATCCATGACAAAAAGATAGCTGGAAAGTATTTGGAAGAGTTCAACAAAGTATTCTATCAATGATTATTCTTTTTACTTACAGTCTCTAATTCTTCTGCTTTTTCAACTTCAAGCATGGCATTTGCAAGCTGTTTTCCACCTACAACTTGTGGTAAGACAACAATTTTTGCCCCTACTTTATGCAATCTATCAACAGCTTGTTCATCATCTGCCTTAGCGCCCAGCAATAGCCTTGGATTCATGTCTGTTGCTGTCATTATAAGATAAAGATTGTCAGAATCCTCTTTCAAGGTTGCAATAAGGCCTTTTGCCTTGATTACACCTGCCTTTTTCAACACATCATGGTCTAAAGCATCGCCTTGCAAAACATCTTCCCCTTTTGAGATAAGAGGAGTGCATATATCTGTATCTTTTTCTATCACTAGAAATTTCTGTTTTTTCTCTTTTAAGACTTCACAAACATATTTTCCTAATTTTCCATAACCGCAGACAATTATATGATTTTTTTCCTTTCTCATCCTGACCAAGCCTCCTTTTATTCCACTCAATAATAATCTTGTCTGGCCCTCTATAACGGCACCTGCAAGAAAAATAGCAAGATAAAGGACAATTCCCATACCCATAAAAACAATCCCAACTGTCAATAATTTACCATAAAGTGTAGAGGGCGTAAGAGGGCCTCCAATAGTTGTTATACTGAGGAAAACGTAATAAAATGCACTTAATAAGTCTAAGCCTTCAATAATTGTGAACAAATAGGTTCCAGCTGCAAATAAGACTATTAATAAGAAGATACCGAAAACTACATTCTTAAAATTAGCCATTTTCACCTCTTTTTATTTGCTTATTTTCATTAATATTATTAAATCTTTTGATTGATGATAAATAAAATTACTAAACTTTTTAAATGCTGATTTATTCCCTTAGATTAAGATGGTAGACCCGGTAATTATTGGAACTGTTGCTTTGGATTCTATAAAGACTCCATTTGGGAAGGTAGATGATGCTCTAGGAGGCAGTGCATGCTATGCTTCATTAGCCGCCAGTTTTTTCTCAAAACCAGGCATATTATCAATAATCGGAAAAGATTTCCCAAAGGAGTTTATAACTTTCCTGAATCAAAGAAGTATTGACACGAATGGCATCGTTACCGGAGATAAGACCTTCAAATGGAAAGGGTACTATGAATTTGACATGAATGAAGCAAAGACATTGGATACCGAACTGAATTCTTTGCTATCTTACAATGTGGAAGTTCCTGATCAATATAAAGATGCAAAATATATTTTCCTGGCAAATATAGACCCAGAATTGCAGCTTAAGGTAATAAATGAAATTAAAAATCCAGAACTTATTGTCATGGACACTATGAATTTCTGGATTGACAATAAGAAAAAAGAGCTTTTAGAAACCATCAAGAAAGCAGATATACTTGTATTCAATGATGGTGAAGCAAGGCAGCTCTTTGAAACTCCAAATCTCGTCACTGCTGCTAAGGCTGCATTAAAATTGGTTTCAAAAGCAGTTATCATAAAAAAAGGTGAGCATGGAGCTTTGCTTTTCACTAAAGATAAACATTTCAGCGCTCCAGGATACCCTCTGGAAAAAATAAAAGACCCAACAGGCTGTGGGGACTGTTTCGGCGGGGCTTTCACCGGATACCTGTCCAAAACAAAAGACTTGAGTGAAAAAAACATGAGGAAAGCCATAGTATATGGAAGCGTAATAGCATCCTATAACGCAGAAGATTTTGGAACTGAAAGGCTGAAAAACATAAATATGGAAGATATAGAAAAAAGGTTTGATGAATTGAAATCAATCAGGGAATTTTAGATTTCTTCCTTTAAGTTTGCAGTAACAATCATCGTCAATGTCGATTGGATATCTTTCCTGTTTCTTCGAAAATCTATAATAAAGTTATTGAAATCCCCAACATCCTTGAATTTTAATTTGATGAGTATATCATATTCTCCAGTAACTCCAAAAATTTCTTTTACATGATTATCTTGTAAAATTTTTTGACCTATATATTCATTAGTATTGCCTTTGACAAGCATGAGAACTATAAAATTTTCACTGACCGATTTATTGTTCAGCTTTATTGTAAATTTTTCGATGACCCCTTTGTCGACAAGTTTTTGAATCCTCTGGTGCACTGTACTGGGCCTTATCTTGGTTTTCTTTGCTATCTCCCTGATTGGGTCTCTTGAATTTTTCTTCAACAGATCCATTATTTTGTAATCCTTATTGTCGAGTTTCATTGGGTGTGGAAAGGCTCCTTGTGGCTAGAAATTGTTTGGGGAAACTTTCATTGCGATAGTTTCAAGGAGCCTTAACAAATTGCATATTTTACATATTATATATAAATTTTTCTATTTATGTCCACTTTTTTAAGTAAAATATAGATATTTTCCATGATATTGTAAAAAAAGTATATAAACCTCCAATAACTCCTGACCTAAGGTGGTAACATGGATGAAACAAAAGATTACAAAGTCAAAGATCTAAAATTAGCCGATTTCGGAAGAAAAGAACTGGATATTTCAGAGCATGAGATGCCTGGGCTCATGGCAATCAGGAAAAAATATAGTGAAGACAAGCCCCTAAAAGGGGCAAAAATAATGGGCAGCCTGCATATGACGATCCAAACAGCAGTTCTGATTGAAACTTTAACTGAGTTGGGTGCTGAAGTTAGATGGGCATCATGCAACATATTCTCAACGCAAGATCATGCTGCTGCGGCTATTGCAAAATCCGGAGTACCAGTGTTTGCATGGAAAGGTGAAACTTTAAGGGAATATTGGGAATGTACAAGAAATGCGCTTGATTTTGGAGATAATGCAGGACCTGAGTTGATTGTGGATGATGGGGGAGATGCTACTATGATGATCCACAAGGGAGTGGAAGTAGAAAAAAATCCTGCCATATTGGATAAAGATTACTCAAGTGAAGGGGAAGATTTCAAAGAACTGATGAAAATCCTGAAAGAAATATATAAAGAAAAACCTGATTACTGGACACCAATTGCAAAGAAGATAAAAGGAGTTTCAGAAGAAACTACAACAGGTGTGCATAGGCTCTATCAGATGATGAAAAATAAAGAGCTTCTATTTCCGGCAATCAATGTGAATGATTCTGTGACAAAATCCAAGTTCGATAATATTTATGGTTGTAGGCACTCGTTGACTGACGGCCTTAAGAGAGCAATGGATGTACTTTTATCAGGAAAGACGGCCATGGTTTGCGGCTACGGTGATGTGGGAAAAGGGTGTGCTGAAGCACTTAATAATGAACGTGCAAAAGTGATAGTAAGTGAAATTGATCCAATCTGTGCCTTGCAAGCTTGTATGGCAGGAATTAAAGTCTGCACAATTGAAGATGCGTTGCCGGAAGTTGATCTATTTGTCACAACTACTGGAAATTGCAACATTATAACTCTTGAGCACATGGAAAAGATGAAGGATCAGGCAATTGTATGCAATATTGGACATTTTGATAATGAGATTGAAGTAGATAAACTTGAAAAATCTGAAGGCATTAAAAAATTAGAAATTAAAGGTGCAGAATGTCCAGTTGATAAATATACATTTCCAGACGGACATTCAATTTATCTTCTTGCTCAAGGACGCTTAATTAATTTATCTTGTGCTACAGGGCATCCTAGCTTTGTTATGAGCTGTTCATTTACAAACCAGGTATTAGCCCAGATAGACCTTTGGCAAAACAATCATGAAATTGGAGTAACAGTACTTCCTAAAATCCTAGATGAAGAAGTAGCTCGTTTGCATTTACCTGCACTTGGAGCTTCGTTATCAAAGCTTTCACCTGAACAGGCTAAGTATATCAGTGTCTCAGTTAAAGGCCCTTACAAACCAGAGCATTATAGGTATTGATCATCTGTCCAAAAAACCAAATAATTTCTCATAATTATGTTCTTCTTCTAAAGTTTTTGGAGGTTTTTTCTGAAATATTTAGAGTAAAATTATTAGGACAATAATTGCGATTAATTACTTTTACTATTATTTCTCCTTAAGATATTCAGAATATTCCTGCATTTCGTTGAGTTGTTTGTTTTCTTCTGACAAATCTGCAGGAGGTTTTTTGAAATATTTAGAGTAGAAAAAACCTAAAACTATAATAACTACAATTGCTATTAGATACCATGAATTATTTTTTGTATTTTCAAAAACTCCTGTAACAGCTGCTGTAATAGCATTTCCGCTTGAATCAACAGCCTTTTCTTCTTCAACTTTTTCTTCTTCAATTGTTTCAATCTCTTCTTCTAGAACTGGAACTGTGCACACTCTTTCTGTTTCTTGTTTCAGCAAATACTCACATTTAGTGTCAGAATAAAACGGCACAACCTTAACATCCTTACAACTCCTCGTTTGTTTGCTGTTTTGACATAGGGACCATTCAGTGCACTCTACTCTATATCTGCATGACCATCCGCTGCCTCCTCCTCCTCCGCCTCCCCCTGAGCTTCCGCCTCCGGAAGATGGCTCTACTACATTAGCATCAAAAGCTGTAGAGTTTGAAAAATTCATTACATTATTGGCAGTGTCATTGCACCTCACATAATAAGTTCCTGAAGTATCTGATGTATAATCTATTGAATTTGAATGTGATGTCGAGTTTGTTGTAGTTATCTGAGTCATATTTGTGAAATTTAAGTCAGTAGTTTCAAATCTGCATATTGCTGTCTCGTCTGTTGTTGCAGACAAAGTTACTGTTACTGTTGTTGTTCCGGAACTTGATGTGCTTATTGAGGTAATAACTGGAGGGGATGTATCCTTAACTTCTATAATCAGAGCATCAGATACATTTGGATTTTGGCTCATAGTTATGTTGATTGTAATATTCCCAATACTCGTTGGTGTAAAATTAATTATTCCTTCATTCGTTATGTTAAACAAGCTTGAATTATCAAAAAAAGTTATGTTATCGCTATCTAAATCGATAAAATTTATATCGTAGAAAAATAAAGAATTAAGTTCTGCTGACTCTACACCTAATACTGGATTAAAAATCTGAAGAGCATTGTCTATTGTTAAATTTTCACTTGTAACAAAACTGCTAAAATTAGTTCCATCAAAAACCCTTACACTAAAAGACCAGTTTTGATTTTTAGTTGTGTTTTCAGAGCTGATAATAGTTAAGTTTCTTAAAGATACATTTTCAATACCATCAATATACCATAAAGTTTCATTGTCAGACATAGTACTATTATCTGAATCTGCGAAAGTCCAGCTTGCTGTTAGACTTCCATTAGTTCTGTTTAAAAAATCACTATTGCTTAATGTTGTGCTTGTGACAGATGGAACATCATTTACATTTGTTACATAAAGAAATTTAATTATTCATGTGGGAGTTCCTTTTCAAAGTTATTATACTCTTCTTCGTGATGTTCTTCTGCTGTATGATCCTGAATACCATCTCCATCATGATCATGATCTTCATGCACATGTCCCAACTCAGTATCGCAACCAACAGTAACTAACAATCCAAAAATCAACAACATTAACAAATATTTTCTCATTTTCTTTTCACCTCAATGTGTATGTCCGGGTCCAAATAATGTAACTGCAACCATTACAGCAATACCGCAAATTATCGCAATAATATGCAAAATAGTATCTTTCAACTTGCAATGTTTATGCAATTCTGGCACTAAATTTGATCCCGCAATATAAATAAAATTTCCTGCTGCAAACGGAATTATAAAATGTGTGAAACCAGCAGTTTTTCCGGCCAAAATTAGTCCAATAACTGCTCCTAAAATAGCTGTTGCTGCTGAGAGAAAATTGTAAAAAAGAGCTTTTAATCTAGACATGCCTGAATATAGCAAGATCCCAAAATCGGCGATTTCTTGTGGCACTTCATGGAAAATAACTGAAATTGTAGCTGCTATTCCTAACGGAATACTTACAATATAACTCCCAGCGATAACCATTCCATCCACTAAATTATGAATCGCATCACCAATCAAATTTATTGGTGCTAAATGATAAGCATGACTATGGCCTACATCTTCCTGATTTTTACAACTATGCCTCCAATGAATTAGTTTTTCTAGAATAAAAAGAACAAAAATTCCTAGTAAAAAATAAAAAGCCAATCCTAGTGTATATCCGTGAGAAACTGCTTCAGGTATAAAATGAATAAAAACGCTACCAAATAAAGTTCCTACAGATAAACTAAGCAAAACCAATAATGTTTTTTGAGAAATTTTCTTTTTAATCAATAGTGGGAAAGCGGCTACAACTGCTACTAAAGAAACAGCGATTACACTTAAAATGGTATAAGTTATTGCTGACATATTAGTTGTAAATCAAAACTTATTTATATTTGTTATTGATTCACATTATCAATAAGGAAATGAGACAAACTAAACAAAAGAAGTTAATTGAAGAAGAGGTCAAAAAATTAGATTCCTTTTTCACCGCAGAAGATTTACACAGCATAGTAAAACAGAGGGATAATAATATTGGAATTGCCACAATCTATAGGTTTTTAAGAGATCTTAAGAGCAAAGAAAAACTTCATTCTTATTTATGCAATAGAAAAACCATATACTCAAAAGATAAAAATAATCATTGCCATTTTATCTGTCAAAAATGTGGTAAAATAAAACATTTTGATGTTGATTCTATTGATTTCTTAAAAATTAAAGAAAGTATCTGTCATTTTCAGATAGATGTTCATGGAACTTGTAAAAAATGTCTCAAAAAGTGATAATAAATAACAATAACTTTTTTCAATTTACTCTCTTTTATTCTTGTTCTTGATGTAACTCTACACTTTTTCTATTGAACACAGACCCCCAGTCTTTCAGACAATTAGTCTCCCTTCGGTTGGATTGATTGGAACTTAAACACAACTCTGCGGACGCAGGTTTTCCGGACTTCGTAGCGGAAAACGAAACTAACAGGAATTATCAGGAAAATTCTGTCGGCTTCGCCTAAATCGCCAAGCGATTTCCCGATTTTGACCCAAATTTCCGAGTTCACTTCGTTCACTCAGGAAACTTCGTTAAATTCCGATGTTATATTCAATTGAAAAATCTACCCTCTAAGAAACAACAAATACACTTATAAGCAGTATTACATAAAAAACATTAAATAAGCCATACATTAATGCTAATTTTTTTTCCTTATGTACATATGCATAGAAAAATAATGGAAGTGTTAATAATAAGAATAATGACCACGTTACCAAAGATACGCCTTCAGTGTTTTTATTAATCCAGATTTCATAAATTTGAGGTAACACCGTAAAAGGAAAAATAACTGAAATAATATCAACCATCTTATCTAAAATTATGAATTTTTTCTTCTGATGTGGATACGGTTCCAACTTCTGATGTTGTCTTTTTCTTCTATGTTTATGAATTGGAGTAATGTGTGGCATATTGTAATCCTATTTCTTTATATATATAAATCTGTTGGGTCTATTTTTCAACTCTTCGGGATTTTTTGCTTCGCAAAAACCGTTGCACTATCCCTCGGTCTCCGTTTCACTCCGACGAATATAACAGCGATTACGATGTTAGACAAAATCGAGAAAAAAAGCCAAAAACGTGAAGAGGGCAAAAACCTATTGAATATCTTTATGATATAGAGCAAGAATGTAAATAGTTTCTTTTTCAATTTTGTATGACAGTCTCAAAGGGGCAATGTAAAGTTCTCTTGATCCCTTTCTTTCATAACTCATTGGCTTGCCAATTTCAGGATTATCCTTAATTTTCGATACCTGTTTAATTACCTTCTCCTTAAGTGACTGATCTTTAATCTTCTTAAAATCCTTCTTGAATTTTGGATCGAAAATTACTTCTACCAATTTTTCATTTCATCCACAAAATCATCAAAGTTCATCTTGATACCTTCTCCTTTCTCAATCCGCTTCCATGCTTCCCCAGTCATTCTAGCAAACTCTATATCTTCAGCAACATTTTTATCAAGTTTACTTGCTTTCTTCATAATTATCTGATTTTCATTTTGAATCAAAAGTAGTTTTTCACCTTCAGGGATCCCTTCCCTCATCTCAGCAGGTATCACTACTTGACCTTTTGAACTCATCCTAGTAATTGCAACATCCATTTATATCACCAAGGTAAGAATAATCTTACGACTATATAAATATTGTGGTTTTTGCCCTTTAATTCTATTACTGGACAGCTCTAATGAGCCTGATACGCTTTTTTTCTCGACTCTGTGGGATTTTTTTGACTTCGTCAAAAAACCGTTGCACTATCCCTTGGTCTGGATACTTAATGTGTTAAGAACCACCAGTCTATAGCAACTGGAAGGAGCGGTGACTGGTGGTTCTTGACACATTATTTTTGTCTGCTATTAAATCTTCAAAAAATATATAAACACAGCAAATGATAAATTATAGATGAAAATGAAAGCGATAGTATATGAAGAATACGGACCACCAGATGTTCTTGAATTAAAAGAAATAGATAAACCTATTCCTAAGGATGATGAAGTATTGATAAAAGTCCATGCAGCTTCTATAAATTCATGGGATTATGACCTTTTGATAGGTACATTTCAGGGTCGTATTGGGGCGTTTCGAAAACCGAGAACCAATATACTTGGATGTGATGTAGCAGGAAAAGTTGTTGAGGTTGGAAAAAATATAAAGGGGCTTTCGATAGGGGATGATGTGTTCGGAGACACCTCTGGATTTCGTGCGCGTGATTGGGGTGGTTTTGCTGAATATGTATGTGCTCGTGAAAGTGTACTTGCGCTAAAATCTTCTGAGATGACATTTGAACAAGCAGCAGCTATTCCTCAAACAGGTCTTCTTGCTCTACAGGGTCTTCGTAAAGGTAATATTCAGAAAGGACAAAAAGTTTTAATTAATGGTGCTGGAGGTGGAGGTGGCACATTTGCAATTCAGATGGCCAAAGTATTCGGAGCTGCTGAGATAACCGGAGTTGATAGTACAGAGAAATTAGATACATTACGTTCTCTTGGCTGCGACCATGTTATTGATTATACTAAAGAAGATTTTACTAAAAATGGAAAACAATATGATTTGATTTTAGATGTTAAAACAACCAGGTCTTTTTTTGATTATAAGCGCGCTCTTGCTCCTAAAGGAACTTACATAACAGTTGGAGGGTCATCTCTTAGACTTTTACAGCTTGCGCTTCTTGGACTACTTTTTTCAGGAGGCAAAACACTAAAACTCCTTGGACATAGGCCAAAGAAAGAAGATTTAGATTTTATGACAAAACTTTTTGATGATGGTAAAGTAAAACCAGTGATAGATAAAATTTATCCATTAAGCAAGACAGCTGAAGCCTTTAAGTATTTTGGAGAAGGACACTTCAAAGGAAAAGTAGTAATCAAAATTAAATAATTTATTGGTTTTGGTACAAAAAAACAATTCCATAACAACCTTTAAAAACACTACCAAATACCAATGTTTTTATGAACAGGAATTGGATTATGAGGATAATTATTATTGTTATAGTCATATTATTCATGTCTATATCTGGTGTGACTAGATTAGTTACTGATTATTTGTGGTTTAATAATTTAGGATTTGAACAGATTTTCCTAATAACCCTTTTTTCTAAGATTAAATTGTTTGTAATAGCAGCAGCAGTTTTTTTCCTTTTTGCAACTATTAATGTCTGGATATCATCAAAAATAACTGAAAAAAAGAAATATCCTTTCAAATTAAAATTGTTAATCATAACTATCTTATCTGCTGTAATTGGCATGGGTATCTCTTCAGAATGGTTTAAGTTTTTGCAATTTATTAATCAAACATCATTTAATATAGTTGACCCTATTTTTGCAAAAGATGTTTCGTTCTATATTTTTTCATTGCCTTTCTATCAATTTATTCTGGGATTTTTAATGAGCACAGTAATTCTAACAACAATATTAGTTGTGTTGAATTACTTAAGTTCGTTTATAGATATTAAGCAAACCTTAATCAAGCCAAAAGTTCCTGAAGATGTAATTCCTCAACCATCTAAATCATTTGATTATAAGATACTATTTACTAAAAGAAAAGCAATAGCTCATTCAGGAATCTTAATCTCAATATTATTTTTATTATTAGCTGTAAAGCATTATCTTTCAAGATTTTCAATAATGTACTCAGAGCAAGGCATTGTTGTAGGCGCTGGTTATTCAGATGTTGTTGCATATCTGCCAATGATTAAAATTATGATGTTTTTGGCTGTTATTATGGCAGTATTGCTGTTAATTTGGGTATTTTTTATTTCAAAACAGCCTAAGTTAAGAAAAAGGCATATTTTTGTTTATGCACTAGCTGTTTATTTCTTGTTCGGATTTGTAGGACCTACTATAATTCCAGAGGTTGTGCAGGCTTTAAAAGTTTCGCCCAATGAGATTAATCTTGAAAAATCTTACATTGAAAACAATATCAAATTCACAAGAATTGCCTATGGCTTATCAGATGTTGAAGAAAAAGATTTTGATGCTGATATGGGGTTAACATCTGAAATTTTGGGTGAAGCAAAAGAAACTATTGATAATGTCAGAATCTTAGATTGGAGACCATTAACAAAAACATACAAACAGACCCAAGAGATAAGGCTGTATTATAACCTTGCAGGCATAGACATTGACAGATATAATATTGATGGGAAATATACTCAAGTAATGCTTGCTCCCAGAGAACTAGACCAGAATCAGATTACTGAGAATGCAAAAACATGGGTAAATCTGCATATGGTTTATACTCATGGTTTTGGAGTTGTAATGAGTCCAGTAAATCAAGTTACAAAACAGGGGTTGCCTGATTATTTTATCAAAGACATTCCCCCAATTTATACAGTTGATGAAGAAAACTTAAAAATTTCAAAACCACAGATATATTATGGAGAAAAAGATAATGATTTTGTTTTAGTTAATACTAAAACAAAAGAGTTTGATTATCCTAAAGGCAATACTAATGAATATATTAATTATGGTGGCAAAGGGGGAGTAGTATTAAATTCTTTCTTAAAGAAAGTGTTAATGGCCATAAGATTTGCAGATATTAAAATCTTATTATCTTCAGACATATCAAAGACAAGCAAAATAATGTTTACAAGGCATATTGCTGAAAGAATATCAAAGATTACGCCTTTTATAGAATTAGACGAGGATCCTTACTTAGTTATGGATAAAGGAAAATTGTTATGGATAGTGGATGCATATACATTTTCAGGAAATTTCCCTTATTCTGAGAAATATGGGCCAATAAATTACATAAGAAACTCTGTAAAGGTTGTTGTTGATGCTTATGATGGGTCTGTAATATATTATGTTATGGATAAAAATGACCCAATAATAGTAACTTATGCTAAGATATTCCCTAAACAGTTCAAAACGTTTGAAGATATGCCTGAAAACATAAAAGAGCATATTAGATATCCAGTTGACTTGTTTAAGATACAAGCCCATATTTATAGTAATTATCATATGGATGATGTTAAGGTCTTTTACAACAAAGAAGATGCATGGCAAATTCCTTACGAGGTTTATGGTGTTGGCCAGAAGGTTAAGGTAGAGCCTTATTATATAATAATAAAACTTCCCAATGAGGATAAAGAAGAATTTGTTTTAATGACATCTTTTTCTCCAATAAAGAAGGATAATATGGTAGCATGGATGGCAGCAAGATCAGATGGAGAGGATTATGGGAAGCTAATATTGTATAAATTCCAAAAAGATAAATTAATTTATGGGCCTTTGCAGATTGAAGCAAAGATTGACCAGGATTCTGAAATTTCACAACAACTTACTCTCTGGAGCCAGCAAGGCTCAAGAGTAACCAGGGGAAATTTACTGGTTATACCTATAAATGACAGTATTATTTATATTGAGCCATTATACATACAAGCAGAAACAGGCCAGCTTCCTGAACTAAAACGTGTTTTGGTTTCTGATGGTGAAAGGGTGGTGATGGAAGAGAATTTAGCTATAGCTTTGGAAGCTTTGTTTGGCAAATCTAAAGTTGTTAAAAAAGAAACTACAAAGGAAATTGAGAAATCGGAAACAGAACTTGTTGAAGAAGCACAAACTTATTATGAGCTTATAGAGGATTCTATGAAACAGGGAGATTGGGCAGGCATTGGAGATAATTTTGATAAGCTGGGCAGTGTTCTTGAAAGTATAAGTAAGAAATAATGAAAAAAGAACATTCTAAGATATAAAAAATGAAAAAAATAATCTATTTAATATTTTTATTATTAATTATTGTAGGATGCTCAAATGAAGAAGTAGTTTTTAATGATAATACCATAAAAGATGAATCTCCAACTATTTCAAATCCTAAACTTAAAGCAATAGATTGCTTACCAGAACAAAGAGATGTTGATGGATGCATTGAGATCTATCAGCCTGTGTGTGGGTATGTTCAAGTCGAGTGTATTAAAGCACCATGCAATCCAGTAAAAGAAACATTTGAGAATTCATGCAAAGCATGCGCAAATTCACGAGTTATTTCATATACACAAGGGGAATGTTTAAAAGATAATGAGATTAAAATATAAATGAGGTGTAAAAATGAGTATTGAAATTGCGTATATAGTGGCTGGTACAATGATATTTGTGGGATTCATAGTAGGAGGGGGAATAATATATGGTGGGCTAGAAAAAATCGCTAATGCGTTAAAAAAACAAAAATAAGATTGACTAGTTTAACAATTTGCCTCATCGATACTTTTTTATAAAGTAATTCTCTTCTTGTTTAGAATGGAATATTTTGAAGTTTTGCTGCAGAACAGGATGCTTGTTGAGACTATCTATACTTTTATTATTGTATTCTTAACATTATCTGTATACTTTAAAGCAAGGAAATTCTACAATCTTAGCCTGCATAATGGTTTTAAGTATTTTGGAAATGCTTTTCTTTATTTTGCTATTGCTTATTTTATCAGATTTGTAATTGAAGCTTTAAATAAACTAAGCTCAGACTGGATATCAAGGATTGTTTTATCAGTTGCATTCTTTTATACTGTCCAATTATTTGGATTTTATCTTGTATACAGCTTAGTGTGGAAGAATATTAAGCCTAAAGAATATCTATTGCACATCATAGCATTGATCATTGCTTTATTATCTGTTTTTCTCAGAAAGCCTGAGTTTATGTTTATTATCCAGTTGATTGTTTTATCTTATGCAGCAATAATAAGTTATAATAATTACAAAGCTGGAAAGAAAAACCAGCAGCTTTATTTTATAGCGATGATTCTGGCTTTTTTAGGTTATTTGGCTAATTTCATCTCAGGATTTATCACGCCTTTCTATCCGGAGTTTGTAGTCTATGTTTATGCAATTACAATAAGCATATTCCTGGTATTCTATGGTATTATTGGTAAAAGATGGCTAAGAAAAGGGAAAGGTTAGAAGTAATCTGGGATATACTAAAAGTGATTCAAGATAGCAATAACTCTATAAAACCTACAAGGTTATTATACGCATCTAACCTTTCACCTCAAATGTTCAAGGAGTATGTTGAAGAGCTTAAAACAAAAGATTTTGTCTAACAGAATGAAAGCGAAGGGAAAAAGACATTCTCTTTAACAAAAAAAGGGTTTGAATTTCTAAAAAAATATAAAGAAATGGCAGAGTTTATTGAAGATTTTGGCCTTTAATAAAACTCTCCAGTTATCGTTGTTGCGCCTGCATCTATCTCAACCTGGATATTATCCTTAGTGATATCATAGTTGCTGCTTTTATACCTAGTTCCATCAACAATAAAGCCATCTAAATGCTTTGTAATGGCTCCTCCATCAATTTCAATAATCACTCCAATATCTTCCGGAAACTTCAAAGTTAATTTACTTGCTCCTGTATCGATGTCAACTTTAGTCGGATATGAGCCAAAAATAATCTCAGTCTTGCTTGCTCCTGAATCAACATCAAGGCTATTTACTTTTAAATTTCTCAAGTCAAGATTCATTTCAGCTGCTCCATAATCCATGTCAATATCAAGAAGAACTTCTGAAGATATTTTAAGGTCCCATTTTTCTTCAATCTTCTTTAAAAAATCAAAGCCCTGAGATCTTCTTGATATACTGACAGTTCCATCCTGATATTTAAATTTTGGATCTTTCAGGCCAGATGTCTGTACATTATTTCTTACTAAATAGCTGCCATTCTTTCCTTCAAGGTTAACAACTCCTGCCCCAAAGTCAAGGTCTAAATTGAGATTGTCGATATCCTCAAAAGCTGCTTCCTGGACAATCTCTCTTTGTTCTCCTGTCTCTATAAACTGGCCTTCAGATATATACACAATACCCATTGTCAGAGTCAGCACAAAAATAACAAATGCCAGCCCTTTCTGTTTAAACATGTAAGCGATACCCATCAAAATTAATCCAACCGGCCAATAAGTTCCAAATCCCTGCCATATTGAAAATGAAAGTATTCCCATTGTTTTAAGCAAAAGAAGTATTCCAATTGCTAAAAGAATAATTCCGGCAAGCAGTCCTTTTTTCATTTTGACCCTCTCCTGGTTATCAGATAGAGTGCAAATACAATTATTGCAAGAGGTCCTGCATATTTCATACTAAACCAGCTAAAGATATTTTTCATTAGAAAGACAGTTCCAATAAAGAGAAGTATTACGCCAAACAGAACTGTTGTGTTTCCTTTGTGTTTTTCAGGCTTTTTGTCAACATTTTTGTGAGCCTTGTGATGTGTTTTAATTTCTGTCTTTACCTTGTGGACTGCGTTTTCAGCTGTAGTTTTCTTTACTTCTTTTTGGTTGGGGTTCTCTGGAACCAATATCCATGCTACAATATAGATTATTATGCCTATGCCATTAATAAATGTAAATAAGACAAAAGCTAACCTTACCCATATTGGGTCCATATTGAAATAATCTCCAATTCCGCCGCATACACCTGCTACTACCTTATTTTCCCTTGATCTAAATAGTTTTTTACTCATTTTATACCTCCAGTTATTTTTTCATTTATAAACCATAAGTAGGAATCCTACATCTCTGTCTCAAGCAGCTTTGATACTAATTCGCAAGTATCTGAAAAACTAGTTGGTTGCCTGGATAAACTTTCTATTGTTTTTTTTGTTGTTTTGTTCATTTGAATGCCTCCTTGATAGATTATTAAGTAGATTAGATTGTTTATAAGTAATCAGAAGGAGAAATATAGAGGATTCCTACATTTAATCAGGAGTTTGTTTATCTTAGTGATAGGAATTGCCTTACAAAAATCCGATTGATTTAAATAATAAACCATTTTATAGAAATATATGAAAAAGATTATCATCGGCTCTGACCATGCTGGATTTAAGCTAAAGGAAGATGTTAAGAAATTCTTAAAGAATATCCATTACAAGGTCAAGGATTGCGGAACTGATTCAGAGGAGTCTGTTGATTATCCAAATATAGGGAAAAAAGTGGCAAAGGATGTTGCAAAAGAAAAATGTTTTGGGATTTTAATCTGCGGCTCTGGAATAGGCATGTCTATTGTTGCCAATAAAGTCAAAGGCATAAGGGCTGCTTTATGCCATGATGAAAACACAGCAGAGGTTGCCAGGAAACATAACAACTCCAACATCTTGTGTTTAGGCTCAAGGGTTTTAGAGGATGGAGATGCAAAAAGGATAGTAAAAAGATATCTTGAAACAGAGTTCAGCGATGAAGAGAGGCATAAAAGAAGGGTAGATGAAATAAAGGACATAGAATGCAGTTCTTAAATTATATTTTAGCATCAGTAATATCTTATCTAGGGCTTATTGCAGGAATGCTGCTGATATTCATGGGGCCTGAAGAAAAAAGGCCTGGAACAAAATACTTTATTCTTATGCAGAAGGTTGTTTTTTTAATGATAATGTTTTTTTTCCTTTACTACTATAACCTAAATATCTATTTGATTATTGTTTTAATGGCAATCCTTATTTTGCTGTCATTTTACGTGGAGATCAGAAAACCTGAAAGGCAGTATATCATCTATATATTGCTTGGGATAATATTTTATTTAAGCTCAAGGGATATTGGCTCTTTTATAACCGAGGCTTCATTGATTTTTATTTACGGCATTCCAACTGCTTCTTTGCTTACTGATATTGGTAAGAAGAAAAGAATGAAAAGCCTTAAAGGAATTCTTAAGTACAGCTATTTTATTGTAATTGCATCAGCGCTATATTTTTTCTTTTCTTAGGCCAGATGCATATCCTATCCTGCTTATGAGTACACTAAACAAAAAGCTCATGGCTATTATTGTAGATATCTGAGCAAGATTTAGGGTATATACTATTGATATAAAGATGATTGCACCAATAACAGAGTCTATTTGGTCCCAGGGCATGAATGAACTTCCCGGGGCAATATCAAGCCTTCTTTTGATGAAACTTTCAAAAGAGTCTCCAAAAAGAACTCCAAAGCCTATGAGAAAACCTAAAAGGAGAAAATTAGTTGTTTCATAGTTGACAAAACTTATGCTTTGGAATGTTGGGTAACTATAGAGCAGGGTCTGGATGTATACTATTATTATTGAGAGAAGTATGCCTAAGACAAATCCCCTTAATGTCTTATTATCACCTAATATTCGCTTGCCTTTGTATGTCTTGTTTAAATCGATGGGTATTGCTAATTTTTTGAAATGATTTTTGAATAGGATAGGGGCCATATTGGCGAATATGCCTGGAAGCATGAGATA
>Ga0187833_10002140_pt1 | contig 21595 bp, 20 predicted proteins | sample ETNtaG_37_FD_167968 | JGI IMG/M metagenome (GOLD analysis project Ga0187833, IMG submission 167968) | Marine microbial and viral communities from oxygen minimum zone, Eastern Pacific Ocean - ETNP2014_SV_400_PacBio MetaG (Illumina Assembly) | ecosystem: Environmental > Aquatic > Marine > Hypoxic...
CTGATTGGGGATATCAAAACAGAACTTGTGGATTAAGAGTTTCTGCTCCTGGAAGATTTGAATATAGATCAGTTGATTCAATGCATAATCCATATTTAATGGGTTCTGGATTGTTAAAATGTTTTGAAGACGGAATAACAAATAATATTGATCCTGGAAAACCTGAATCGAGAAGTATGTATGAAGCTCAAGCTGCAGGAAAAAAGGTTAAAAAATTACCTTTAAGCCTTGGTGAAGCTTTAGAACATTTGAAAGAAGATAAAGTTATTCAATCTGCAATGCCTGATGAAATGTATAAAGTTTTCCATTGGTATAAAAATGATGAATGGGAAAAATTCTTAGGTGCTACAACTCAATGGGATCTTGACACTTATTTAGATTGCTTACCATAATAGTAAATAAAGGAAGAAAATATGTGCGGAATTGCTGGATTAATTCATAGAGGAAAATCATCAAATGTTGGTGGCGAACTACAAAGCATGCTTCAAGCTTTAAAGCACAGAGGTCCTGATTCTACAGGTTATGCACTTTATGTAAATAACGACGGTCAAAACTTTATAATGAGATTTAAAGTGGGTGAAAATGTAGGAGAAGGCAGTACTTCGATAAATGAAGATGAAAGCGTTTATGATGAAAGAAAAAAAATTGTAGACAAAAAACTTTCAGATTTAGGAGCTCCTATTGTTAAAGAAGAAAAATTAACTCCATACTCTTATAGATATGAAATTAAATATGACAAAGATTTAATGGAATTTTCAAAAGCAATTGAAAGTATTCAAAATGTCGAAATACTTTCTATTGGAAAATCTCTTGAGCTTATAAAAGATTTAGGTGATGCTACTGCTGTATCAGAAAGATATGGACTAGATAAACTGCAAGGAACTCATGGTATAGGTCATGCAAGAATGGCCACTGAGTCAGGTGTGGATATTAAGTCAGCTCACCCTTTTTGGGGCTACCCTTTTTCTGATGTTTCTGTAGTTCATAACGGACAATTAACAAATTATTGGAACAACAGAAGAGCTCTTGAAAATAAAGGTATGCGTTTTATGTCTGAGTGCGACTCAGAATTGATTGCCGTTTTCCTTGCTGAAAGAATGAGAAATGGAGCAACTTTAGAAGAAGGAATGAGAGAGTCACTTACGGGACTTGATGGTGTTTTCACTTACTTTGTTGCAACAAAAGATTCTTTGGGAATGGCTAAAGATACTATGGCTGCAAAACCATTAGTATTATACGAATCTGAAGATTTAGTTGCTATGGGATCGGAAGAAATAGCTATTAGATCTATACTTCCACAAGAGATAGATACTTACGATCCTTTTGATGGAGAGGTAAAAGTATGGCAAACATAAAAACAGCTGAAAAAAAAACAAAAGCCCAGTCAATGGGTATGCACACTGAAGTTTTAACAGGAAAAACACAACAAAAATTTTTTAACCCTGATGAAGCTGAAAATTTCTTCTATTGGGGAACTCATGATGTAGATTTTAATAAAAGAACCGAGCTTGATGTCAAAGACTTGGATTGCAAGGAAGCAAATAACAAAATTGATGAATTAATGGGTGAAGGTTACGGAACAATTGTAATTAAAAACCCACAAGGAAAACATAGTTTAGGTGTTGGAATACTTAACAAGCTAAATTTAATTTTTGAAGGAAGTTTAGGATACTTTGGTGTTGGTTCTATAGATGGTCCAATTGTTAGAGTAAATGGTCGTGTTGGTTGGTCTTGTGCTGAAAATATGATGGCAGGAAAAGTTGTTATAGAAAAAAATGCAGGTTCTTGTTTTGGTGCAGCAATAAGAGGTGGTGATCTAATTTGTAAAGGAAGTGTTGGTGCAAGAACTGGTATTGACCAAAAAGGTGGTTCAATAATTGTTGGTGGAGACGCTGGCGCATTCACAGGATTTATGATGCAAAGAGGAAGAATTGTTATACTAGGTGATGTTGGAATTAACCTTGGGGACTCTATGTATGATGGAACAATTTATGTTGGAGGAAAAATTGGTTCATTTGGTAGCGACGCAGTGGAATCGTCTATAACTAAAAATGACGTAGAATGGTTAAAGAGAAAACTTAAAGTAGCAGAAATAGGTGAAAATTTTGATGTTTCAAAAATGACGAAAGTTGTAGCTGGTAAAAAACTTTGGAACTATGATGCATTAGAACCTACTGAGAGAAAAGGAGCTATATAATGGCAAAAAAGAAAAATGGAAAAAGTGAATTTGCAAAAAGAAATAAAAGTTTACTAGGTTACAACTCTATTTTTACTCCTGAAGTAATTGACGATATTCACATTAAAGCTCAGTTAGGAAGATACAGAATGCGTGGAATGGCATTGATGAAAAAAATTCCAACATTTGATGATTTAGTATTTTTACCTGGTACATTAACGAGATTTGTAATTGAAGGTTATAGAGAAAAATGTGAAACAAAAACTGTAATAGGTCCAGGATGTGAGAATCCAATCGAACTAGATATTCCAGTTTACATAACAGGTATGAGTTTTGGTGCTCTTTCTTATGAAGCAAAAACCGCTTTAGCAAGAGGTGCAACAATGGCTGGAAGCGCTACTTGTTCTGGTGAAGGTGGAATGATTCCTGACGAAAGAAGATATTCTGAAAAATGGTATTATCAATGTATTCAATCTAGATATGGATTTAATCCTCATCACGCTCAGTTAGCTGATGGTATAGAAGTATTTATAGGACAAGGACAAAAAGTAGGAATGGGAGGTCATTTGATGGGTCAAAAAGTTACTGATCAAGTAGCTGAAATGAGATCTTTGCCTGCAGGAATTGACCAAAGATCACCTGCTAGACATCCTGACTGGCTAGGGCCAGATGATTTATCTTTAAAAGTTAAAGAGCTTAGAGAATTAACTAAAAACAAAGTACCAATTCAATTAAAACTTGGAGCAGCTAAAGTTTATGACGATGTTCGTATGGCTGCGAAGTGTGAGCCAGATTCAATTTATTTAGATGGAATGGAAGGGTCAACTGGTGCAGGACCACATATAGCTGCAGCCAACACAGGAATTCCTGGAATAGCTGCAATAAGAGAGGCTAGAAGAGCTTTAGATGATGTAGGAAAAACTGGAAAAGTAACATTAATATATGCGGGCGGTGTTAGAGATGGTGCTGATATGGCAAAATGTCTTGCTTTAGGTGCAGATGCTATTGCAATTGGAACTGGAGCAATGATTGCTCTTAACTGTAATAAAGAAATTGAAGAATCTAATTTTGAAAAAGAAATGGGAGTTCCAGCTGGTCATTGTTATCACTGTCATACAGGTCGTTGCCCAGTAGGTGTTGCAACTCAAGATCCAAAATTAAGAAAAAGATTAAATCCGGATGATGCAGCATTAAGAGTTTACAATTATTTACACACAATGACTTTAGAAGCACAATTGTTAGCTAGAGCTTGTGGTAAAACAAATATTCATTCATTAGAGCCAGAAGATCTGGCAGCATTAACTATGGAAGCTTCTGCGTTAGCAAAAGTTCCATTGTCAGGTACAAATCATACAGTAGGAGTTGACAACTTTCATAAAATTTAAGGTTAAATATGGCTAAAAAGAAAAATAAAAAGAAAAAAACAAAAGCTAAAGAAGTAAAAGGTCAGTTAGGAAAGAAGAAGGAATCGGCTAGAGAAAAAATGATAGGTCAAACTATCGGATACCGATATGATGTAAACTTGCTGCCTGATTACAAAAGACTTACTCCATTTCTAAAAAAATATATTGAACATATGGGATGGGATGATCTTAATTGGCTTGAAGATATTCATATGGGTTATGAAGAAGATAAACCAGCAGTTTTTGATAGAAATGCTAATGGTTGGGTTACAATTCCAAAAAAAATTAAGCTTCCAAATAATCAGCAAGACAGAGACATGATAGCAAGAGAACTTCTTGTTAAATTTCAAATGTCCCCTAATCACCCTTTGGTTGATTTAAAAAAAGCTTACAGAAAATTTTAAAAATTTTATCTACCATAGGTTGTATTGATAATTTATTATCAAGCTATATATCTATTTTTTATTCTTGTCATAACTCTCCTAATATCTAGAATCTCGCTCAGTTAGTTTAAATTAACAAAGTATACTTGTTAGAAAATATTTTTATTTATTCTGACAGTGTAAAAAAGAAAAAAGGAGGAAGGCAATGACTGATCAACTTACAGCATTGACTACCATATTTACAGAGTTCTACTACTGGATAACAGTGGTACTTATGTTCCTGATCCACGTAGGTTTCTGTATGTATGAAGTTGGAGCCTCTAGATATAAACATCACCAACACACATTAATGAAAAACACGATGCTGATACCATTGGTAACTGTAACTTGGTTTTTATTTGGTTGGTGGATTTATTGGGCGTTTCCAACTGGACCAGGTTTAGCACCTTCTATAATGAATGAAAGTGCGGCATTGATTACAGATGAATCTGCATTTAGTGCGACTTGGGCTTTACCAACTAGCGACATACTGGCAGTTAATTTGGGTGACCATATTACTGGAGTATTCTGGGCTGCGTTCTTATTGTTCTCATGGACTGCTGCCTCTATCGTTTCAGGTGCGGTAATTGAAAGAATTACAACATTTGCATTCGGTATCTTAGCAATAGCAATTGGTTCAGTTTTCTGGACAATTGATGCTGCTTGGGGATGGCATTTCGATGGTTGGATGTTAAAAATATTGGGATATCATGATGCTTATGCATCAGGAGTTATTCACGCAATAGCAGGAGGATTTGCTCTTGGAATTCTAGCAGTATTAGGACCAAGAATAGGAAAATTTTCATCTAGCGGTGAACCTAGAAATATAGGACCAAGAAATCCATGGTTAGTAACTATCGGGTTGTTCTTAATTTATACTGGTTTCTGGGGATTCTACGCAGCGTGTAATATACCAATTTTCGATCTAGGACCTGAATATGGAATGGAAGGAGTAACATTCTGGACAGCAACTAACATTTACGTAACACCAACAACGTTAGGTGGTATTACAATGAACTTCTTGATGTCGTTATCTGGAGGTTTATTGGCTGGATATATTGTTGCTAAAGGAGATCCTTTCTGGACATACTCAAGTGGACTAGCTGGAATAATATGTGCTTCTGCAGGAAATGATTTATATCATCCAATTCAATCATTTGTAATTGCTATGGTTGGAGTATGGGTGGCATACAATTTGCATTATTGGGTTGAACGTAAGTTCAAAATTGATGATGCGGTTGGTGCCGTTGCAGTACATGGTTATGCCGGTGTCGCTGGACTAATAATTTGTGGTTTTGTTCTAAACGGATATCCTTCATCAGGATATAGTGTAGGAGCAATGTGGGTAGGAACAGACTACGCTCCAATAAATCCTTTGGGAATGTTTATTGGTGCAATAATTATGTTCGGTGTACTTGGTTTTTTACCGGGCTGGATATTGGCTAAAATACTTCATGGAATGGGCAAACTTAGAATTCCAAGAGAAGTGGAATTAGCTGGTCTAGACTATACAATAATGGAAGATGCAAAGAGCGATGAAAAAGCTGTTGCGTCATCCTCAAGGTAAAGGAGAAAACTTATGGCTACAGTTACAAACTGGATAGATCACCTTAGCGCAGCTGAGGTACAAGGAGCTGTTTACCCTGGTGTAGGAACTGAAGGAATTTTAGTTCTGGTTCTAGTGGTAATTTGGATAGGTTGGCATGTTATGGCGGATATGCAAGAGACAAGCAAATCGAAAGCTATTGCTAGAAAAAGACCTGGTTCAAATGACTGGAAGAGCAATGTTACCGACGGGTAATTAAAATTAAAATAAAGGGCGCATATTATTATGCGCCCTTATTAATTCATGGACGAAAAAAAATCAGAAAATATAAACAAAACACCCGAAAAAATGTCAAGGATAGCTTGGCCAAAAGCAAAGTATGGGGTTATCTTAGCTATAATATTATTTGTAGTAATTAATCTAATATACTACAAAGATAAAATTATAAATTTATTTAGCTAAAATTATTTATGGCAAAAGATCTTTCTAAATTAGCAAAACAAAAAAAAATAAAATATTTCTTAATAAGCTTTGTGGATTTGTTTGGAGTTTTACGATCTAAACTAGTTCCTGCTCAAGCAATCGGTGAAATGCAAAAAAATGGCGCTGGTTTTGCTGGTTTTGCCACTTGGCTAGATATGACTCCTGCAGACACTGATATGTTTGCAATACCAGATCCAGATAGTTTAATTCAATTACCATGGAATAAAGAAGTAGGATGGTTGGCTTCAGATTTATGGATGGATGGTAAACAGGTTAAGGCATCGCCTAGAATTATGCTTAAAAATCAAATTAAAAAATTAAGCAAAATGAATTTAGAAATGAAATCAGGTGTTGAGTGTGAATATTTCTTAATTTCACAAGATGGCTCAAGTATTGCAGATAGCAGAGATATTCAATCTAAACCTTGCTACGACCAATCTGCACTAATGAGAAGATATGAATTAATTAAGGAAATTTGCGACAGTATGATTGAGTTAGGATGGGAACCTTATCAAAATGATCATGAAGATGCGAATGGACAATTTGAAATGAATTGGGATTACGATAATTGTTTGATCACAGCAGATAGGCATGTTTTCTTTAAATTTATGGTTAAAAGCCTAGCTGAAAAACATGGGTTAAGAGCAACGTTTATGCCTAAACCATTTGAAAATTTAACAGGCAATGGTTGCCATGCTCACGTATCACTTTGGAATGGAAAGAAAAATAAATTTTTAGATGAAGGCGACAGATACGGATTGAGTAAAACTGCATATCATTTTGTTGGTGGTTTGTTAAAAAATGCAAGATCTTTATCTTCTTTATTTAATCCTACAATAAACAGTTACAGAAGAATAAATGCTCCAGCAACTAAATCTGGTGCATCTTGGTCGCCAAGCAGCATTTCTTACACTGGTAATAATAGAACTCACATGATTAGGATTCCAGATGCTGGAAGATTTGAACTAAGATTAATGGATGGATCTGCAAATCCATACCTTTTACAAGCAGGAGTTATAGCTGCAGGATTGTTTGGATTAAACAACAAAACTGATCCTGGTGAAGCATTGGCATGCAACATGTATACTGATTATAAAAATTATCCTAATTTAGAAAAATTACCAAATGACATTGAAGAATCCCTAGATGAATTAGATGAAAACAAAAATTTAAGAGAGGCATTTGGTGATGATGTAATTAATAGTTATTTAAAATTAAAAAGAAAAGAAATAGAAGATTTTGATCAAAACGATACGTTTGATAAAAAAAGTCCTGTCACAAAGTGGGAAAAAAATAATACTTTGGATTGTTAAAAAATGTCATCAACATCTGAAGTTTCGCAATGGAAATACTCAAATTTTTTAATAAATAAAAATAATAATTTTAACAAAAAAGAAATTTTAAAAATACTTTCTTCTGAAGATATTGATGAAGCTTATAAAACAATATCAAGTTGGAACAACTATGCATCTACACCACTAATTTCATTAAATAAATTAAATGAAAAATTAAAACTTAATAAAATTTTCTATAAAGATGAATCAAAAAGATTTCATTTAAAATCATTTAAGGCATTAGGTGGTGCTTATGCAGTTGAAAAAATAATTAAGGGAAATGATAAAAAGGTTATATCTGCAGCCACAGCAGGCAATCATGGGAGGTCTGTTGCATGGGGGTCGCAAAAAAATGATTTGGAATGCAAAATTTTTATTAGTGAATTTGTAAGTGAGTCTCGAGCTGAAGTTATGAGAAATTTTGGTGCTGATGTAATTAGAGTTAAAGGAAATTATGAAGATTCCTTAAATGAATGCATCAAACAATCTAATCAAAATAATTGGCAAATAGTGCAAGATGTTGCTTGGGAAGATTATAAATTGGTTCCAAAATTAACAATGGCTGGATATTCAGTAATGATGAAAGAAATTTCTGAACAAATTAAAAATGAAAAAATTTCTCATGTTATATTGCAGGCTGGAGTTGGTGGTATGGCTGCCGCAATGGTTGCGGGTATTGTTAGATATTTAGATTATATTCCTCAAATTATAATAGTAGAACCAGATAGCGCAGCATGTGTTTTAGAAAGTATTAAAAAAGGTAAAATAGAAAAAATTTCTATTGATAAAGAAAGTATAATGGGAGGAATGTCATGCGGAGAAGTATCCTTGGTTCCTTGGGAAATATTAAAAAATTCAATACATTATTGTGTAACAATTTCAGACGACTACATCTCAAAAACTATCAAATATCTGGCAAATAATCAATTTAGCGATGAAAAAATTATAGGTGGAGAATGCTCTACCCCAGGGATAGCTAGTTTAGTTGGATTAATCAATAATCCTAAAACAAGAGAAACAATTAATCTAAATGAAGACTCATGTGTACTGTTATTTGGTTGTGAAGGCGATGCAGATGAAGAATTATATCAAAAATTGCTAGCAGAATAGAATCATATAAATTCAAAAAATAATGAAAAAAATATATAAAAAAAAATTAATTAATTTAGATTTATGGGCTTACATCCCTTTCATTTAGTTTTATTTTTAAAATCAATTCCATATTCAGATCTAGGATCTTTTCTCAATCCAAAAGGACCTGGAATAAATATAGTCATAGGTTTAGTTTCTGGTTCTAAATCAACTCTATGAAAATTATTTGCAGATCTAAAACCAATATAGCCAGGTGCTCTCCAATGCTTTCCTGTTTTTGTTGTTTCCCAATATCCTCCTTTGATTATTATAGTAATATATGGACACAGATGATTGTGCACTCCTTCTCCATGATCATCATCGAGCATTTCGTGAATTATAATATTAAATGGAAACCATTTTGGGCGATATCTAAATAAAACATAATATCTATTTAGCCATGGTTTTGCTTCATTAAATTTTGGATGTGAAGGACCTCTGTCTAATACATTTTTTTTTCTTCCTAATGCTGAAAGAATTTTAAGTAACATTATTAATTTAATTTTATAATAGCATTATCTCTAACAATAAACATATTGTTGTTTAAAATATAAGGTCTAGAAATTTTTTCATTATCAATCTTTTTTATATCTATAGATTTTCCATTTAAAGTTTCAATGATTATCAATCTTCCATTATTTAAACTCAAATATATTTTATCTTCAGCAATAATAAATCCTTCGGGTTTAATATTTTTTTTCTTATAATTTTTGATTATATTTAAGACATTTGTCATCCTAACAATATTTCCATTTCTTGAATCAATTGCTACGAGATAACCTTCTATTGTAACAGTAAAAACTAATCCATCAGCAAAAGTGGGTCTTAAATTTGAATTTAAACTCTGTTTCCATTTAATTACACCATTTCTTTCATCAATTGCAAAAAACTCATTTTTGTTATTTGAAAAATATATTGTTTTATTTTCTACAATTAAATCTGAGTTTTTAAGAGAAAAATAATTTTCATATATAGCGCTACTTTGTGTCGGAGTTTGCCATACTAGATTTCCTGTTTCAATATCGATTGAGCTTAAATCACCTAATGTATTAATAAAAACTAATTTATTGTCATTAATTATAAATGAAAGCTTTTGTTGTGATTTAATAAAAGATTTTTCTGATTTGTAGTTCCAAATTTCTTTTCCATCCTTTATTGAGTAACATCTTAAAATATTTTCAAAATCTATAGCAAAAAACTTATTTTTAAATATTTTAACTTGGGAGTTAAATGGAGCTGAATTATTTTTTGACCAAAGTAACTTTCCATTATTAAGATTTATTGCGTAATATTTGGCTATACTATCTGCAACTACTAAGATTTGATCATTAGAGGCAAAATATAATATTGGATTATGTTTTTTTTCAGTTTTTGAATAAATATTATTTTTCCATATTAATTTATTATTATCTGAAAAATTTAAAATTGTTCCTTTTTCATCAAAAAAAATTAAACTATTTTTTTTTGTAATTAATAATTCTGGCTGGTAGTAATCGAATTGACTAATTTTTGAAAATCTATATTTGGAAATTTTTGATAACTTTCCATTAAATTGGACAATGCCATTATTATTTAAAAGATTGTTTACAAAACTATTTTTTTTGAAATTATTTTTTAATCTTATTTTTAATTCTGTATTAAATTCTTTTTCATAAATTTCAGTATCATCAAATAATTTTTTTTCAACGTTTTCATTTTCTGAACTCAGTTTTTTTGATTGAGACCATAAACCAGTTTTTGTATCTAACGAACAATTTAAAATAAATAAAAATAAAATAAATAAATTTAATATTTTATTCACTGAAATCTCTACTTAGTCTTTTGCGAGTCTCTTTTAATATATTCTCATTACTTTTTTTATAATTTAAAATCTGATTATAAAATTCCTTAGCTTTTTGTTTCTGATTTTTATCAAAAAAATACTCTGCCAACAGATATAAGGCATGAGACTTCCAAGCACTATCAGAATTAATAATAGGATTTAAAATTTTAATTAAATTATTTTCAGTCTCGAAGTTTGCATTAAACAAGGCTTTTTTATAAATAATTAAATTTTTTATTTCTTTATCAAGGTTAACTTCATTAATTATAATATCAAAAAATATATTAATTTCTTCGTTTGATGATTGAATTTCATTATCTATGATAAAATATAAAGCTAAAGGTGAATAAGTTGAATTTTTTTCGTTAATTATTTTAATTAATTCATTTTTAACATCTGTTTTATCTGAAGTGCTAAATTTTATAGAAATATTGTTATATTTTTCTGCTAGCTTTTTTGTTTTTCTATCTTGTATTTCTCCGTAAGAAAAATAAGCAAAAATAATTAATATAATTGATGATAAAATTGCAATTAAATATTTTTTATTATTAATAAAAAAAATTTTTATTTTTTCATTTCTAGTTTTAGAATCAATTATTGATATATCTTCATCCATATTAAATCATATTTCTTAAAACATATTGTAAAATTCCACCATTTTTATAATATTCTAGCTCATTTTTTGTATCAATTCTGCACAATGTGTTTACCTTTTTTATGTCTCCTGACAAATATTTTATTTCTATGGTTACTTTGTCTGCTGGCAAAATACCATTTTCAATATTTAATACACTGATTAACTCAGACCCATTTAAATTTAAATTTGATCTATTCATTCCATCTACGAATTGTAAAGGCAATATTCCCATTCCAATAAGATTAGATCTATGAATTCTTTCAAAACTTTCAGCTATAACTGCTTTAATTCCTAATAATTTAGTGCCTTTTGCTGCCCAATCTCTAGATGAACCGGTTCCATATTCTTTACCGCCTATGACGACTAAATCTGTGCCTCTTTTTTTATATTCTACAACAGCATCGTAAACTGGCATAACTTTTCCTTCAGGAAACAGCTTTGTAAAACCTCCTTCAGTGCCCGGGGCTATCTCGTTTCTAATTCTTATATTGGCAAATGTTCCTCGCATCATAACTTCGTGATTTCCTCTTCTTGATCCATAAGAATTGTAATCTTTTGGTAAAATTTGATGCTCCATAAAATATTCTCCAGTAGGACTTTCTTTTTGGATAGATCCTGCTGGAGAAATGTGGTCTGTTGTGACCATATCTCCTAAAATTAACAATGGTCTTGCATCTTTTATTTTTTTAAATCCCTCTGCTTCATCTGGCAGATTATCAAAGAAAGGTGGTTTTTTTACATATGTTGATCCTTCGTCCCAATTATAAATACTACTTTTTTCAGTTTTGATTTTTTGCCATTGAATTGGCCCTTCTGAAACATTTGAATATCTTTTAACAAACATTTTTGCATTTAATGCTTCACTTAAAGTATCTTCAATTTCCTTGTTTGAAGGCCATATATCTTTTAAAAAAATATCTTTGTTATTCTTATCTTTTCCTAAAGGATCTTTGTATAAATTTACTTCCATATGACCAGCTAGAGCATAAGCAACAACAAGTGGTGGTGAAGCTAGATAGTTTGCTTTTATGTGCGGAGATATACGTCCTTCAAAATTTCTATTTCCTGACAAAACTGATACAGCATATATATTTTCTTTTTCAATTGCTTCTACAATATTCTCGAGTAAAGGACCTGAATTTCCAATACATGTTGTACATCCGTAACCAACTAAATTAAATCCCAATTTGTCCAAATATTTATTTAGACCAGCTCTTTCCAAATAATCAGTTACTACTTGTGATCCTGGAGCTAATGAAGTCTTTACCCAAGGTTTTGTTTTTAATCCTAATTCTACTGCTTTTTTTGCCAATAAGCCTGCTCCAATTAAAACATTTGGGTTAGATGTATTTGTGCATGATGTTATTGCAGCAATTAATATAGAGCCATCTTTAATTTCAAAATCAGTTCCATTAACTTTTGAAATATGTTTTTCTTTTCTTTCTGTAGTATTTTCAAATACTTTTTTAAATCCAGATGATGCTTCATTCAATAAAATTTTATCTTGAGGTCTTTTTGGTCCGGATATTGTTGGAACAAGTGAAGATATGTCTAGTGAAACGTTATCAGTAAATTGAATATTGTCGCTTGCCCATAATCCTTGTTCTTTTGCATATTTTTCTACAGTAACAACTGTATGCTCGTCTCTTCCCGAAAATCTTAAATATTTTAAAGTCTCATCATCAATTGGAAAAAAGCCACAAGTAGCACCATATTCTGGGGCCATATTTGCAATAGTAGCTCTATCAGCAAGTGTTAAATTTTTTAATCCATCTCCATAAAATTCAACAAATTTTCCAACAACACCTTTGTCCCTTAAAATTTTTACAACTGTCAAAACTAAATCAGTAGCAGTAGTACCTTCAGGCATTTTATTTTTTAGTTCAAAACCTATTACTTCGGGAATTAACATTGAAATTGGTTGTCCAAGCATTCCGGCTTCTGCTTCTATTCCGCCAACTCCCCATCCAAGAACAGATAACCCGTTTACCATTGTTGTATGGCTGTCAGTTCCGACCAAAGTATCTGGAAATAAATATTCGTCTTCTTTATATTTTTCAGACCAAACAACTTTTGATAGATACTCTAAATTTACCTGATGACATATACCGGTACCTGGTGGAACAATTCTAAAATTATTAAAAGCTTGTTGCCCCCATTTTAAAAAAGAATATCTTTCTCCATTTCTTTTAAATTCTATATCAACATTTTTCTGGAATGAATCAGGTTTTGCAGATTGATCAACTTGTACCGAATGGTCTATAACTAAATCAACAGAAGAAAGAGGATTAATAGTATTTGGGTCTTTATTTTTTTCTTTAACTGCCTCTCTCATTGCTGCTAGGTCTGCAACTGCCGGTATCCCGGTATAGTCCTGTAGTAAAACTCTTGCTGGTCTATAAGCAATTTCGGTATTTGATTTTTTTTCTTTTAACCAGTTTTTAACTGATTCTATTTGATCTTTTGTAACTGACAAATCATCTTCATATCTAAGTAGGTTTTCTAGTAAAACTTTTAATGATTTTGGTAAATTTGAAATACCTGTTAGACCATTTTTTTCAGCCTCTGCTAAAGAATAATATTTATAATCTTTTCCGTTTATATTTATAGATTTTAATGATCTATAAGAATTTTTGCTTCCTGGCTTCATAATATTTATAAGTAAAATGTAATTATGCTTAATAAAAGAAGTAGTGACATAACATAATTAAAGTATTTAATAAATTTCTCATTTGTCGCAAATTTCCTTAAAAATTTGCCTACTAACGTCCATGTAGTAATGCTAGTTAGTGCAAAAAGTAAGGCTAAAATAACTACTTGTATTGAATAATTTAAGTAGTTTGCCCCTAACTCAACATAGGTTGAAACCACAATAATGCCAACAATAACTCCTTTTGGATTTAAAAATTGAAAAAAAAAAGTTTCAATAAACTTAACTGGATTTTCAGAATTAGAATTATCGCCAGAATTAGAAAATGAAATTTTAAAGGCTAAATACAAAAGAAACAATGTTCCTAAATATTTTAATATTTCTTGAATTAATGGATATAATTTAAAAATATTTATTAAACCAACTGTTAAAGATATAATTAATGCTGTAAAACCTAAAGTAACTCCAAGTATATGTGGTATTGTTTTTGTTACACCAAAATTAAAACCAGAGTAAGATGCAACAATATTATTTGGCCCAGGTGTAAATGCAGTTACAAACCAAAAAAGACAAATTGAAATTATTTCTGGATGCATAGTTTCTTAAGCAATTTTTAGACCGTTCTTTGCTGGCTGAGATGGATGAAGCAAAACTACTTTTCCATCTTCTTCAATTGCTCCCAGAACAAGAAATTGTGATTTGAGTCCCGCAATATTCTTTTCAGGAAAGTTACAAACACCTATAACTTGTTTTCCTTTTAAATTTTCTTCATCATAATAATGTGTAATTTGGGCAGAAGATTGTTTGATTCCAATTTCTTTTCCAAAATCTGCTTCAATCACTAGAGAAGGTTTTCTAGCTTTTTCATTTTTTTTTACAGATATTACAGTTCCAAGTCTTATGTCTACTTTGTCAAATATATCGTAGGTTATTTGTTCTTTCATGATTTTAATATATAATTGATATTAAATATGAGTACAGGAAATAATTTAGAAACTTTGTATAAAAATTCTATTGAAATACTGTCAGATTTAATAGCCTTTAAAACAGTTTCGGGTGAAGATAATAATTCTTTAATTAATTATTGTGATGATATTTTAAAAAAGCTTGGTGCAACTTCCTTTAAAACTTTTGATGAGAATAAAAAAAGAGTAAATCTTTTTGCAACTTTAAAGGCAAAAAAACCTAATGATAAAGTGCCAATAATTTTTTCAGGCCATACTGATGTTGTGCCTGTTTCAAAAGGATGGTCATCTGATCCATTTAAAGCTACCATCAAAGATGATAAGCTATACGGTAGAGGCTCGTGCGATATGAAAGGTTTTATTGCATGTGTTCTGGCTTTTGCACCAGTTTTCTCTAAATCAAATTTGGATAGAGATATTAATTTTTCATTCACTTTTGATGAAGAAACAGCATGTATAGGCGCCCCTCTATTAATTGATGAACTAAAAAAAAGAGGATTTAACAAAGGCATATGTATAGTTGGTGAGCCAACAAATATGAAAATTATTGATGCTCATAAAGGTGCTTATGAATATACAACTTATTTTGAAGGTTTGGCTGGTCATAGTTCTCAACCACATAAAGGTGTTAGTGCTGTCGAGTACGCGGCTAGATATGTTAATAAACTTATTGAGCTAAGAGAAAAACTTAAAGATAGAGAACCAAAAAATTCTATTTTTGAACCACCTTACTCAACTCTTTCTGTTGGAGGAATATTTGGGGGTATTGCTCACAATGTAATTTCAGATAAGTGTCATGTAAAATGGGAAACAAGACCTGTTGTTAAAAATGATGCTGTTTTTTTAAACTCAGAGTTAGATAGGTACGTCAACGAAACACTTTTACCAAGTATGAAAAAAGTTTTTCCAGATTCTAAAATTTCTAAAAAAATAATTGGAGAAATAATTGGATTTAATCGAAATGAAAAATCTGAAGCGTGTGAATTTGTTTCAAGTATAACAGGTGATAATTCAAGAGAAGTAGTTTCTTTTGGAACAGAAGCTGGTCTGTTTCAAGAAATTGGAATAAGTACTGCAGTATGTGGTCCTGGATCAATAGAGCAAGCTCATAAGATAGATGAATTCATCAAATTAGAAGAAATTAATAAATGCTTAAGTTTCTTAAATGGTGTTAAAAATAAATCTGTTTATAAATAATAAATTGTTAAGTTTATAATTTTATTTTATAGTTCTTGATGTCAAAAAAATATCCAAGAGACATGATTGGTTATGGTTCAAAAGAGCCAAGAGTTACTTGGCCTAATAATGCAAAGCTAGCTTTACAAATCGTTCTTAATTATGAAGAGGGTGCAGAAAATAATATTTTGCATGGAGATAAAAACTCTGAGACTTTCTTGTCTGAAATTATAGGTGCTAAAGCAATTAAAGATAGGCATATAAATATGGAGTCAATGTATGAATATGGATCAAGAAGGGGTTTTTGGAGAATTCATAAATTGTTTCAAGAAAAAAAAATACCTGTGACAATTTTTGGAGTAGCAATGGCATTGGAAAGAAATCCTGAAGTTTGCAATGCAATAAAAAATGGAAATTATGAAATTGCCTGCCATGGATGGAGATGGATTGATTACCAAAATGTAAAGAAAAGTGTTGAAAAAAAAGATATGAAATTGGCAATTAAAACGATAAAAAAAATTTTTGGTGAAAGACCTTTGGGTTGGTACACAGGAAGATGCAGTACTAATACAAGAGATCTAGTTTTTGAAGATGGTGGATTTTTATATGACAGCGACTCATACAGTGATGATTTGCCGTACTGGGAATATAAAAAAAATAAAAAACAATTAATTATTCCTTATACTTTAGACAATAACGACATGAGATTTGCAACAAATCAAGGATTTAACAGCGGAGATCAATTTTACACATACTTAAAAGATAGTTTTGATGCTCTTTATGATGAAGGAAAAACTAACCCAAAAATGATGTCCGTTGGATTGCATTGTAGGTTAATAGGAAGACCCGGAAGATTTCAAGCTCTTAAAAAATTTATTGATTATGTTCTAAAATTTGATGACGTATGGATTTGCAAAAGAGTTGATATAGCAAAACACTGGATAAAAAATTACTCAAATAAATAGTTACAATGAAAAAAAATAATATTATTTACTTAAATGGATTAATTGATTTAGCTCAATCAAGATTAGGTTCTAAAATAGTTTATAAAACTGATGAATTCTTTGCGCCTGCTAAAAGAATTATTAATCCTTGGCCTCCCGTATTTAAAGAAGGAGTATTTGATAAACACGGTAAATGGATGGATGGATGGGAAACTAGAAGAAAAAGAACAAAAGGCCACGATTTTTTAATTTTAAAATTTGGAAAACCTGGATTAATAAAAAAAGTTGATGTTGATACTTCTTATTTTTCTGGAAATCACCCAGATCAAATTTCATTGCTAGCTTGCATTAGTAAAAAAAAAATACCTGATAAAAAAACTAAATGGATATCAATTATTAAAAAAAGTCAAACTAAAGCAAATAGTCATCATTTTTTTAATGTAAAAAATAAAAATTATTTTACTCACATAAAGTTAAATATTTTTCCTGATGGAGGAGTAGCAAGATTAAGAGTATACGGTTCAATGAAAATCAAAAATAAAATTCAAAATAAAATTCAAAATCTTACATCGGTTGTAAATGGAGCGGTGCCTATTGCTTGTAACAATGAGCATTTTGGAAGAGCAGAAAATATACTTGCCCCAGGTATTGGGAAAAATATGGGTGATGGCTGGGAAACTAGAAGAAGTAGAGGAAAAAATTTTGACTGGATAATAATAAAATGTTCATCACCAGGAAAAATTAAAAAAATTCAATTAGACACACATCATTTTAAAGGAAACTATCCAGATAAATGCTCTGTGCAAGCAGCCTATATTCCAAATAAAATTTCTAAAAAAAATATTGTTAACAAGTCAAAAAGATGGGCTTATCTTCTTAATAAAATTAAACTTTATGCACACAAAAAACATAACTTTAATAATAAAATAATGAAAAATAAAAAAGTAAATTATATTAGAATTAATATTTTCCCAGATGGTGGAATTTCTAGAATAAGAGCCTTTGGAAAAGCAGAATGACTAAAAAAATAATAAAACCAATGCCAATAACTAAGAAAAATTTTTCAAAATATGGAGATGTGATTTCAATAAAAGATATAAAACCTTTGGAAATAAATAATGGATACGCTAAAAGATATGATGGTATAGCCAAACTAAATACCTCTAATGATAATGGTGAAACTACAATTAGCATTTTTTCTGCTTTAAAAAGAAATTTTCCAATGAAAATTGATATGATGGAAAAACACCCTTTAGGAAGTCAAGCATTCATACCAATGAAAGAAACCACCTTTTTAGCATTTGTTGCGCCTGAAGAAGAAAAACTAAATTTAAATAAAATTGAAGCTTTTATAATTCCGCCCGGTATAGGAATAAATTACAATCCTGGAACTTGGCATTTTCCATTGATATCTACTGAAGACATGAATTTTCTTGTGGTTGATAGAAAAGGGTCTGGTGATAATTTGGTTATTGAAAACTTAGATAAAGAAAATATTACTCTAAAATATTAATTCCAGCCGCCTACGGATTTGACTTCTAAAAATTCTGTCAAACCTTCTTGTCCAGCTTCTCTGCCAATACCAGAATGTTTGTATCCACCAAAAGGAGCATCTACAGCTATACCCGCTCCATTAACATCAACCATTCCTGATCTTAATTTTCTTGCAACTCTTTTTATTTTTTCAGGGTCTTTTGTTTGGATATAATTTGTAAGACCGTAAGGAGTATCGTTAGCAATTGAAATAGCTTCCTCTTCGGATTCGAAAGGAATTACTGACAATACTGGACCAAAAATTTCAGTTTTTGCAATTTCCATATCATTCTTTACATCTGCAAACACTGTTGGTTTAATATAATAACCTTTGTCTAATCCGCTTGGTTTTCCAGGGCCACCTGCTACTAATTTTGCACCTTCGTCAATTCCTTTTTGAATTAAATTTTGAATTTTATTAAATTGAGCTTCAGAAATTACAGGCCCTATATGGTCTCCTTCTTTATTTGGGTCATCAACTTTAAACTCATTCGCATATTTTTTAAGTCTTTCAACAGCTTCATTGTACATTGATTTTTCAACAAGCATTCTTGTAGGTGCATTACATGATTGACCAGAATTTCTAAAACATCTTAAAGCACCTCTTTCTATTGCTTCTGGGTCTGCATCTTTAAAAATAATATTAGCGCCTTTTCCTCCAAGTTCTAAACTAATTCTTTTAAAATCTTGAGCTGCATTTTTTGAAATTAAGGCACCTGCCCTAGTGGATCCTGTAAAAGAAATCATATTTACATCAGGGTGACTTGTTAGTGCATCTCCTGTTATAGCTCCATCTCCATTAACCAAATTAAAAACTCCAGAAGGAAATTTAGCTTCATCAATCATTTCAGCAAGTATCATGGAAGATAGCGGCGCTAGTTCAGATGGTTTTAATATCATTGTGCATCCTGCTGCAATTGCAGGTATCACCTTAAGACAAACTTGATTCATAGGCCAGTTCCAAGGTGTAATTAATGCACAAACTCCTTTTGGTTCATATAATATTCTTTGATTTGGAGCATGATCTCCTAAAGGTTTTTCAAATTCAAAATTTTGTAAATATCTAATAAATGATTTAATGTGGCTTGCTCCTGTTCCTGTTTGAAGTTTAGAAGAAAAATCTTTAGGAGCTCCCATTTCTAAAGTAATGGCATCAGAAATATCATTCCATCTTTTTTTATAAATTTCATAAAGTTTTTCTAATAATTTTATTCTCTCTTCTTTAGTGGTAAATCCCCACGAAACAAATGCTTCTTTAGCAGCCATAACCGCTGCATGAATATCCTCTTTACCTCCTAGCGAAATTACAGCACAATTTTTTTCAGTTGATGGGTCTATAACCTCTATTTGTTTTTGATTTATTGGAGCCACCCATTTGCCATTGATATAAAAATTTTTCTTTTCAAGCATACAGAACAAATAAACTATTGTTGTTTTTTTGCAAACAGATTTGTTAGCTCATAAACTATTGTTGCGGCTGCTAAAGATGTAACTTCAGCATGATCGTATGCTGGAGATACTTCTACGACATCGGCGGAAATTAAATTTAAACCTGAGAGACCTCTTAAAACATTTACCATTTCTCTCGTAGTCATGCCTGCAATCTCTGGTGTTCCGGTTCCGGGAGCAAAAGCAGGATCTAATACATCTATATCAATTGATAAATACAATGGGTTATTTCCCACTCTATTTCTTATTCTTTCTGCAATTTTATCAGTCCCTTGAGTTTGAAACTCGTCACAGTGAATTATTTTAAATCCAAAACTTTCGTCATTTTTAAGATCATCTCTACTATATAAAGGTCCTCTTATACCAACGTGCATTGAGGCATCATCTAAAAATAAATTTTCCTCTCTTGCTCTTCTAAAAGGCGTTCCATGAGTAAAAGGTGCGCCAAAATATGTATCCCAAGTATCTAGATGCGCATCAAAATGAACAAGAGCTACAGGTCCATTATTAATTTTATTTACTGCTTTTAGTAGAGGAAAAGCAATCGTGTGATCCCCTCCCATGCTAATTATTCCTCCTACTTTATTTAACAAATCAGTAGCTCCCACTTCTACTTGTTTTATAGCTTCTTCAATATTAAATGGATTACATGTTATGTCGCCTGCATCAGCTACTTGTAGTTCAACAAATGGTTCACTGTCATAGTTTGGATGATAATTAGTTCTTAAGTGCCTTGAAGCTTGTCTTATACTCTGTGGACCAAATCTTGCACCAGGTCTATAACTTGTTCCTGCATCAAAAGGAATTCCTACAATTGCTACATCGCATTTTTCCACATCTCTTAATTCGGGCAATCTTGCAAAGGTTGAAGGTCCTGCAAATCTAGGAACTTTCATTCCGCTAACTGGTTGTATTGTTTTTTTATTTTTTTTCAAAGTATGATTATTTAATCATAACTTTTTTGTTTACGAAAGCCTTACATTTAAAAAAATACAGTCAAGGACAGCAAATTTTACTGGGATAGTTGGACACTGTCACCAACATTAATTTTTCCATCTTCTAAAGCTTTTAAATATATTCCCATATCAAAATTGTTATATGTTTTTTTAAGTGATTGGAGTAAATTTAAATTATTATCATCGGTTTTTGGTTTTAAATTTATTGCTACACATCTGGGAATATTTTTTTCAACTTTAAAAGATAGGTTATTAATTTTAATAATTTTTCCTATCCAGTTACGTTCTTCCAGTGCATCTATACCATCAATATAAAAATTACCTCTAAATCTTTGAAATTCAATTTTCTCATTAATTTTTTTTTCAAAATTTTTAACGCTATTTAGATTTATTAAAGATATAGAATTAAAAATATTGTTTGAATGTGAAGTATCAAAAAATGGAAATTCAGTATTTTTTAGAAGAAAAATAGGTTTCACTAACGAATTTTCTAATTCAGTTAATTTTTCAGAAAGTTGAGTCATCTGTTCAGGGATATCTGTGTGTATTGCAATTAATTCTTTTTCTTTGAAATTTAGAGAAAGTTTACTTTTATTATAGGTAAAGTTATATTTGTTTAATACTGGTGAATTTTTTAAAGTTAATAAATTGTTTAACTTTCTTTCATTTGGATTTTTTTCCATAGACTTTGCTTTTTCTAAATCAACACCTCTTGAAAATGCAAATATTCTATCATTGATCATTCCCAAATTTTTTTTAACTTTGCAAGTTTCAATACTTTGAAATGACAAAGTTTTAACAGGACAATAATAAATATATGAAATTGAACAGTTCATAATACTAATATTTTCCTTTTTTCTTTGCTCCACTATAAAAAATTTTTGACAATTCTTTGTTTGCCTTATTCCAAGACAATATATCTTCTTCGGTCATAAGTGCTTGAGGAATATCAGAATACTTATGAAATT
>Ga0187833_10002143_pt1 | contig 21572 bp, 42 predicted proteins | sample ETNtaG_37_FD_167968 | JGI IMG/M metagenome (GOLD analysis project Ga0187833, IMG submission 167968) | Marine microbial and viral communities from oxygen minimum zone, Eastern Pacific Ocean - ETNP2014_SV_400_PacBio MetaG (Illumina Assembly) | ecosystem: Environmental > Aquatic > Marine > Hypoxic...
GGTTCGAAATATGAGAAGGTACCGCTATTCCTGGCACACATTAACTTAATAACCTTACAGCATATCAACTATTATAAGCAAACAAGCAAAAAAGGCACAATAAAGGGATGCTTTGAAAACTTTCTTATGAGGTTAGCGAAAGTTTTTAAAAGTCTAGTGAGTAGAAGTATTCCTTGTGCTTTTAATTATGAAACATTTACATATAAAATTATTAAGTAGAATTGATAAATTAACAAAAAAGCTTGATGTAAATATAGTTCGATATAATAAAGGACTTAAAGCTTATACTACTGATTCTTGTGAAACATCTCTTAAACCTACTACAACTAAAGATAATTATACTAAGTTGTATGGTGTAAATGAGATGCTTAAAATTCCTATTAAGAATATTAATGTAGAGTTTAAGCAACTTTACAGAAAAATAACTGCTAAAACACATCCTGATAAACTTAAGAATAATTCAAAAGTTGACATATATGTTAAAGCAGTTAATTCTGTTAAATATAATAATTGGTTTTATCTAATTGATATAGCAAAAGAATTAAATATAGATCTTCCTCCATTAAATACTAGACAAATAAAATGGTTAATTTTATTGTCTGAAATTATAGAACAAAAACTAATAATCTTAAAAGATTCTATTGGTTGGCAATATTGGAGTAAGAATAAAAAAGAAAGAATTTATTTTCTAAGTGAGCAATTAAAAGCAAAAGAAACAAAATCACTATGACTAAATTAAATATAGGCATAACCTTAGCAATTACAACTGCAGAAGAATCGATGTTTGTAACTGGTATCATTCAAAATGTAATGAATTTAGCAAAAGTATTATTAAATAGTACTAAAGATTACAATATTATACTTTTTAATACTGCAGAAGAAGAACCTGGTACAGATTTACTTCTAGATTCAGAGCCTATTTGTAATGTACATTCTTTGCCTATGTTTACCTATAGTTCAATATTTGGTATGGATATTGATGTTCTATTTACTCTTGGGGGTGAGCTGCGTGATACTGATATCCCACTATTAAAAGCAAAAGGAACAAAAGTAGTATATTATAATTGTGGATCTAGATATCAATTACATATATTAGATGTGGTATTTAGAACTAAAAAAGAAGTTACTGGAGTACGTAGTTACAGTCATCTTTATGATGCATTTTGGACTATTCCACAAGTAATTCCTAGTCATTTCTATCATAAAATTATGCATAGAATTGATCCAATAGTTATACCATTTGTTTATGATAATATATTTTTAGATAAATTTATTGAAGAAAATAATCTTCCAAATAAAGCAAGATATATTCCAAAAAAAGAAGCTAAACGAATTTCAATAATGGAAGTAAATAGGGAATGGATAAAATATTGGTTATATCCTGCAATGATTACAGAATTAGTTTACAGACAACATCCTGAATTAATCAGACAAATTTCTATAAATAATGCATATCATTTAAAAGAAAATGCAGAATTTAACCATGCTTTAAATCAACTCGATGTATGGAATACCGATAAAGTTCATAGATATATAAATGGATGGTATCCTACGCCAAGTTTTTTAGAAGCATACACTGATGTAGTGGTATCTCATCAAGAGAATAATCCACTAAATTATTTTTATTTAGATGCTCTGTATTTAGGCTATCCCTTAATTCATAATGCGTCTTTAATTAAAGAAGCAGGTTATTATTATAACGATTATGATGGAGAAGAGGGCGCTCATCAACTGATTACAGCTTTAAAATATCATGATAAGAATATAGAAAAATACGAAGAACAAAGTAAAAAAACTTTATGGAGATTCTCTGTAAATAATCCTGAAATAATTGAAAAATATGATGATCTTATATTTGATTTATTTCTAAAAAAGAGATAATATATGACACACAATAACTGGGAAACTCAACGAACAGAAATTGCAACGTGGCTTTCTGGCTGGACTGGAATGATTAAAAAATGGATTGATCGCATTTTAGATAATGATGATCATGACATCAATAAAAATAAGATTATAGGAGTAATTTCTGAATGGATTGAATATCTTGAAGAAACGAAACTTAAGATTATGAAAATGAGCGATACTAAGCCCATAGAAACAGAAGATGATGTCAAAGATTCAGTCAAATAACACTTTCTCTAATTGGGATCCAAAACCAACTGAAATTTCAAGTTCATGGCAATGTGATACTTTAACTACTGTAATAGCATTTAAAGTATTAAATGATATAAAAGAACTAATTAAAACATCTCCAAATGATATGGAACTTGGTGGTAAAATTAGACAATTATGGAATGAACTTGTTGAAGACGATAAAAAGCGGCTATAAATGGTACGAACTATATTTGGTAATAAAAAATCTAATAGAATAGATAAATTTAGTGAAAAATATTCAGAATCAAATGTTTTTTGGGAAAAAACCAAAATAATTATGTGGCTTGTATTGGCAGCACTTTATATGTACTTCATAATCAAACCTTAAACATTCTTTAAATAGAAAGAGTTATAAATGAAATATTTTAGTATTGATATTGAAACTTCGGGCTTAGATCCGAATATAAATAGTATTTTAGAATTTGCAGCTATCTATGAAGATACAACAGTTCAATATTCTTATGAAGAAATTCCAAAATTTGAACGAATTATAAATTATCCTGCAATCGTTGGCTCTTTTGGAGCTTTACACATTAATAGAAGATTAATTAAAATACTTGCTTCTATGCAAAATTACTGGGGTCCTGATAAACAGGATTATATGGTAAAAAATAATATTATAGGATTGGCAAGACTTGTAGATCATTTTTATGACTTTGCATATTCTTGTTTAAGTTCTTATACAGATAAAAAAGTAACTAATCAAGACGGATCTCTTACAATTAATGTTGCAGGTAAAAACTTTGGAACTTTTGATAAACTTTTTATCGAAAATATTGCTGGTTGGCAAAATAAAGTAAGAATAGCTCAACGTGTAGTAGATCCAGCAATTTTATTCTATGAAGCGGCTGATGCAAGATTACCAGATTTATCTCAATGTAAACATAGAGCAGGCATTAAAAGTGATGTTACGCATAAAGCAGTAGACGATGCTTGGGATGTTATAGAATTATTAAGAATTAAATTAGGAAAATAATGAATAATATAAAAAGAATACTTGCTATAGTCCTCTATCATTTAGGCGATATAATAAGTAAAAACGGACTCGACCACTGGGATTGGGCTGCTAATCTGTATCAATGGTCCATGTTAAAATCTTCTAATTTTGATATAAAAGAAGAAATTTGGAATGAAGTTTAAAAGAACTAAAGAATATCAAAGCAAACTGCTTATTGAAGGTCTCGATGATAAAAAAGTTTATCAAGATGCTGATATTATAATTAAAAAGGATTGGGATAAAGCTGGAAAACTAAGAGCTTATTGTTCACAAGTAAATAGTTATTTACAGTTTCCTGGATTCTTAAGAATACATAATAAAAAATATATAGCAGATATTGTAGAAGTTATTCCTAAAAATCGACAAAGATTTTTCAGAGTTATGAAAAATAGTATAAGAGATATTGGATCTAATGAACTATCAGGATAGAGAAAACAAAATAAGTAAAAGATTGGAGAAGTTATCATCTTTGAAGGTGAAATAAAATGATATCTGTCAATAAATCAATGGCGAGAGTAGTATTTGTAATAATGATGTGGGGGGTTTTTTCTCTTAATAAAACAGTAGGAGATGCTACCCAATCAAAATTGTTTGATGAAAAGATAAATTTATTAGAAGAAAAAATAAATTTATTAAGAGATAAGAATGAAAAACTAAATGATATTATTAGAAACTTACCACTAGCATCACCAACTGATACAGTTGTTATATCTTCTTCATTTGGTTGGAGAAATAATCCAAAAGGGTTTCATTCAGGAATTGATATCCCAGTAGGGCCGTGGGAAAATATTTATGCAACTGGTGATGGAAAAGTTATCTCGGCCGGATGGTTTAATGATAATATAGGAAATTGTGTGGTTATAAAACACGAAAATGGATATATTTCTTCATACGGGCATTTAAGTAAGGTACTTGTAAAATGGGGAGATATAGTTCAGAGGGGCGATATAATTGCACAGCCTGGAGATACTGGTAGGTCATATGGTTATCATTTACATTATGAAATACGTAAAAATAAAATACCTTTAGACCCAATAAATTTTTTAATTATTTAAAAGAGGACAAAATGAAGAAAAAGAAAAAAGATATACCATTTCACATAGCTCATAATTATAAATACTGGACTTTAGGCGATGATGGCCCTAAATTCTGGGCTAGTAATAAAGATAATGCTAAACTATATTGTGAAAAAATAGGATGGTCACCATTAGCTCTTACAGAAGAAAAAATAAAATGATTAAAATAACTGACATAGGTTCCAGTTATAATATAAATCATAAAGAATGGATCCTGGCAGAGATAACCGTTAACGGTACATATGTACTTCAGCATGAGACGATTGAAGGAACTTATCAAACAATGAAACTAACTGAATCAGAAATGAATAATGTTATTAGAAAGTGTATAAATTATGAATAAACCTACTAAAAAAGATTTCGATAAAGCAATTACTTATTTAATTGAAGGAATCCATGCTGATTATTCTGCATGGTCTTATCCTTCTAGTGTAAGAGTAAAACCCGCCATCCACCTTAAAGAAGGAAGAAAATTTCTAAAAATTATAAGAGATAATTCGGTATGGGGATTTATTGCATTAAAAGACGGATCTCATAAAGGATTACCGTTAAAGTTTGGCGACGTGCTTAAACCTGCTGGATTTAATGCTCCAGCAAAACATACTCGCGGTAATATTTTTAATGGAGATCATAGTTATTATAGTTGGACTGGTCCTAACTATCTAATATGATTGTTTACCCTCAATATCAATAACGGACTGTATGCAAGAAACAAGCACATATATTAACCATATATGCACGAAAGTGATGACAAGTGAGAGTCTTGTCTGATCTGTTATTGTTGAGGGTAACATTTATGAAAAGGATATATAAATGAAAACCGAACAACAAGAAGCAAGACTAAGAGTGACCAAGGCGTGATTAATACATATTTATCATTAGAATATATAATAATGTTATCTTTATTTATTTTTATATTAGTTCTATTTTCAGCTGGTTCTGTATTTTTAAATATAGAAAGGGATAGGAAAAAGAAAGAATCTTATAAAAGTCGTAGACAAAAATTAAAAGAATATAACAAGGCAGAGAAAAGGAATGATGAAAGGTAAGAAAACATTATATTGGATTATTGGAACACTTCTCGTTTTCGGCTGTGAATCACCAACTAAACCAATTGAAGATGAAACATCTTATCTGTCCGAACGTTCTATTTTTAATAGAGAAGTAAGATGTAGATTGCAGGTAATACCTGATTTACCTGTAGAGTGTGAATCATGTGGAATATATCGTTATACAGTTCCTATCGGTCATTGGTCTATTGATACATTGCGGATTAGTTATCAGGCCCCAGCAGAAAGTATGGTTCATTGGGTAGTTAATTGGCCAATAGATGGTCATAACCAATCATTAGTTACATATACTGATGTAGACTGTAGAGGTGAAGTAAGTATTATAATTTTACCTAATTTTGTTAATTGGTTTGCAATGATAGAAGCAACTGTCGAAGGTTATACTGAATCAATTATAGTTTTGATTGTTAGACCTACATTTACTTCTTCATGGATAAGAGAATAAGAATGATTAGAGAATGGTTAAAGAAAACAAGGTTGCTCCATACAGATCAGCTGCATGATAGATAATAAAGAATTAGCAAAATACATAAAGAAAAGAATGAAAGGCTGCCGTGTTAAAGGTATATATGGAGAATGGTTATATATAAAGGAACCAGTAGAGGACGAGTTAGAATTTTGGATACAGCAGTTTAAAACAAAAGATTATTGTGGACACTCAGAATGGTCAGAAAGATTTCAACGAAATATTTGGATAAAGAACGAACATGAAGTTTAAAGAATATACGAAATTGATGAAGACACCATTTGATGATTTATCAAAAAAGGATCAACAAAAACGAACAACAGAATTTAATAAACGATTAAAAATGGCAAAAACGTTTATGGCAGGTATTGTAAAAGGAAAGATAGATCAAGATTTTATAGAACAAATACCTAGTAATGATCCATTAAGAAAAATGGTAGAAATAATAAAACTGAAAATAGAAGATAACATAGGCGCGGAAGCATAGGAGCCAAAAATGAGTTATACTTATGAAGTAACAGTACAAGAAAAAATACAACTAAACCTAAAAACATCACTTTATATAGATTTACCTAAAGAACTTATGGATAAATTAAATTGGAAAAAAGGTGAAAGACTGATTTGGGAAGAAACAGAAGTATTAGGCGATAAAGGAGAGTATTCAGCTGCTTATATTTGTAGAAAAGTAGATTGGGATAATGATATTAAACCAATGTTTGAGGAAAAAGATGAATAAAGAAGATGATTATCTAGATATAGATGAATATGAAAAGTTCGCATTCGAAGAGTGGAAAAAATATAACGAAAAGTGGTACAATAAATATTTTATAGTACCTATTGGCACTGCCTATAGATCGTTAAAAGAATTTCCATATTGTATCAAATATTTTATTCAACGCGGTAAACAAGGATGGTCTGATAAAGATGCTTGGTCTATAGATTATTGGTTAGTAAATAGTTTAATACCAATGTTAGAAATATTAAGAACAAACAAGCAAGGTGTACCTTCATCAATGTATAGAGCTAAAGATGGTGTTGACATTGACAAAAATCCAACTGATGAAGCTGATGTATTAGCAGAGCAACGCTGGGATAATGTATTAGGTGAAATACTTTATGGCTTAAAATGTGCAAAAAAGTTACAAGATATGGATTATGATTATGAAGATCAAGAATTAGGAATAAAGTTAACAAAGAGTTCACAACGCTCGTTTAAACTAATTGGAACACATTTATTTAATTTGTGGAATTAATTGAATATCCACCTGAATGGTGGCATTATAATTATCCGTTCGCAGATAAACTACCATTACTTGACTTTAAGTTATGAATAATAATAATATTACAGAAGAAGATCCAGAGTGGTTTTTAGATTCAAACAAAGAGTATTCATACTTGGTTAAAGAACAATTCGCTCTTATTGAAAAAGCAATTGCTAATAAGTATTCTATTGAAAAAGCAAAGAAAGAAATCAAATGGATAACTAAAAATGGAAATGCTTGTTACGTGAAAGAAATGTCTATTAAGCATTTATTGAAAACACGTTCTTTGTTAAATCAAAAATTTTTTGCTGCTTATTCTAGAAATTGGAAATATTATATGAAAATATTTAATCATGAATTAAATAAACGTTATGAAAAAACAAAAAATCCAGAAATAATTATAGAATCATTATAAGGGAATTTTTAAGTATGAAAATATCAAAAAACAACGTAAGTTACTTCTTAGCTGGATACAAGGCAGGTCTGATTGATTCTGGAAAAGAAACTCCAGAAAGCGTTAAACATAAATTGGAAACTACTGTGGAATTCAGCAACAAAGCAAAAGAACATCTAAGAAGGTATAATGAGGAGTACTGGGATGACGATAGATTAGAAGAAAGAGTAGAAGAAATGTACTACTATAATCTTTATACTAAATGTATGACAAAAAAACAAAGAAAGGAAATACTACTATGAAAAAATTGATACTAGCTGTACTAGAAGATTTATCTAAAGATCAAAACCATCAAATGAATCTTGGTTCTGAGGCTGCTCGTACTACAATAGCTAATACTATTATGGCAGCAATAAAGACTAAAGGTTGGTTTTTAGATCTTAGTACCTTAGACGGTAAACTAAAACATTTAGACTGATGCAAACTAATTCATTGACTCAGACAGCTCTTACCTATGATGATGTTAATATAATTCCACAATATAGTGAAATTCGTCATAGACAAGATATTGATACTTCTGTCAAGCTTTCTAATACTTTAACGTTAACTGCTCCTGTTATATCATCTCCTATGGATTCTATTACTGAATTTGAAATGGCTTTTGCTATGGCAAAATGCGGAGGTATAGGCGTATTACATAAGTTTCTTCCTATAGAAGAACAAAGATTTCAAGTAAAACAATTGAAATTAAGAAGCCGTCTTCCAGAAAATCGTAGATATCCTGTGGGAGCTGCGATCGGAGCTACAGCGGACTATTTAGAAAGAGCAGAAGAACTAATTAATGCTAATATAGATTTATTAATACTAGAGGTTGCTCATGGTCATCATAAACTGATTAAAGATGCTTTAACTTCTTTAAAAAATAAATTTGACCATCAGGTACATATTATGGCAGGAAGTATTGCAACAAAAAAAGCTGCTAAAGATTTAATAAATTGGGGAGCCGACTCTTTAAGAGTAGGAATTGGTTCAGGTAGTTTATGTTCTACACGTATTCAAACAGGAGTCGGTATTCCTATGATATCGTGTTTACAAGAAATAAATGAAGTGGCTTCCAAACATAATATTCCTGTAATAGCTGACGGAGGTTTAAGAACCCCCGGAGATATTGCAAAAGCTATTGCGGCAGGAGCTAATGCTGTTATATTAGGTTCTCTTTTAAGTGGTACAAAAGAAACTCCTGGAATTCTTGAAAAAACAGGAACATGGCCTAATGAAAAATTACAGAAGAAATACAGAGGAAGTGCTTCTCTAGAAAGTAAAATTGATAGAGGAGAAACAAAAAATGTAGAAGGCTATTCTACTATAGTTCCATATAAAGGAAAAGTAAAAAGAATAATAGATGATGTTTTACATGGTCTTCGTAGTGCTTGTTCTTATGTTGGGGCTACTACATTAAAAGAATTTCAGGAAAGAGCTACATTTATACAAGTTACTAATGCTGGTATAACAGAAGCTCAACCACACCTACTTTAAATTAATATACCTTTTACAGGTACAGTGTCTGAAAGGGGACATACCCACGCAGTGCTGGAAACCGAAAGGATAATTCCCTGAAAACAATGCTATCTTAGGTCTACTGTTCCCTTTTTAAAGCCCCGTCAGGGAGGGGGAGGCTCCTACCATCATTTACCCTCCCTCTTCCATTAATATTTCAAAATAAAGGAGAATAAGATGTACTCAAACGCACAACGTTATGTAAAACTTGGTGATGTTTATTTTAATAAATATAATATTGAAACATTTACTAAGATTGATGATCAAGATAATAACAAATATGAATTACATATTCATACGGTTTATGGTAAAAATTATGACTTTATTTTAACTAGTCATAAAGAATTAATTAATAAAATTCAAACTATAACGGGTCAACGTATTGAATCTTTAGAAGAAAAAGGTCCAGATCTTGATCCAATGCCTTTTTAAGGAAAGTTTATGAAAACTTTAAGATTAAGAGATATAGATAATAACGAATTATATGGTTTGTCTACCAAAGCGAATTCTATACCCTTCCCCCATAATCGTATTACAAATTGGATATGGGAGGCTACTCAATTAATAGAGCGGGCAATTCGTCAAAGACGTTGCCATTTATGCAAATGTAATATTTTACCAGGAGAAGCTCATTTAGCTCTCCGTACTAAAACTCATTACACTTGGACATTTCGTCAAAATATGTGTGTATTTTGTTTAGAATCTATAGTAAGATCACTAAAACGTTCTATTAAAGGAAGTATACTTGGAAGAAAAAAAGTAAGAAAACTTGAAATGTTATTAGATGAACTATAGGAATAAGTACAAAATATTTATAAATTCAAAGGAATATTATGAACGAATTAATTACTAGAGTACACTCTCTAGAAAAAGCAAGTAAAAAAATTAATGATCTTTGGTTGGGTAAAAAAGAAGAAGAACTTTCTATTCTTAAGGCGATCCCTAAAAGATCTGTTTCAGATGTAGCCGGAACAACTGCTACAGGTATAAAAAAATCATTTGGAAAATTGTTTTATGATGTATTATGTCCTATTAATGGAGTAAGTCCTAAAAACAAAAGGTTTTCTGATGGAACAAATAAGTATGATGGACGAAATACTCCAAGAGGACCTTGTATCTGGAAAAAAGTTGGGAAAATGAGTAGCTGGGGCGCAAGAGCCAGCTGGTACAGTTCTGATCAATTATATGATCAACTTTCAACAGAACATATAGATCTTGTTCTTAATGGATTAAGAAACCGAAAAGATCAAATTGAGGTTTCTAGAGAATTATATGGTCTTAGAGATTTACTTAAAGAACAATTAAAACTTATAGATAAAAAAGATGATTCATCAAATTTATCTATTTCATTATCAAAACCATATACTGTTAAACAAGTAATAGCTAGAGAAATTTCTACAGTTAATTCCTTAAATAACATAAATCGCTCTACAGGTTCAAAATATGAAGTGCCTATATATGAATTAGATATAGTAATTTCATCTTGTACAATACAAGAATCTATATTAAATATTCCTATAAAACCTAGTAGTTCCGATACTAAAATTTTACAGGATAAATTTGGTATTGATGTAAGTGGTTATCCATTTGATAATAAAATTGATATACCTCTACTTCAAAATATTGATAAAACACCCACAGCTAAGGCATCGTGGGAAAGTTCATATTATATATTTGGTTTAGCAGATTTAATACAAGATAAAGCTATAGATACTTTATTTAGTAAAATGTTTAATGCTAAAAAAGAAGCAATTAATCTACTTGAAAAAGCACAAACAAAATATGCTGGACGTATACTTGCTTCTGGCATCTTTTAAATAACTTAAACAAAAGGAGAAACTATGCTTAAGTTAAACCCACAAACTTATGGTGATGTGATTAAACGTTGCTATAAGACCAAAGATCCCTTGTTTGTTGGGGGTCCGCCCGGTATTGGTAAATCTGAAATACCTAGACAGGTTTTCAAACAAATTGCAAAAGACAAAGGTCTTGAATTTGTAATTTGGAACAATACTAATAAAGAAGAAAAAGGCAAACTATTTGAAAATCCTGAAAAGTACTTTGTACTATGTGATCAGAGATTAAGTCAAATGGATACCACTGATTTACGTGGTATTCCTAAGCTTACAGGAGATACTTTAGAACCTCTTCCGCCAGCTTGGATTGTTTACTTTTGTAAACTTAAATCAGATGGAGTTATATTCTTTGATGAGATAAATCTTGCCACACCTATTGTGGTAGGAAGTGCTTATCAAATCATTAACGATCGTAGTATGTCTGATATGAAACTAAGTGATAATGTTTTACTTATTGCTGCAGGTAATCGAGCTGAAGATAAAGCATATACTTTTGATATGCCTTTGCCTTTAAGAGATAGATTCTGCGAAGCAGAATTAACTGCAGATGTTGATAGCTGGACAAACTGGGCTGCTGGCTCAAAAGTAAATCCTCATCTAATTGCTTTTGTCAATTGGAAAGAGTCATATCTTTATCGTGTATCAGAGAATGGTACAGATAAAAGTACAACTCCTAGAGGAATTGCAAGAGCTTCTAGACTGTTAAAGGGCTTAGATATTACAAGCGGCGAAGCCAATATGTTTGTATCTATTTCAGTAGGAGAAGCGTTTGCTACTGAATTTCAAGCTTATGTCAAATATTTTAAAGAGTTAAACTGGAAAACAATATTTGCAACACCAGAAATTGTAAGTGACTTCGAAGTTAGTAAGTTATTTGCTGTTACTGGTGGATTAGCAGAAAAATTCCTAAAAGATTATAAAATGTTTGATAAAGCCATAGAAGTTGTAAAACATGTTCCAGAAGAATTTGCGGTAATGACTCTTCGTCTCATGCGTGATGGCGATAGAGCTTCATTTAAACGTAGAGCAAAAGCATCACAAACATTTATTGACGATGTTGCACCAAGATTAGGAAAATTTATTATAGAAGTAGAATAAGGAGAAAAGTTATGGCAACTTTTACACCAAAAGAAAAAATAACTAAAGCAAAGATTCAGTTACAAAAGGATTCACCTTTCTTTGCTCATTTAGTTATGAATATGTCTATAAAGGAAGATACTAATATTCCTACTATGGGTGTTAACTTTGAAGGGAATGCGATTTATAATCCTGAATTCATAGATAAGTTAACAGATCTCGAAGTTAAAGGAGTATTATGTCATGAAACTATGCATGTAGCCTTACAGCATCTTTTACGGCTTGGTAAACGCGATATGATGTTATGGAATATCGCGGCAGATATGATTATTAATTATATGATTTTATCTGAAGGCTTTAGTCTACCTAAAGGAGTTTTAATTCCTAAAAACGGCTACACTGTATATTCTATTAATGGTAAAAATGGAACGTTTGAAATAGACGTTAAAGAAAAAAGTGCCGAAGAAATTTACGAATATCTATCTAGTAACACAGATAAGATTGATGTAGAGGTCTTGGGTGAAGGTCAATTTGATAGTCATGAATATGGTGATCATTTGTCCGAACCAGAAAAACAAGCCATTGCTAAAGAATGGCAAGGTAAGTTAGTAGACGCTGCAACTGCAGCAAAAGCTAGAGGAAAACTTCCCAGTTATATTGATAGGATGATGGATGATATTCTAAATCCTAAACTTAATTGGAAAGCCTTACTTTATCAGTACTTAACTAAAGATATTCTATATAATTTTACATTTAAAAGACCAGGTAGACGCAGTTATTCTACCGGCTTTTATATGCCTTATGAAATAAAAGAAAATCTAAACATTACATGTACTATTGATTGTTCTGGATCTATTTCAAAGACTGAATATACTGAATATATGTCAGAAATTATTGGAATAGCTAATGCATTCGAACAAATTAACATGGATATTATATTCTGGGATACTGAAATACGTCAAGTAGAAAAAGTTACCAGAGGCAATCAACAAAAGCTTCTAAAAATGGAAATACCAGGAGGAGGCGGTACTTATATCTCGTGTCTTGATGAACACTTTAAAGATATTAGACCACCCCAATTAATGGTTCACTTAACTGATGGATATGTTGAATCTAGTCCTAAGTTACCTTATAGTAAGCATTTATTTGTTGTTTCAGAACATGGAGATCAGAGTATAGTAGAACAACATGGGAAGGTATTTAAAATTCATGGCAAATAAAAAAGAAAAATATTGGACTTCTTCAGTAAGTTCTCCTAATACTGATTTTACTTATATCAGTACAAAAGAGACTACTGGAGATACAGATGGAGATCTAACAGTGAGTGGTAATGTAAAAACCAATACAATAACAATAGGCGAAGCTTCTTTTATTGATATAGAAATAGATGATTTGACCTACAAAGAGTTTAAAGAACTTGTTAAAGGTAAATTAAATATTTCTATAAGTAAAGAACAAATTAAAACATTGTCACCTGAACTAAAGAAAAAAGTAATAGCTAAAGGAATTATAGATAAATTATGATAGATACAACCTATATAACTGCAATTAAAGGGTTAGATGTTATAATACAACCTGTTCCCTTACAAGAATACAGAGATTATGATGACTCTTCTTTAGAGATAAAATGGTCTGTAGAGCTTGAAGGAAGATCTTGGGGTATAAAAAGTATCTCACCAAGTATTCATTCTATTATAGGAGAACTAGTCTTTTCTAAAGACCTCGACGAAGAAAGAGAAATAGAAATAAATACTGTAAAAGACCCTAGTTGGGATATTGAAATTAAACAATATTCCTATAAAGAATACTTATGTCCATCAAATGTTGAAATCGACTTTGATGAGAAACGTATATTAGTACATTTCTAATGAGTGTTCAACTACCTAAAGATTGGTTAACTCTTTTAGAAGATCAGTTTAAAGAAAAGTATATGGTTAATCTTAAAAGTTATTTAACTAAAGAGATGACAACCAATACTATATTTCCAGAAGGAAATAAGATATTTAATGCTTTTAATAATACAACACTAAATAACATTAAAGTTATAATTCTGGGACAAGATCCTTATCATGGCATAGGTCAAGCTATGGGATTATCTTTTTCAGTTCCAAAAGGAGTAAAGGTTCCCCCATCATTACAAAATGTATATAAAGAATTATCTCAAGATGTTGGATTGCCTGTTCCTACACATGGTGATTTAACCAAATGGGCAAAACAAGGTGTTTTATTATTAAATTCTATTTTAACTGTACGTAAAAATGAACCAGCCTCCCATAGGGTAAAGGGCTGGGAACAGTTTACAGATACAGTCATTCATAGACTTAGTAAAGATAAAGAAAATCTTGTATTTCTTTTATGGGGCTCTTTTGCACAGTCTAAGGAAGAATTAATAAATCTAGATAAACATCTTGTATTACGTACTTCTCATCCTTCTCCATTTTCAGCAGATCGTGGATTTTTTGGATGTAAGCATTTTAGTAAGACAAATCAATATCTTAGATCACATAATAAAGCCGAAATAGAATGGTAAGATGATTTTTGACGCTCATTAACATGTGCCCTGCTCCGCAAACGTTTCATTACATTTGTTTCTCTTTTTCAAAGAATCACAAATTCATTAAACGATTTGCTGCCTCAAGCACAGTATAATTCGCGTTAAAATCAAAAGAAAAATAAAAAAGGAAAAATAAAGTATGAATAAATTTGGACCGATATATGCTTTGGCGTCTAATGGTAAAATAAAAATGTGGCAAAGTGAAGTTTATGAGACTGGCGAACAGCTAGGTCATATATTATATACTTTTGGATATATAGACGGAAAAGCTCAAGTGCAAGAAAAGCTTGTTCCAGTTGGTAAAAACCTTGGAAAAGTTAATGAAACTAGTGCATATGAACAGGCTTGTAAAGATGCTGAAAGTAAATATAATAGAAAAGTAGATGAAGGCTATCAGAAAGATAAAACAACCTTAAGTACTCCTATACTTCCGATGTTGGCACATCCTTACACAAAACGTAGTCATAATATAAGTTGGCCATGTTATGTACAACCTAAAATAGACGGCGTTAGATGCACAGTAGGAAGAGCTGATGGAATAATTAAAATGTTTACTCGTAAGGGTAAATCAATGACTCCAATGCTACATATTGAAAAAGAATTGGAAAGACTTTTTGATCAAGCAGCACTATTAAATTGGAATACTGATACTTTGTATCTGGATGGTGAATTATATTCAGATAAGTTAACATTTCAAGAACTTGCAGGTACTTTACGTAGACATGAGAATACTAAGGAAACTTTAAGTAAAATTTACTTTGTAGTATTTGATATGTTTTGGACAGATACTTCTACAAAATATGCAATTCGTAAAGAGGGTCTTAGGCAGTTATTTGATAGTTTCTTAGAACTATCTACACAACTAATTAAAACCGAAAAAGTATCTAACGAGAAAGAAATGCAAGAAAAACATGGCGAATATATTCAACAAGGCTATGAAGGAATAATACTTAGAAACGCAAACGGCGTTTATAAAATGAAGCACCGTAGTGCTGATCTTCAAAAGTATAAATCCTTTATTGATTCCGAGTTTGAAATATGTGATTATAAAGAGGGAGACGGCACAGAAAAAGGATGTGTAGTCTGGCAATGTAAAACTTCTGAAGATAAACAATTCTGGGTGCGCCCTAAAGGTACACAAGAAGAAAGACGTGATCTATTTACTTATGGTTCATCTTATCTTGGAAAATACTTAACCGTACGTTATCAAGAATTAACAGATGATGGAATTCCTAGATTCCCTGTTGGAATAAGTATTAGAGATTACGAATAAATGTTAGTAAAAGTAAGTCTTGTACATTCTACAATGAAAGGCATTATAGCCTTAACAAATATTAATAAAAATGATATAATATATTCATTTCATCTTAATTTTGTTTCAGAGCCTACACGCACTTCTATTCAATTTGAAGATAGACATTTTGAAGATGATATAGGTAAGTATCTAAATCATCATTGTAATCCTAATGCAAAAATAGATTCTGCTAAACGTCTATTAAAAGCAGGAGGCGATAGAAAAATAGTATTAAGAGCTATTAATACTATAACAAAAGACGAAGAAATAACTTTTGACTATAATTCAACAGAATCTCTTGTGTCTCATCCTTTTTATTGTAGATGCCATAACAAGTTAATAAAAGGAAGAGATTATAATGGGACTCTATAAATGGTTTATAAATAAGTGGTATAATAATAGTCCTCAATGTATGTGTGGATATAATATGAAACCAATTATTACTAAATCTATATCTCAAGATCATAAATGGAAATGTTTATTTACAAAAACATGTGGATGGCAAGTATATGAAACTTGGAATGGTAAATTACATTGGACACGAAAATAAGGAGTAGTAAATGAAGAAACTATTAACTATATTATTAGCGGGCGCCTTATACGAACAATCAGATACTTTAAAAGTGGATAAAGTTTTTTTAAATGGGGATGAATTAAAATGAAAAAAAATACTTGGAAGTATACTCATAAACTTAGTAAATTTAGAATATGAAAACAAAGCCAGAATATTTTGATAATCATTGGTGGCTTACTTGTTGTAAATGTGGTGAATGGTGTATAGTAGGCGATGAAGTTGTAACTAAAATAACTTGCTCACGTTGTACATATATTAAATGTTACAACCTATTATCAGATGAAGAAAAAAAAAAATTAGTAGGAAAGGTATCTCCTAAAAATAAAAAACCACGAGGTTGGCATTTATATAAAATTTTTGTAGCTTCGAATGGAACTGTTTATCATCATGGTAAAGAGCAACCTGAGCTAAAGGATACTCTTCTTCCTACAAAAATAAAAAGGAAGAAAAAGATAAAGAAACCAAAGGTAAAATATGAGACTGAATTGTTCAAATTAGCTAAAGAACATAAAGAAAAACAAAAGGTAAGGAAGAAAAAATTATGACAGACAAACCAAAAGGTAAAGAAGAAAAAATTATGACAGACATCCCAAAGGGTCCACCCACTGATGAAAAAATGCAAGAAGCATTTAAGAAGTTTGAAGAAAAGTGGGACAAAATGGATACAAACGAACGGTCAGGCACACTATTAAATATGATATTAAGTTTATCGTATAGATTAGATATTCTTGCTTCAGTTGTTTCTAATTTAACTGAAGTTCAAAATATGGAAAATATTGCTAAAGAATCTTTAAACCCATCAAAAAAGGAGAAGAAAAATGGAGAACCAACAGTCAAACGAAACAAGTAGAGAAATTCGTGAATCTCAATCTTCAGTAGAAGTATCTGTTAATGCAAAGGCCCAATGGTCTGGAAAAGTTAAAGCATATGCGGATTCTAGTGATGAAGCAATGGTTGACGCACTAGCAAAAGCTCAAAAGCTAGATACTTTAATTCGTTCTAAAAATAAAATAGAAAACTAATGTCTCGAATTATTCAAGAAATTTCAAAGAAAAGTAAAGATAACTTTTTTAGTGAAACTACAATTGAATACGAGAATGGAAATGTTAAAGTTTCAAAGATAGAATCTCATGAGCCGTATGGTGCGGCTCATGATTCTATTGAAATTCCATTCAATAAATTAGAGAAATTTGTTAAAAAAGTAAAGAAGAATATTGAAAATAATAGCAATTCCTGATTTACATTTAGATAGATCATTTAATGTTACTTATGGAAATCAGTCTATATGGCAAAATAAACCATTTCAATTAATTGAAGGAATATTAGCCAAAGAAATTACTAGTCCAAAAGACGAAGTTATATTTTTAGGTGATGTATTTAATACCACCCACCCGTCCTTTCATAGTATTTTTAAATTTTTATCTCTTATTAGTCCCTATAATGTGACGATTATGAGTGGTAATCACGATGTTCCTAAAACAAGAATACAATCTGTTATGGATTATCTTCATGATTATGTTAAAATTGTAGATCGAAACTCGGTAGAAGAAGTTTGTTCAAACAATATGTATGCTATAGGATGGTGCGATACTCAAAGTATGTTTAAAGCAAAACTAGAAGCTACTCTAGAGCATATAAATGATACAACAATCTTTTTACATGCTTCTTATCCAGGCTATGATAATGAAATGGATAATTGTGTTACTAATGAATTAATTAAATTAGCAAAATCAAAAAATGTTAAGCTTATATCTGGGCATGAACATACTCATAATGTAATTAAGGATACCTTATATCATCTTGGAGCTATTATGCCTATGAATATAGCAGAATTAGGTGATAAATATTATTGGACTTCCAAAAATATATTAAATTTAATAGATCATAGTATAGGAGAGGATTTATCTAACGATATAGTATTATGTAGGACAGATATAGGAGCACAAGGAGATAAACCTGTAACAGTTCGACCAAAGAAAGTAGAAGCTAAAGATATTGAATTAGAAGAAAAAGAATTAAGTATTGATATTCTAGAAGATTTTAAGGAAGAAGCAAATAAAGAAGGATTTGATGAAGACTTTATAAAAGGATATTTATGATTTATAAAATAGAGCTTAAAAATTATAGATGTTATTCTGATTATTCTAGAGATTTTACTGATAAATTAAATATACTAGCTGGTCCGAATGGTATAGGAAAAACTACAATTGTAGAAGCTATAGCTTACGCATTATTTGGAAATAAAGCAACAAGAGGTAAAGCTAACGATTGGATTAGAACTGGTTATAAGCATGGTAAAGTAAAATTATATATCGATGATTATATTATTTTAAGAGGCGATAATGAACAATATGTAGAACATATTGATGGTACTTTGCTAGCCAGACAGCATACTGGACTTGATGAATGGATTGAAGCAACTTATGGCTTAGATGCAGATCTCTATGGTACTTCTAATTATATTGCACAAAAAGATATAGAATCTTTTACTTCTCTACAATCTGCTGAAAGGATTGCTAGAGTAGAAAAGTTATTAAGAATTGATATTTTAGATAAACTAAAGCAAAATGTAAAAGAACAAGCGAAACCTATTCGTAAAGAGGTTGAAGAATTACAAATTAAACTTGGAAATATAGAAGAACCTCTTGATTCTGTTCATATGAATAACAATTTAAAAATCTTATTATCAGATCTTTTAATTATGGAAGGTCATTATAAAAAAGCTTTAAAAGATTTTGGTGCTTATACAAAAGCATTAGAACTATATACGAAAAAAGAGACTTTAGAAGAAAAAGTAAGTAAAATAGTTTATTCTGATATAAAACAATCAACAGAAGAACTTTTTATAATAAAACAAAAATTACTTGTTAGCATAGAAGCAGAAAAACAACTATATAATTATAATGATATAATTTCTGATAATAAATCTATAGAATTAGATTCTATGAGAGAGCGTTGTGCAGTATTAAACAATAAGATTGATGAACTTAAAAATATTACAGAAAACTGTCCTACGTGTGGTCAAAGTATTCCTAATGCTGCTGCTCTTAAACGTAAACTAACTAGTTATAAAAAAGAATTTAAGACACTTACTACTAAAGGTATACGTTATAAAAAATCTACAGAGAAATATACTTTAGAAAAGTCTTTATATATTTCTAATCATGATCTTGATACTATAGAAAAGATGTTAGAAGATATTCAATTACTTCCTTATATAAAAGAATTAGAAAGTTATTCTAATGTTTCTAAACCAAAAAAAGTTGATATAACTCAAATTACTACTGATTATAACGATTTAGCTCAAAAAGTAAAAGAAGTAGAAACAGATATAAATCAACAAGAAAAATTAAGTATACTAATTAATACTTATAAAGAAGACTATGATGATAAGCAAAAGTTATTAAATAAAATGGAAAGTTTTATTGACTTTATTGATAAGTATAGAAAAGAATTTACTCAAAATATTATACCTCTTATTGAAAATAATGCTGCAAAAATATTTCATTATCTTACTGATAATAAATATCCTAACTTTTTATTACAAAAAGATTATAGTTTAGATAACTATGATAAATTAAGTGGATCAGAATCAGACTGTGCAAGCTTAGCTTTAAGAATGGCTATTGCAAAAATAAGCAGGATAGGGTCTTTTAATTCTATGTTATTAGATGAGGTTGCATCTAGTTTTGATAATGATAAAGAAGAATTATTATTAGACTTATTGAAATTAAGTGATAATCAATTAATTTATATTAGTCACGGAGAAATAGCAAAATAATGCAAATTTTTAATCATATTTGGACTTATTTTCTTTTACTTAATGCAATTATTGTGTATATTCTGGCATGGATTTTAGTGTTTATACCGTACATTCTGATCGGATCAACACTAACTATTTTAAAAACTAAAATAAGGAAAATAAAATGAAAGTAAGAGAAGCAATTGAAAACGCAAAGAAAGACATCATAGATGTTCTTGATGATTTACAAAATACTCTCGATTTTACAACACAACAAAAATCTGTATTTGATAAATCAAGAATTATAGAAATGTTCACAACTGGTGCAAATACTGAAGAAGTATCTAAAGTATTTCCTGGGTTTAATACTCGCCAATTAGGCGCTATCAAAGCTCATGTTACCATGGGAACATATAAATAACAGCTGTTGCTATAACAAGCAACCTAACCCTAAAAACAGGAGGTTACATAATGAATGTAATCAGTGTACGCGGGCGATTAGCCCAAGACGTCAAAGTTAGTTTGACTAACAGTGGACTTCACCTAATTAAAGGCTGTGTTGCCGATAATTATGGTTGGGGAAAAGACAAGGAAGATAAAGTTAACTGGGTTAACTTTACTCGTTTCCTTAAGAAAGAACCAACTCAAAAATATCTCGATATTTTGAAGAAGGGCACATATGTTGTTGTCGATGGTCGGTTAGAAACTAGTAAACGTGAAGTGGATGGAAAGATTTATAATAACATGGAAGTTATTGTAAATACTTTAGACATTCCATTTCCCCCAGCAGGAGCAGTTAATACTACTTCTGATGGTTCGGAGAATACTAGTGACTCTACAGAATCTACAGATTCAACAACTCAAGCCGATCTACCTTTTTAAGGCAGATCAGATGATCGAATGGGGACTAGAAACTTTAGTCCCCATTCCATTCTAACCATGAATAATATTACACAGATATATGGCTATCTACTTGGTACTCTTGATCATTTAATCTCGGCATATTGTTTAGAATATGACATTAGTAAAGAAGAGGCTTTAAAAACCTATGTTATTCCTCTATTATCCAGTGAATTTCAGAAAAGAGGTTCTCCTATTTTATCAGAAATGGAATTTGAACATATTTCAGAGTCTTTAAAAGATATAGAGTTACATACAGATGTTAAAGATATTCTTACTGAGTATACGAAAGCTATACGAAAAATAATGTATTCAAACTAAATATAAGGAGAAAAATATGGCTTCACTAAATATTCTTGGAAGCGACTTATTAAAAGGTTTAAGTTATGTAGCCTCCGCAGTGGGCACTAAAACAGCATCAAAACAAGAGTCAACTCTTGTTTATTTGGCTGCAGATCCTGCAGAAGATACAGCTATACTACAAGTACAAAGTACAATGTTTATAGCCTCTATCAGGATTAATTATGATAATATCGATTCTGATGAAAAGCTAGAAGCATTACTTGATTATAATGCTTTGCATAATTATGTTAGAA
>Ga0187833_10002144_pt1 | contig 21561 bp, 20 predicted proteins | sample ETNtaG_37_FD_167968 | JGI IMG/M metagenome (GOLD analysis project Ga0187833, IMG submission 167968) | Marine microbial and viral communities from oxygen minimum zone, Eastern Pacific Ocean - ETNP2014_SV_400_PacBio MetaG (Illumina Assembly) | ecosystem: Environmental > Aquatic > Marine > Hypoxic...
CCCACAGGAGATTTTGTTGGAGTAGATATGGTTACCAATTCACTTAACATTGCAAAAAAAAATACTAATTTGAAAAATATAAAAAATCTAAAATTTACTGAACAAAATATTTTGGATATGAAACACGAAAACAAGTTTGATGTTATTTTGTGTATAGGAGTATTGCATCATTTATCGAACATGCGCAAAGGTATAGAATCTTTAGTTAAGAATCTTAAAGATGATGGTTTTCTTATACTTTGGCTATATGGAAAAGATGGAAGATTTAAACTCAATTTAAATCAAAGAATGTTATCTATTTTACTAAAAAATGTATCATCTTTACAGAAAAAGGTGGCACTGACTAAAAATATATTAGTTAAAGGATCAAGCAAATATTTAGGATGCCATTTTAATGTTCCAGAAAGCAAAATTGAAGATAAATGGAAAGAGGGTGTAAGTTTTTTATTGAAACATGATCATTGGATAGTTGATCAATTTTTACATTGCAATGAGAAAGTAGTTGATATGCGAGATATATTAAATCTTATTGAGCCTGTTAATTTAGAGATCAAAGAATGGTTGGGTATACCAGTAGATTTTAAATATTATATACCCGATGAAGATATTAACTCTCTCTTTAACGATCTTACAGAAAAAGAAAAATTGTTTGTTTTGGATGATTTATTAAAACCAAAGTATTATTTTGTTGTTTTGAAAAAGAAACAGTGATGACGCAAAATTTTTCCAATATTATAACTTTTGCTAGAATTAACAAAAATAGCCCAATAACCAAATTTAGAGATATTAATTTTTGGACAAATAGCAAAGCTTACAATTTTATTAAAAATATTCATCAAATTTGGCTTTTGAGTATTGTTAACTTAATTGTTAATAGACGTGAGCATTCATCTAACTAAACCACATTTACTGGTTGTTGGTGGGACAGGATTTATCGGCCATCATCTTGCTTTAACCGCGAAAAGAAAAGGCTGGAAAGTTACAAGCGTGTCTATTAACAGCCCCAAGAAGCATAAGCACATTGATGGAGTAAATTACCTAAAAATTGATATCAGCAACATAAAAGAACTTAAAAAAAAGTTAGTTGGTACTTTTACATATGTTGTAAATTTAGGTGGGTATGTAAGTCATAAATCTTTCGAAGACAAAAGAGATAGAATAACAAAAGCTCATTTAATAGGGGTGGTTAATTTGACAAAAATTTTTTATAAAAAAAAAATTAAAAAGTTCGTTCAAATTGGAAGCAGCGTTGAATATGGAGAAATTAAAGCTCCACAAAATGAGAATCAACATGGCTTGCCAAATTCTCCTTATGCTTTGGCTAAGTTGGCGGCTACGCAATTTTTATTGATGCTTTATAATACTAAAAAATTTCCAGTAACTATTTTGCGTTTTTTTCAAGTTTATGGACCAAAACAAGATGAAAATAGATTTTTACCTCAGATTATCAAGGGTTGTTTAAATAACAAAAAATTTCCAACTTCCGGCGGAGATCAAGTTAGAGATTTCTGTTATATTAGCGATGTGATTAATGCAATTTTTTTAGCTTTAGTTTCAAAAAAAGTCAACGGTGAGATTTTTAATATTGGATCTGGAGAACCAATAAAAATTAAATATGTAATAAACCAAGTTCTCAAAATAATAGGAAAAGGTAAGGCTCAGTTTGGAAAAATAAAATATAGAGAAAACGAAAATATGAAATTATATCCTAAAATAAAAAAGGCACGTGATAAACTGAAATGGAGGCCCAAGATTAATTTTAATCACGGCATCAGACTTGTAATCAATTCTTACAGATAAGAAAGTTAAAATGTTTTATATTTTTTGGCTGCAAGCAAAATTCCAGCATTTAACCAAAAAAATGTGGCATTCCAAGTTGTAAAAAAACTTCCCGTAGATCGTATTGGCCAAATTTCGATAAAAACTACTACGATAATTGGTATAAGCAAAATTATCTCTGAATTTATTTTTTGGTTGTATTTTTTTAGATAGTAAAGAGAATTTTTTAATAAGATAAGAAAAAAAACAACCATTAAAGCAGTTCCAATTATTCCTGATTCACTTAAAAGTTCAAGATAATGATTATGCGGATGATTTGAACAAGAAAATATTGAGATTTTTGATTTGGGCTGTAAGTGAGCATTTTTAGGTCCAACCTCCCAACATTTTATTCTAAAGGATTTTAAGCCAAATCCGAACAACGGCTGTTCTTTCCATACTGCGATAGAAGTTCGAAAAATTCTATTATAGCCGGAATGTGTTAGTATAATTATTCCATCCCAATTTTTTTTCCATATTCCTTCCGACCACTGCATTTTTTCTCCCTCCTTACTTTTTTTCGTTACTGTAATATCTTTTTTTTTATTTATATCTTTATTAAATTCAAAGAGATTAAAAATATTAACTTCGGCAGCAAACCTATTGTAATCACTTTTTAGCCTTGTATCATTTTTGGTTAAAAGAAAGAAAATTGATAAGAAAATAAGTAAGCTCAAAGAAACTACAAGCCTTAAATTTTTTATAAAAATAATTATCAAAGTGCATCCAAATAAAAATAAGATCATTGACATTCTATTCCCCGCCAATAGTGTTGCAGTAAGGTGAAGTACTATTATAAAGATAGATAATGGAGTGCCGAAATTTTTGTTTTTAAAATTTTTAAAAATATAAAAAAATGAAAAAAATGAGAATTTTTGTAAATATCCACCGGCAATCATTTCATCACCGAAAGGTCCAGTATTATGAGATCCATGACTTTTTAAACCAAATAAATCAAATCCAGTTATATATTGCAGTATAACATCAAAACTTACAAAGCTTGTGCAGACCAAAGAAAATAAAAACAATTTTTGTAAATTTAATATTTTGTTTAAAAAGAGAATGTCTATGATAATAATTAAAATTATAAATCTAAATAGGATGAGAGATTTAAAAATAGGTTGATTTTCAAATGGCCAACCTTGTATTGTTTCATTTAATAACCCTGGACTTTGAAATTGAATTGTAGTTGATAAAAAGAAATATAAAAAAAAGAAAATTAAAATCCAATATGAATTATTGAACCTAATAGTTAGTTGTTCCTTTTTAATTAGAAATAAGGAGGTGACTATAAATAATAATAAATGTAGGCTTAATAAAAAATTACCAATTATAAAAGATAGAGGAAAGGTATAAAATAATATTTCAGCGAGTTTAATTTCATTAATTTTTTGATTTTTAATATCTTTTAATTTAATCATTATACTTTGAATAGGAATGAAGAAAACTTTACAATGTTTTTGAAGAATTATCATCATTTAAAAAAAAAAGAAATATACATATTAATTTTTCTTTTTTTATCTTCTGTTTTAATCAGAATTCCAACAATTTTTATATTGGGGGATGCAAGTTTAGAGAATGAATGGAAAGACATAGTTAATAGCTTAAGTGAACATGGGCAATTCTTATATAAAGGATTACCAAATATATTTATGCCGCCACTGTACGCTTTTTATCTTTATTTTTTTTCAATTTTTAATTTAGAAGAACAAAATTACATACAGCTTATTTTATTATCGCAAGTTTTACTATCTTCAATTTCTGTAGCCGTATTTTATAAATTAAATAAAATTTTTTTTTCACAAAAAATAAGTTTTTATAGTTCTTTATTATTTTCGTTATTTCCTTTACATATTTATGCATGTAGTCAAATATCTTCCATAACATTGCAAGTCTTTTTAACAATATTATTTTTTTATTTTTTTTTCGAAATTCCTAAAAGAAGAAATCTTTTATCGATTTTTTTATTATCTTTAGTTTCGGGCTTGCTTATACTTTTGAGGGGAGAATTTATTGTAATTTTTGTTTTAAGTTTTCTGTATTTACTTATTGTTTTTAAAATACAAATAAAAAAAATATTATTAATGGTATTAATAACTTTAATTATAATTTCTCCCTATTTAATTAGAAATATTTTAGTATTTAATTCAGTCACAATAACGAAATCTTTTGGTTACAATTTGTGGAAAGGAAATAATTCCAATTCAGCTGTAGAAGGTTCAGTATTTCTTAATGATAGTTTACAGAAGCAAATTACAAATATTCCAAATGATAAATATTATCCACTTAATTTAGACAGAGTTTATTTAGATGAGGCAATTAAAAATATTAAGGAGGAACCAAAAAGATATTTAACTTTATTTGTTAAAAAGGCTGCATCTTTTTTATTTATTGATATAAAATCTTCCCAACCAAATTATTATAATCCTTTACATTATTTACCTGTATTATTATTAGGGATAACGTCATTGATTGGAATTGTTTTGTCAGACAAAAAGTCTTATCAATTAAATTATTTAATTTTAATATTTTTTGTCAATATTATTATTTTTTCATCTTTTTTTATTATCCCCAGATATAAACTTGCTATACTTCCCCTACAAATAATTTTTACTAATATTTTTATTGAATATATTTATAAAAAATTATTTAGACGCTATGAATGAAAAAGTTATTTTGAAAGAAAAGAATATTCCTTTAGTAGATGTAATTTTACCTAATTATAATAAGGAAAAGTTTTTAGAAGAGGCCATCAACTCAGTGATTGTTCAGACATATAAAAATTGGCATCTCTATATAATAGATGATAATTCCAGTGACAACTCTGAGAAAATAATTGATAAGTTTTCAAATTTAAAAAATGTAACAATCATTAAATTGAAAAAAAATAAAGGGCCATCATTTTGCAGAAACTATGCTATGAGAATATCTAAATCAAAATATATATCTTTTATAGATTCAGATGATAGCTGGTTAAGTGATAAATTAGAAAAACAGATAACTTTTATGGAAAAGCATAATTTAAGTTTTACGTATACTGATTATACCCCCTTTTTTGAAACCATTGGTAAGAAAAAAATTAAAAAGAGAACATTCCTCAAAGATCATTTTGATTATAGAACATTTATTAAAAATTCGTCTATCAATACTACAACAATGATTATAGCAAGATCAATTTTGGGCAGTCATAGGTTTAGAAAAATTAAACTATTAGAAGATTATTTGTTTAAATGTAAACTACTTAAAGATAATAACATTGCAAAAAAGTTAGATGAGGATTTGGCATTTTATAGGATTTTAAATAAATCTCGCTCAAGTCAAAGGCTAAAAAATATTTATTGGCTTTGGTATACCAATAAAAATTATAATAAATTAAATTTTTTTGATAATATTATTTCAATTTTTTTCATTTCAATAAATTCAATTAAAAAATATGGAATTAAATAATATTATATTTTCATTGTTCTTAATATTTTTTGGTTATTTTTTTAGTAAATATCTTTTATTAATTTTTAAAAAAACAAAATCTAATTTGTTGGCTGATAATCAATTTCAAAAAACTCAAGCATTTCACGAAAATTCTACTTATAGATTAGGCGGCACAATGATTTTTTCATTATTGGTTTTAGTTTTTTTATATTTATATTTTTTTAGGAATATTTTTTCCCCTGAATATTTTTTATTTTGTACATTATTTTTTCTCTTGGGTTTGGTAGATGATTTGAAAATAAATATCCCACCAAAATTTAGACTTCTTATCATGATCATGCTTTTAATAACGCTAGTGACATCTAATGAAATTTATATAAAAAGAACTGGATTAGAATTTTTGGACAATCTTATTGCAATTGATATTTTTTCACTAATGTTTATTTGTTTATGCTTTTTATTTATTATTAATGGTTCTAATCTTATTGATGGTTTTAACGGCTTGTTAGGTATTCATTCTTTAATTATCTTCATCGTTTTATTTGCTATTAATTTAATTAATGAAAATAATAATCTTATTTATATTTTATTTTATACTAGTTTGTTAACTTTAATTTTTCTTAAATTTAATTTTCCAAAAGCCCAAATATTTTTAGGAGACAGCGGAGCTTATCTTATCGGAGTATTAATTGCTGTTTCAGTTGTAAAGACAAGTGATTTAAATCCATCAATTTCTCCATTCTTTTTTTGCATATTGCTATTTTATTTATTTTTTGAAGTATTTTTTTCTTTTTTCAGAAAAATTATTGTTGCAAGACAGAGTCCACTTCTTCCGGATAGCCAACACCTACATATGTTACTTTATAAATTATTATTAAAAAAAAATAAAACAAAGTTAAATTCAAATTATACCGTTTCTATATTTATCAATTTAATTTATTTGTCGTTAATAATTCCTGGGGTCTTTTTTATGAATAATGGTTTATTTTGCAAATATTATTTTTTTTCATTATTAATTATTTATGTTTTTTTTTATAAAAAGCTTTATGAAAAAGTAAAATAAAATAATATAGACTTACTATAGAAATTTGGGTGTGTAGTTCAGTGGTAGAACGCTACGTTGACATCGTAGAGGTCGCTAGTTCGATCCTAGCCATACCCACCACTTTTTGACTTTGTTAGTTAATCGATTAATATTGATTTATGAAACAGTTATTAATAAAGATATTAAGTTTTTTTAGTCTAAAAATTAATCGTGATATTTTTGGCACACATCTTTCTAAGATTAACAGAACTTATAAAAAATTAAGTTTTGATGATATCTACCAAATTAAAATTAAAAAAAAAACTCCCATAATTTTTGATATTGGAGCAAATCAAGGTCAATCAATTATAAGATTTAAAAAAATATTTCCTAAATCTTCAATTCACGCTTTTGAACCAATTGAAAAAGAATTTAATAATTTACAAAAAAAGTTTGAAGACGATGATTCAATAATTTTAAATAATTTTACTATTGGAGAAAAAGAAGATGAGAAAGATTTTTATATCACTGCAAATACTTCAAATTCAAGTTTTAATAAATTAAATTTAAATACCGAATGGATCAAAATAAAAAGCGAGTAATATAATACTACTATTGACGGATATACAAAAGAAATTAAAAAAACAAAAATAAGAACCTTAGATCAATATTGTAAAAAAAATAATATTGAAAAAATTGATTTACTTAAAGTTGACACACAAGGATATGAAGATAAAGTTTTAAATGGCGCTAGTGAAATTTTAAAAAACAACGCAGTTTATGCTATCGAAATAGAGCTAATGTTTGATAATGTTTATGAAAGATGCCTCAATTTTTCAGATGTTGAAAAATATTTGATACCAAATCATTTTGCATTTTCAGCATTAGAACCTAATGGAGGATTTAGAAATATCTTCGAAGGGCATATGTTTGCAGTCGATGCACTATATTTTAATAAAAAATTCTGATCAAATAATGATCAAAAAAAACTCTTATCATTTTTTAATCGATTTTCAGGATTTTTTGATAATTTTACTATTTACAAAAAACTTTAATGAATATATACCCTACGAGCCTGGTGATTATTGCGAAGGGGTAATACCCGATCCCATTCCGAACTCGGAAGTCAAGTCCTTCAGCGCCGATGGTACTTTGTCTTAAGACATGGAAGAGTAGGACGTTGCCAGGCTAAAAATACCATAAAAAATTATATTATGAGAATAGTAAGTTCCCTAAAATCACATAAGAAAAGAGATTTGAATTCGAAGCTTGTTAGAAGAAGAGGGCGTGTCTACATAATAAATAAAAAAAATCCGAAATTTAAAGCAAGACAGAAGTAATGAAAGCTATAGGTTCTGTAAAGGAAAATCTTGATTCAGAGAAAAGAATTTCTATAACTCCAGAAACAACAAAAAAGTTAATTGATTTAAAATTTAATGTCTTTCTCGAAAAAGATTATGGAAGCCACCTGGGAATTACTGAAGAAGAATATAAAAATCAAGGAGCAACTTTACTAAATTCAGCAAAAGAAGTTTTAAAAAAATCTGATGTAATATTAAAGGTTAATTATCCATCTGATAAAGATACGAATTCGATAAAAGACAAATCTATTTTAATTGGTCAATTTGATCCTTTTTCAGATGAGGAAATACTAAACAAATTGATCAACAAGGGTGTTAAAGTTTTTTCTTTAAATCTTCTACCAAGAATCACAAGAGCACAATCAATGGATGTTTTATCTTCCCAGGCAAATTTAGCTGGCTATCGTGCAGTTATAGAGTCGGTTAAAGAATTTAATAAAGCCGTTCCAATGATGATGACGGCCGCAGGGACAATAACTCCGGCAAAAGTATTAGTAATTGGTGCTGGTGTAGCTGGACTTCAAGCGATAGCTACCGCAAAAAGGTTGGGTGCAATAGTATCTGCTACAGATGTTAGAACTGTAGCGAAAGAACAAGTTGAAAGTTTAGGAGGAAAATTCCTTACTATTGAAGGAGCAGAAAATTTGGAAACAACTGAAGGATATGCAAAAGAAGGTGGAGAAGATTTTAAAAAGAAACAGACAGAATTGTTGAAAAATTCGGTTAAAAAAAATGATATTATAATTTGTACAGCTTTGATACCGGGCAAAAAAGCGCCAAGAATTATTTCGGAAGAAATGGTGAAAAGTATGAAACCAGGTTCAATTGTTTATGATTTAGCAGTAGGTCAGGGAGGTAACTCAGCTTTTTCTAAATCTGACATAGTTCATGTTGTAAATGGTGTAAAAGTTATGGGATCAAAAAATATATTAAATAATTTGGCATTAACAGCATCAAATTTATATGCAAAAAATTTATTTAATTTTGTAAGTAATTTATGCGATAAAGATAAAAAAGATATTTATATCAACAAGGAAGACGAAATTATTAGTAAAACTTTAATTAATAAAGAGTTATAATTATGGAAGTTGATCCATTTATATTTAGATTAAGTATTTTTGTATTATCTATATTTGTTGGATATTATGTAGTTTGGAGTGTTACACCTTCATTACACACACCTTTAATGTCAGTTACTAATGCCATTTCATCCGTAATTATTGTTGGCGCAATAATCGCAGCATCAGGCTTAACATCCGGCGCAGGTTTTGAGTTTTCAAATATTCTTGGTTTTTTTGCGATAGTTCTTGCTGCAATTAATATTTTTGGCGGATTTTTAGTCACACAAAGAATGCTGCAAATGTACAAAAAAAAGAAAAAAAGTAAAAATAACTAATGTCTACAAGTTTAGCTGCGATACTATATTTAATATCAGGAATCCTCTTTATATTAGCTTTGAGAGGTTTATCATCTCCTGAAACTTCTAGACGAGGAAATTTTTTTGGCATCCTAGGGATGATTACTGCCATTGTTGTTACATTTTTATCGATTAATATTCTTTTTAACGGCTTAATTTATATTTTAATAGCTTTGGCGTTGGGTGGTTCTTTAGGAAGTATAATAGCTTATAGAATACCCATGACCGCAATGCCGCAACTAGTTGCAGGCTTTCATAGTTTAGTTGGTTTAGCCGCCGTGTTTGTTGCTTTGTCAGCTTTTTATAGTCCTCAATTTTTTGGTTTAGGAACACCTCATAATATTAAAATTGCAAGCTTAATTGAAATGTCTCTTGGCGCATCAATAGGAGCAATTACATTTACTGGATCAATTATTGCATTTCTTAAATTGCAAGGTTTGATGAGCGGAACCCCTATAATATTTAAGGGTCAACATTTTATTAATTTATTAATTGGAGTTGGAATAGTGGGTGTAATTTTTTATTTAATTAATAACCAAAATAACAATATTTTTTGGTTACTAATTATAGCCTCACTTCTTATAGGTGTTCTTTTAATTATTCCAATAGGTGGTGCAGATATGCCAGTTGTAATTTCGATGCTCAATTCATATTCAGGATGGGCGGCAGCGGGTATAGGATTTACTTTAGAAAATACAGCGCTAATAATTACTGGAGCTCTAGTTGGATCGTCTGGCGCTATTCTTTCTTACATAATGTGCAAGGGAATGAATAGATCATTCTTTAACGTAATTCTCGGCGGTTTTGGCGGAAATAATTTAGCAGAACATGACAAAAAAGAGAGAAAACCAGTAAAAAGTGGAAATGCGGAAGATGCAGCTTTTTTAATGAAAAATGCATCCTCGGTAATCATTGTTCCCGGTTATGGTATGGCAGTTGCGCAGGCACAGCATGCAATTAGAGAAATGGCAGATAATCTAAAAAAAAATGGAGTACGCGTTACTTATGCTATTCATCCAGTAGCAGGACGAATGCCAGGTCACATGAATGTTTTGTTAGCTGAAGCAAATGTTCCCTACGATGAAGTTTTTGAATTAGAAAATATAAATAGTGATTTTGCTAATACTGACGTTGCTTTTGTCATTGGTGCTAATGACGTTACTAATCCTATTGCTAAAACCGATCCTAAAAGTCCAATTTACGGTATGCCAATATTAGATGTTGAAAAATCAAAATCAGTTCTTTTTGTTAAAAGAAGTTTATCTCCAGGATACGCGGGCATTGATAATGAACTATTTTATAGAGATAATACTCTAATGCTTTTTGCAGATGCTAAAAAGATGACAGAAAATATAGTAAAAAATCTTGATTAATTATATTCTTCTTTAATTATATAATGAATCGAATATTTATAACTGGCATCTGTGGTTTTTTAGGTTCCAATTTAGCTAATTATTTTCAATCATTAGGAAATAAAGTTTACGGAATAGATAATTTGATTCGTAAGGGTAGTGAAAAAAATTTCAATTTATTAAAAAATAATGGTGTAAAGGTTTTTAAGGGAGATTTAGTAAATTTAAAGAAATTTAAGCTATTTAAAAAAAATATAAATTTCCAAGCATTTATACATTGTGCTGCTTTAACTAGTATATTAGATGGAACAAATAATAATTCTACAGAATTTCTTTATAAAAATAATTTTATATCCACACTTCATTCTTTAAAACTTTGTAATTTACTGAAATCTAAATTCATATATATTAGTTCAAGTAGAGTTTATAGTATACCGGAAATCAATCAAATAAAATTCAAACTCAAGAATGATAGTTTTAAATTAAAAAAAAATAAATTAGATGGAATTTCTTCAAAAGGAATTAATGAAAACTTCTCAATCAAACCACCTCTTTCGTTTTATGGTTCTAGCAAATTAATGTGCGAAAACCTTATTCAGGAATATTGCATATTTAACAAAATGCCCTTTATAATTAATCGATGCGGTTTATTATCTGGAAGGGGTCAATTTTATAAAAGTGATCAAGGTATCATTTCTTTTTGGATAAATTCGTGGAAAAATAAAAAAAAATTAGATTATATTAATTTTGGAGGTCACGGATATCAGGTTAGGGATTGTTTACATCCGTTGGATTTGGCTAGTCTTATAAAAAAACAAATAAATTTTCTTCAAAGAAAAAACCTAAAAAAATTGATTTTTAATGTATCTGGAGGTATGTCATCCTCATTTTCACTTAGAGAATTAAGCTTGTGGTGTAAAAAAAACATATCACCTAAAAAAATTGGCTACAGAAAAAGAACTAGACCATTTGATTTAAAGTGGATTGTACTTGATAATACAAGAGCAAAAAAAACGTTTAAATGGAAAATAAAATTTTCAAAATACAAAATATTTGAGGACATCAATTTAAATGGCGGTTAGAAGTGTAAATATTATAATTCCTCTTAAAAATGAAGAAAAAGGAATTAAAAATTTAATTGAAAATTTAATTCCTGTTTTAGATAAAATTGAAAAAAAGACCAATATTTCTTTGATTGATGATCATAGCTTAGATCAAACATGGAATGTTTCAAAACAATATGAACAAAAATTTAATTTTATTAAAGCATATAAAAATGAAAATACAACAGGTTTTGGAAATGCATTAAAATTCGCTATAGGAAAAAATCAAGATGATGCTTTGATAATTTTTATGGGAGACTGCTCTGATGATCCCAATTATATAATTGAATACGTTAAGTACCTTGACGAAGGCTACGATTGTGTTTTTGGCTCACGTTTTATAAAAGGTTCTAAATTAAGTGATTATCCTCTTGTAAAATTAATTTTGAATAGGTTTGCAAATAATTTTATAAGAGCTTTATTTTTTATAAAATATAATGATATTACTAATGCTTTTAAGGCTTATAAAAAAAACGTTCTAGACGAATGCCATCCTATTATTTCACAACATTTTAATATTAATGCAGAACTTTCTCTTAAGTCAATTATTAGAGGGTTTAAATATAAAGTTATTCCAGTATCTTGGACCAACAGAAAAAGGGGCATATCTAAATTTCATATTAAAGAAATGAGCAACAGATACTTTTTTACGATTCTCTATATTTTCTTGGAAAAAATTTTGCTCGGTGATGATATATATAAAGATAAAAAATATTAATAATTCACCATTTCGTCAATAATCTGGTCTAGTGATTTATTAATTTTCCATTTTTTATGTTTCTTTTTAAATTTTGATATATCCGATATATACCAAATGTGATCGCCGCTTCTGTTCGTCTTTATTATTTTATATTTTAATTTAATATCGTACTTTTTTTTTAAAATATCTACGACTTCTAAAATAGAACAGCTATTTTTTCTTCCGCCCCCAAAATTATAAACTCCACAATTGTTTTTTGTTTTATAAAATTCCCAGAGTGCAGAAACAACATCTTCCGAATGAAGATTATCTCTTACTTGCTTTCCTTTATAACCAAAAATTTTATATACTTTTTTTTCTTTTGCTGTTTTAATTAAATAATTTAAAAATCCATGTAATTCAGCTCCCTGATGCAAAGGTCCCGTTAAACACCCCGCTCTGAAAATTCCAATTTTCAAATTAAAATATTTTAAATATTCTTGACAATAAACGTCAGCTGAAAGTTTGCTTGCTCCAAATAAAGAGTGCTTGCAATCGTCTATATTCATACTTTCGTTAATACCATTATTATAGAATTTATTACTCTTCCTTAGTTCATATCTCTTCTTTTTTTCCTTAAGTGGCAAAGTGTTCGGCCAATCTCCATAAACTTTATTGGTAGATAAATGTGCTAATTTTGCATTTGGGCAGTTTAATCTTATATTTTCTAGGATATTTAATGTACCGATTGTATTAGTTGAGAAATCAACAAGTGGTTCATTAGCGGCCCAGTCATGACTAGGTTGTGCTGCACAGTGAATTACAAATGAGATTTTATTATTGAATTTTTTGAATATTGTTTTTACTTTTGCAAAGTTTCCTATATCTAGATCGTAGTGAGAATAGTTTTTAAATTGTTTTTTTAAATTAGAAATATTTTTTTCTACAGATGCCGATTTACCAAAGAAATAGGATCTCATATCATTATCAATACCAATTACTTTTGAAAATTTTTTCGAGAAAAACTTTACGGACTCTGATCCTACGAGCCCTCCAGATCCACTAATGATTACAATAGACATGATTCCATAAACTTTGTTTAAACAATATCTGCGTAATATTTTTGTGTGGAGATTTTCCAGAATGCATTTTTGTTTATTGTTTGTATAAATCTTTTATCAGTATTTCCCTTGCCAAAGTATTTTTTCTTAATTTGTTTATAATCATTTAAAAATTTATCAACATTGTATTTATTTAATGATTCTATTTTCAAATTTTTTATTGCTCTACTATTTAATCTTTTGTGCTGTCTTTCACCTATATTTATAGTTGGAATACCCAAAACAGTTCCAAGAGGATGTACAAGTAAAAAAATATTTGGTAACTCAACCTCAAAATAGATGTCAATAGCATTAAGGCATTTATTCAAACAGTAAATTTTTTCACATACATTTTTATTCAAATTATTTTTATATGCACTATTTGATAAAAAATATAGAAACATACTATACTGGTCACTATAGAGATGATTAAAAACAACTTGATTATTTTCTCTGCAATATTTTAAATTTATTTGGCTAAAACAAAACTCCAATCTTTCCAGACTTAAGTTAAATGAAGGCCTAAGAATTGTGTTTGTTATTATTTTTCCGTCAGGTATTATATTATTAATTTGCTTACTGACATATGATAGGAGCTCTTCTTTTTTTAAACTTAATTTCATTTATCTGGTTACTCTTTTACATCCTAATTTAATAGAACAAAGGGGCGTTCTGTTGCCCGGTGCCCCAAACCGCGCTTTCTTAAATTAATTAAGCAGCGAGAGCAAATTTATCATTTGCAATTATAATTTAGCCCGATAACGACGGAACAATCCCGAACGAAAGAATAACCTTTAGACACTCGTCGATTCTAATTCACCCCCCTAAGTTGTATATGGTGGAGGTGGTGGGTACTGCCCCCACGTCCGCAATGTTTATTACGAAATTCGTTTATCGTCGTAGTTGGAAATCCAACATCAATAATATAAAACTTTATTTTAAAGATTCAATTTATTTATTAAAAATGACATTGTCTGAGCAGCAAAAAAAAGAGATAGCCGAACAACAAGTACAAAAAAATACCACAAAAAGAGTTATATCTCCTGGGTTAGAAAAAATTCTCTATAAGGCCATCCCTGTTTTAGACCATGGTTTTGTCAGAGTGGTTGATTACATGGGTGATGACAGTTCTATAGTCCAGGCAGCTCGAGTTTCTTACGGGAAAGGAACCAAAAAGGTTTCTACCGATAATGGTCTAATCAAATACTTAATGAGACATCGACACAGCACTCCTTTTGAGATGTGTGAAATAAAGTATCATGTAAAGCTGCCCATATTTATAGCAAGACAATGGATTAGGCATAGAACGGCAAATGTTAATGAATATTCTGCAAGATATTCAATTTTAGACAAAGAATTTTATATGCCATCAAAAGAAAACCTTGCTGCACAATCCACAGGCAATAGACAGGGAAGAGGAGAATTAATTAACGGAAAACAAGCTGATGATATTTTAACAATATTAAAAAAAGATGCTGAACAAACTTATACTAATTATGAGCTAATGCTAAATGAAAGGTATGATGGTGGCATCATAAATGAAAATAATAAAGGTTTGGCCAGAGAACTAGCTAGAATGAATTTAACTCTAAATACTTATACACAGTGGTACTGGAAAACAGACTTGTTAAATTTACTAAATTTTTTATCTCTACGTGGGAACAATCATGCTCAATATGAAATCAGAGCATATGCGGACGTAATGATTGATAGTTTAAAAAAGTGGGTGCCTATTACATTTGATGCATTTATGGATTATAGGGTAGGTGGCATGGAATTATCAAGAAAAGGGAAAGCAGTCATTCAAAAAATGATGAAGGGGCAAAAGTGTGATTTTGAAGCTTCTAATCTTTCAAAAAGAGAGTGGAATGAATTAATGGAGTCTTTTGGTTTTAAAGAAAAGATTCTTTAATTTTTTTTGCTATTTCTATAAAGATTTTTGAAATTTTATGATCAGGATTTATTTTAACAAGAGGTTTTCCAGAATCAGCCGCAACTCTTAAGTCAATGTTTAAAGGTATTTTTCCTAGGAGTTTTTTTTTATAATCAATTGCAACTCTTTCAACACCTCCTTCACCAAAAATGTTATAGTTCTTCCCGTCTTCACCTTCAAAAGAACTCATATTATCTACAAGGCCGAGTATTGGTACTTTTAATTTGTCGAACATTTTGATTCCTCTTTTTACGTCAAGTAATGCTATTTCTTGTGGAGTGGAAATAATTACGACACCATCAACTTTAATTTCTTGGGCGAATGTAAGTTGAGTATCTCCAGTTCCTGGTGGCATATCTACAACTAAAAAATCTAAATTATTCCACAAAACTTTTTGGGTAAATGTTTTGATGGCGCTTGTAACCATTGGTCCTCTCCAAATCATTGGAGTTTCTTCATCCACTAAAAAGCCAATGGACATACATTGAATTCCATATTGTTTTATGGGTGTTAAACTTTTACCATCCTCACTTTTTGGTTTCTCATTTATGGACATCATTTTTGGAAGCGAAGGTCCATATATATCTGCGTCAAGAATTCCCACTTCATGATTAATGAACTTCAAAGCTAAAGCCAGATTCATAGCAAAAGTAGATTTGCCAACCCCCCCTTTAGCGCTAGATACGGCAATTGTAAACTTTGTTCCTTTTATATGATTTTTTGTAAAGTTTTTTGGAGACATTTTTCCTTTAAATGTATCGCTTAAACCAACAGTCTTTTTGTCCACGAGATATCTTAACTTGTTTTTGCTAGTAAAGTCATTATATAGAGTGTCATGGCGAATGGTGACGATTTTAGAGGTAGTGGGAGTCCTTGGGGGTCACCTCCAAAAGGAGGAAATGGTTCTGGCAGAGGTCAAAGACCACCAAATATCGACGAGGTTATAAAAAAAATTCAAGGTTTAATTAATAAATTTATTCCAGGTGGTAAATCAGGGGGCAGCAAACCAATAATGCTTGGACTTATTTTTTTAATTGCTATTTGGGCCTTTAGTGGTCTGTATAGAGTATTGCCAGACGAACAAGGGGTTGTTTTAAGATTTGGAAAATTTACGTCAACAACTCAGCCTGGTTTGAATTATCATATTCCTTATCCAGTAGAAACCGTTCTTACTCCAAAAGTTACAAAAGTAAATAGAATTGATGTAGGGTTTAGATCAGCCAGTGATTCAGGCAGGATTTCCGAAGTAGGCGATGTTCCAGAAGAAAGTTTAATGTTAACGGGTGATGAGAATATTGTAAACATCGACTTTTCAGTTTTTTGGGTTATCAAAGATGCTGGTAAGTTTTTATTTAAAATACAAAGTCCTGTAGTAACAGTAAAAGCTGCAGCTGAAACGGCTATGAGAGAAGTCATCGCAAAAAGCAGACTTCAACCAATATTAACTGAAGGTAGATCCAATATTGAAATTGAAACACAAGATATTATTCAGAGTCTTTTGGATGAGTACGAGTCCGGAATACAGATCACGCAGGTGCAAACTCAAAAAGCTGACCCACCCGACGAGGTAATTGATGCTTTTAGGGATGTTCAAGCTGCTAGAGCGGATATGGAACGTTCAAAGAATGAAGCTGAAGCTTACCAAAATGATGTTATACCAAGAGCACGAGGAGATGCGGCAAAAATTTTACAGGAAGCTGAAGCATACAAAAAACAAGTTGTTGCCTTGGCCGAAGGAGAAGCGAGTCGATTTTTAGCAATTTATCATGAATATGCAAAAGCTAAACAAGTAACTCAAGAAAGAATGTATCTTGAAACCATGGAAAAAGTTTTAGCAGATATAGATAAGGTCATTATAGATAGAAAAGCTGGAGGCGTAGTTCCTTACTTGCCTTTACCAGAATTAACAAAAAAATCGAAAGGAACTGACACACAATGAAATTAAGTAAATTTATAATTCCCGTTATAATTGCTATTGGTTTCATAGCTTATTTATCTTTTTTTACTATAAAAGAAATTAATCAAGCCATAGTGTTACAATTTGGTGATCCAAAAAGAGTAATCGCTGAACCAGGCCTTAAAGTAAAAATTCCTTTTATTCAGAATGTCGTATTTTTAGATCGTAGAATTTTAAGTTTAGATCCTGCGCCAGAGGAAGTAATTGCATCTGACCAAAAAAGATTAATCGTTGATGCTTATGCTAGATTTAAAATTGTTGACCCTTTAAAGTTTTATGTTTCAGTAGGCGATGAAAGGGTAGCACGATCAAGATTAGCTACTATCATTAATTCGAGACTAAGAAGTGTTTTAGGTAAACAGAGACTTGCTACATTGTTATCAGTAGAGAGAAGTAAACAAATGGCTATTATTCAAGAAGGAGTTAATGTTGAAGCAAAAAAATTTGGTATAAACATTATTGACGTCAGAATTAAAAGAGCCGACCTTCCACAAGCCAACAGTGAAGCTATATATAAAAGAATGCAAACCGAAAGGGAACGAGAAGCAAAAGAATTTAGAGCAAAGGGAGCAGAGATGGCGGTTACTATTACCTCAACTGCAGATAAAAAAGTAACTGTTATTCTAGCAAATGCAAAGAAACAATCAGAGATTATGAAAGGTGAAGGAGATGGCCAGAGAAATAAAATATTTGCGAGTGCATTTAGCAAGGATCCAGAGTTTTTTTCTTTCTACAGAGCGATGCAAGCTTATGAAAAAGCTTTGATTGGAAGTGACACCTCTTTAATTTTGTCTCCTGACAGTGATTTCTTTAAGTTTTTCGGAAGCACAGGAACCGTTAAACAATAATAAGATTATTCGATGAAAGAACTCATCATTGCGATAGGTCTTTTATTGTTTATTGAAGGCATGCTGTATGCCTTATTTCCATCAAAAATGAAAAATATGTTAAAGGCTATCGAAAAATTGCCAGTAAACCAACTGAGGATAAGTGGTCTATTATTTGCTCTGATTGGTTTTGTAATAGTTTGGTATAACAAAAGTTAAGACTATATGAAAATTTATAACAAAGTTTTTCATTATTGTTTAATTCTGATTGTATTAAGTTTACCCATTTCATTTGCTCATGCTAAAAATGTACCAGGTTCGTTCGCTGATCTAGCTGAAAAACTAATGCCTTCTGTTGTCAATATAGCAAGTACACAAACAATTAGAACAACTTCAAGTCCATTTCCTTTTGAATTTCCCGAAGGTTCTCCATTTGAGGACATGTTTAAAGAATTTAATCAACCTAATGAAAGAAAAGCTACTGGTCTTGGATCTGGTTTTATAATTGATAGCAAAGGTATAGTGGTCACCAATAATCACGTTATTCAAGGAGCAGAAGATATCGTTGTTAGTGTTAATGGAGCTAAAGAATATAAAGCTAAAGTTATAGGCAAAGATCCTTATATGGACTTAGCAGTTTTACAAATAGAATCAGATGAAAAATTTATCCCAGTCAGCTTTGGTGATTCAAATAAAGCGCGTATAGGAGATTGGGTTATTGCTATTGGTAATCCATATGGTTTTGGAGGTACCGTTACTACAGGAATAATCTCGTCAAGAAATAGAGATATCGGTTTAACTCGATATGATGATTTTATTCAAACAGATGCTTCTATCAATGTAGGCAATTCAGGTGGGCCTCTTTTTGATTTAGATGGAAAAGTTGTAGGAATTAATACAGCAATTATTGCACCTGGAAGATCTGGTTCTATAGGTATCGGTTTTGCCATACCTTCAAATTCAGCACACAAAGTCATTGAGCAACTTCTTGAATTTGGTGAAACAAAAAGAGGTTGGTTAGGAGTAAGAATTCAATTAGTAACTAAAGAAATTGCTGAGGTAGAAAAGTTAGAAAAAGCAGAAGGAGCTTTGGTCGCAAGTGTATCTGAAGGAAGTCCAGCAGCCAAAGGAGGAATAAAGGCTGGTGATATTATCTTAGAGTTTGACGGAAAAAAAGTTGATGTCATGCGAACACTTCCTAAATTGGTGGCTCAGACTAAAGTTGGTAAAAAAGTTAAGATCAAAGTTTGGAGAAATAAACAATTGATTTCAAAAACAGTTTTATTAGGAAGATTAGAGTCCTCTAAGGAATTTAAAGCTGAAAACCAAACAGAAACTGGCAAAGATATAATTGTGGAAGCTCTAAAAATTTCTGTTAGAGATTTAAGTAAAAATGATATTTTCCAACGTGGATTACCAAAAAATTCGACAGGAGTAGTGATAACCAAAATATCTGTGAATAGTCCTTTAAAATTTGTTTCTGTTAATGACGTTATTGTTGAATTGCAAAAGAAAAAAATCACAAATTCGAATCAATTTTCGAAATTAGTTGACGACATTCTCAACAAAGGTCAAAAAACTTTGTTGTTTGCAATTTACAATTCAAAAAATCAAAGATCTTACTTAACCGTAAAATTAAATTAAATTTTATATTTTGAGCTTCAAATGGAGCAAAAAAATAAAGTAGTATTACTAGCTGGGCCCACAGCTTCAGGCAAATCCAAACTGGCACTTCAATTAGCAAAAAATTTAAATGGAGAAATTATCAATGCCGACAGTATGCAAGTTTATAATGAGATTATTATTTTAACTTCAAGACCAACTTTGCAAGATACAAATATTGTAGAGCACCATTTATATGGATTTAATTCTGTTAAACAAAAATTCTCAACGGGTCATTGGCTTAAAATGGCAATCAACAAAATTAAAGAACAATGGAATAGAGACAGAATCCCAATTCTTGTGGGAGGAACAGGTTTGTATTTTAAAGCATTAACAGATGGTTTAGTAAAAATTCCAGATATTCCAACTGATTTAAGAACAGAGATTAGAGAATTACATAAAAAAATAGGACAAAAAGAATTTTATAACAAATTAATTAAACTTGACCCACTGGCAAAAAAGTTTCTCTTACCATCGGACAAGCAAAGATCTATGAGGGCTTATGAAGTAAAAAAAATGACAAACAAATCTTTGTTTGTTTTTACAAAGAAAACAAAATCAAATTTTGATAATAAAATTTTTAAAAAATTCTTTATCAACGCCCCAAGAAAGTTGTTGCATAAAAATATTGATGAAAGAGTTGAAAACATGTTTGAAGAAGATGTGGTTACAGAGGTAAGAAACTTTTTAAAGATGGATGTCAATAAAGAATTGTCTTCAAACAAGATAATAGGAATTAAAGAAATTAAAGATTATATTGATGGAAAAATAACATTAATTAAAACTAAAGAGTTAATTAAACTAAAAACCAGACAGTATGCTAAGAGACAATTTACATGGTTCAGAGGGCATATGAAATCTTGGGAGATGATTTTTTCTCCTAATTCTAATGATTTATTCAAGCAAGTTATCAATAAAATATCCTAAAACTTGACCGACAATCAAACTCAGTTAGATTAGAGTTTATGAAAAATTTAATGACTGGTGCAGAAATGGTTTTCAAAGTTCTTGAGGATCAGGGCGTAAAGCATGTTTTTGGTTATCCAGGTGGTGCAGTGTTGCCCATCTATGATGAACTTAAAAACCATAAAAAGATAAAGCATATTTTGGTTCGTCATGAACAGGGAGCCGGTCATGCTGCGGAAGGATATGCAAGATCTTCGGGCAAACCTGGCGTAATGCTTGTAACTTCAGGACCCGGAGCAACAAATGCGGTTACTGCTTTAACGGATGCCTATATGGATTCGGTTCCTTTAGTTTGCATCGCGGGTCAGGTACCAACACATCTTATTGGTACTGACGCGTTTCAAGAATGCGATACTACGGGTATAACAAGACCATGTACTAAACATAATTGGCTAATTAAAGATATAAACAAACTATCAACGATTATGCATAGAGCATTTGAAGTTGCTACAACAGGAAGACCTGGACCCGTTTTGGTCGATATACCTAAGGATATTCAATTTCAAAAAGGAAAATATATAAAACCTAAAAAAATAAATAACAATAATACAAACATTAAGTTTAATAGACGAGATAATGATATCGAGGCTGCGGTTAAACTTATTGAGAAATCTTCAAAACCAATTTTTTATACCGGAGGCGGCGTAATTAATTCTGGACCAAGAGCAACAGAATTGATTCGAGAGCTAGTTTCTTTAACAGGATTCCCAATTACGTCTACACTTCAAGGGCTAGGCGCATTTCCTGGAAACGACTATCAATTTTTAGGAATGTTAGGAATGCATGGCACCTACGAAGCAAATAACGCAATGCATGATTGTGATTTAATGATAAATATTGGTGCACGTTTTGACGATAGAATAACAGGTAAAATTGACGAATTTTCTCCTAAATCAAAAAAAATACATATTGATATTGATCCCTCTTCAATAA
>Ga0187833_10002145_pt1 | contig 21555 bp, 18 predicted proteins | sample ETNtaG_37_FD_167968 | JGI IMG/M metagenome (GOLD analysis project Ga0187833, IMG submission 167968) | Marine microbial and viral communities from oxygen minimum zone, Eastern Pacific Ocean - ETNP2014_SV_400_PacBio MetaG (Illumina Assembly) | ecosystem: Environmental > Aquatic > Marine > Hypoxic...
AAAGGGTATAGTATCCAACTTCATAATCGGCTTACGCCTTTGATTCTCTATGATTTGATCTCCATTTCTATACGCAATGCCTTTAACAGTAGAAATTCGTCCAGAGTCACTAAGTTTACATTGTAGTAACTCAACAATCGTCTCCTCACCCTCACCGATTACGGCTACATCCGCACCGGTTGCCTTAATCGCAAATTCCGGAATTGGAGTCGGCCCATGGCCCCCTATAACAAACCAAGCATTTTTCTTATAAGCATTTATAGCTTTGCACAATTCTTCAACACCACGTTTAAATCTAGGGGCCATAAAGCCAAGTCCGATCAAATCAAACTCATAATCCAATAAAAATGCAATGAGTTGCTCATTGGAATAATGAAAGACGTCCATACAAAAAACGGACACTTCCGAGCCATACCTTTTAAGCATGGCCGCAAGATATCCCGGACCTAATGGAAAATTATTATCATCTTGACAATTATCATGAATTACAAAAAGCGCCTTGCCCTTTCTTATTGTCATTTGAATCTTGCCTCTATAACTCAATCGTAAAAAACATTCAAACTAAATATTTTTTCTCTGTTTCAACTATCCTTTTCTTGTAGCCAAGCGGGCAATATGCCGACAAAACCTTGCCGTTCTCTTCTTGAAGCAGGAAAAGTCGAAATAATTTCCTCTGTCTTGTCAGTATATGTCATGGACAACCTCTCAAATATCTTTTGTATCGTCAAATCCGGTCCCATTACTATACTACTATAATCAAATTATTATTTTAAATATGTTTCACTGAATCCATCATACACAAAAAATAACAAGCATCCCTTTCCACAAGGGTCGTTTCGCACCACCAATCAATTCTTTTAATCTCTGCCCAAAAAGGAATTTTACAATCTTCATATGCCCTATAGGACTAAATAAAATCTAGTTTCCTACTTTTACATTAACACAAGAATATTTCTAAATCTTTCAATTGCCCTGCCATAATAATATTCAGCTTTATATATTAATCCTGAAATTCCAGGAAATGAATATTGCCACATTCATACAGCCAATAGCATATAAGTTTTTCAAGTTCATCATAATTGAGTGCAGAAAGTTTAGGAAACTGCTCTGTAAGGAAATGTTCTTGTGGATACCGATTGAAGGCCCATAGGAAACTGTCTTAATCCCACCGATTACCGATTCATAAATCACTGACGACAAAGGACTTAACACAATAAGGACAGAAGTGCCCATCAGTATGCATATGCATATAAGGGAGCGAGATATGTAACCACACATTATCAGCAAGTCAATGATTTAACAATTCCTCAATAACTTCATTAGTATTGCCATGATTAGGATAAACCATCTCACTCCACAATAAATCCCAGTCAACATCTAACGGCTTGCCATTAATAAATCTTTCAATGATTTTGTGTAAGTCCTTTGCATTGTCAATATACAGGTCTCTTCCATATCTTATCCAATCATCTTTTAAAAAACCAAATATATCATAACATACAAACTTAACTTTTAACAAAGAACACTCACAGATAATTCCCGAACCTGCATATGCTATTACAAGATCAGACTGGCTCAACAGTTCAGGAGTTGTATAATGGTTACTTGCAAGTAATATCACGTCTTTATTATCTATACACTTTAATAACCTATCTATATTTTCCATTGACTTGGGCCTTAAATAAATATTCGCTTTATCAACGATACATAGATCAACCGATTTTAGAAAGTCTAAGTATCCTTGAATGTTCTCTACTTGACCGTCAAAAAAATCTTTGGGAAATGGTGCAACAAATATTATATTTTTTTTCTCATTGTCTGCAAATCCAAAGCTTCTCAAGTTTCTTGGTTGCTTTACAATTTGCCTTTTCTTAAGTAATTTATCTATTCTGTTGTAACTATACTTTACCAGGGAAAGGTCGTCCCAATAAGGTTTAAATAATTTAATATAAAACGTGCCCCATACTAAATACTTGTCAAAACATACATAGATACGTATTGGAGATTCCTTGATACCTGGCCCCAAAGAGTGTTGTATTCCAAATGTTTTAATTCCACGCTGGCGATATAGTAAAGTTCTCGTTATATGCAAAGACGAATAATCATCAAAACAAAGAATAGCTTTACAATTATAATTACATAAATAAAGAGATTCTAAACAATACTGGTAAAGACACAACATATAAGTATAGGCCTCTATAAATGAATTATATTTTTTCCCAAAAGAAATTATCTTAAAGACTAGAAACTTTAAGACAAATATAAGTTCACAAGTAGTAATCACTAATTCTCTGGCATCAATATATCTTATTCCATTTCTCCTCATTTGATCTTTGTAAACATTAAGATCAGTTAATGATGGGCGCCACATTTTTGTAATTAATAAAGAAACTTTCTTTTTGTCAAATACGATATCCTCTGTAAGAAATCCTCCTCTATTATTATTTTCATTGAAAAAATGGGTTACCTGAACCAACAAGTCTGAATAGAATATACTTTTCCTTTTTAAGCAAAACCTAAATTGGTGTTTAATTTTCAACAGAATATAACCCATTAAAATTATAAGCATGGTATAAGACAAAAATGTGTTTCTGAAGGCAACGTCGTCCTCATAAATCTCTTCTACTCCTTTATATATGTCGAATTGATTTCTGTCTGTTATTATTAAGTAATTATTAGTTGATAGACCTGCTTTTATCTCTTCAATGATATATAGCTTCTTCTGAACATCAAATACTAAATTATGCTTTATATACTTTAAAACATCCTTATCAGATGCCTTTAAAATACATTTTAAATTTATTAATAAAGATTTGTTTATCTTGCCTGAGTTTTCCTCAATATACTTAACTACTTTATGATTTATATTATAGAACATATATTTTTTAAGTATTTTTACTTTAAACTCCTTTTTTAAAAACACTCTGTTCATGTATTTAAATACGGTAATCCAAACTTTATCAAAAAAAGACTTTTCAAGCCTGTATAATATAATACTATCTGCTCTTTTTAAATTTCTTAGGTTTCTAAAAAAACCATGAATTGAAATAAAATCACAAACTACATTATATGACATTTTTGTATTTGGTGAAAAGTGGTTTTATATTACTTTTTATATAGACAAGAAACATGTCTTATCGCGTGAGTTTTTAATGAACAACCCTCTGAATCTCAGCAGTACTCCGAAAAGCGCCGTCTAAGATTATTAGGCTATCGTATTTCCCTTGCTCTATTATACGACCTTTCTGAAGAACATAAATAAGATCAGCATTTACTATTGTTGATAATCTGTGAGCTATTACTACCAAGGTAGTTTTATGGGCAATATTTTCAATCGCACTCTTGATAAGCAATTCAGAGCGGCTGTCAAGTGCACTTGTGGCTTCATCGAGAATTAATAGCTCTGGCTTCCTCAATAATGCTCTTGCAAGTGCGATACGCTGACACTCTCCACCAGAAAGCCTTACGCCTCTCTCCCCTACAACAGTATCATACCCATCAGATAAATCCACAATGAACTCATGAGCGTTTGCCAATTTACAAGCCTCTATAATCTCCTTTTCAGTTGCTTTTTCATCACTCCACAAGAGATTATTTTTAACAGTATCATTGAATAGAATATTGTCCTGCGGAACGTATCCAATATGCCGTCTAAAAGAGTAAATATCTAATTCCTGTAAAGGTTTCTTATCTACATAAATCACACCTTTATCTGGTTCATAAAATCCAATGAGCAAATCAATTAGAGTTGACTTTCCAGAGCCTGATTCACCAACTATTGCTGTCATCTCACCCTTTTTAATTGTCATATTAATATCATTCAATACAGGATTATGACCGGGATAAGAAAAACTTACACCTTTGTATTCAAAGCTATCATCTATCCTGTTAAAAATAAAACCACCTGTTTTTTGAATATTTTCACATGCCAGCCTGTTCATATAAGCGACCTGTTCATAACTGGGATAAAAGTTCACGATGGAATGTTTAATTGATGTGAACCCCCCTAGCATCGGAAGAAGTCTTAAAAAAGCATAGCCTATAATGCCCATTTCTGCTATAGTGAGTTTAGAATACTCAGATGATATATACATTGTGATTATAATAGCCATCCATCCAAAAGGCTCAAAGATCTTTGGTAGCGCCCTATGTAAAACATGGGACTTTGCTTCAAAATTACAACGCTCACTAAAAACCTCATTAAACCTTCTTATATATTTTATATGATTTCCATATCCCAGAATCACTTTTACTGCCCCCAGGCTTTCATGTATTAGTTCCATAACCTTATTAGATGACACAGTGTTTCCTTTGCCTAATCTATAACTTGCTCTATTAAAAAGTATAAAAGGCAAAACAAAAAAACATCCTAATACAACTGCAATTAAAGTGATCTTCCATGAAATGTAAATAGGTACTGCTATAAAAAACATTGCGCGTATAAACTCTGAAAGCATACTACCAACTGAAACAAAGGCACTCCTGACACCATCTATCTCACGGGTTAATGTATTTAGAATTGAACCATAATGCTGGGTATTGAAAAAATGCCAACGGGCATTAAAAAAAGCACTAAATGTCTCTGCCGCCAGGGACTTTACCATAGCGTACTGGGTTTTTATAATCATCCAGTTTGTGACTATTATGGAAACACTAAGTAGAGTATTAAACAGAAAAAAAAGAATTAAAATATTAATTTTAGTTACAGCAATATCAAACAAATTAAACAAATTAAATAATCTTTGTGTTATTGAACTAACGTCTTTGAACTCCGGACTAATGAAAACATCAATAACAGGGGCTATCAATAAAGTACTTGCAACCTGGACAAAACAGACAAAAGTGAGCATTAAAATATTTATGATAAAAAGAAGAGGATACTTTTTATAAAAGGTCCAAATAAGCTTTAAGATTTTCATATTATTCCTTAATCGTTTTCGTGTATTGCTTGTCTAATTCTTGCACAATATATGGTGCTAATCTTCTTGCGATTAATTTATTTCCATCTGGTGCAAGACTGATGTCATCATGGAAAGTTTTGACGCTATTTTTATTGCTTATTGCTCTTTATTCATTTCCTCATCACCGCAACGTGATCAAACAAAAGCATGTCGATGCCAGAATTTTTCATTGTATGAATTGCGTCTTTTGGTGAACAAACCATAGGTTCACCATGTAAATTCATAGATGTGTTAAGAAGCGCACCTGTTCTAGATATTTTCTCAAAAGCTTTGATCAGGTCATAGTATTTCAGATTATATTCCCTTTCTAAAATTTGTGGTCTGGCTGTATCATCCGCTGGATGAATGGCTGCCGGAGCCTTTTCTTGAAAAAGTTCTGTTGTATTAAAAGCCATGGTCATAAACGGAGATTCAAGTTTCTTTTGGTTTATTAAATATTGATTTTCATATTCTTTTAATATGGTTGGGGTAAAGGGCATCCAAAAGTCCCTATATTTAATCGTACTATTCAATTTTCAAATCATTTGAGCATTCTTTGGATTTGCCAGAATAGAACGGGTTCCCAGAGCTCGCTGCCCAAACTCCATTCTTCCACTAAATCTAGCTATAACCTTATTCGATATTAGTTGATCCGCAATAAATTCATTATCAGTGTCCTTAACAATTTTATATTTCCCTTGAAGTTCATATTCCCTAATAGCGCTATCTATCTCATTAGGAGAGAATTCCGGCCCTAAATAAATATTATCCATTGGTTTAATCAAAGACTTATCCAGACCTTTTCCTTCAAACTTTCATCAACAACAAGATAACACCCTCCAATAGCTAAAGAACCATCACCACTAGAAGGTCCAACGTATAAATTTTCCACTTCATCTAATTGCGCAATATGCATGCATTAGCTTTATGGCTGTAAGGAATTCCTAAAATATTCATCGTTCTCCTGAAAGCTCTCTACTGCTTTTTGTCGAGACGTTTATTTATTTTATTTTGCACTATATGGTGTAAGGTTTGATAAACCTTATGTCCAGTATTATCACATCTTTCAGCTAAGCGAATAATCTGATCAAGCCACTCGGGTAAATTCATATATAAAGGAAAAGCACGATTTATGCCAAAAAGTGTTTCATTACTAATTTGAGGCATTTCCATAACATAATCAGTGCGCAAATTAACGAGTTCATTAGAGTGATCTTTTACAAATCCATTTTTATAACAGTTATCTCCAAGTTCAGTACCTTTAAATGGATAAAAAAATGATGGCTCTGCCAAGTCGGGAGAAGCAATTCTGTTCAATGAAATTGTTTCTCTAAGATCATTTTCCGTCTCCTCCGGAAGTCCAAGCATATTTGAGGTACATACTCGTAAGCCCTCATTCTTTAAAAAAGATACAGCCTCTATAATTTTTTTATTACTAACTTCTTTCCTCAATACCTGTCTTCTTATCCTTTCGGAGCCTGATTCCAAACCTAAAGTGACACTCTTACAGTTTGCGGATTTGAGCAATTTCGCTTTTTCTTTTGAAATGGAGTTGGCATTGGTGTTACAAACAAATGGAAGGCCGATCCTTTTATTATATTCTCCCATAAGCTCGGCAAAATCCTTTTCCGGCCTCAGTAGAAAATCCGAATCATGAAATTTCCAAAAATGCAAATCATAACATTTCGTTAGTTCTTCCATCTCTGAGATACAACGATCCGCTGAATAAAAACGAATTGTTTTTACATCTTTATTTGCTTTATAAAAGGTATTATAAAAGCAAAATAAACATTTGTATGGACATCCTCTTGATGATTGATAATCACCCATGCGGTATGCGGAACCTTGGTATGGTCTCCAAAAATGATAATCCATATATAATGACCAATCATAAAAAGGCAGATCGTCTAAATTTGAAATAATAACACTTGGCTTGTTTTTTATGTACTTTCCACCGATTTTTACTACAATATTAGGGATGTCTGATGCTTCAATTTCACCCGCAACATGTTTTACAATTTCTTTTATTGTGTTTTCTCCTTCACCATAACAAATATAATCAAACATGCCAGAACTGACTAGGTCATCCGTATATGAAAGCGCATGAATACCTCCTATCGCCAATTTTGGGTGTTTTTTGCTCTTGAGTTCTCTTACCAATGTCTCAACTAATACATACATTAAGCTGGTAGTCGAGAAAGCTACCAAGTCAGGCTTATAATTTTCAATTGTTTCATTAAATGACAAGGCAAAGTCTTTAGATATTCTTTTAATAGCAGCATCAGGCATATTAACATGTGGATACACCAACTGTGCTTCGGAGGTAAGGATTTCATGAACCCTTCCTTTAATATTGATATCATAAATAGACGTATCAAATAATAATCTATCATGCCCCTCTTTCAAAAGGATCGATGAAAGCAAGGAAATACCCATTGGCTTAAATCCGCCTTGTTCTGATTCCGCGTATACAAATAACACTTTCATGCAGATTTCCTCATGTTATTAAACATCAAGTAGCGAATAAAAAATAGTCACACTCCCAATTGGTTGAGGTTATGGTCTCGGTTCCTGCGCAAAAACTCTTACCATCGCACAAGGGAATATTATCTCTCTTTTGACTCATCTTTTAAATATTAATCATGTATATATGTAATAAAATTATATTACTAACCTTACAGAGTATTCATATTCATTCACTATATTATAAAGACTGAAAGAAAGTGTATATATATAGCTATTATCAGAAATTTATGAATATTTTGCTGTAAATATCAGGATATTGATAAATTTACCATATACGAAGAACATTCTAAATTCATTGTTAAGTTTTTAAATTATATTCTTGCTATAGCCACATGATCAAACACTAAGATATCTATGTCAGAACGCAAGAACGTGTGAATGGCATCTTTTGGGGAACATACCATTGGTTCTCCATGAAGATTCATTGAAGTATTAAGAATACATCCAATACCTGTTTTCTCTTTGAAACGCTTGAGTAAATCATAAAATTTAGGATTTTCTTCTCTTTTTAGGATTTGAGGTCTTGTAGTATCATCAGCAGGGTGAATTGTAGCAGGTGCTTTTTCCTGAAATAACTTTGTTGTATTGAATGCTAGTGTCATGTAAGGGCTTTCAAGCTTTTTAGGATTAACAACATATTGACCTTCACATTCTTTCAATATTGTAGGAGTAAATGGCATCCAGAAGTCCCTAAATTTTATTTTGCTATTAATTTTCTGAATCATTCTTGGATTTTTAGGATTTGCTAGGATAGACCTGTTACCAAGGGCACGTTGTCCAAACTCCATTCTACCGCTAAATCTCGCAACAACTTTTTCCCTAATTAATTGCTCACAAACATACACATTATCAATATTATCTACTATTTTAAATCTTTTTGTAATGTGACTTTCTCTTATAGCTGCATCTATTTCTTCTTTTGAATACTCTGGGCCTAAATATACATTTTGGACAGGCTGAATTAAGCTTTTGTCCATATTATTTTGTCCATATATTTTATCTAACATGAAATAACATGCACCCACAGATAAAGATCCATCTCCCGTCGATGGCGCTACAAATATCTTATTCACTTCATCTAATTCTCCAATAAGTTGACACGCCTTTATATTCTGTGCAACGCCTCCAGAAAAAACTACATTAGATAAGTTTAGTTGCTTACAGCAATGTTTAATCCATTTCAAAATAATGTTTTCTATTGCACTCTGCAATGCGCCGGCTATACCATCAAAACGACAACCTTCAAGTTTTCTTTTAAACCAGAAATAAAAATCATCAGGTCTTTCCTTTAATTTAATATTTAGCCCGTCCAATTCAAACAAGTTGGCAAAAACATGATAAGCTTTTTCAACTTCTTTTGAGTTAGCATAAGGTGCCAAACCCATTACTTTATATTCATGTTGAGTTGGTTTCATTCCTAAAAGTAATGTAATAAATTTATACAGATGGCCAATGTGATTTTCTTTTGTATAATTAACCTCTTTAATTTCACCATCTTCAAAAACACTTACCGTGCTATTGGAATATTCACCAAATCCTTCTGCAGTAATGATTAATGTTTTTTCTCTTAAGGGATTTGCATAAAACCCATAATAAGCATGTGCCTTTTCATGTTTAACAGTTTTAATCTTGGAGTTATCAATGTTTAAGTGTTTTTCTATAGCATCTTTTCTGGTGTCAAGGAATTCCTTAGATATTTCATCTGATGTCATATTGACATCAATAAACTTTGATAAATCATAAAAATCATCATTCTTAATCTTATCTGAAAAAACTTTAAGGTAATCAACTTTATTATTCTCGAAAATACGTGGCTTCCAATACTCGTTCTGTTCTCTCACAAAATCCTCAACTGAGAAAGTTGCAATTCTGTTTACAATATATTGTTCAGGAAAATCTTCTTCTGTTACCAGTACTACATAATCTAGTTCTGACGAATTTACCGCACCATAATTAAGACAAAATTCGATGGCATTTTTAGGATATCTCATATCCATTTTCAACCGAGTAAAACGTTCCTCAGCTACAGATGCAACAATATTGTCATTCATAAAAAGTGCAGCATTTGACTCATGCGAAATACTTATTCCTAGAATATTCATATGATTATTCCTGTAATTGTTCTATTTCCAATAATTAGTTGTTTATATGAGTCAAAGCCTCGGAAATAAGATCAATAGTTTTTGTCTCAGTTTTTAAACGTGCATCTACTGTTGCTCCGCCATAGTGAGGTGTAATAATAAGGTTATCATGACTCTTAGCATAACTAACCAATGGGTTATCTTTAAGTTTATCACAAAAATCAATCTCTAATTCTCCGGACAGAACATCTAATGCAGCCCCACCGAGATGCCCTGATTTCAATGCATCTAATAATGCAATCTCATCAATCAATTCTCCCCTTGATGTATTAACAATAAATGAACCTGGTCTCATGGCTTGAAAAAACTCCACATTAATTAATCTTTCTGTTTCAGGTGTATGGTGTGCATGTATTGAAACGATATCAGAGTATGTTGCCAATTCTAACAGATTTATGCATCTCTCATACGTTGCGTTTCTGGATGATGGGCTATAATAATAAGCTTTCATACCAAAGCCCTTTCCACATGAAGCAACGAGTGATCCAAGGCGTCCAAGTCCAACAATCCCCAACGTCATTGATGACAGCATTTTAGGCGTTGTACGACCAAAACTGCGACCCTCCCATTCACCCCTACAAACTGATTTGTGAGCCCAAGGTACTTTTCTTGTCAATGCGAGAATTAAACCCCACGTAATATCAACCGTAGGAGTAATAGTTCTTAAGAATCTCTCTTGATTACCCAAATAGCAAATTTTTATCCCTTTTGAAATTGCGTATTCAGAGTCAATATTTGGAATGCTTAAAGTCGAACTGCCGATCACTTGCAGGTTGGGACAATTATCTATTTTAATCTTATCAAAATAGAATCCACGAGGTATTATAATCGCACTAATTTCTCGCAGGATTGCTTCCGTATTGTTAATAGGATCAGGTAATGAAATAACATGGAAAACATGGTGCATTTTTTCCAAGGTAGAATCCTGATATTGAAGTACGTCGTAATAGAGAAGCTTGGGTTTTGACAAGATTTCTCAAATAAGTTAATCGTTTTGTTTTACTCGATATCAACCAAGTGATTCTTTATCATTAACTCGGCCATTTCGATATCTTCCTGACCATCTAGGTCATAAGCATTATATAGTGGAATAATGATTGGTATACTTGGACGGCCAAAAAATGTTTTATCTTCCAACAAAGATTTTGTTCTGGTTACTATTAAATTTCCATAGGTATAATAAACAGGTTTTGTTTGCTTACTATATCCCTTTTCTCGCTCTTCTTCATATGCGAAGGCTATATCTCTGTCATTATCAAACATAATACGTTGATTGTGCGCATGGAATTGATGAGTCACTTTTATTACCGTTTGTGAACTTTTGGCTTTAGAATTATTCTTTAAGGCATTTACTGTTGTATCAATCTGTTTACTTGTTATAAATATAGACGTTGGCTGAAACAATACAAGAATTTCCGCTACTCCACCTTCTTTTTTCAGCAAATTATCCGCCACGTCTATCATTACATCGATTGAAGCGGTAAGGTCACCACCTAAATGGGTTGGTCTCTCAATAACTTCTACGTCGTACGTTTCCACAGTTTTAGCAATTTCCTCATGATCAGTGGAACAAATAATTCTGTCAATTGTTTGTGCTTTTTTTGCAGCATTGATTGTATAGACAATGAGGGGTTCTCCGCAAACAGGTACGATATTTTTTAAGGGTATACTTTTCGACCCTCCTCGAGCAGTTATTATTCCCCAGACGGTATTATGCAATATGTTCATGTTCAAAAGTTTTTTCTAATTCAGCAATAACCATATCAACAACGTACCGTTCAGTCTTTTCCCAGGCATCTCTTGTACAACCACCTATTTTGGGAGTAATAATGAGATTGTCATGTTGCTTTGCATATTTGATAAGTTGATGTTCAATAAGTTTGTCCTTGAAACCGGGAAGATGCTCTCCCGCCAACATATCAAGACCCGCACCTCCAAGATGCCCTGAAATCAAGGCATCAAGTAAAGCATTTTCGTTTACGATACCACCTCTGGCAGTATTAATTATATATGACCCTTGTCTTATCGATTGTAAGAATTTTCTACCAATAAGATTTTCTGTTTCAGCATTTAAATGTACGTGAATTGATATTATATCGCTTGACTTTGCTAAATCATTTAAATTTTCACACATTATATAGAGATCGTTTCCAACGTATGGATCATAATAATAGACTGTCATCCCAAATGCTTTTCCATACCCGGCAACTAACGATCCAAGACGACCAAGTCCCAATATGCCAAGTGACATCTCCGAAATCATTCTGGGAGTTTTCTTACCAAACTCACGGCCAATCCATTTCCCTTCACACACGGATTCATAAGCCGAAGGAATACGTCTCGTAACGGCCAATAGTAATCCCCAGGCATGTTCAGCAGTTGAAGTGATGGTAGATAAATATTTTTGCTCATTCTTTAGGGAGCAGATGTTTATATTCTCCTTGAGAACATAATCTACATCTATGTGAAATAGGCCGGTCGTAGGTGATGCAATAGCTTGAAGATTTTTGCAACTGTTTATCTTTTCTTGTCCTAAATAATATTCCATTGGAGCAAAAATAACGTTTGTTTTGCTTAGTATTTCATCTGTATCGTAATCCGGATTAGGAAGAGAAATAATATTAAAATATTTTTCAAGATACTTTATTGTACTTGTTTGTAAATGTTGGCATTCATAAAACAATACTATTGGTTTTATCATTGTGATTCCTTTACAACAACACTTATGCTACTCTTTGTTTTAATATCCATTTGCCGTTTTCTTTTTTCCATAAATTAGGACGTTTTTCTCTATATGCATTTACCACATCCCAAAATTCTTCTTCAGTCATATCCATGTAATTTAGAAACTCAGTGAAATATTTATCAGGAAATATGTGGTCATATTGATGAACAAGGGCAACTCCTTCTTCCCTGGTTAAATGGTTTTCTCTGATCTCATGTGCTGCATCGGAAGTCGCCCTGCCAAGGCCAAATTTAATCAATGAGAAATAATAATGAATCGGGTCCGTAAAGTCGTCGAGGCTGGCATATTTGTTATATGTACCTTCTGAGTGCCCTTCCGGATTGGTTCGGAATCCATAATGTTCCGAGACATAATAGAAATTTTCCTGAGGAATCCATTTATGATAATACCCAAACCAATGAAACTCAATTCCCGCTTTTGTAAGTTCTTCCGCCTCCGGCGGAGCAAAATACTTTAGGCAGGGATCATATTGTTCCTCCTTATGGAGGTAGCCGTTTTCTACTCCAAATTTAACCATTTCATCAGTTCTGGCTCCTTTGTGATATAGCTCAACCCAATCACCTATCGGTTGGCCGGGCAAGTCTTTATTTTTTAGAGAGCCTCCGTATTCCAGCTCACCATTTTCACCAAACATAACAAGTTTAACTCCTAGATCCAATGCAACATGAAAGGCATAAGAAACCTGCCCCCGCCCAAAAGCTTCAAAATGATTGCCTATTAATACTAACCCTAATTTTGATATTTTTCTTTGTACCATGCGATTGGGTGTGAAAAGGTGGCTGGAAATACCGGAGTTAATCATGTTTTGAATATTCTGAAATCCTATCTCTGTATATAAAAGTGGTGACCAGGTAACGGATAACGGATTCATGCCATACTCATATTTGAGTTTATGCGCGATGGTGCCGGAGTCCTTTCCGCCGCTACAGGGAACAATGACATCAAAACGACCATCCTTGCTTCGATGTTTATCCAATAATGCATTAAAGTTTTTTTGCTTTAGATCCCAATCAACTATTTGTTGTTTTTCTTCCGCCCATCTGCAAGCACCGCAAACTCCCTCATTATCTAATACTATTCGTGGTCTTTGATTTGAGACTACACACTTTTTACAAAATATAACTTCTTCCGGCAGAGTTGAGAGTTGTCGCTCAAAGATTGTATTTTTAGCATGTTCTCCATAAGGTATTTTATGTGTTTGCAGTTTTGGTAAATACAAGTAGTTGCCTATCTGGGCCATCAATTTCTCCTAAACAATAATTTTGCTATATAATACATTTCTCTAAAACAATGCTACCTATTAAGCACTTTACATAAGTACAATTACAGATTTTCATTAAGAAATTTTATGCCTAAGTTTCCAGTCTCCATTTTCTTTTTTCCAAAGATGTGGAGGTCTGAATTTATCACATAGTTCATGAAAATAATCCGGCTTCATTCCAATAAAATCCATTATTTCATGAAAATATTGCATTGGAAACTCTCCATCAAAGCGACGTACTAACGCCACGGCTTCCTCTCTTGTAAGATGTTTATTGCGAATTTCCTGTGATGATTCAATCGTTGCGCGTCCCAACCCGAATTTAATGTACATTGTGTAGTAATTAAACCCGTCGATACGGTCATCCAAGCTTATGTATTTGTTGTACGTACCCTCCGTTCTTGAGGGATTTACCTGGAAGCCGCAATTTTCGGTTGCATAATAAAATGCCTCCTGTGGAGTCCATTTAGTATAATATCCTAAATAATGGACTTCTACCTTTGTTTTTTCCAGTTCCGGGACATCGGGTGGCAAATATGATTGAATGTCATGTAGGGTTAGTTTATATTTCTCAAAAAGCTCTTTGACGGAAACGCCACCAAGGAAAATTTCATTTAGGTTTTTCATGGCATAGAAAGATCTATCTCTCATGGAAGTTTCATTGTCGGCAATAGGATTTTGATATTCCGCCTCGTTTTCTCCATAGAAAACTAAAGGGATGTTATATTTTACCGCTATCTTGGGAGCCAGATTCTTTTGGCCTAATATAAAGGGCTGAAAAGGATGTAAAAGATTTTCTATAGATATTTTTGTAAGAAGCGAATGAATTTTTCCATTGTAATTAAATGAAATATTATCAAAGCCCCCAATATCAATCCATCTGCGAAAGTTTTTCCAGCCTATATCGGTGTATATCATCGGAGGCCATGTAACGGTTAGGGGATGCATTCCATATTTGTATTTTAATATATGGGACGCATAGCAACTATCTTTGCCTCCGCTACCCGGAACGATACAATCATAATAGCCGTCGTTTCTACGATGCTTGTCTAATAGAAACAACAATTCTTTTTCTCGCTGATCCCAGTTGATGTTTTCTTTTTGTTCAAGGTATCGACACGGATCACATACACCTTCTTCATCAATATGCAATGTTTTTATTATGCGATCAGGAGTATTTATAAATTCTGGAGTTGATGTTGGTCTTTGGTTTGATAAAGTGCATCGTTTACAAAATACAACCTCCTCAGGTAGTCCATATCTTGTTTTTAAAGTTTCTGATATTTTATTCATCCTTAAAATTACCACTGATCATTTTAGCAAAGTTATCATATATTCTGAGCCCTTGAGGCCCACTTCGTTCAGGGTGAAACTGACATGCAAAAAGATTTCCGTACTGAAAACTTGAACAAAATTCTATATCACCGTAATTAGTTACGGATAGTTGAACATCTTCATTTTCAGGTTTTGTCATATAGGAATGAACAAAATACATAAAGCTTCCATCGTCGATGCCGCAAAGAACAGAGTTATTCCATTTATTTTCATGTGATTCATTTTTCACAGTATAAATTTTATTCCAACCTACATGGGGAACCTTAAACCTTTTACCGGAAGAACCTGTATTGCCGTCAAAACGAAGTACCGTACCGTTTACAAGCCCCAAACCTTTATGATGTCCAAACTCATAACTTTCCGACATCAATAAGTGCATTCCCAAACAAATTCCCATGAATGGTTTTGAAGACAAAACAACATCTCTTAAGACACTAACCAAATCCAGTTTTATTAAGGTTGACATTGCGTTGCTAAAAGAGCCAACTCCAGGCAGGATTACAGCATCCGATTTGAGGATACCATCTTTAACGTTTGTTATTTCTGAATTCAGCCCCACTTTGCCGCAAGCATTACGAATGCTGAAAAGATTTCCCAATCCATAATCAACAATTGCTACTTTTATATTACCCGGCCTCCTGGTGCTCTAAATTCTGTTCATCAAATCTGCATGAAATGCCATGATAAACCAGATTTTTCTTAATTTCATCAATTGTAGTATCTTGAATTTTTGAAAATCCTGCTTTTCCTCTTTTAAGAAACTCAATATTGCCTTCTGCGGAAAAGTCATCGCCCATACCGTATTGTGCTACAAAGTTGTAATGAAGAATCGAAGCAACACTTACTGCGTCAGCCCCTCCTTTTTCAATAACATCCAAAACATGATCTACCGTCCCTGCCCCACCACATGCGATAACTGGAATGGAGACATATTTTGCAATCATACTTGTAAGTTCTATGCCAAATCCCCTACCAGTGCCTTCATTATCGATTGATGTCACCATGATTTCACCGGCACCAAGTTTTTCCGCTTGTTTCGCCCACTGAATCGCATCAATGCCTGTTCTTTCTCGCCCATTGTTGGTATAAGCTTCGTAATTATTATCATTTTTTTTAATAGCTTCAATTGAGATCATTATTGTTGAAGACCCAAACTTTTCAGCGGCAATTTTTATCAATTCAGGGTTGTTTATTACTGCTGTGTTAAGAGAAACTTTATCAGCACCAGCTCTTAGTACGTTATGTATATCGTCAATAGTTCTTAATCCACCACCAACTGTTAGAGGTATAAATATTTCTTTTGAAGTTTTTTTAATAATGTCAACAAGACTGTTTCGGCCGTAAAGGCTTGCAACTACATCCATGAAAATAAGCTCATCAGCACCATTTTCATAATAATAGCGAGCAAAATTCCAAGGTTTTCCTAAAACTCTCAACCCTTCAAGATTTATACCCTTTACCAAATTAGGCCCTTTTACATCTAGCCTAGGGATTATTCTAACAGTCTTCATACAATGTAAAAGAACATTATAGTTTTTTTGTTTTTATGGTGATATTAATGATTTTCTTTTCTGTGCGATATTTGTTAATATTTAATAAGTCATTTTCTTTTTTATTAAATATTCAGGCATGTCCAGACCCTCTATAATGTCAACAATCTTTTCTGAAGCCCTACCATCGCCATATGGAGAAACACAATCTTTATCATTCACATCACACTTCTCTTAGTGTACGCACATTGTAGTATTTTGAATCTTTAAAATCTTTATACATATTCAATGTTTGATATGCGTTGATAAAATCTTTGACAGAATCAACAACCTTGTATTCCGAACTGAAAGCAAGTTGTTCCTTAATTTTGTCAAAGTTTACCATATAGCTCCTTAGATCTTTCTTTTGGTCCTTAATTACCACTTCTATTGTTGGAATTAATTCCTGAATAACGTTTCCCACATCTAAAAGTTGGTAGTTTTCTCTGGTATCACCGACATTGAATATTTGGTTTATTATTTTACTCTTATCTGCATGCAAAACTAAAATAATACACTGGCAAATGTCATACACAGAAATAAATGGTCTCCATTGCTCACCACCCAAAATACGGATTTTTCCATTTGTTAGCGCGTCAAGCGTCAATTTGTTGACAACAAGATCGAAACGTTGTCTATGGGACCTACCATGCACTGTGGCAAGTCTCAAAATAGTCGGACAAAAATTGTTGTAATGGCTTGCAAGAATGGCCTTTTCCGATTCAATTTTACAGCGTGCATATAAGGAGCAGGGGTTTAAAGGAGAGTCTTCGGTCACCTCACATTCACTCTGCCCATAAACACTGCAACTTGAGGCAAAAATAAATCTTTTAATCCGCAGTTTTATACATTGCTCGACAATCATATGAGTTGCCGAGTAGTTAGTATCAATAGTAAATGATTCGTTGACGCTGCACGCGAGATCACCTACAATCTCTCCCAGATGAATAACTGCATCAACATCTGTGAGGGCCTGTTTAATGGTCTCAAAATCACGACAGTCACCTCTTACAAAGTCAAAACCTTCTCTTTCTAAAAAACGAAGGGAGTCCTTGCCATATAAAAGTATGTCCAGCACACGCACCTTATATCCTATTCTCAGTAATTTTTCTGTCAATATAGACCCGATATATCCTACTCCACCGATAACCAATATTCTTTGTGGTGGAATTACTCCACCATCTTCATCTTTAACACCAAGGACCTGATGATAAGACACTTTTTCAAGAATATCATGAATCCATATATAATCAACAACGTGGTTGTTCTTATTTACAATAGGCACCAACATCTTGTCCGTCTCTATAAACAGTGCCTTTCTCCCTTCTAAAGGCACATCTTCATATATAATAAAAGGAGACGTTTTCATGATTGTTTTAACAGAAGCCGCTAGGTCCATGTTTTTTAAAATTGCGCGTCTTATATCCGAGTCCATAACAATACCTACCAGTTCCCTGTCACTATCACAGACAAAAACACCCCGAACTCCACTTTTTTGAATTGCATCGACAACAGAATGTATAGTAGCGTCTGGAGAAACTATAAGATCTGATAACTTCCTTTTGATCATAGAATTGTATAAAAGGCTTTTTAAATTATTTTAGTCCTGACCACTGGACCAATGAGTCTTCAGCAATATCCACGGTAGCAGTCATACCAATTATTTTATTCAGATATTTAGGTTTAATTCCTGTTCCGGGCCTCTTGATTGCCAGATCATCATCAGTAATTTTATTACCCTTTAAAATATTTCTACTAGCAACCACACTCTTTCGTACTATATCTCTAACATTTTTCTCTGAAGGCATATATCGCTTAATTCCATCACCTAATGCAGTTTCAATTCTTCTTATCTTTTCAACCATACTTTTAAACTCATCCGGTTCCAAAGAGGCCTTATGGTCTCCCCCTATCATATCCCTATCTAAAGTAATATGCTTTTCAATAATCACAGCCCCAAGACCAACAGCAACAAGAGAAAGCTCTATCCCCACTGAATGATCTGAAAAACCAACAGGTAGAGAAAAAGTATTTCTGAGGGTATGAATCACTTTAAGGTTAGATTCTTCCCATTTTGATGGATAATCGGATACACAATGCATTAAAACTACATGTTTTCTGTTTTTCTCACCAATAGCGTTAAGGGCATCTTCTATTTCATCCAAGTTAGACATTCCTGTTGAAAGAACAATTGGCTTGCCGTAAGAGCTGATATGCTCAAGAAGGGGTAAGTTTGTAATTTCTCCTGATCCAACTTTAAAAAAAGGAACTTCCAACTCATATAACAAATCAACACTTTGGTGATCAAATGGTGAAGAAGAAAATATTATATTACTATTTTCACAATAATCCCTTAGTTCTTTGTGGTCTTCCTCGTTTAGTTTAACCCTGTTTAATCTTTCAAACTGGGTTTCTTTTGTTCCTGTTGCTTTAATTTGATACAGTGCTTTTGGGGCATCAATGGTAAGAAGTTCATCTGGGTTGAATGTTTGAAATTTAGCAACATCCGCCCCGGATTCTGCTGCTGCCTTTATCAGGTTTTTTGCAATTTGTTTGTCCCCGTTGTGGTTACACCCTATCTCTGCAACAACCAACACTTTTTTTTTCAGTAATTTAAACAGGTTCTCCATTCACTTAATGGTGTCTTCTTCGTGTTTTATTTCACTTGCAGGCACGCCTGCCACCTTTTTACCATCTCCTACTCTCTCTAAAACAACTGATCCTGCACCAACTGTACAGTAATCACCTGTCTTCACGGTTGGGCAAATAACGGCGCCGGTATAAACTGTTGTACCTTTTCCAATTTTTACATGCCCCGCCAGGGTAACCTTTGGCGCCAAGTTTACATAATTTTGTATAATACAGTCATGCTCGATTATAACCCCAGCATGAATCATGATATGGTTACCTATCCTGGCATAAGGCTGAATGACAGCGCATGCATTTAAGATTATTCCTTGTCCCAACACGGCAGTCCTGGCAATCACGGCTGTCGGATGAATGGCATTGGTGTATTCGGGATCATATTTTGAGAGACTGACTTTTAGTTCTTCTTTCTCTTTGTTCCTGCTGCAACATAGAAGGAGAGATGGTTTTTCACATTTTTGATAGATACTTTCAAAGTCCTGCAAATCACCAAGGATCTCAGTATTATCCAGGGATTCTGGCGGTGATTCTTCTGGCAAAGCAACCAAGCCACACACCGTCATGTTGTTCAGGTTGAAGATTTCAAGTGCATACTTTGCCTGGGCACCAGTTCCTATAATAAGTATACCCTTAGCCATAAGTTAATATAAACCTAGAACGGCTTCCATGATATATTCCAAATCCTCCTGGTTTAATTCAGGATGATTTGGGAGCCCAATAATATTTCCAGCCAACGCTTCTACATTAGGTAAGTTCAAGCTTTTGTAATCTGGAATATTTAATTCTGGTTGGCATGTAAATGGACATCCATTGGGATAAGGGCTGAGTTCCTGTAAAACTTTCTGCTTGTATAGAGGCTCTTGATATCTCTGCCTTACCTCTACACCCCTTTCCTTGAGCTTTTCAACTACATCCTTTGCAGAAAAACCATTCTCTGTATTAACGATTAAAGGACACCAGAAAAATGTATGTCCTATATCTTTAGATAATTCTGGAATACGGAACCATTTTGAATTCTTCCTGCCCAATTCTTTCAGAAGAAACAATGAATTCTTTATCCTTTGTTCATTAAAGTAATCAAGTTTATTGAGCTGAACCAGTCCCATTGCAGCAGCCATCTCATTCATACGATAGTTATACCCAAGACATTCATGGTCATCACGGTTTATTAAACCATGGTTTCTAATGATACGAGGCTTCCTTATCCATTCCTCGTTGTTGGAAGTTATCATACCCCCTTCTCCTGTCGTCATATGCTTTGTTGCAAAAAAGGAAAAAACCCCAACATGCCCGATACTGCCGACTTTCTTACCTTTGTATTCCGTTCCATGTGCCTGCGCGCAATCTTCAATTACGTAAAGATTGTGTTCGTCAGCAATACGCATTATCTCATCCATCTCTGCAGAATTTCCGTATAAATGAACCGGAATAATCGCCCTTGTTCGTGTTGTAATTCTTTTCTTAATATCTTCAGGGGAAATACAAAAACTATCTTCGTCCACGTCCGCAAAAACCGGTATTGCGTTTTGATAGAATACTGCCGTAATAGTGCTCATGAATGTAAGAGGCGGCACAATCACCTCATCTCCAGGCCCTATTCCCATAACTGCCAGAGCTACATGTAAGGCCGCAGTCCCGCTATTGACTGCTGCAGCGTTCTCTACACCTATATAATCTGCAAATGCTTCTTCAAATTCCTTTACTTTTCTTCCAGAAATAAAGTTGCCGGATAATACAACTTCTTTTATTGCCCTTGCCTCTTCCTCTCCAGTAACCGGAACTGCCACTTTAATAAATCTTGTACTCATGATGAAAGAAACCTGTTTTTATATTGAGAAATCACATCTTTGTATGGTAAAAGAGAGTTCAAGGCCTGGTGAATGCCTGATTCAATGTTATGCTTAGGCTTGCCCAGTAATTTTTGAAATTTATCTGTGTTGATAACCATTTTGTGCTCTTCTTTTTCAACACGTGGATTTGGTATATGTTTGATTTCTACAGGTAACTTCAATTGTTCGCCCGCATTTTTCACTGCCTCTGCAATTCCCTTGATACTTGGCACTTCAGTAGTCTGATTGAAAACCTCAAATTTACCATTGGCTTTGAGCTTAGCAGCATTCACAATAGAACAGACACTATCCTCTAATGAAATCTGAGGTTTTCTTTGTTCCCCTTTTCCATAAATGGTTATTGGATATCCCGTCAATGCCATAGCACAAAATCTATTCCCTACCACTCCAAAGTAAAAGTCAAAATCAAATCTGGTCGCCAAACCCGGATCTAATGCATTTTCCTCTGTCTCAGTTCCGTAAACGATAGCCATCCTTAAATCAACTATAGACATCTTCCACATTTTATTTGCAAGATAAAGATTATTAACATCATTTGATTTACTCATATGATACCATGACCCTGCCATGCCTGATATGGG
>Ga0187833_10002146_pt1 | contig 21553 bp, 31 predicted proteins | sample ETNtaG_37_FD_167968 | JGI IMG/M metagenome (GOLD analysis project Ga0187833, IMG submission 167968) | Marine microbial and viral communities from oxygen minimum zone, Eastern Pacific Ocean - ETNP2014_SV_400_PacBio MetaG (Illumina Assembly) | ecosystem: Environmental > Aquatic > Marine > Hypoxic...
GTAGTCCAAGTCCAGTAAAATATGCTGCCAGTTTATTAAAGTTAACTTCTGATGAAGTTAGATTACCACTTGTCAATGTTACTGAAGAAACAAAAAAAGCAATAAGAACAGCAATGGTGCATGCTAATCTAATTTAGCAATGAATCAAAAAATTAAAGGTGGTTTAAAAATAATTTCTAATAACAGAAAAGCCAATTTTAATTATTTTCTTGAAGAGTTTTACGAAGCTGGAATTGTATTAAAAGGATCTGAAATTAAATCACTAAGAGGTGGTAAAGTAAATATTTCAGAGTCGTATGCATTTGATAATAATGGTGAAATATATTTAATAAACTCTCACATTCCTTTGTATAAAGAATCTAGTTACAACAATCATAATCCTAAGCGTAACAGAAAACTTCTTTTAAACAAAAGAGAAATAGATAAACTTTTAGGAAGAATTCATAGAGAAGGTTTTACTTTAATACCTACAAAAATGTATTTTAAAAAAGGTAAAGCAAAAGTTGAAATTGCAGTTGCTAAAGGAAAAAAACAATATGATAAAAGGCAGGCAATAAAAAAAAGAGATTGGAGTAAAGAAAAAGCAAGATTTTTTAGAAAGTCCAGTTAAATCAATATGATAATATTAGGTCTGGGATCAAATTTATCTTCTAGTTTCGGAGATAGATTTGAAAATATTGAAATAGCAATTTCTTATCTTGAGAAATATGAGATTAAAGTTACAAAAAAATCTAGCTACTACGAAACGCCTTCGTATCCAAACAAGAATAATCCAAAATTTATTAATATAATTATTGAAGCAAAAACACATTTAAATCCTGCTGACTTGGCTTCGGTGTTAATTTTTATTGAAGAAAAACTACAAAGAAAAAGAAGGAAAAAGAATGATCCCAGAACGTGTGATATTGATATTATTGATTACAAAAACCAAATTATAAATTTTAAATACAACAACTTAGATTTTATAGTTCCGCATAGGAAACTTATTTATAGAAATTTTGTATTATTCCCATTACAGGAAATATTACCTGCATGGAAACATCCAGAGACTAATGATAATATTAGTTTCTTGATAGAGAGACTTTCTGATGAAGATAAGAAGTCTATATTAAAAATAAGCAAATCTTGATATATTAAATTAATGTTAAAACAAAAAGATTTAATTAAAAAAGTACAAAATTATAACAAATTTTTAAATCCTGAAACGTTATCAAAGGCTTACACTTTTGCTTTAAATGCTCACAGGGATCAAAAAAGAGATTCTGGTGATCCCTATTTAATCCATCCAGTAGCTGTTGCCAATATATTGACTGAGCTAAAACTTGATAGTGCCACTATTGCTACAGGATTGCTTCATGACACGATAGAAGACACAAAAACTACTTACAAAACTGTTGAAAAAGAATTTGGCAGAGAGGTTGCTGATTTAGTTGATGGTGTAACAAAAATTTCTGAATTGGAAGACAAGGCTATTGAAAATTCTAAGGCTGAAAATATTAGAAAACTTATTTTAGCTACCTCAAAAGATATAAGAGTCTTGCTGGTAAAAATTGCTGACAGACTTCATAACATGAGAACTTTAGATTCTATCCCTGATGAAAATAAAAGAATAAGAATTGCCAAAGAAACTATGGAAATATATGCACCATTATCTGATCGAATGGGCATGAATCATATCAGAGACGAACTTGAAGATTTATCTTTTCAAAAGCTGAATCCTGATGCTAGAAATTTAGTAGTAGAAAGACTTTCTAAAAATAAAATCATTATAGAACGTAATCTTAAAGAAATTTTAAAAAATTTTGCAAAAATTTTAAAAGATAGTAGAATAAATGCTAAAATAGTCGGTCGTGAAAAAACTCCTTTTTCAATATGGAAGAAAATGCAATTGAAAAGAATATCTCTTGAACAGCTTACCGATATTATAGGCTTCCGTGTTATAGTTGATAATGTTGAATCTTGTTATAAGGTATTAGGTATATTTCACAGTAATTGGTCTATGATTCCAGGAAGATTTAAAGATTATATATCTACACCAAAAATTAATAATTATAAATCTATACACACGGCAATAATCGGACCCAATAAAGAAAGAATGCAAATTCAAATTCGGACTAAAGAAATGCATGAATTTGCCGAAAGAGGAATAGCATCTCATTGGATATACAAATCATCAGAAAAAATAAGTCATTTAGCTCTCAAAGAATATGATTGGTTACGAGATCTTGTAGAAATTATGGAAAAGGATGCAAGTCCTGAACATTTTTTAGAATATACAAAGCTACAAATGTTCCAAGAAAATGTGTTTTGTTTTACTCCCAAAGGTGAGGTTATTAAATTACCCAGAGGCGCTACACCTATAGATTTTGCATACGCTGTGCATACAAAACTAGGCGATACTTTAAATTCATGTAAAATTAATGGTAGAGGCTCACCATTACAAAGCATTTTAAAAAATGGAGATTTAGTTAAGATCATTGGGTCAAAGAATGATTATCCTTCATTATTATGGTTGTCTTATGCAAAAACTGGAAAAGCTCGCGCTTCTATAAGAAGATATTGGCAGATCAAAAAAAATATCAAAGAAAATTCTGAGAAAAAGTATATTAGTGGTTTATGTATTAAAATACCCAATCTTCCAGGAAAACTGGGCGAAGTAAGTAGTTTAATTGGTTTCCATGAAAACAATATAATAAATATGGAAATTATTGCAAAAAAGACTGATTATTTGGAATTTATTTTTGATATACAGATTAAAGATTTAAAAAATTACAGAAATTTATTAAGTGAATTAAAGTTAAAAGAATATAAATTTAGAATAATACGACATAGGAAAAAGGATGCTTTCTTACGACGAATCTTTAAGAATTTTAAAAGAAACTAATGCTTTATTAGAGGGTCACTTTATTCTTTCATCGGGTTTACATAGCAAACTATATATACAGTGTGCCAAATTACTGAGCTATCCAAAAAAAGCTGAAGCTATTTGTTCATCCTTGTGTGAAAAGATAGTAAAAATTTTTGATAAAATTGATATTGTTTTATCCCCAGCTTTAGGTGGTTTAATTGCTGGATATGAAATTGCTAGACAACTTAAAAGTGAAGCTATTTTTGCCGAGAGAATGCATGGTAAATTAGTTTTGAGGAGAGGTTTTAAAATTAAAGAAAATTCTAACGTTCTTATAGTTGAAGATGTTATTACAACAGGAAAATCTGCTTTGGAGTGTGCAAGTATAATAAAGACAAATAATGCAAATTTAGTTGGCTATGCTTGTATTATAGATAGATCAAACGAAAATATCGCAATTAAAGATAAAATTGTTTGTCAATTGCAATTCAATCTTGAAACTTTTTCTGAAGATAAACTGCCAGAAGATCTTAAAAAAATCCAACCTATAAAACCTGGTAGCAGAAATTTATCTTAATGAATAAAAAAAGACTTGGTGTTAATATTGATCATGTTGCAACCATCAGAAATGCTAGAGGTGAAATTTATCCTGATCCTTTAAAAGCTGCGTTAATTGTTCAAAAATCGGGAGCTGACTCTGTTACAATACATTTAAGAGAAGATAGAAGACATATAAAAGACTATGATTTAAAAAAGATTAAAAAAGGAATTAAAATACCAATTAATTTAGAAATGGCTCCAACCAAAGAGATGTTGAAAATAGCAATTAGAAATAAACCTGATTTTGTTTGTATTGTCCCTGAAAAAAGAAGAGAGATTACTACAGAAGGTGGATTAAATATTGCTAAAAATATTAAATTTATTAAGAAAGTAATAACAGCGCTCAAAGAAAACAAAATACGAGTAAGTTTATTTATTGAACCTAAAATTAAAGATATAAAACTATCTCAATCGTTAGGCGCTAACTGTGTAGAACTTCACGCAGGTCGTTTTTGTAATTTATTTAATAAAGGTAAAAAAACAAATAAAAGTTTTTTAGAATTAAAAAAATCTGCAAATTATGCAAAAAAAATTGGACTAGAGGTTCATGCTGGACACGGATTCACATACAAATCTGCTTACAAAATATCGAAAATAAAAAATATCTCTGAATTTAATATAGGACATTTTATTATTGCTGAATCTTTATTCCTGGGTTTAAACAATACAATTAAAAAATTTAAAAACTTATTAATGTCTAAATGAAAATTTTTGGAATCGGTACTGATATTGTAAATATTAAACGAATGAACCGTGCGCTTAAAAAACGTGGATCTGGTTTTAAAAATAAAATTTTTTCAAAAAAAGAAGTTTATTATTGTGAAAGAAAAAAAGATCCTACTGCTTTTTACGCAAAAAGATTTGCCGCTAAAGAAGCCTTTAGTAAAGCATTAGGTACTGGCATTAAAAAAGGTGTTAATTTAAAAAATATAGAAATATCTAACAATGTTCACGGCAAACCTTTTGTAATGCTTAAAGGGAATTTGGCTAATTTGGTTAAAAAAAAATTAAAGACTAAAAAATATGATATTCATTTATCACTATCTGATGATAAACCTTGGGCGCAGGCCACTGTAATAATCTCGTGTAACAAATGAAAAGTAAAATCGTAGAGAATATAAAAACTATTTTTTATGCTTTGATAATAGCTCTAATTATTAGAAGTTTTTTATTTCAACCATTTTATATTCCTTCATCATCAATGGAACCAAATTTGTTGATTGGTGATCGTTTATTTGTTTCTAAATATTCATATGGCTACAGCCGTCATTCATTTCCATTTAGTCCAAAAATATACAATAAAAGAGTTTTAACAAAATTACCTGATAGAGGGGATGTGATTGTTTTTAAAACTCCTGCGGACAATAGAACAGATTATATCAAAAGATTAATAGGCTTGCCAGGTGATTCAATCCAAATTGTTGATAGCAATTTGTATTTAAATAATGCAAAAGTTAAGAAAGAAAAAATAGAAAATTTAACAAATATTAATTGTGGAAATGAGATTATAAATGCTATTTTTTTTAAGGAAACTTTACCTAATGGAATGAGATACATAGCGGTATATCGAAATGATGGAACGATGATGAACACTGATAGATTTATTGTTCCAGAGAATCATTATTTTTTTATGGGTGATAATAGAGATTGTTCAAAGGACAGTCGTTTTTTAAGTAGCGTTGGCTATGTTAATATTAACAATCTAGTTGGTAAAGCTCAATTAATTTTTTTTTCAAATGAAAAAAAAAGGGGGTCATTTTTTAAATTTTGGAAATGGCACAAAAGTTTAAGGTTAGAGCGTTTCTTTAAAAAGATAAAATGAAAATAAATATTAATAAATTTCAAAAAGAATTAAATATCAAGTTTAAAAATAAATATTTATTAATCAAAGCGTTAACGCATAAAGGCGCAAATAAAGAAAATAATAATGAAAAACTTGAATTTTTAGGCGATAGAGTAATCGGTTTAGTTTTGTCGAAAAAAATATTTGATCTTTATCCAAATGAAAATGAAGGGGTTTTGGATAAAAGATTTTCTAATCTTGTAAATAGAAAAATTTGCTGTGAAATAGGTTTGTCAATAGGAATTCACAAATATATTGTTACAGGAAATAGTAAAAAAAAAATTGATAAAAAAGATGAAAAGATAATAAGTGATTGTTGCGAAGCACTGATTGCAGCAATTTTTATAGATAGAGGTTTTAATTATGTTAGTCATTTTGTTCTGAAAGTCTGGAAAAAAAATATTGACAAGTCCTCCGTAACAATTTTGGATTCGAAAACCAGGTTGCAGGAACTTTCTCTCAAATTATATAAAAAACTTCCTCACTATCGTTTATTAAACACCGAAGGCCCCAGACATAATCCAATTTATAAAATTTCTGTTTCTATAGCTGGTTCTAAACATTTTGTTGGATTAGGTAAGTCAAAACAGCAAGCTGAACAAGATGGGGCTACAAAATTACTAAATTATAAAGATATTAATTAATATGTATTGGAAAGATGAAGGTTATTTATTGTCTAAAAATAATTTTGATGAAAATTCTATTATTATTGAGTCATTTACATTAGAACATGGAAAATGCTCTGGTATTGTATACGGAGGAAATTCAAGAAAAAATAAAAAAATATTTCAAATAGGTAATAAAATTTTAATTAATTACAAATCAAAAAATGAAAATAATATTGGATATTTTGCTATTGAACTAATAAAACCCATATCACCAATGTTTTTTGATGATAAAAAGAGATCTATTTGTATTTTAACAGCCTGTTCAATTTTAAAGATTTTATTACCAGAACGGCAATTAAATAAAAAAATTTATAATTCATTTGAAAATTTATTAAATAATTTTAATTCAGACCATTGGATAAGACTATATATTTTATGGGAGCTGTCTTTAGTCAAAGAGTTGGGGTTTGAAATAAATCTTTCCGATAAAAAAAGTTCTTTAAATACCAACAATTATACTGTTGGTATAAATAATAGAACTTTCAAAATACCAAAACTGTTGTTAGAACATAAGATTAAAAATATTTCAAAAAATGAGATTACTGAAGCTTTAATTTTTAATAAAAACCTTTTATTGCAAAATTTTATTCTTCCTAATAGAATCAAACTTCCTTTATCGAGAAATATTTTGGAAAAATATTTTTACTAATGGATTCAGAGCATACCAAAAGATCAATATTAAAGACTATTACATGGAGAATTACAGCTTCCCTAGACACATTTGTTATAGCGTGGATTATAACAGGTAATTGGAAAATGGGAGGATCCATTGCTGGAATTGAAGTTGTAACAAAAATGTTTTTTTATTATTTTCACGAAAGAATATGGAATAAAATTAAATGGGGAAAAAAAAAGTGGTGGTGGTTGTCATAACTTATCTGCAATTTTATCAGCAAAATACGTTATTATTGCGCTAGCCCCAGCTCTCTTAAAAGATATTAAGCTTTCATATATAGCTTCTTCCTTTAAAATATTATTCTTTATTCCATTCTTTATTAAACTGTATTCCCCGGATACTTGATAAGCAAAAACTGGAATCTTAAAATTTTCTCTAACTAGTTTTATTATATCTAGGTAAGGCATTCCTGGTTTAACCATAACAAAATCCGCACCTTCTCTTATGTCTAATGCAACTTCTCTTAGCGATTCAATCGAGTTATTAAAATCCATTTGATAGCTTTTTTTATTACCTTTTAAAGTTTTTTTTGAACCAACAGCATCTCTAAATGGTGCATAGAAATTCGAAGCATATTTTACTGCGTAAGATAGTATTTGAACTAATTCATGGCCGTTTTTATCGAGAGCTTTTCTTATTTTACCAATTCTACCATCCATCATATCTGATGGAGCTATAACATCGCATCCCATTTCAGCAAGCAAAATAGATTGTTCAGTTAAAATTTTTACTGTTTCGTCATTATTTACATAATTATTTTTTATTACTCCATCGTGACCATGAATTGTGTAAGGATCTAACGCGACATCACACATTATTCCAATTTCTTTATAATTTTTTTTAATTAACTTGAGAGCTTTGCATATAATATTATTTTTATTTAATGCTTCGGAACCTTTATTATTTTTTTTAGAAATTGAAATATTAGGGAATAAAGCTATCATAGGTATTTTTTTTCGAATAGCTCTTTCAACTAATCTTTTAATTTTGTCTAATGAATATCTATAGACTCCAGGCATTGCTTTGATTGGTTCTTTAATATTTTTGCCCTCTTTAATAAAAATAGGCCAAATAAGATCGTTGGGCGAAAGATTGTTTTCCTGCACAAGTCTTCTTGACCAATAAGTTTTTCTATTCCTTCTTAATCTTACACTAGGATACGATCCAATATTTTTCATTTAATAATTTTTCTAATTTTATATTAGAGTTTATATTATTATAATTTATAATCATATTGTGAAAAAATTAACTTATTATTTGATATCTAATAGTGAAAAAGAAAAAAAGAATCCATTTAATGCCTTGTTTGACTGATTATAGGTTCTATTAAGCAGTAAAAATTTTAATCAAAATATTGTGGTATAAATTGTAATACTATATATATGTAGCTAAATATTAACTTTGTCTGTGTCAATACATAGAAAAATAAAAATTAAAAGAGTTGTTCTAGCATCAGATCATGCTGGTTTTAAATTAAAAGAAGTAATTAAAAAATTTTTAATTAAAAAAAGAAAAAAAATTTTGGACTTGGGAACAAAAAATACTAATCCGGTTGATTATTCTGATTTTGCGCATCTTTTATCAAAAAAAATAAAAAAAAATAGTAACCAATTTGGTATTTTGGTTTGTGGCTCAGGAATTGGGATGTATATGGCTGCCAATCGACATAAAAATATTAGAGCAGCTCTATGTTATGATATAAAATCTACTAAATTAAGTAGACAGCACAATAATGCTAATGTAATGACATTAGGAGCGAGATCAATTAAAAAAAAAGTAGCGCTAAAATGTGTTAACCTATTTATAAAAACCGATTTTAAAGGTGGCCGACATTTACGCAGAATAAATAAAATTTGAAATATTATGTCAAAATTGAACAAATATATGTCGAATAGTTATCAAAATTTTTTTGATAATGATTTATCGACTACGGATCCAGATTTATACAATTCTATTAAACTTGAATTAAAAAGACAGCAGCACCATATAGAATTAATTGCTTCAGAAAATATTGTATCAAAGGCTGTTCTAGATGCACAAGGTTCAATTATGACTAATAAATATGCGGAAGGTTACCCATCAAAAAGATATTATGGTGGCTGTGAATTTGTTGATATGGCAGAAGATTTGGCTCTTGAAAGAGTAAAAAAATTATTTGATTGTAAATATGCAAATGTGCAGTCACACTCAGGTGCTCAAGCTAACGGAGCAGTATATCTTGCGCTTTTAAACCCAGGAGACCCAATACTTGGTATGAGTTTAAATTCTGGAGGTCATTTAACACATGGAGCTAAAGTTGCTCTTTCAGGCAAATGGCTTAACTCATTTCATTATGATGTAGATAAAGAGACAGGACTTATTGATTATAATCAAGTTGAATCTTTAGCAAAACAACATAAACCAAAACTTATTATAGCAGGTGGTAGTGCTTATTCTCGAATTATTGATTTTAAAAAATTTAAAGATATAGCAAAAAAAGTTAATGCTTACCTCATGGTTGATATGGCACATTTTTCTGGACTCGTTGCTGGTAAAGGATATCCAAATCCAATTGAACATGCTGATGTAGTCACCTCAACAACGCATAAAGTTTTAAGAGGTGGAAGAGGTGGAATAGTATTAACAAATAATAAAGACATAATAAAAAAAATTAACTCTGCTGTTTTTCCAGGTTACCAAGGGGGGCCTTTAATGCATGTAATAGCCGCAAAAGCTGTAGCTTTTCAAGAAGCATTACAACCAGAATATAAGGATTATATAAAATCTGTTATTGCTAATGCTAAAATTTTATCTGAAACTTTAAAAAATAATGGTTTTAAAATATTTTCAGGAGGAACCGATACTCATTTAATGTTAGTAGATTTAAGACCTTTTAAAGTTACAGGGAAAGATGCAGAAACAAGCTTATGTAAAGCAAACATAACTTGTAACAAGAATGGTATACCTTTTGATACAGCAAAACCTACCATTACCTCCGGAATAAGGTTAGGATCTCAAGCAGCCACCACTAGAGGTTTTGGATTAAATGAATTTCGAAATGTTGGAGAATTAATCACCAAGGTAATTGTAGGATTATCTAAAAATTCTGCAAATAATAGCGAAATTGAAACTGAAGTTAAAAAAGAAGTTATTTTACTTTGTAATAAATTTCCTATTTATAACCATTTAACAAAAGAATAAATTATGCTTTGTCCGTTTTGTAGAGAAAAAGATACCTCTGTTGTTGATTCAAGACCTACTGAAGATGGTACAGCAATTAGAAGAAGAAGGGTATGTGGTTGCCACAGAAAAGAACGTTTCACTACCTTTGAAAGAGTTCAATTTAGAGAATTAACAGTAATAAAAAATAATGGCCATAAAGAACCTTTTGATCGAGACAAAATGGCTAAATCAATAGTTATATCATTGAGAAAAAGACCTATAGATAGCGAATCTGTTGAAAAATTTATTTCAAAAATAGCAAGAAATCTCGAGGGACTTGGCGAAAATGACATACCAACCTCTACAATCGGAAAATTTATTATGGAAGGTCTCGCGAATTTAGATCAAGTAGCTTATGTTCGTTTCGCTTCAGTTTATAAAAATTTTAAAGAAGCGAAAGATTTTGAACAATTTATTGGCAACTTGAATGTTTATAAATCAGAATAAATATCAAAATCATATTTATTTTATGCGCCTTGCTTTACACCAAGCAAAAAAAACAATAGGTAACACGAAAAAAAATCCTGCAGTTGGATGTATTATCACAAAATTTAACCAGGTTATTAGTGCAGGATGTACTAGCATTAACGGAAAACCCCATGCTGAACTAAATGCAGTCAATTTTTCTAAAAATATTCTTAAAAATTCTCAATTATATGTGACACTAGAACCTTGCTCACATTATGGAAAAACACCACCATGCGTATTGCTTATTATTCGCAAAAAAATAAAAAAAGTTTTTTTCTCGATTAGAGATCCTGATCCAAGATCTTTTAACAAATGTTCAAAATTATTACGTAGTAATGGAATCATTGTAAATAGGGGCTTATTAAAAAATGAAATGGAATTTTTTTATAGAAGTTATTTAAAGATTAAGAAAAGAGATTTGCCTTTTGTAACGTATAAATTGGCCATTTCAAAAGATTTCTATACAATTAATAAAAAGAAGAATAAATGGATTACAAACGAATTTTCTAGAGCAAGAGTTCATTTAATGAGATCTAATCACGATTGCATAATGACAAGCTCAAAAACTATTATTAATGATAATCCAAAGTTAACATGTAGAATTGATGGTTTAAAAGATAGAAGTCCATCAAGAATTATACTTGATAACAAACTAAAAATATCAATTAATTCAAAAATTATAAAAGAAGCGAATAATTTTAACACAATAGTTTTTTATAACAAAACTGGTATTAAAAAAATTAAATTGTTAAAAAAATTAAAAATTAAAATTTTTAAAATTTCTCTTGATAAAAATGGACATCTTGATTTAATTAGATCTCTTAAGAAAGCAAAACAATTAGGCTTTTCTAGAATTTTTTTAGAATCAGGAATAGAATTAGCTACTAGTTTTCTAAAAGAAAATTTAGTGGACGATTTTAAATTATTTATATCTAATAAAAATCTTGCTAAAAATGGTAGTTCAAATATTAAAAAATCTTTTAGATTTTTTTTTAAAAATAAAAAAAAAACAATTGAAAAAGTCAATCTCTTAGGTGATAAATTGATATCATATAAATTGAAATAATGTTTAACGGTATAGTCAAAAACACGGGTTCAATTAACAAAATTTATAAAAAAAAAAATAATTTTATTTTAGAAATATTTTCTGAAATGCATTTTTCAAAAGAAGCGATAGGCTCTTCTATTTCATGTTCCGGAGCCTGTTTAACTGTAGAAAAATTTATTAAAAATTTATTCACATTTTATGTTTCTAAAGAAACTTTAAGCAAAACTATTTTTAAATTATTAAAAAAAGGTGATATTGTTAATCTCGAAAAACCTTTAAAATATGGACAGCACGTGTCAGGACATTTTGTTCAGGGCCATATTGATACTACATCCAGTGTAAAGAAAATTTATTTTCTTGGTAGATCTTGCTTAATTAATTTTAAATTATCAAAAGAATACAAGAAATATTTGGTACCAAAGGGATCTATTACAATAAATGGTGTTTCGCTTACTATAGCAAAAATTTTGAAAGATGGATTTCTTATTTCAATCGTTCCTCATACACTTAAATTAACTAATCTAATATATCTTAAAGAGAAAGATGTGGTAAATGTTGAATTTGATATTCTGGGAAAATATATAAAGAATTATATGAAATGAAGAGTATGAAATTTTCTAAAATTAATAAAATTATAGATGATGCCAGACGTGGTAAAATGTTTGTATTAGTTGATGATGAAGGAAGAGAAAATGAAGGTGACCTTATTATACCGGCATCAAAAGTTTCGGCAAAATCAATTAACTTTATGGCAAAACATGGTCGTGGACTTATATGTTTAGCCTTAACACAAACACAAGTTAATAAACTTAATTTACCTTTAATGTCACCTGTTAATAAATCTAGGACTCAAACAGCATTTACGATTTCTATTGAAGCAAAAAAAGGAGTTACGACAGGTATATCAGCTCAAGATAGAGCTCACACTATCAGAACAGCAATTAAAAAGAATGCTTCACCAAAGAGCATCGTGTCACCCGGCCATGTTTTCCCACTTATATCCAAAAATGGTGGAGTTTTAATCAGAGCTGGTCACACGGAAGCTTCCGTAGATATTTCTAGATTATCTAAATGTGGTTCTTCAGCGGTTATTTGTGAGGTTATGAACGACGATGGTACTATGGCTAAAGGCAAACAATTAATAAATTTTGCAAAAAAACACAAACTGAAACTGGGTAAGATTGACGATTTAATAGCTTACCGGCTAAATCGCGAAAAGTTAATTAAGTTTAAAAAATCATCAGTTATAAAAATTAAAAAACAAAATTATAATATTAAAATTTTTGAAAATGTATTGGATGGTACAGAAAATTTTGCATTGATTAAAGGAAATTTAAGAAAAAATAAAAATCCTAGACTTAGAGTTATTTCATCAAATATAGTTAAAGGTTATTTAATGGGAGAAAAACTACCAAACTTATTTAATAAAACTATTGAGTATTTTAAAAACTATAAAGATTGTGTTTTAATTTTTATAAGAGATTCAAATCTTAAATCGGTTTCTGAAACTTTGATCGGATATAAAAGTAAAAATTTTTATAAAGATGGGCATGATAAATTGATTAAAAACTCAGGTATAGGCGCTCAAATTATTAAAGCATTAAATATTAAAAAGATGATATTGATAACAAGGTCAAAAAAGAAAGTTATTGGATTAGAAGGATACGGAATCAAAATTACAAAACAGGAAATTATTAAATGAAAAAAAAAATATTAATAGTTATGGCAAACTATTATGAGGAGATATCTGACGGATTGCTCAATAGTGCTAAAGAAGCATTGCAAGAACCTTCTGATTTAATTTCGGTTCCTGGAGTTTTTGAAATACCAGTGACTATAGCAAAAAATATTAAAAAATATGATGGATTTATTGCTTTAGGATGCATAATAAAAGGTGAAACTCCACATTTTGATTTTATTTCAAAAGCAGCAATTGATGGGATCATGAAACTTTCTATAGAAAATAAAAAACCGATAGGTAATGGAATTATTACTTGTTTAAACCTAAAGCAGGCTTTGTCTAGAAAAAAAAAAGGCCGCGAAGCTGCAGCAGCCTTGTTATCAGTTCTAGATCCAGTCAAAACATTAAAGGAATAAAAGGAATAAATGAGTAATCAATTGTTGCCGAAAGACAACCCAAGAGTTGTTGTAATCCAAAAATTATACGCACATCACTTAAATAAGGAAAGTGAAATAATTTTTTCCAAACATAGGTATAAAAAATTCATTAAAGATGTTGTTAATGGAACAATTGAAAGAAAAGAATTAATTCAAAATATAATGGATAATGAATTGAAAGAAGATATAAACGTAAATAGAACCGACCTCTTAATCAAATTGATGATTGAAGCCGCAATATATGAATTTATGTATATGCACAAGACTCCCGTTAAAGTTGTCATTTCTGAATATTTAAAAGCATCGGATTTTTTTGTAGATATTTCCCAAAAAAAATTTTTGAACGCCGTATTAGACAAAATATCTAAATTAAGTCGAGTTGAGAATGTATGAAAAAGATTGTTGTTGCCTTTTACCTTTTTTTTTGTCATTTTCCGTTTTTTAATAAAATTAAATTTTACAAATGATTGGTATATTGAACCTCATCATAATTGCCGGCTTAATAGCAATTTTTTATGGCTATATAGTTAGTAAACAAATTTTATCTGCTAGCCCTGGTAATTCCAAGATGCAAGAAATAGCAAGTGCTATACAAGAAGGTGCTCGAGCTTATTTAAATCGTCAATATAAAACTATTGCTATAGTTGGAGTTGTTATCCTTGTAATAATAACTTTTGCTTTAGGAATTTGGGTTGGGCTAGGATATTTTATTGGAGCTTTTTTGTCAGGTGCAGCTGGTTACGTAGGAATGCTTGTATCTGTTCAAGCAAATGTTAGAACTGCTGAAGCATCCAGAAAAGGTTTGTCCGCAGGTTTAAATATAGGATTTAAATCTGGTGCTGTCACTGGAATGCTGGTTGCCGGTTTAGCTTTATTGTCTATATCAATTTATTATCTTCTTTTACTAAAATTAAATATTAATAGCAGAGAAATAATTAACGCATTAGTTGGTTTAGGATTTGGCGCTTCGCTTATATCAATATTTGCAAGATTAGGCGGTGGAATTTTTACTAAAGGAGCTGATGTTGGTGCTGATTTAGTTGGAAAAGTAGAGGCTGGAATACCTGAAGATGATCCTAGAAATCCTGCTGTTATAGCAGATAACGTTGGTGACAATGTGGGAGATTGTGCTGGGATGGCTGCAGATCTTTTTGAAACTTATGCCGTAACAATAGTAGCTACCATGGTTCTATCATCAATTTTTTTCATAGATAATTTAAATATGATGATTTACCCACTAGCAATAGGCGGTGCTTGTATACTAACTTCAATAGCAGGCACTTTTTTTGTACGTTTAGGTTCAAGCAAAAATATAATGAGTGCGCTTTATAAGGGATTTATAGCTACAGCTATTTTTTCTGTAATAATTTTATATCCCATAACAGATAAAATTATTGGATTGGATAATTATTATAAATCAACAAATGCAGAATTTAATGGATTTGGACTTTACATCTGCGGAATTGTTGGTTTAGTAATCACGGGACTTATAATATGGGTTACTGAATATTATACAGGAACAAAATTTAGACCGGTGTTAAGTGTCGCAAAATCTTCTACGACAGGTCATGGAACAAATGTTATACAAGGATTAGCTGTTTCTTTAGAAGCTACAGCATTGCCAGCATTAATAATTGTTAGTGGGATTTTATTTACTAATCACATAGCAGGTTTGTTTGGTATTGCTATAGCTGTTACAACAATGTTAGCTTTAGCAGGAATGGTAGTTGCTTTAGACGCTTACGGACCAGTTACCGACAATGCTGGAGGTATAGCTGAAATGTCGAACCTTCCTAAAAATGTAAGAAAAACAACAGATGCTCTAGATGCTGTTGGGAATACTACAAAGGCAGTTACCAAAGGTTATGCTATAAGTTCAGCTGGTTTAGGAGCAATAGTTTTATTTGCTGCTTATACTGAAGATATAAAATTTTTCTCAGGAATTAACGGTTCGAGATTAGAAAATATTTCAGTTAATTTTGATCTTTCAAATCCTTTTGTTGTCGTAGGACTGCTGGTAGGTGGAATGCTTCCTTATTTATTTGCATCTATGTCTATGCAAGCAGTTGGTAGAGCGGGAGGTGCTGTTGTAATTGAAGTAAGAAGACAATTTAAGAAAATTCCAGGAATTATGAAAAGAAAAAGAAAACCTGATTATGGGCGTTTAGTTGATTTATTAACAAAAGCAGCCATTAAAGAAATGATCATTCCTTCTTTGCTACCTGTATTATCGCCAATAATTTTATATTTTATAATATATACAATAGGTGGAATTGAAGCTGCACTATCATCCGTGGGGGCAATGCTACTTGGTGTCATTATAACAGGTTTGTTTGTTGCTATTTCAATGACAGCGGGTGGTGGAGCTTGGGATAATGCAAAAAAATATATTGAAGATGGTAAATTTGGTGGGAAAGGATCTGAGGCTCACAAAGCTGCTGTTACAGGAGATACTGTTGGTGACCCATATAAGGATACTGCTGGACCCGCAGTAAATCCAATGATAAAAATAACAAATATAGTCGCCTTATTGTTGTTAGCTGTAATTGCTCACTAATTTTATTTTTTTCGTTGTTGCATTTTTTGTCTAATACTAGACAAGAAGCTATATATAAAATTTTCTTTACGTATTTCGTTTTCAGTAATATTTTTTTCAAAAGTTAATTTTTTCATATCATGCATATCGTAAAATTCTTTTTTTTTAAGGATACCATATTTATCAAACTCTAATACTAAAACATTATTTTTTTTAAGTAAATTTCTACCAAGCCGTAACATCTTTCCTCGAGTTACTGTTCTTTCAACATAAATCCATAAATTTTCATCAGTCATTCCCTTTGTTGATGGTTGGCCAAAAACATTAATAGTATCATTTTTATTTGTTTTATTGACAAATATAAGCTTTTCCCTTTTTTCTAGATATGATATTCCATGTGTTCTTATTACTTCTTTACGTTGGCAACTGATAATAAAAAGTAAAATTAATAGTAAATATGTAATTTTTTTCATATGTTAAAATATATAAAGCAAATTAATAACCGAGAAAATATCTTATATAATAATATTCTTTCATTATCACGGAATAAATTATTTTACAATAAATTTGATTTGATTGATACATTTCAAAATCGAATACATCTAATTTTTATTCATATTTCTTTTATATTTATTAAAATAAAACAAAATAATAAAAATCGTATATACAAAACTTTTTATCAGAAAATATTTGATTTGATATTTTGTAAAATTGAACTAAATATGAGAGAGATAGGGTTTGGTGACACTACCATAAATAAAAATATGAAGTTCCTTGTAAAAACTTTTTATAATATTTTATTCAACTGTGAAAAATATCAAAAAATGAGCGCTGATGATAAAAATAAATTTTTAAATAAGTATTTAGAACTAAATGATGTAAAAAATACTACCAATAATGATGGTATAGTTGAATATTTTGATAAATATGAAGCTTTTTGTTTTGATTTAAACTCTAATAGTGTATTAAGTGGAGAATTAAAGTTTAATTATAAATGAGTATTTACAATGGCTGTTCCAAAAAGAAAAACTTCCAAGTCTAGAAGAAATAAAAGAAGATCGCATCATAGAATTTCTTCGATTAATATAGTCGAAGATAAAAAATCAGGTGAATTTAGACTTCCTCATCATGTTGATTTAAAAACAGGCTTATATAACGGTAAACAAATAATTGAGCCTAAAAAATAGTATTATCATAAACTATATTTCTCTATGTCAAATAAAGTGAAAATCGCTGTTGACGCTATGGGTGGAGAAAACTCGCCAAAAAAAATAATAGAAGGTATTGAAATTTCTCTAAAATCAAATCAAGAAAATTTTTTTTACTTATATGGCAAAAAGGATTTATTAGAAAAAGAAATTTCCAAAAAAAAACTTATTCAAAAATATTGTGAAATTATTAATTCGGAAGATGTTATTTTAGATCACGAAAGTCCGCTAGCTGGTGCTAAAAAGAGCAAAAATACTAGTATGTGGAAAGCAATAGAATCTCTAAAAGAAAACAGATCTCATATATCATTATCGGCAGGTAATACAGGTGCTTTATTAATTATTTCAAGACTTCTATTAAAAACAATAACTGGAATTAGTAAACCGGCTCTTGCAGCTTTATGGCCTAATCAGAACAATATGAATGTTGTTCTTGATTTGGGAGCAAATATTGAATGCAATGAGAAGAATTTAATTGACTTTGCTTGCATGGGTTCAGCATTATTTAAATCTCTTTTTGTAAGTGATAAACCTAAAATAGCTTTGCTCAATGTGGGTCTTGAAGAATATAAGGGTAATGATGTTTTAAAAAAAACGTTTTCTGTTTTAAAAAAAAATAAAATAAAAAATTTTGATTTTACCGGTTATATAGAAGGAAATCATATAATGGAAGGTAATGTAGATGTAATTGTTACCGATGGGTTTACTGGAAATATTGCATTGAAGACTGCAGAAGGTACAGCTAATTTTATTTCAAAAAATTTAAAAAATTCATTAAACAAATTATCAATATTGCTTTCTTACAGTTCTCTTAAAAAATTTAAAAATAAACTAGACCCTAGAAAATATAACGGAGCAATTTTTTTAGGTCTACAAAATCCGGTTGTAAAAAGTCATGGATCTACCGATCCTATTGGATTCGCGCATTCTATAAATGTTTGTAATAAAATAGTTAAGGCTAATTTAATTGAAAGGATAGAATCTAACTTAATTACTGTTGATACCAAATTAAACGGATAATATTTTTAATTAATGACAAACAAAAATTTTACTCGAAAAACTTTATCTAATAAAATATTTAAAAATTTAGGTTTTTCGAAAAATTTATCTTCGAAAATTATTGATGATTTTTTTGAAACATTAATATCTGGAATAATTAAATCAAATAAAATAAAAATTGCATCTTTTGGAACTTTTACTGTATTAAATAAAAATGAAAGAATGGGAAGAAACCCTAAGACAAAAATTGATGCAAAAATTTTATCTAGAAAAGTTGTGAAATTTAAACCTTCGTTGTCGATCAAAAAAAAAATAAATAATGATGGATTATAATAAATCTAAAGATGCTTATAAAACTATAGGGGAAGTGACAAAAGAATTGGATTTAGTAGATAAAAAAACAGGTCACTTACAAACGCATACCATCAGGTATTGGGAAACTCAATTTAAACAAATTAAACCAACGATTAGAGCAGGAAAAAGGAGATACTATTCATTAAAAGATTTTAAGATTATCAAATATATTAAGTTTTTATTAAAAGAGAGAGGCCTAACAATTAATGGAGCAAAAAAAATATTAAACCAAACGAAAACAGATTCCCTTGACGACAATATGTATATGGGTATAAATAAGCAAGATTTAGATATAGCTAAACTTGTTAGAGGTAAACTAAGAAATATTTCTAAAATTATTAAAGAACTAAAAGGTTTTAAGTAATGGCTAAAAAAACATCGATAAAAATTCGACTTGTACCCGAAGATAAGCCCCATAGCCCTTTTTTTTATTATGTAAAAAAACCCAATGCTGGCGAAAAAGCGAAAGTTAAACTAAAAGTAAAAAAGTATAATCCCGCTACACGAAAGCATGAAATATTTATTGAAAAAAAATTACCACCACATAGTAAGTAATTATTTTTTTTTAAAATTTTTCTTTTCAAAATCTATATAACCTCCGATCATTGCCCTCCAAATTCGATTTGTTATTTTTGGATCAAGCGAGTGCTTAATTGATTTTTTTCTTATATCTTTGAGAATTATATTAATTCTTTTCTGATCAACAATTTGCTTTTTGAAGTGTTTCAAACTTAATATGTATTTTACAATCTTAGTTCTTTTTCTTATTAGGTTAAAAATGCTTTTATCTAATAGATCGATTTTATTTCTTGCTATCTTTAATTTTTTTCTATTCATCATGGCGACATATTTGTAATTTTTATTTTGTTCAACAAATATGTATATTAATTTTATGATTGAAGAAAATAAAGATATTTATATTTCGTATTGGTTATTGTTAGTAACTTTTCTCGTTGCTTTAATGATAATTGTTGGAGGATTAACTAGGTTAACAGATTCAGGATTATCAATTACTAGATGGGATTTAATCTCTGGTATATTGCCACCATTATCTCTAAATGATTGGAAGGAATATTTTTCCCTTTATAAGCAAATTCCTGAGTATAGCTTGCTAAATTCTTCAATGACTCTAGAAGAATTTAAAACTATTTACTTGTGGGAATATATTCACAGATTATTAGGTCGTATTGTAGGTTTGGTTTATTTAATACCTTTGCTTTATTTTACATTTAAAAATTTGATTGAAAAAAATTCATTAATTTCATTTTATCTAATTTTATTCCTTATATTTTTTCAAGGTTTTATTGGATGGTATATGGTTAAAAGTGGTTTAACCGAAAGAACCGACGTTAGTCACTATCGCTTAGCTTTACATTTAACTTTGGCTATTATCATTTATATTCTGCTGCTTTGGAATTATCTTAAATATAAAAAACAATTATTTATTATTTCCACTAAAAAATTACCATTTTACATACCAATATTTTTATTATTTTGTATACTTGTTCAAATTTGCCTGGGAGCATTAGTGTCAGGCTTAGATGCAGGCAAAATATATCAATCTTGGCCTTTGATGGATCAAAACTTTTTTCCTGATGACGCAAACTTAAAAGATTTATTTTCTATGAAAGCTTTTGAGTCGCCGTCAATTTTACAGTTTATTCACAGAAATATAGCTTATTTTATATTTCTTTTATTTTTTTTTATTGCTTTAATAATATATAGAAATAATAATTTTGTTCATTTAAGAAAAAATATTTTAAATATTTTTATATTACTTTTGCTACAAATCTTTCTTGGGATTTTGACTGTGCTATCTGGTGCTCAAATAATTCTAGCATCTATGCATCAAATAGGATCAATAATTTTAATTACATCTGTTTTATTTCTAACTTTTAAAAATTCTAGACTAACAAATCGCCTTTAATTTTGCTTTATCAAAGATTGTTTTACCTTGATCTAAAAAAGATTTGACTTTTTATACAAACCTCAGTACTTATGCGCAAATTACAATGACAAATTTTATAAAAAAAAATGAAATAAAAAATAATTGGCTTTTAATAGATGCTAAAAATGCAATTGTAGGTAGATTAGCGGCCTATATTTCCAGAGCTTTGAGAGGAAAAAACAAAAATCAGTATACGCCACATATGGACACTGGTGACTTTGTTATAGTGACGAATATAGAAAAAATCAAATTTACAGGTAAAAAAATTAACAACAAAAAATACTATAGACATACAGGTTATCCTGGTGGAATTAAATTTTCTACTCCATCTATACTAATGAAAAAAAAACCTGAAGAAATTTTAAAGCTAGCTGTCGAAAGAATGTTGCCGGATGGACCTTTGGCAAAAAAACAACTTTCAAAATTAAAAATTTATAAAGGAAGCAATCATCCTCACGAATCGCAGAATCCAAAAGTTATTGACTTTGCTAATATGAATAAAAAGAATTATATCTCAATAAATTAATATGGAAACTCAATTAAACACTGAATCAGTTAATAAAAAAATTAAATTAGATTTCAAAGATTCTAAATATGCTACTGGTAGAAGAAAAAAATCTATTGCTAAAGTTTGGTTAAAAAAAGGATCGGGCAATATTCATGTTAATGGAAAAAAAATGGTTGATTACTTTAAAAAACAAAATTTACAAATGTCAATATTTAGACCTTTGACAATAGTTAAACGAGAAAATGAATTTGACGTGAGATGTTCTGTTAAAGGCGGTGGATTATCTGGTCAAGCGGGAGCAATTATTCACGGTATAGCTAGAGCTCTTGTTGCGTTTGAACCAGAGCTTAAACCAACGCTAAAAAAAGAAAAATTAACCACAAGAGACTCAAGAGCTGTGGAGCGTAAAAAATACGGTCATAGAAAAGCAAGAAGAAGCTTTCAGTTTTCTAAAAGATAAGCTTTTATTACAATATATCTTAAGAATAATAATTGATATAATATTAAAAATGAAAGATTCACTTAATATT
>Ga0187833_10002150_pt1 | contig 21539 bp, 24 predicted proteins | sample ETNtaG_37_FD_167968 | JGI IMG/M metagenome (GOLD analysis project Ga0187833, IMG submission 167968) | Marine microbial and viral communities from oxygen minimum zone, Eastern Pacific Ocean - ETNP2014_SV_400_PacBio MetaG (Illumina Assembly) | ecosystem: Environmental > Aquatic > Marine > Hypoxic...
TCAACTCTACATCTCTTGACTCAATTTCTCTATAATCTGTTCGAGTCCGACCTTCAGTACAACGAAGTCCGGTAACCCAACATTTAGCCTGAAAATGTTCTAATGCTTCTCTAGTAGGTTCAACTTTGAATATTTCACAACATTCATCTGGATTAGTCTCATACAATCTTTCAGCTGTACTTGAACTCTCAAAAATTTTAGCTTCGGGATAACGCTTTATAAAATCTCGCATATATCTTTTTGTCTCTATAGGTTTAAAAGGTGTGGTTATTATAAAACCCTTAATGTCAGAAGATACTTGTTTTGCCAAATCCCAAATAACGCAGGAGTCTTTGCCTAAACTATTTGCAATTATTAAATTATCTCCATATTTATTATGAGCATCATTTATTAAATTTAAAGAACGTTCTATTTTTTGCTTTAATGTCAAGCCATTAACCAATTGAAAAACATCTTCACTTGTAATTATGTTTGAATTATTCACTGTTTTTTTTCTCCTTTTTAGTGCTTTGACTAAATGCCGGGCGCACAAGTTAATTTAAATGCCCAAGCTTTAGTGAGAAAAATCTCACCAAAACTTTGGCTAAAACGAGGGAAAAATAATTCGTTATCGCTTTAGCCGAATTTATAAAGCGCTCGCAATTTGACTAAATCAGCGCTGTATTGATGTAGTTAATAGTATATAATTCTAAAAATGTAAAGTTTTAAAGAAAAATAAGTTAAACATCATCAAATAATCATTGTTTTGTAGATAAAAAATCTATATAGTTAAAAAATACTAGAATAAAATATTATGAATGATATCGATAAAAAAATATTATCAATTTTACAAATTAATGCTGATATTCCCATTGCTGAATTATCCAAAAAAGTAAATTTATCAGCAACTCCGTGTTGGGCAAGAATCAATAAACTTTACAAGCAGGGTTACATTAAAAAAAAAGTAGCTGTTGTTGATCGATTGAAAGCTAATCTTCCCGTTGTCGTTTTTGTTCAAGTCAGAACAAAGCAACACAGTGATGAATGGACAAAAAAATTTAAAAAAGCAATCACTGAAATGGATGAGGTTATTGAATTATATCGGTTAAGCGGAACAATTGATTACATGTTCAAAGTTTTAGTTCCTTCTATAGAAAAATATAATGAGTTTTATGAAAAACTCACCCACAAAATAGATTTTTTTGAAGTTACATCAAGTTTTGCAATGGAAGAGATTAAACAAACCAGCATTCTTCCACTAAAATATATATGATTCCCAAATACCCTATATTGATTCAATATTTTTTTTTTCTTGGTAATAACTAATTAAAGCTTCAGCTACTACAGCGCTACAAATAATCAATATGGCAAACATCTGCCAGATACTTAAGCTAATTCCTAAAAAAGTTACTGATAGAAAGGCGGCTACTACCGGCTTGAAAAAAAAAAGATAGCTACCGCGAGTAATATCGGGAACCGCTGCTAATCCACCAATCCACAGCCATTGTGTCAATGTGGTATTGTAAAGAATAATCACAACAATGCCAACCATGACTGTAAATGTAAGATCGCTAAAATTCCAAAACGCAACCCAACGTCCAAATAACAATCCGACTCCAATCCATAATATAAATCCTCCAAGAAAAAGTGTAATGGCAGTAATTCTTAAAGCACCAAATTCTTTAATAAGAGGTTTTATCAGCACTAAATATCCTGACATGAAAAATGCGCACATAATCGCCATAAAAATTCCGACAAGATTTGATGAATCGCCGGATAGAGCTAGTAACGCTCCGTCAGTGACAAGAAGGATAACACCAAAAACAGCCCCAAGACCAGAAATGATTTTAGCCACACCAATTGATACTTTGTTAGCATAAAGGTTGATTAGTCCAACAAAAATTGGAATTGTGGTAACAACAGTTGCTACTTGTGGTACCGTTGCATAATCAAGTGACCAGTGAAAAAATAGATAAGCACTTGCTACACCAAATAAAGAAAAAAGTATGAGTGACATTCCATTTTTTTTGATCGGTGTAATAAGATCACGTGATGATGGAATCATCAGTGAAATAATAACCAATCCTATTCCGCCAAAAAAAAATCTCCATACTGAAATTTCTGGTCCTGTAATTGTCGAGTTGTTGGAAATAATTTTAGCCACGAACTCTGAACTCGCATGACCTATAACACCAATAAAAACAGCCAAATATGCAATCCATGTATGACGATGCCACGCAGATTCATTCTTGTTGGTTTTTTGAATCATCACAATCTTTCAATAAATTTAAGAATATCTTTAGTTAACTGCTCGGGTGTTTCAACTGGAATCATGTGTCCAGCATCTTTATATTCGATACTTTTGATATTTTGAAACTGTGTTAATATTTCAGAAATTACCTTGTCATTTCTAAAAATTTGATCTTGTAGGCCGGTTATATTAAAAACTGGAACATCTATCGTTTCCCAACTAACATTCCACATTGTGTTTTCGCCGGCCTTTAATAGATTCCAAGTGCCATCCTTTTTTTTAATTGGTGTATAGGAATAACTTTTCAAAAAACTATCACTATTTTGTTTTTGCCATTTTTCTCCAAACAAAAGAGGTAAATAAACATCACGAAGTAAATCAAGTCCACCAGTTTCGACTAGTCGTACAAGTGACTTGTTAATCCATGAAAGTCGGGGACCTATTTTACGCAAAGTGTTGATAAGAATGAGTCCAAGACAAGGATAACTTTCTTTACTAAGATGTACCTTAGTCGCATAAAGTCCTCCTATCGATAAACCAATAAAAACTGGATTTTGTGGTTTAACTTTTTTGAGCAAACGTATTGCATCACCAACAATATTATCCTCATGAATTTCACCTTTGCTGAAAGGACTGTTTGCTTGTCCACGCATATTCCATGTCAACAAGCCGTGTCCTTGTTTGATAAATCTTGTACCTATTCCAGTCTCCCACATTGCTTTATCTCCTGTGAGTGGATTGAAACATACAAATGTAAAACCATCTGCACTATTTGGAGGTTGGTATTTATAAGATAATCCATTATGAGGCGATAAAGCCATAAATGTTGTGTTATTTTTTTCTCGTTTCATCTTAATAATTTTTTTATTACTAATATTTTTTTTACAAATTTGACAAAAGTTTCGGTTTGGGACCGCCGGTGTTCCAATCTAAAATTTCTATTGTATGTAAAATTGGAATATTAGTACCATTAGCAATTTGAGTTATGCATCCAATATTGCCTGTTGAAATTATATCGGGTTTGATTTTTTCAATATTCTTGACTTTTTCGTTAAGTAATTTATCTGCAATTTCAGCTTGCAACATATTATAAGTTCCAGCAGATCCACAACAAAAATGACCATCTGGAATTTCCAATATTTCATTTCCTGTTTTCTTTAATAAATCAATTGGTTTTGAATGAATTTTTTGACCATGCTGCATAGAACATGCAGAATGATAAGCAATTTTATAAACTTTATTATTATCTTTAAAATTTAGTTTTAAATTATCGCTTAAGTATTCCGAAATATCTTTTGTAAGTTCTGAAATTTTCTTTGCTTTATTTTCAAGTTCGGCATCTCCTCTATAAATAAATCCATAATCTTTTATAGTTGTACCGCACCCTGAAGTATTGGAAATAATTGCATCTAGACCGTCTTTTGAATATTCGTTGTACCAATGAAGTATGTTATTTTTAAATTCTTTATGTGCAGAATTTTCTTTTCCTAAATGATGATTTAATGATCCACAACAATTTATTTTTTTGGGAACAACCACTTCTACTCCGTGTCGATTAAGCAATCTGATGGTCGCTTCATTAATCTGGGGAGAAATAACTTTTTGTACACACCCTGTTAATAATGCTACTCTAGCAATTTTATTGCCATTTTCTACAGGATATACTGTTTTATCTTTCATTTCTTTTTTGGGAAAATTTGTTGGCATTAAAGTAATCATTCCTTTTATTTTTTTTGAAAATAAAAATTTAAAAGGTTTTACAAATTTAGTAAAAAAACCTGCAAGTCTAAATAAATGATGATTTGGAATTACAATTGATAAAATATTTCTAATATGTCTATCAATAAAAGGTCTTTGATAATATTTTTCAATATAATTTCTTCCATGATCAATGATATGCATGTAATTAACGCCTGAAGGACAAGTGGTCATGCAACTACAACATGATAAACATCTATCAATATGTTTTACGATACGTTCGCTTGGTTTTTTATTATTTTCCAGCATGTCTTTAATTAAATATATCCTGCCTCTTGGACCATCCAGCTCATCACCCAACAAATGAAAAGTGGGACATGTTGTATTACAATAGCCACAATGAACACATTTTCTAAAAATTTTTTCAGAAGACTGATTGACTTTATCTTTTAGCTGCTCAATTGAAAAATTTGTTTGCATTTAGATTCCTTTATACATTTTTCCAGGATTAAATATTTTTCTAGGATCAAAACTTTCTTTTATCTTTTTTGAAATATTTAATATATCTTCGTTGACAGTAAAATTTTCTTTAATATGTAAACCATTATCCTGTTGTTTAATTACAGTCAGATAGCCACCCAACTCAAAAATAGATTTTCTTAAAGAAAAAAATTTTTCCTCTGTTAATCCACTGGCTTCGAACCAAACTAAAGAACCACACCAATCTATAAAGTATCTATAATTTTCATCAAAATATTCTAATAAACTTGCACATTTTGATTGTGGTATCACCACTCTGAATATTGAATTTTTAGTGTTACTGAATAGCTCTAGATTATTTACTTTTTTCCAAAATAAATCTGATTGATAATAATCTAATATTGAAGATTTATTATCAATCAATTCTAATTCAGTTGACAAATTATTGGTTTTTTCTTCAATAGATTTTTTTGAACCTTCCACTCTAATGGCTATATAAGGACTGTTAAATTTTGTATCATTAAACTTGAATATCTCTTCGCTCTTATTGTTTGGATCTAAAGGCAAGTATATTGAGCCAGAGACCTCACTGCTTGAATTTATAATTTTATTAAATAATTGTGCTATATCTTTTTTTAAAATTTCATGAACAAGTATTGTTTTATTAAAAAGTTTTTTGGGAAGCACTTTAAAGGTTATTTCCGTTAAGGCTACCAAAGTTCCAAAAGAACCTGAAATAAGTTTGCTCAAATCATATCCAGTTACATTTTTAACTACAGTTCCTCCAGATTTAATTATATCACCCTTGCCGTTCACTCCTCTAAATCCAAGAACATAATCTCTAACACTGCCAACTTTAAATCTTCTCGATCCTGCAAAATTACAAGAAACAGAACCTGCGGCAGTACCTTTGTTACTTTTTCCTGAAAAAATATAACCAAAATCTAAGACCTCAAATGCTAATTGTTGGTTATGCTCATTTAATTTTTTCTCAATTTCAATAATAGGTGTACATGCTTTTACTTTTATATAAAGTTCTTCTGGGAAGTATTCAATAATTCCAGATAAATTTGAAAGATCTAGAATTTTTGAACACTGTAATTTATTTCCAATAAATTTCTTTGATCCTAATCCAATTATTTCAACTGGAGTTTTATTATTATATAAATTCTCAACTATTAGCGAAACCTCATCTTCACTTTTGGGTTTAAAAATATTTTTAGAATCTTGGAATATCGGGGAATTTTTCTTCTCCACTGTGGACATGAGCCCTTCCTTCCTCTACACAAGTTCTTAGTATTGGATATACTTTTCCAGGATTTAATAGATTATTATTATCCAAAGATTTTTTTATTCTTATTTGTTGTTGTATATCTTCGTTATTAAACATTTCACACATTAGTTCTCTTTTTTCAACTCCAACTCCATGTTCTCCTGTTAAAACGCCGCCTACTTTAACGCAATATTTTAGTATTTCTGCACCAAACTCTTCTGTTTTTCTTAATTCATCTTCACTGTTGGCATCATACATTATTAATGGATGAAGATTTCCATCGCCAGCATGAAAAGCATTTGCAACTGGTAAATTATATTTTTTTGATAACCTGTCTATTTCTGTCAATACTTCAGATAATTTTCTTTTTGGAATAGTTCCATCCATACAATAATAATCTGGTGCCAGTGCAGCACATGCAGGAAAAGCTGCTTTTCTTCCTGCCCAAAATTTAAATCTTTCTTCTTCATTTTTATTAATTCTCAAACTTGATGAATTATTCTTTTTAGCAATATCGCCAACTTTTAAAATTAATTCATCTACTTCTGATTTTGTTCCATCAAGCTCAACAATTAGCATGGATTCTGCATCCATTGGATATCCCGCTTTACAATAATTATCGGTAGCTTTTGTTAATGCTTTATCCATCATTTCCATTCCGGCTGGAATTATTCCATTTGAAATTACATCTGTAACAAAATTTCCTCCATCCTCTACTGAAGGAAAGCCAATTAATGCTGTTCTAACTGTTTGGGGTTTTTTCAGTATTTTAACGGTTATTTCAGTAATAACTCCTAACAATCCTTCTGATCCACTTATTAATCCAAGGATGTCATATCCTTCAGAATCAAAAGTTTTGCCTCCAACTTTACAAATTGTGCCATCCATAAGAACAATTTCAACGCCTAAAATATTATTTGAAGTAGTGCCGTATTTTAATGAATGAACTCCTCCTGAATTTTCTGCAACATTTCCACCTATTGAACATACTATTTGACTCGATGGATCTGGTGCATAGTAAAGATCTTTATGCTGAACCGAATGTGTTATTGATAAATTGGTAACTCCCGGTTGAGTTACTACACAGTTATTATCAAAATCTATTTCTAGAATATTATTAAATTTACCAAGTGATACTAGAATTCCGTCTTGCAAAGGAAGAGCGCCTCCAGAAAGTCCTGTTCCAGCGCCCCTTGGAATAACTTTTATTTTATTTTCATTACAATATTTTAATATTTTGCTTACTTCTAAAGTATTTTCAGGCAACACTACTGCTAATGGTTTTTGTTTGTAAGCTAGTAAAGAATCCGTTTCGTAAACTTTAACTTCATCATCTTCACTTAAAACATTTTCTGAATTAGTAATTTTTTTTAAATTACTAATAATAGTAGTTTTTTTTGCCAGTATTGACTGATCTATTTCAGGTAATGCTATATTGCTCATTAAGCCTACTAGCTTAACATTTTTTTTATCTTTTCTAAAGCTTTTGAAATATTGTCTTGAGAGGCTGCAAAGCTAAATCTTACATGATTAACCGCTGTTTTTCCAAATGCAGTACCTGGAACTATTGCAACGCCTGCTTCATGCATACATTTTTTTGCAAAAACTTCACCATTCATTCCAGTTCCTATTACTTTTGGAAAAGCATAAAATCCTCCTCCAGGTAAAACACATTCAATTCCTTTAATACTATTCAATCCATCGAAAATTAATTTTCTTCTTTTTGTAAATTTTTCCATCATCATATTTATTGAATCATCTGCTCCATCCAATGCAGCAATTCCTCCAAATTGAATAGCAGCATTAACACAAGAATGATTATTTACACAAAATTTAATCACATGATTTACTAGGTTTTCTGGCCATACACTCCACCCTAAACGCCATCCAGTCATTGAATAAGCTTTACTCCATCCTTCAAGAACAATTAGTCTGTTATAAAGATCGGGATAATTAAAAAAGGTGGGCATTTTTTTACCATCAAAGATTTGTCTGCTATAAATTTCATCACTTAAAATTGCTACATGTGGAAATTTTTTTAAACCTTCTGCAAGTTGATCAATTTTATTTTTTTCTGAAAAACTTCCAGTTGGATTGTTGGGATTGTTTAAAATTATCAATCTAGTATTATTGTTGATTAAAGATAAAATTTTTTCAGGATTGATTGAAAAGTCTTTATTTTCCAACATGTTTATAGGGATCGCTTTTGCGCCAGTATAATTAATCATAGACTCATAAATAGGAAAGCCTGGATCTGGATATATAATTTCTGCTCCCGGTTCACCAAATAAAGTAATAGCATAATACATTGTTGGTTTTCCGCCTGGCATAATAACTATTCTTTCTGGATTAATATCAGCATTATATAGATTATTGATTTTTCTACTTACTGCCTCTCTGCATTCAATTGTTCCATTTGGCAAAACATATCCGTGATGTCCTTCATTTAAAGCTTTAATCGTAGCATCAACTATGTGTCCTGGTGTCTTAAAATCGGGTTGTCCTAAGCTTAAATGAATAATTTCTTTTCCTTCTTTTTCTAATTTTTTTGCTTCAGCAAGAACCTTAAAAGCTGTCTCAGTTCCAAGTCTATTTATATTTTCTATAATTTTCATAAAGTATTAATGATAAAAAAAATTAGATTGAACATATAGAAAAAATTTTATTATTATTCAACTAACAATTTTATTTTTTATAATTCGTAATTTATTGTAATTAGTTGATTAACATCAAATTTTTAAAAAAATAAGTTAAAAATAAATAAAATGTTAACGTTTTTAGATAAAAAATCTGTATTTTTTTATAATAATAAAATTATTTATTTCTGAATTTAACTTTTGATCTATCAAGTTCTTTAACTGATCTACAACCCATTAATGTCATATCGCGTTTAATTTCATCTTTCATTTTTTGCAAAATAGCTTCAACACCTTTTTGTCCTGCTGCTCCTAGTGCAAATAAATATCCTTTACCAAAACTACATGCTTTTGCTCCTAACGATAAAGCTTTTAGAACATGAGTTCCTCTTCTAACTCCTCCATCTAAAATTACTTCTATTTTATCTCCAACAGCATCTACTATTTCGGCCAACTGATCGAAGGGAGCTCTAGAACCATCTAGTTGTCTTCCTCCATGATTAGAAATCATTATTGCTGTACAGCCAATATCAATAGCACGTTTAGCATCTTCAACTGACATAACGCCTTTTAAAGCAAAAGGGCCATTCCATTTTTTGACACAATATTCAGCATCCTTCCAATTCATCGATGGATCAAATTGTTCATTAATATAATCCATAATTGACTTATCAATTTTGCTTCCTTTATCAGTCATATGAATAATATTTGCCAAAGTAAATTTTTTACGCAACACATTATTTAAGGTCCATTCAGGATGTAATGCAAAACTTAATAAACTTGATAATGTTAATTTTGGAGGTGTTGTAAAACCAGTTCTATGATCTCTTTCTCTGTTTCCTGCTACAACCGTATCAACAGTTAAGCACATACTATTAAATCCAGCTTCTTTGCATCTTTCTATTAAATTATCTGTTAGACCTCTGTCTTTATGAATATAAAGTTGAAATAACTTTGGTCCTGTAGTTAATGCTCCTATTTCTTCAATGTTAACAGTTGCCATGGTTGATATGCCAAACATTGTACCCATTTTTTCTGCAGCCCTTGCGGTAGCTCTTTCTCCTTCGTGATGATAAAGACGGTGCATAGCTGTTGCTGAAAGAAAAAGTGGAAAGTCAATTTTTTGTCCTAAAACTGTTGTGGACGTATCTACATTGGCAACATCAGTCAAAACATTTGGAATTAAATCACAATCATTAAATGCTGCTGTATTTCTGTTCAAAGTTACTTCATCGTCTGCACCACCATCAATATAGTTATATATAGGGGATGGTAATTTTTTTTTTGCTAATTTTCTAAAATCATCAAAATTATGGCAGTTTTTTAAATTCATAATTGCATTTTAGAACTTTTTTATAAAATTGAACATATAACTATTTGCCCCAGGGTTCTTATCTCCTAAACTCGCATTAGATATATGATTATAGGAAAATCCCAACTCACTTTCTGAAGATAAGTCTAAAGAAAATTGAAGTTCACTTTTAAATTCAATCATATGTCCTAAATCTTTTCCATCTCCTTGACTGTACAGGCCTGGTGTAAAGGATGGGGTAAAATTTAATTGACCCAAATTATAAAATGCTTGAATTCCTGTATATCCATAAGCTGCATTATTTTCGGTAATCATAAGGCCAGTAACTGGAGAGATTCTTCCTAAGAAGCTATCTCTAACTAAATTTTCATTTTGGTGCTCTGCTCCAAATAAAATTGCTCTTTGACCATCATCACTAAAATCAAACATTCCACTATAAAAATTTATCTCATGTTCGTTAAAATTTTCTTTTTTTTCTTCACTATGTGATGGAATTATCATCAAAAATAAAAAAAATATATTTAATATTATTTTTAGAGATTGTTTCATTTTATTTAGTCCTAATTTATAAACACTTTTCTATAAATTAATAGACCTCCAAAAATGAATAAAATTAATGGAAATGTCCATAATAATAAATTTTTTTTATCAAACTCCGGATCATATACAATCCATTCGCCGTATTGATTTTTTAAATAATCATAAATTTGTTTTTCTGATTTACCTTCTTCTAATTTCTTATTAATAAGTGTTTTCATGCTTAAGGCAAAATCTGATTGTGAATCATAAACTGATTGTCCTTGGCAAATTAAACATCTAAGATTTTTAGAAATTTTATCAATTAGTGGGGAACTACTATTTGCGCTTGATATTTCTTGAAATGATAAAATTATAATAAATATTAATAAAATAAATTTAATTATTCTCATCATTGAATTATTTTTATAATTTCTAAAATATTATCCTTTGTTAAAGGACCAATATATTTTCTAATCACTTTTGATTTATTGTTTAAAAGAAAAGTTTCAGGAACACCATAAGCTCCTAGTGAAATAGATATAATGCCATCTGGGTCAGTTAAAATTTTTGAAAAAGGATTTCCTAATTCATTTAACAATTTAATAGCATTATTTTTTTTATCTTTATAATTTAAACCAACAATATTTAAGTTTGTTTTTTCACTTAAATCCATAAGTAATGAATGTTCTAACCTACAAGGAACGCACCACGAAGCCCATATATTTACCAATGTGAATTTATTATTCTCAATAATATCATTAGAGTTAAATTGTTCATTTGAAAACAGCTCGGTGCTAGTAAATTCTTCTAAACTTTTATTCTTTACTTCTTTTGGTGTATAAAAGTTGGGTTTATCTAGGCCTATATAAAATACAGTAAAAATAAACGTAAAAAATAATAATAAGATTAAATAAAAAATATTTTTCTTCATATACTAATGTCTTTTAAACAAACTCAACATTCCTCCAATTGAAATTAAACAAACTGATATCCAAATCCAAATCATAAATGGTTTTGTTTGATACCTAACATTAAAAATTTCTTCCCCTTTTAATAAATTTATGACTATAAATTTATCAAAAAAAGCAGTTGAAATTATATCTGCTTCACTTGTTAATATTTTTGGCTGGTTGTAAATTCTAATTTCGGGATATAAAGAAATTACATTATTTTTTTCATCTGTTATTTCAAAATTTGCAATAACAGACTTGTAATTTTCTTTATCAAATGTTTTAATTTTTAAAAACTTTATTTGTTCCTTTTCGTAAATTAATTCTTGTCCTATTTTCATATTTGCAGAAAATTCATTAGAAAATAAACTATTAAAGAGAATACTTAATATAAATAAACTAAATCCAAAATGTGAAATCGCTTGAGGAGTATTATACTTCTTATTTAAAAATTCCTTTATCGTAGCAAATAGTAAATATAATGAAGCTCCGCCTAAAATAGATGTAAATAAAATTTCAGATGATGTTTTTTTAATTAAATAAAAAGATATAAGTAAGCAAATAATAAAATAAACAATCCTTGAATATTTTATTTTCTTATAATTATCTTTAATCCAATTTAACTTAGGTCCTATCGCCATAAAAATTAAAAATAAACCTAAAAATGGAATTAATAGTTTGTTAAAAAATGGAGGTCCTACCGAAATTTTTTCATTTACTATTACTTCTAAAAATATTGGATAGGTAGTTCCTATTAAAACAACAGATAAAAAATACATCATAAACCAATTATTAATTAAAATTGATGTTTCTTTGCTAACTAAAAAAAATTTTTTTTGTGATGAATTCTCTTTGCTTTGATAAATAAAAAATAAAATTATAGATAAAATAATTAAAGAAAATAAAAATAATAAAATAAACATTCCCCTTTCTGGATCATTTGCAAATGTATGTACTGAATTTAAGATCCCAGATCTAACTAAAAAAGTTCCAATCATACTGAATGTAAACGTTGCAATAGATAATATTAAAGTCCATGACTTTAGAAGGTTTCTTTTTTCTAAAACGATGACGGTATGAAGCAGAGCGGTTAAACATAACCAGGGCATTAAAGAAACATTTTCTACAGGATCCCAAAACCAAAAACCTCCCCAGCCCAATTCATAATAAGCCCAGATAGACCCTAATAAAATTCCAATTGTTAAAAAAAACCATGCTGCCTGAATCCATTTTTTTATATGTATTGCCCATTCTTTATTGATATTATTTTGAACTAATGATGCCAAAGAAGCAGAAAAAATTATTGATGATCCAACATATCCTAAATATAAAATTGGAGGATGAATTGCTAGCGCAGGGTCTTGTAAAATTGGATTTAAACCAAGACCTTCATTTGGAACTGGAAATAAAAAGTTAAATGGGTTTGAAGTTAAGAGTAAAAATAAAAAAAATCCTGAAATAATAATTTGTTGAAAAAAAATAGAGAGTAATCTGTATTTGGTTGGTTGTTTTTTTGAAAAAATAATAAATAAAAAGATAAATAAAGTTAAAACCAATAACCAAAGCAACAAACTTCCTTCGTGATTGCCCCACGTTCCAGTAATTTTATAAAATATTGGTTTTGTAGAATGTGAATTATTATAAACGGTTACATTGCTAAAATCTGAAATAATAAAAGAATAAACTAGAGATATAAAACTTATTACAACAGTAAAAAACTGCAAAAATAAAAATGAAAAAATATTTTGATTTATATTTTGATTATTTTTTTTAAAACAAAAAATTGAATAAACAAGCAAACTTATTGAAATAACAAAACCTAATAAAAGTGAATAATATCCTATATGGCTTGAAATCACTTATTTGTCTCCAAAGCTTCTTTAACTTCTGGTGGCATATAATTTTCATCATGTTTGGCTAATATTTTTTTTGCATCAAAAAAACTACGATCATTTAAATAGCCTTCTGCAACAACTCCTTTTCCTTCTGAAAATAAGTTGGGTATAGCACCAGAATAAGTAACATTTATCTCATTTTTAAAATCAGTTATCACAAAACTAATTTCATTTTGACTTAATTTAATTGTTTCTTCTTTAACCATGCCTCCAACTCTAATTCTTTTTTTATTATCAATTTCAGGTAAATTTTTAATTTCTGTAGGAGAAATAAAGTAAACTACGTTTTCTTCTAATGATTTTAGGATTAAAAAAACAGATAGAGCTACAATTAAAAAAATAAATGATAAAAACAATAACCTTAATTTAACTTTTTTACCATACATGGTTAGTTAAAGTTAAATTTTTGAAACTGAATTACTTGCTAAAATTCCTTTATATGTTTCTTGTGCTCTAACAGCTTGTTTCTTATCAGGAGTTAAAGTCAAATATTTAGCATCAAATTTAATTTTTTCTTTAACAAGCTGAACTTTAATTACTGTGTATAGAACTGCGAAACTAATCAATGTAAATGTAAATGCAGACCAAACATAAATCCCATAACCATTCATTGAAATAATGTCATTAATCATAATCTATCTAGTCCTTTATTTTTAATTTTTATCAGTTCTGTATTATATTTCATCAAAAAAATCAGAAGTGAGAACAGTGCAAATGCCGCAGTCATTAAAGCTAAAGGAAGCATCATAGAATGGTGTATTGAAGTCTTTGTAAATATACTTATTGAAGCTGGCTGATGTAATGTTGACCACCAATCAACTGAATACTTAATAATTGGAACATTTATGGCTCCCAAAATTGCAATCAATGACGTTATTCTATGAGCCTTTTCTCTGCCATCATAAATTCTCCAAGCTAAAATGTAGATAACATAAAATAAAGCTAATATTAACATCGATGTAATCCTTGCATCCCAAGCCCACCAAGTTCCCCAAGTTGGTTTGCCCCAAATAGATCCGGTCACCAAAGCAATTAAATTAAATACTAAACCGGATGGTGCTAAACTTTTTGTAATTAATATAAAAGATTTGTTTTTAAAAATTAGTATTGCAAATGATAAAATTGCAATGATTGAAAAAGTGCCTAGAGCTATCCAAGCAGATGGTACATGAACATACATTATTCTTACAGAATGACTTTGAATATAATCTTTGGGTGAAATAATTAGCGCTTCGATTAAACCAATAGAAATTATAATTATAAAAACAAATAAAACATATTTTGGAGCTTTAGATGTTATTGAAAAAATCTTATTTGGCTCAAAATTTTTTAGCATTTAAGACTTATATCTATAAAAATTTATTTTGTTGAACAATTTTTGTGATTATTCCGATCAAGAATACTATAGAGGGAGATAAATAAAGGATAAAAAAGTATCCTTGATCAGAATATAATTATTTATAAACTAAAGTTATGTCTAAGTTTTGAGTAAATTGTGTTAGAATATTGTCTATCGATTAATTTGAAGGCTTAAAATAGGCTGAACCCTTTTTACCTGAAAATATCTCATTTATTAGAGGATGTTTTATGGGTTCATCAGAATCATCAGATAATAAGTTTTGCTCCGATACATAAGCTTCATAAGTAATATCATCATTTTCAGCTAGAAGATGATAGAAAGGCTGATTTTTTCTTGGTCTGACATTTTTTGGTATTGATTGATACCACTCTTCTGAATTATTAAATTCAAAATCAACATCATAAATAACACCTCTAAAATCAAAGTGTTTGTGTTTTACAATATCACCAATTGAAAATTTAGCCTTTTGAATACTCACAGGGTTAAATATGGATATTTAAATAAAAAAATCAATAAAAAAATTTAAATGTTTTTTGATTCTGTTAATATGTTTTGGTGAACAAATCATTTATTAAATTTATCACTGATTTTGGGCCTCTATTAGTTTTTTTAACTCTTTATTATAAGAACGAAAAAAATTTAACTGTGGCAATTCCTCCATTCATAGTTGCAACATTAATAGCTTTAGTTGTTGTTTGGATTTTAGAAAAAAAAATACCAATGGTACCTTTGCTTGGTGGAATATTTATTACTTTATTTGGTGGTCTTACAATATATTTTGATAATCCTGTTTTTATTTATATTAAACCAACAATAATAAATATATTGTTTGGTCTAGCACTCTTATTTGGAAAATTTTTTACAAATGAACCAATTTTAAAAAAAATGCTTGGTAAATCGATGCAACTTACTGATCATGGCTGGAAAATCCTAAACTTTAGATGGGTATATTTCTTTTTTGGTTTGGCACTATTAAATGAGATTATTTGGCGAACACAATCTGAAGAATTTTGGGTTAATTTTAAAGTTTGGGGAATATTGCCTTTGACACTTATTTTTACAGCTTTTCAAATATCAATAATCAATAAATATAAATTAAATGAATAGAAACTTAAAACTAGTAATAAACAATATTTATTCAGAAGAAAATTCTCAATATTTTTTTGAAAAAGATGAGTTAAAAATTGTATTAGACTTATATGCAAAAATGGTCTCTGGAGGCTCTTGGAAAGATTATGGAATAAATATTTCAAACAAACAGGTAGGCTTCTGTGTGTTTAAAAACGCCACTGAAAACGCGATGTACAAAATTTGTAAAAATTTTAAGCCTATAAATAAAAATTTGAAATATTTGATTACAGACTCTAGAGGCAAAATATTAAAAAACTCTAACGAACTGAAAACTTTACTAAAAAATATTAATTGGAAAAAATTGTAAAACTATCTTCTTTGACCAAAAAGTCTTAACAACATTATAAATAGATTTATAAAGTCTAGGTAAAGAGTTAAAGCTCCCATAACTGCTTTTTTACCCATTAGCTCACCTGTATCGGAAGCGGCATACATATTCTTAATTTTTTGTGTATCATATGCAGTTAGACCAACAAAAATTAGAACTCCAAGTATTGAGATTACAAAATACATCATTGATGATTTTAGAAATATATTAACTAAAGATGCAATAATTATTCCAATTAGGCCCATCATTAAAAAAGAGCCTAGCTTAGTTAAATCTCTCTTAGTTGTATATCCATAAATGCTCATAGCGCCAAAAGTTGCAGAAGTTATAAAAAATACTCTTGCAACACTAACTCCCGTGTAAACTAATAATATCCATGATAAGGATAAACCCATAAGAGCTGCAAATATCCAAAAGACTGTTTGAGCTTTAGCAGCACTCATTTTATTTATGCCAAAACTCATATAAAAAACTATTCCAAGAGGTGCCAACATTACAATCCACTTTAATCCAGAAAAGAATAGAGCATTTCCAAAACTTGTAAATCCAGCTATAGCTCCACTAGCATCAGTTACTACTGACATTTTGAAAGAAAAAAGAGCTATAATTCCAGTTAGCAATACACCTGTTGCCATGTAATTGTATACTTTTAACATGTAGGCTCTTAAGCCTTCATCCATTACAACAGTTGTTTGTGTAGCTTCTTTTACTTTGTTAAATATATTCTGTTTATTAAATTCCATACCATTTATATAATAGCCTTTTACTATTTATTCAAGATATCATAAAAAACCCTTAAAAAATATTTAATATTTAATGAATTATAGAAAATTAGGTAATACAGATCTTGAAGTTAGTACTATTTGTTTGGGAACAATGACTTGGGGTGAGCAAAATACTCAAGAAGAAGGTTTTGAACAAATGGATCATGCCTTAGAACAAGGAATAAATTTTTTTGATACAGCCGAGATATATGCAGTTCCACCAAAAAAAGAAACATATGGAAAAACAGAAGAAATTATAGGTAATTGGTTTAAAAAAAAGAATAACAGATCTAAGATAATTTTAGCTACAAAAATTTCAGGACCTGGTATTAGTTGGATTAGAGGCGGAGAAAATCAGTACGATAAAAAAAATTTAACAGAAGCTGTAAACCAAAGTCTAAAAAGACTTCAAACTGATTACATAGATTTATATCAATTACATTGGCCAGAAAGAAAAAGTAATTATTTTGGCAGATTGGGTTATGAACATAAAGACGATAGTGAATGGAATGATTTTGAAGATGTTTTAAACTCTTTAAATGAAATAATAAAATCTGGTAAAATTAAATACATAGGTCTTTCTAATGAAACTGCTTGGGGGTTATCAAAATTTTTAGAAATTTCTAAAACAAAAAATTTACCTAGAGTAATGTCTGTCCAAAATCCATATAATCTTTTAAATCGAACATATGAAGTTGGTTTAGCAGAAACCTCCGTAAGAGAAAAAAGTGGTCTGCTAGCTTATTCTCCTTTAGGATCAGGTGTTTTGTCAGGAAAGTATAGAAATGGAGCTTTGCCAGATGGCTCTAGAATGAAATTATTTGGAGATAACTTTCCAAGATATAAAACAAAAAATGCCAATAATGCTACTGAAGAATATTATAAAATAGCAAAAAAACACAATCTTAATTTAGCTCAAATGTCATTAAAATTTTGTGAATTACAACCTTTTATGACAAGTGTAATTATTGGAGCTACGACAATGGAGCAGTTGAAAACTGATATAGAAAGTGTAAATGTAAATTTAAGTGATGAAGTTATTAAAGAAATTAATGAAGTTCAAAAAATTTATCCAAATCCATGTCCATAATTAACAGAACAATTATATTTTTTCTTTGTGTTTTTATTTTTTCGATAACTTATGTGTCTGCTGAAGAATTAAAAAAAATTGGTAAGTCTAAGGACTGGGAAACATTAGTTTTAATTAAAGATAATGAATTAACTTGTTTTGCTCAAACTAAACCTGTTTTGCAATCTCCTAAAACAAATAAAAGAGAAGCAAGACTTTTTGTATCATTTAGACCCAACGATAAAATTACTGATGAAATTAGCACAACATCTGGCTATGAATTTAATTCTCAAAATTCAATATTGGCTACATCAGGAAAAAAGAAATATAAATTTGACATTGCTCAAGATGGCTTTGCCTGGATTTCAAGTAATAAAGTTGAAAAAAAAATGATTAAGGCTATGAAAAAAGGTTCGAGAATAATGGTAACTGCATACAATAAATCTGGCTCTCAAACTATTGATCACTATTCATTATTAGGTTTTACGAAAGCCTATAATACTGCAAAAAAAAGTTGCACACAACTTTAAATGAAATCAAATAAAAAAATTGTGCTCGCTTACTCAGGTGGGTTGGATACTTCAATTATTTTAAAATGGCTTCAAGAAAATTATAAAGCAGAAGTTATTGCTTATACGGCTGATATTGGTCAAGAAATTGATAAAAAAAAATTAGTTAATAATGCAAAAAAACTTGGTGTAAAAAAAATAATAATAAAAGATTTAAAAGATACTTTTGTTAAAGATTATGTTTACCCAATGATAAGAGGGCACGCAATTTATGAAGGTGTTTATTTATTAGGAACTTCTATTGCAAGACCATTAATAGCAAAGGATCAAATTAGAATTGCCAAAAAATTTAAAGCTTATGCTGTTTCACACGGATCTACAGGAAAAGGTAATGACCAGGTAAGGTTTGAGCTTGGCTACCATTATTTTGGACCAAAAATTAAAATTATAGCTCCTTGGAGAATTTGGAAACTTAAATCTAGAACTGATTTAATTAATTATGCAAAAAAACATGAAATACCAATTCCAAAAGATAAAAAAGGTGCTTCACCATTTTCTGTAGATGATAATTTATTTCATACATCAACTGAGGGAAAAGTTTTAGAAAATCCAAAAAATTCAGCTCCCGAATTTATTTTTCAAAGAACAACTTCTCCAGAAAAAGCGCCTAACAAAGCTTCTTTTATAACTATAGGATTTAAAAATGGTGATCCTATAACTGTTAATGGTAAAAAATCATCTCCTTCAAAACTTTTAGAAAAATTAAATTCTATTGCAGGTAAAAATGGAATTGGCAGAGTTGACCTCGTTGAAAATAGATTTATTGGAATAAAATCGAGAGGCATTTATGAAACTCCTGGCGGAACTTTATTAATGGTTGCTCATAGAGCAATTGAATCTGTAACATTAGATAAAGAAACCATGCACCAAAAAGATGAAATAATGCCAAAATATGCAGAACTCATTTACAATGGTTATTGGTATTCAAAAACAAGATTTAAACTTCAAAAAATCGTTGATCAAAAAAGAAATAAAGTAAATGGATCTGTTAAGCTTAAACTATACAAAGGCAATATTACAATTGTGTCTAGAAAAACTAAGAGCAATGCTTATTCAATGAAAAAAGTGTCTTTTGAAGAAAACAAAACGTTTAATAAATCAAATGTGGAAAGATTTATTAACTTTCACAAAAAAAAACTTAAATAATTATTTTTGAGATCTCTTGAAGCACTCAATAGTATTTTTTAACAAACAAGCAATTGTCATTGGACCTACGCCACCTGGCACAGGAGTTAATGCTTTTGCAACTTTTGAAACTTCATTAAATGCAACATCTCCGACAATTCCTTTGTCAGTTTTATTAATTCCAACATCAATAACTATTGCATCTTTTTTAACCCAATCACCTTTCACAAGTTCAGGCATACCAACTGCTGCAACTATAATATCGCCTTTTAAACACTCACCTTTTAGATCTTTTGTTTTAGAATGTGTAATTGTAACCGTACAATTTTCTTTTAAAAGAAGTTGTGTCATTGGTTTTCCATTTAAATTTGATCTTCCAACAATAACTGCTTTTTTTCCACTTAAATTAGGTTCAATTTTTTTTATTAATAAATAACACCCAAGAGGCGTGCAAGGAATTGAACTCTCATAACCCGAAGATAAATTTCCAACATTCATAGGATGAAATCCATCAACATCTTTACTTGGCAAAATTGTTTCAATAACTTTTTGTTTATCAATATGTTTTGGCAAAGGTAGCTGAACTAAAATACCAGATACACTTTCATCTTTGTTAAGTTCGTCAATTTTATTTAAAACTGTTTTTTCTTCAACAGAGTCTGGATATCTGATTACTTCTGATTTTAAACCAACTTCATTTGCAGATTTTTCTTTGTTACGAACATAAATTTGGCTTGGTGCCAAGTCACCAATTAACATTACAGTTAATCCTGGAATTTTGTTGTATTTTGATTTCAATTCAGAAACTTCTATCTTTAATTCTTCTCTTAACTCTGCTGCTGCTTTTTTTCCGTCTATTAATATCATGATTTAGTTAAATATTATTGGTGCTACGTAAAGTTTCATACACATTTCTATAAACCAGATCAACAAAAGAAGTATAATCGGTGAAATATCAAAAGCACCCAGGTTTGGTAAAAATCTTCTGATCCTGTTTAAAAAGGGATCTGTTAAACGATATGTAAATTCTAATATTGAATAAACAAATCTATTTGAGGTATTTAAAATGTTAAAAGCTATCAACCAGCTTATAACTACATTTGCAATCACAACATAAGAATAGATTTTTAAAATTTGTAAGACTAAATAAAAAATAGCAATCATTTCTTCTCAACATAAATCGACTGACTAGGAAAGGCAAATGAAGCTCCATTTTTTTCGACAATTTGTTTTATTTGAATTGCCAGTCTTTCTTTAACAGCTAACCATTCATCCCAATCATCTGTTTTAGTAAAACAACGAACATACATGTCAATTGAACTGTCTGCAAACTTATCAATCCTAACTGCATATCCAAGTTCAGGTTTATAATCTTCATTTTTTTTTATGTAATCTTCAATTTCATTTCTTATTGTTTTAAGTTGATCAACTGTTGAATCGTATTGTAAATTAATTACCCAACTAATAATCCAATTTGTTGTTTGGCTTATGTTTATTACGGCATTTTCTGCAAATTGAAAATTTGGAATAATTGCAATTGATTTATCAAATTTTCTTATAACAGTTGATCTAAAACCTATTTTTTCCACAATTCCTTCAATTATTCCTTCAACTAAAATCCAGTCTCCAATCTTAAATCTTTTTTCAACTAATACTAATATTCCTGAAATTAAATTTTTAAATAAATCTTGTGCACCTAAAGCAACAGCAACGCCAAATAAACCTAAACCTGCAATAATTGGTCCAATTTTTATCCCCCAGAGCTCTAGAACTGCGGCTAAACCTAAAATAAAAATTAATATTTTTAATGACTTAATAATCCAACCAATAAGTTCTCTGGTTAAAATTTTATTTAAACCACTTAATACATAAGAAACCGGTTCTATAATTTGATGCATAATCCAAAAAATAAAAATGGTTATTAAAGTTCTATTAATTGTATCTACAATTTCTCTACTTTCTTCTGAAAACGACATATAGTAACTTGCAATAAAAAAACCAATAACTATTGGTAAAAATCTTGCTGGCCCTTCCATTGCGGAAACAAAAGAATCATCAAATTTATTTGTTGTTTTTTCTGCTATATTTTTTAATTTTTTAATAATTAATTTGCTAATTATCCCTCTAAATATTAAAAAAATTAAAAATATTCCAATACCAATTAATATTTGAAAAATATCTACACCCAGAATTCCTTTTT
>Ga0187833_10002155_pt1 | contig 21507 bp, 26 predicted proteins | sample ETNtaG_37_FD_167968 | JGI IMG/M metagenome (GOLD analysis project Ga0187833, IMG submission 167968) | Marine microbial and viral communities from oxygen minimum zone, Eastern Pacific Ocean - ETNP2014_SV_400_PacBio MetaG (Illumina Assembly) | ecosystem: Environmental > Aquatic > Marine > Hypoxic...
GTTCATATATTCTAAATTCCCCTTCAATTGTAGGTGTTATTGAATCTTCTTCTCCTTCTGGCGAAGTTATTGAAGCATGATATGTTTGTGCACGAGTTACTCCAAACGGAACATCTATAGGACATCCTACAAGAAGTAATGAAACAGAATAATCTATTCCAGCTAATGATCCTCGAATGATATGTTCTGTATTCTCTCTTTCTAAATCTTTTGTTGTTGAAGTAGAAGTTTCCAACATATCTTCTATAAGTTCTTTTAACCTAGTTAATTCTGTACCATTCCCTGCAACTCTTAGATTTCTAGTTTGAAAACCATGTTCTATTTCTGGTTCAAGTTCTTTAAAAGGTAAGAGATCAAATATTTCTCCTGCTCTTCTTAACCCTCTGTTGGATACCATTTTAAACAGTTAAATTAGAAAAATATAAAAGCTTTTTGGTTAATTAATGACATATGAAAGTTTTAATAACAGGCGGAAATGGATTTATAGGAATAAAATTAGTCAAAGCATTACTAAAAAAAAACTACGAAGTTAGAGTTTTTGATAATTTATCTAAAGGAGATAACAGATTACCAAAAGAAGTTGAATTTGTACAAGGAGATCTAAGAAATAAAGAAGATATAGATAAAGCAACTAAAGGAGTAGATTATGTTTTTCACAAAGCTGCTGTTGCTATTAACAGAAGTTTAGAATTTCCAGAAGAATCTTTAGATATAAATTTAAAAGGAAGTTTTAATGTTTTTGAAAGTTGTTTGAAGAATAAAGTAAAAAAAGTTATTTTTTCAAGTTCTGCTTCTGTTTATGGAAATCCAGAAAAATTACCAGTAAATGAAGATGATAGAAAAGATCCTGTAACACCATATTGTATTTCTAAGTTAGCTTCTGAATATTTGTTAAAGTTTTTTTCAGATCAAGGTTTGAATTATATAGTTTTAAGATATTTTAATGTTTATGGGGAAGGACAGAATTTAGATGCGTTTTATACTAGTGTAGTTGATAAGTTTGTAGAGAAAGTTTTGAATAATGAAAGTCCGGAAATTCATGGAGATGGAGAACAAAGTATGGATATGGTTCATGTTAATGATATTATAAAAGCTGATATAAAAGCAATGGAAAGTGATGTAACTAATGAAGTTTTTAATGTTGGTTCTGGAAAACAGACAACAGTTAAGGAGTTAGCAGAAAAAATATTAGAGTTATTAGGAAAAGATTTAGAAGTTAAATATGTAAAAAGGGATGTAATTGCAAGTAGAAGACAAGCAGATGTATCTAAAATTAAAAAAATGTTAGATTGGGAAACAGAAGTTAGTGTTGAAGATGGTTTAAAAGAAATTATTGAGATTTATAAAAATGAAAAGAGCTAAAAAGAAGTGGGAAAAATTAAAAGAGGATTTGGAATTTACTAGAAGAACTGAGGAAGCCTTGGAAAGATATGAAAAAGGTGAATTTATATCTATGGAATTTGATGAATTCTTGAAAGAAATAGAAAAATGGTAAATTTAACTGTTTAAGTTTATTCTGAAGTTGTCACAATTCTAAAACGAAAGATTTATATATGATGTAAGATTAGTCTTACTTGGTGATATAATATGGAATTTGCTATAACAAAAATGAGTTCAAAAGGACAAATTGTAATCCCTACTGAAATGAGAAAAGATATTTCTGAAGGTGAAAAGTTAGTTGTGATTAAAAATGATCATCAATTAATTATGAAAAGAGTAAGAGATTTAAGAAAAAATTTCAAAGAAGACTTAGAATTTGCTAGAAGAACTGAAGAAGCTTGGAAAGAGATAGAACGTGGAGAATTTAGAGATACAGATTCTGATAAATTTTTAGAAAAATTAAAAAAATGGTCTGAAGAATGATAATAAGAGAGTCTAAAGGATTTATTAATGCTATGAAACATGTTAAAAATAAAGAATTGAAGAAAAGAATTTTTAAACAAGTTGAAAAGATGATTAAAAATCCAGATGTTGGTAAACCAATGAAGCATGAAAGAAAAAATACAAGAGAAGTTTATATCAAATCCTTAAGATTATCATATATGTATTCAAAAGAAAAAAATAGGATCATTTTGTTAGATTTATATCATAAAGACGAGCAATAGTTACAAAAGATTAGTATGAGAATGTTTTGTATATTAAACAAATTGATAATTTTTCTTATATTCTTTAAAACAAAATTTAGATATTGGTTTTAAGTTATTTCTTCTAGCATTGTTTAAAGCACTAATATATTCTCCTCTTTTTTTTATAGATATGGATAAAGGAGATTTTTTCTTATATATTAATAACCAATTTAGTAATAATCTTCCAACTCTTCCATTACCATCAACAAAAGGATGTATAATTTCAAATTGAGCATGAGATTGAAAAGCTACTTCGAAATCGTTTACTTTTTTATATGCTTTTTTTATCCATTTAAATAATTCTTTCATTTTATCTTCAGTAAATAAATAAGAAGAAGTGTTGATATCTCCTATATAATTTTGAACTTTTTTGTATTTTCCTAATGTATCTTCTGATTCTATTCCTTTGTTGACAAAACTATGTAATTTGAAAAGATCTTTGTGATTTGGTAGTTTATTAGAATTTTTTTCCATATAGTTCCAGGCATCAATTAGATTAGAAGCCATATGAAGTTCTTTTTTTGGATGTCCTGCAGGAACAACATCATTGAATAAATAATTGAATGTATCTTTGATAGTTAATGTACTTCCTTCTATTGCATTACTATGAGCAATAAAATTACTTAGAAATTTTTCTCTTTCTTTTTCTTTAGAAACTTTATCTAATCTTTTTAAGTTTTCTTTATTTAATTCAGAAAGTTTACTCATTTCTTCATGATCTTGATATGATAATTGATCTTTAAAATCAGTTAAAACCCAATCTTTATTTTTATATGATAATTTCATTGATTCAAATTCTTCTTTAGGGATTGGTCTTTTTTTACTTATGTATTTTATTGTTTTTTGTATTACTTTATTCTTGTCTCTAATAGAATCTACTAAGTATAAATACTCGTTTCCTTTTATTTTTTTAGTTACAATACTTACCATTTTAATATGGGTTAACCACTACATATATATAAATCTTTCGTCGGTAGTTAAGAAATAGATATAAAAGTTTAGTGAGTTAACCACTACATTTTATAAAAAATCTGCATGAGCATGTTTTGTATCTTTTTCAAAATCAGTTAGATTAATTTCATTTTTTAGAGCTTTATGTAATGTTATATTTTTTAGGTTATATCTGCAATAAGGACAGGTTTTAGCATTTAGATCTTTTCGTAAGGAAGCATATTTTTTAGATTTCCAGATTTCTTCAAATGTATTATCAAAAATATTTCCCATTAAGTATTTTTTATTTCCTGTTTGTTCACAACAAGGATAAACATTTCCATTTGCGTCAATATGAGAAGCTAGATGTAGAGATAAACAAGCAGAATATGGTTTTGTTTCATGTAATTCTGAAATTCTTCTTTTTAGATCTCCTAAATTATGAGAATGAGTAATTTCTATTTTTTTTAAGTAATCTATTGGTTCATCCCAGTTTCTGTTATCTAATTTTCTATTAAGATACTCTTTTGGTCTTAATGAAATGTAGGATAGGTTTAATTTATTTAGTTCTTTTACGATTTCTCCTGTTTCTTTGTAATCAAGAACATCTATTAGTAAAGCTGCTCCAATAATACACTTTGTTTTTGTTTTTTCTTTTAATTCTGTTAATTCTTTAATATGTTTTAAAGTTGATTGTAATTGTTCTAAGTTTTCATCTGTATAAAGAGAAAATCTTACATATTCTCCTTTTACGATTTCTTTTAGGATAGATTCATTCATAAAAACTCCGTTTGTAACTATTCCATATTTTATTTTATATTCTTGAAGTTTTTGAAGAAATTCAGGTAAAGCAGGATTTAAACAAGGTTCTCCTCCTCCAGAAAATGTAATTGCTTTTACTTTTAATTTTTTAAATTGTTCTGCTAGTTCTAATAATTTTTCTTTTGGTATCATACAGAATGTTTTTTCGTTTCCATGATAACTTAGTAAAGCTCTGTAACCACAATCTTGACAGTTTAAGTTACATTTATTAGAAGGATGTAATTCTATTGAAATTGGTGATTGTAATTCTTTTATAGATTTTTCTAAATGGGTGAAATGTTTTAGTACTTTTGTATCTTTTAGGTTATCTGGTTGAGACATTTTAAGAAGAGAAAAGTAGAGTGTTTAATTAATGTTTTGGTTTTATAATTCATTAACTCTTTCAAAAACAGCTAAAGAAAATGCTGGGGGTTGTTGATTTATGATTTCAGATGCAGTACATTCAAATCCATATCTACTTGCAACGGTTGGACCTTCTTCGTATGCTTGTACTCTTAATCGACCATCTCGTGTCAAAATACCAGATTTTCCATGTGGATATGTTAAACCAAGAGCAATTGCTATTAGTTTTCTATCATTCTCACTTGTTCCAGCATCTTCTGAAAAATTATCTGAAGTTATAATCTCTCTGTTATTACCTGTTCTAGTATCTTCTGAAAAATTATCTGAAGTTATAATCTCTCTGTTATTACCTGTTCTAGTATCTTCTGAAAGATCAGTTAATGTCTTAGAAGTTCTATCAAATTCTGGAGTAATAGGAGATCTTTTTTTCATAGCTTTTATTAAATCTCTAGATTTTCTTGCAATTTGTCTAATTCTTTCACTGTAATGTCCTACAGACTCATGGATCATAGGAGTGTAAAAAGCCAAAAGCTCCCCAACGATAAAATTAGGGACATATAAATTACCTCCATCGATTTCTGTTAGAAAACCATCCGCTAATGCTTCAAAACGAGCTATATATTGTTCAGCATCATCACAAACATGGCCTCTCAATGCAATTTCGTGAAGTTTATTTACATCAGAACCACAATCAGAAAGTTCTAAACAACATGTATCAATGCCAATAGGATATCTGTCTTCTATAAGCTCTTCAAATATTGTATAAAAATCTGAATCAAAACCAATATCGAGGCATGCATTACGTAATCCTCTTCTAACAGAGAAATTCTCAGTGGGTTTTCTAGCATTATCATATCTTTCACTGTTTTCTAGCACAGGTATACCATGCCTATTTGTTTGGTGAACCATGAAAAACAGACATTAAAAGCTTTTTTAAAGGTTTCGTTAGAATTTTGATTTTTTAAACAAATCCTTGAGTTGCGATAAACTTATATATTTAACTGTAAAAACTAAGGATATGAAAGTAATTCTAGGAGCCGGTGGATTAGGAAGAACAGTTTTAGGTATTTTGGAGAGTAATGATGTTAAAGATGTTGTTTTGTTAGATGATAATACAGAAGGTGAAGTAAATGGTTATGAAGTTAAGGGTAAGATTAAAGATTTAGAAAAGATAGAAGATAGAGAAGTTTTAGTTGCTTTTGGAAGTACTTACATGTTAGCTAGAGAGAAATTGTTTAAGGAATTAAGTAAAGAAAATTTTTTTAATGCAATACATAAAAATTGTAGTATAGATAGAACAGTTAAATTAGGTAAAGGAAATATTTTAGGTGCAAATTGTGTTTTGAATCCAAATGCAGAAATTGGAAATAATAATGCTTTTTGTGTTAGTTGCACTATAGATCATGATTGTAAGTTAGGAAATAATATATATTTAAGTCCTGGAGTTAATATTGCTGGGGCAGTTGAAATTTCAGATAATGTTTTTATAGGAACTAATGCTACAATTTTACCAGGTAAAAAAATAGGTAAAAATTCAATAATAGGTGCAGGTTGTGTGGTAACTAAAGATGTTGAAGAAAATGTGACTGTTGTTGGGGTTCCTGGAAAAGAAATAAAGAAGGAGGGAGTAAAATGATTCCAATTGGAAAAACTACCTTACCAAAATATGAAGATGTAGAAGAAAGATTTAAGGAAATATTTGAAACTGGGATGGTTTCTGATTCAAAATATGTTAAAGAATTTGAAGAGAAAGCTGCTGAATTAATTGGAGTTAAGCATGCGGTTGCAGGTCCAAGTAATACTAGTGCAATGATTGGTTGTATGAGTTTAGTAGAAAAAGGTGAAGTAATAATGCCTTCGTTTACAATAGCTAATACTTATTATGCTTTAAAATGGAATAATTTAGATCCTGTTTTGGTTGATTGTGATGAATATTGTAATATTGATGTTGATGAAGTAAAAAAAGCAATAACTGAAAAAACAAAAGCTGTTATGGCTGTTTATATGTTTGGTTCTATTTCAAAGATGGATGAATTAGTAGAGATATGTGAAGAGAAAAATGTAGATTTGTTTATTGATGCTGCTCAAGGTTTTGGTGGGAAGTGGAAAGATAAATATTTTGGAAATTTTGGGAAAGGAGAAATATTTAGTTTTGATCCTAGTAAGACTATGGGTATTGGGGAAGGTGCGATAGTAACAACAAATGATGATAAGTTTGCAGAAGATTTGAGAGTTGTTTTTAAGAATGGAATGCAAATTCCGGGAGATATGGATTCTGTAAGAATTGGTTTAAATGGTAGGTTACCTGAGATGTGTGCCGTTATTGGTATTGAAGCTTTGAAAAAAATTAATCATTATATAGAAAGAAGAAATAAATTAGCTGAGTTGTATAAGAAAAATTTAGATATAGAAGGTATAAATTTTTTAGGTGCTCCTGAAAATTGTTTGAGTACTTTTAAGGATTTAATAATAACTGTTGATGAAGATAAGTATGGAATGGGAAGAGATGGTTTGAATGAAGAATTGTTGAAAAGAGATATTCATACTAGGAAATATTTTTATCCACCTATACATTGGTTGAGTAGTTGTAAAGAAAAATTTAAAGATTTGAAATTACCTAAAACTGAAGAAATGAGTTTGAAGGTTTTAAGTTTACCAATATATTCTCATATGCCTTTTGAGGATGTGGAAGAGGTTTGTAAGAATATTAGAGAGATTAAGAAATAGAGGTTCTTGTAAAATGGTAGATACGTCGATTATATTATTAAGTTTTAATGAAGGTAGTGAGATAGTTGAGACTGTGAAAAAATTAAAGGAATTAGATGGAGATAATGAGATTATTATAACTGATAATGGTAGTGATAATACAGAAGAATTATTAAAAAAAGAATTTGATGATGTGATTTTTGTTAGAAATGGAAAAAATTTAGGAAGTCCTGCTGCTTTTAATAGAGCTTTGGAAAAAGCAAATGGAAAATATGTTTTAATGACGCAGAAAGATGTTTTTTATGATAAAGATTTTTTAACAAAAATGATTGAAAATACAAAAGAAGATGATGTGGGTGCAGGTGTTGGAAAGTTTTATTATTTAAATTCTAAAAAATTAATAAGTGCGGGTTATAAGAGAAATAAAATAACTTCTAAAGTTTTTAGTGTTGGTAAGAATGAAATAGATGAAGGACAATATGATGATAAAGATATGAGTTATTATGGTGGGGGTTTGATGTTAATAAAAAAGAAGGTTTTGGATGAATTTAAATTAGATGACAGAATGTTTTTAGGAGAACATGATGCTGATTTTTGTTTGAGAATGAAAAATAAGTATAAGATTAAGAGAGTAAATACTGGAGTTTATCATGATGCTGATGAAGAAAGAGAAATTCCTGCTTTTAGGATGTTTCATTCAATAAGAGGAAGAGTAATTTTGAATAGAAAACATAATAAGTTTTTACCCATATTTATTCCATTGTATTTTGGAAATTTAGTTTTAAAAAGTTTGAAAAATTTAGATAAGAAAGATTTATTTTTGAGTTATTACAAAGGATTTTTTTCTGGTTTTGGAAATAAAGTTTTTAGTTATGGTACAGAAGATAAGAAGTATTGACTGTAATATATATGTTTCATAACCTTTTTAAACAGTTTAAACAGTTAGAATTCTATGTGCGGTATCATTGGAAGTTTTAATAATGAAGAAACAATTAAGGTAGTTAGAAGTGGATTGAAAGTAATGAAAAGAGGGAAAGATGGAGATAATATTTATTCTGAAAAAAATTTTGCTTTAGGACATTCTTTACATAGTATAGTTGGACATGTTAAACAGCCCATTGTTAAGAAAGGAGTATTAGTTTTTAATGGGGAAATTTATAATTGGGAAGAATTAAATGAAAAATATAAATTAAAAGCTAAAAATGATTCTGAATTGTTAAGTTTGTTGTTAGAGAATAAAAAATTAGAGAAAGTTTTAGAAGAATTAGATGGAGTTTATGCTTTTGGTTATTTTAGAGATAATAAATTAGTTTTAGTTAGAGATATTATTGGTGTAAAGCCAATTTGGTTTAGTTTTTCTAATGGTTTTAGTTTTGCTTCTGAAGGTAAGGTTTTAGAGAACAGTATTGAATTAAATCCTAGGAAGATATTAGAGTATGATGTTGGTAGTAATAAATTTAAATTTAAAGAAAGGGAATTTTTTAAGATTAAACCAGAAGTTAAGAAAAATGTTAATGAAACTGTTGAAAAGTTGTTGAAAGAGTCAGTTAAAAAAAGAATTCCTAGTAAAAAATTTGGATTATTATTTTCTGGAGGTATAGATTCAGTTGTATTAGCTTTATTATTTAAAAAATTAAAATGTAAGTTTAGATGTTATGTTGCTGGTATTGGAAATAGTTCAGATGTAGAATATGCAATTAAGGTTGCTAAAGAATTAGATTTAGATTTAGAAGTTGTTAAGATTAAAGAGAATGAAGTTGAAAAGTATTTGAAAAAAATAATTCCTTTGATTGAAGATACGAATGTAGTAAAAGTAGGAGTTGCTTTGCCTTTTTTTATTGCTTGTGAGAAAATGAAGGAAAAAGTTGTATTTTCTGGTTTAGGTAGTGAGGAAATATTTGCTGGTTATGAAAGACATAAGAATTCAAGAAATGTAAATGAAGAATGTTTAAGTGGTTTGTTAAAAATGTATGAAAGAGATTTGTATAGAGATGATGTAGTTACAATGTATAATGGGTTAGAATTAAGATTGCCTTATCTAGATAAAAAATTAGTTGAGTATAGTTTGAAGGTTAATGAGAAATTTAAGTTAAGTAAAGATAGAAATAAGATTATATTGAGAGATATTGGAAAGAAATTAGGTTTGAATGAGGAAATAAGTGAAAGAAAGAAAAAAGCTGCACAATATGGAAGTGGTTTTCATAAAATTTTGAAGAAGTTAAGTAAGAAAAAAGGTTTTAGATATATTTCTGAGTATTTGAGAGGATTTTATAAAGAACATAATTTGAAGTTAGGTGCTTTGGTTAGTTCAGGTAAGGATAGTATATATGCAATGTATGTTATGATGAGGCAAAATTATGATGTTAATTGTATGATTGGGATTAAAAGTAAGAATAAGGATAGTTTTATGTTTCATAGTCCTGTTGAAATGGTTGAGAAGCAAAGTGAAGCTATAGGTATAGATTTTTTGATGGGTGAGACAGAAGGGAAGAAGGAAGATGAGTTAAAAGATTTGAAAAAAGTTTTAGAAGAAGCTAAGGAGAAGTATGGTATTGAAGGTGTGATAACTGGAGCATTGTTTAGTAATTATCAAAGAGAAAGGATTGAAAAAGTTTGTGATGAATTAGGATTGAAGATATTTAGTCCTTTATGGCATATGGATCAGGAATTGGAAATGAGACAGATGATTGAAGATGGTTTTGAGTTTATATTGGTTAAGATAGCAGCTGATGGTTTAAGTAAAGAATGGTTGGGTAAGGTAATTGGTAATAAGGATATTGATAAGTTAGTTAAGTTGAATGAGAAAATTGGATTGAATGTTGCTTTCGAGGGAGGGGAGGCTGAATCATTAGTTTTAAATTGTCCTTTATTTAAGAAAAGACTAGTGATAGAAAAAGCAGAAAAAATTATGGAAAATGAATGTTGTGGAGAGTACAGAGTAGATAAAGTAAATTTAACTGATAAAGATTAATTAAACTCTTCTATTATTTTTAATCCTGACTTCTTATCAAATTCTAAATTGTTACAATTTTTACAATTATAACCAAAAGATTTTGTTTTAGCTCCTTCTACATTTACTTGAATTTTTTCCATTTTGTGATTACAGTTTTTACAGTTAGATTTCATTTGATATTATACAAATATGTTGGGATTTATAAATTTTTTAGAAAGTTTTATAAAAGTTCTTTTTTAGATGAAATTAAAGAAAAATGGATCATTTTAAAGATTTTAAGGAGAGAAAAGGATTTGGTATTAATGGAACTTATCTTATACATTATAGAGAAGATATTGTAAATATAGCAAGAAGAATTTTAGGTGGAAATAAAGGTAGGAGAGTAGTTTTAAGATATGATCATACTCAAAATAGTAAAAAACTTACTTGTTTAGATGATTCTTCTGAATCCCATGAAAATTGGGTCACTATCCCAAGGAATGGTTCTTTGGATAGATTATTAGAAGGAGTGAAAACAGATAATATTGAAATGGTATTTTTAGATGGAGAACAAGAAGTTTTTGAATTACAATATATTGAAGTTGTTGATCAATGGGTTATTGAGTTAAGAAAACATGATATTGGATCAGATCATATGAAGGGTAAACTTAGATGGCTTGAAGCATATAGAAATGCTTAATGTTCAGGAGCATGCACAAAATTACCAAAGGTAAAAAAGCCTTGAATTTGTTTTTGTTTTGCTAATTCTGGAAAAACTTCTTTTTCTAAAGATTTTTTATTTTTTAGTAAAGAAAATATTTCTGGTTTTATAATATATATTCCTGCGTTTATAATATTTGAAGGTGTTTCTTGTTTTTCTTTAAAATCTATAACTGAATTACCATCTAAAGTAACTGCTCCTCTTTTATGTGGTGTTTGTGAAGATATTAAACCCATAGTTATTAATTTATTTGAGTTTAGATGTTCGTTTATCATGTTTTGAATTGAGAAATCATTGAAAGTATCTCCGTTTATTAAAATGAAAGAATGTTTTATTTTTGTTTTAAGTAAAGATAGGGCAGATGCTGTTCCTGTTGTTTGTTTTTCTGGGATTATTTCTGTTTTGATGTTTTTTGGAAGTTCTTTTAGTATTTCTTTTATTGTAGAAGTAGGTTCTGTTATAATATATAGTTGTTTTATTTTGTTTTTTGTTAAGAAATTAAAATGATGTTGTATTAAAGGGAATGAATCAATTTGTTTTAGTAGATGTTCTTGATCGTTTTTGTGAATTAGTAATATTGCAGTTGAAATTGGTTGTTTTTTTATTGCTTGTTTTAGTAAAGATTCTATTGTTTGGGATCTTGAAGATGAAGATAAAGAATCTATTAAAGAAAGTAAAGAAGAATCGATTGATATTGCTATTTTTTCCTTCATAGAATTAAAATTAGTTTAGTAGTTTATATTGATTTATGTTTTTTATAATATATATTTTAGAGTATACATTTATTTAAATATTAGTTGAAGGTATGAAGAAGTAATACTTTGGGTGATTCAAATGAAAATATTAGTTATAACGGAGGGATTCTTTATTGAACCTTTGGGGATAATGCAATTAAGTGGTTGTTTGAAAAAAGCTGGCCATGAGACTGATTTAATAACTACTGAAGAAGATTATGAAAGTAAAATAAAAGAATGGAAACCAAAAATAATTGCTTATTCTGTTATGACTGGGAATCATAAAATTTTTGTAGAGCTAAATAATAAATTAAAACGTAAATTTGATTTTATTTCTTTATTTGGGGGACCCCATGCTACTTTTTTTAAAGATTTGATAGAAGAGGATGGAGTAGATGTAGTTTGTATGGGTGAAGGTGATGAGGCAATTGTTGAATTAGCTAATAAATTAGACAAAAATGAAGATATAAAAAATATTAATAATTTAAATGTTAAAAAAGATGGTGTTGTTTATAGAAATTCAGTTAGAAGTTTAATTGAAGATTTAGATTCTTTACCTTTTCCAGATAGAGATATAGTAATGAAGTATGATAAGATAAAAAATGATCCTATAAAACATTTTGTTGCTGGAAGAGGTTGTCCTTTTAATTGTAAGTATTGTTTTAATGAAAAATATGCTAAAGTGTATGAAGGTAAAGGAAAGAGAGTAAGATGGAGGAGTGTCGATAATTTAATAGAAGAGATTAAAGAAGTAAATGAGAAATATCCTACAAAAGTAAATTATTTTCAAGATGATACATTTATTTTAGATAAAGAATGGTTAAGAGAATTTTGTGAAAAGTATAAAGAGATTAATCTACCATTTCATTGTCATGTGAGGGCTAATTTGGTTGATGAGGAAATAGTTAAGATGTTGAAGGAAGCAAATTGTTACAGTGTTCATATTGCTGCTGAAACTGCAGATGATAAGATAAGAAATGAAGTTTTGAATAGAAATATGAGTAAGGAAGATATATTGAATGCTTGTAAGTTGTTGAGGAAACATAAAATAAAATTCATGATGCAAAATATGATTGGTTTGCCTGGTGGAAGTTTGAAAAAAGATATAGAAACTTTGAAATTAAATATAAAATGTAAACCAACTTATGCTTGGGTTAGTATTTTTCAACCATATCCTGGAACTGAATTAGAAAAGTATTGTAGGGAGAATGGGTATGTAGAAGATTTGGATTATGATGATATAGGAAGTAATTTTTATGAGAGAAGTTTGTTAAAAATAGATGATAGAAAGAAAATAGAACATTTACAAAAATGGTTTGCTTATACAGTTGATAATCCTTATTTATATTATAGTGGTTTGTTAAAAGTTTTTATTAGTTTTCCTAAATGGAAGGGTTTGAATAGATGGTATAAAGGATTATATCAAAATTTTAGGGATAAGAAGGATAATGATTTGTTTGGGGTGAGTTTAAAATGATAATCAGAAGTAGAGCTCCTGTTAGATTAGAGTTAGGGGGTGGTGGAACAGATATGGAACCTTATGATGTTGAACATGGAGGTGTTGTATTAAATGCTGCTATAAACAAATATATTTATGGAACATTGATTAAAAGAGAAAATAGAGAAATAAACTTAGTTTCTGCAGATTACAAAAAAACTTCTTTATTTTATGATATTAAAGAATTAAAATACAATAATGATTTAGATTTAATGAAAGCAGCTATTAAAGTTATGAATCCAGAATTTGGTTTTGAATTATTCTTAAGAAGTGATGTTCCACCAAATACAGGATTAGGAAGTAGTGCTACTGCTGCTATAAGTATGTTGGGTTTATTTAATCATACTCAAAATAAAAAATTGAATAATTATGAATTAGCTGAAACTGCTTTTAGATTAGAGGAAGAAGAATTAAAAAATGCTGGAGGTAGACAAGATCAATATGCTACTGTTTTTGGTGGTTTAAATCTGATGGAATTTAAGGGAGATCATTTTGTTAGAGTTAATGGGTTGAAGTTAAAGAAAGATAGTTTATTGGAATTAGAAAAACATTTTGTTTTAGCTTATATTGGGAAAAGAGAAGAGTCTGGAGATATAATAAAAGGTCAACAAGAAAGTTATACTCAAGAAGAAAAGAAGATATGTTTAGATAAATTAAAAAGTATAACTTATGAGATGTATGATTGTTTACATTCTGAAGATTTTTATAAATTTGGTAACTTGTTGAACAAGGAATGGGATACTAAAGTTAACATGAATCCTGTGATTACTACAGATAGAATAGAAGCAATAAGAAAGATTGGAGAAACAAGTGGTGCTATTGGGAGTAGGTTAATGGGTGCTGGAAGAGGAGGACATATAATATTCTATTGTGATTCCAATAAAGAACATAAAGTAGTTGAAAAATTACAAGAAAAAGGGATTAGTGTTGTAGATTTTAGTTTTGACCATGAGGGTTTGCAAACTTGGGAGGTAAAATTATGAAAATTTTAATAACTGGTGCTGGTGGATTTATGGGAAAACATTTAATAGATTTTTTTCTTGAAAAAGATTTTGAAGTTTGTGGTACTTATTATAATCCTTCAAGTAATTTAAGTGAAATTAATGAAAAGGCTGAATTAATTGAGTTAGATGTTAGAGATAAATCTAGATTTAGTTGGGTTTTAGACAAGATTAAACCAGAGAGGATTTATCATTTGGCTGCTCAAAGTTTACCTACTGTTTCTTGGAGAGATCCTGGGTATACTATGGAAGTTAATGGAATTGGAACAATTAATCTATTTGAAAACGTGAGAAGTTTAAATTTAGATCCTAAAATACTAGTTGCTTGTTCTAGTGCTCAATATGGGTATGTTACTGAAGAAGAAGTTCCTGTTAAAGAAAGTAAAAATTTCAAACCATTACATCCTTATGGTGTTAGTAAAGTTTGTCAAGAATTATTAAGTTATCAATATTTTAAATGTTATGGGATGAAGAGTGTAAATGCTAGAATTTTTAATACAACTGGTCCTGGAAAAAGGAATGATGTTTGTTCTGATTTTACTAAAAGGATTGTTGAGATAGAAAAAGGAAAAAGAGAATTTTTGCCTGTTGGAAATTTAGAAACTAAAAGGCCGATTTGTGATGTAAGAGATTTGATTGAAGCTTTTTGGTTAGCTACTGAGAAAGGTAAAGTTGGAGAGAGTTATAATTTAAGTGGAGATAAAGTTTACATGATTAAAGAATTATTAGATAAAATGAAGGCTATGAGTGATGCTAAATTTGAGGTAAAGCAAGATAAAAATTTGATAAGACCAACAGATGAACCAATAATCTTTGGGGATAGTGGAAAATTCATAAAAGATACTGGATGGGAACAAAAAATTGGTATTGAAAAAACTTTGGGAGATATGTTAGAGTATTGGAGAAAAGATGTTTAAAGAATCTAGTGAAAAATATTTAGAAGAATTGAAAAAAGGGATGGATGGGATAGATTTAGAAAAATTGAATAGAATAGTTGAGATTTTGAAAGAAGCTTATGAGAATGATAAACAAGTTTTTATTTTTGGAAATGGTGGAAGTTGTGCAACTGCAAGTCATTTTGCTGAAGATTTGAATAAAGGTTGTTTGATAGAAAATAAAAAAAGATTTAGAGTTATTAGTTTAACAGATAATATTCCTTTGATGACTGCTTTAGCTAATGATGAAGGTTATGAATTTATTTTTTCAAAGCAATTAGAAAGTTTGATGGAAGAAGGAGATGTTGTGATTGGTATAAGTGGAAGTGGAAATAGTAAAAATGTTTTGAATGGGATTAAATTTGGAAATGAAAAAGGAATAACAATTGGTTTAGGTGGTTTTGATGGAGGAGAATTAAAAAATATATGTAAAGAATGTTTAATTGTTCCTTTAAACCATATGGGAAAAGTTGAAGATTTACATTTAGTTATAGCACATATGATAATATATTATTTTGTGGGTGATGAAGATAATAAAATTGATAATAAGTGATGTTGATGGTTGTTTGGGTGATTTTGAAAAACCTGAATATCCTGAAAAACAAGATCTAAGTAACCATTTTGAAGATTTAGAGAAATTAAAAGAAAAAATTAAAGAAAATAATGTTAGATTTTCTGTTTGTACTGGTAGATCTTCGCATTTAGTAAATGATATGGTGAATTGTTTAGATATTAAAGAACCTTATATTTGTGAGATGGGCCATATTATTGTTTCTGAAAAAAATGAACAGTTAGTTACTAACTTTGATGGTTTAGTTGATGCTTCTGAAAAATTGAAAGATTGGATGGAAGTTGTAAAATTAGAAAATAGTAATATTAAAAGATTGTGGGATAATAAAGAAATTTTAACTTATGAGTTTGATTTAGATTGTGAAGAAGTTTTTAAGGAATTAGAAGGAAAAATGCCTTTAGAAATTAAAGAATTAATAAAAGAAAATAAATTGAAAGTTGTAAAAAGTAAGAATGCTATTGATGTTATGGTTGATTTGAATAAGGGGGATGGTGTTAAACACATTTTAAATAGATTAGGTATTAAGAAAGAAAATGTTTTGGGTATTGGAGATAATTATCATTCTGATGTTTCTATGATGGAAGAATGTGGTTTTGTTGCTTGTCCTGGAAATTCTGATGAAAAATTAAAAGAATATGTTAGAAGTAAGAATGGTTATATTTCAGAAAAAGAATGTATGAAAGGAGTATTAGATATTTTGGAGAAATTTAAATGAAAGCTTTGTTATTAGTTGGTGGGTTATCAACAAGGATGGGGGATATAACTAAGAAGGTAGCTAAATGTATGTTGGATGTAAATGGAAAACCTTTCTTGTATTATCAATTTGAAAATTTAAAAAAATATGGGATTACAGATATTGTATTATGTGTTGGACATTTGAAAGAAGAAGTTGAAAATTATTTTGGGAATGGGAGTAAGTTTGGAGTTAATATTGAATATTCAAAAGAAGAAGAGAAATTAGGAACTGCTGGGCCTATTAGATTGGCTAAGGATTTGATTGATGGAACTTTTATTTGCATGAATGGAGATGCTTATGTTGATGTAAATTTTGATGAATTATTAAAAAATCATAAGAATATGGCAACTTTAACTATTAAAAAAATTAAAGATTGTAGTGATTATGGTACTGTTGAATTAGATGGAGAGAAAGTAGTTGCTTTTAAGGAGAAAGAGAAAAAATTTAATGGTTTTGTAAATGTAGGAGTGTATGTTTTAGAACCAGAAATGATTGATTTTATTGGAGAAGGAGAGGTTAGTATTGAGAAAGAAATATTTCCTGAGATGGTTAGTAAGAAATTAGTTGGAAGTTATGAATATGGTGGACCAATGATCGATATTGGTGTTCCTGAAAGGTATGAATACTTTAAGAAATTTGTGAAAGATTTATAAACATGTTGCTAATTCTTCTTTAAAATGATATCTATAATAATAACAGGATATAAAGAACCGGAAACTATTGGAAAAGCAATAGAAAGTTTTGTTAAACAAGATACTGAAGATTATGAATTAATAGCTGCTGCTCCTGATGAAGAAACAGAAAAGGAAATAAGAAAATATGAAGAAAAGTATGAACATGTTAAGTATTTTAAAGATAAAGGTGAAGGTAAGATGGGAGCTTTACATGAATTGTTTAAGATTGCTAAAGGAGATATCTTAATTTTAAGTGATGGTGATGTTTTTGTAAGTGAAAATTCTGTTAAAAATATTTTAGAGAAATTTAAAGATGAAAAAGTTGGATGTGTGACAGGAAGGCCAGTTAGTTTGAATGATAAAAGTAATAAGATGGGTTATTGGAGTCACTTATTATGTGATGCAGGAGCCCATTTAACAAGAAAAGAAAGAAGTGAGAAAGGAAAATATTTTACTTGTAGTGGATATTTGTTTGCTTTTAGGAATTTGATTAAAGAATTTCCAAAAGATGTTCCTGAAGATGCTTATATTCCTTTTTGGTTTTTTAGAAAAGGTTGGAAATTAGGTTATGTTGAAGAAAGTAAGGTATATGTTAAGTATCCTGATAATATAGAAGAATGGATGGAGCAGAAGAAAAGAATTGCTAAAGCTTATGAAAATTATAAAGATGTAGAGATAGATGGTGAAAAAAGTCCTGTTATGAAAAGTTTTGTTAAAGAGATGTTAGAAGGTCCTGGAAAAGCTTTTAGTTATAGTAAAGGTTTGAAAGAATTTTTATGGACTTTAGAATTAATTCCTGTTAGAGGTTATATGTGGTTTTTGAGTTTTTATGAAAGTAAAGTTAAAGGTAAGAAACATGGAGATAAATGGAAGAGAGTTGAAAGTAGTAAGTAGAGTAGAGAAATGTTTATTAAGTTTGGGTGTTTAACTAATTTTATGGAAGGAATTAAACAAGGATATTTGGTTAATATTGTGTATGATACCACTGCCGTTTGTATGGCAACTTTTACAATTTATAAAATGTTAGATCTTGGAAAAACTGGTCTTGAAAATACTGTGTACCATTTACAAAGAAAAGGTGATTTAAGAATACCTACTAACGATAAAACTATAGTAGATTTAGTAAGTGAGATAAATGAACGTATTGATGAATTAGAAGGAAATGTAGAAACCTAAGTGGTATAATTTACGAAAGCTATAAAAACAGTTAGAAATTTTCTTTTTAATATGAAGTTATCAATAATAATTCCTGTTTATAATGAAGTAAAAACTTTAGAAGAAGTTATAAATAAAGTTAAGAAGTTAGAGATAGATAAAGAAATAATTGTTGTTGATGATGGAAGTGAAGATGGAAGTAGAGAATTGTTGAAAGAAGTAAAAGATATTAAATTAATTCTACATGAAAAGAATCAAGGTAAAGGAAAAGCTGTTAGAACTGGTTTAGATAATGTAGACGGTGATGTTGTTGTTATTCAGGATGCAGATTTAGAGTATGATCCTAATGATTTTATAAAAATGTTTGAAGAAATAAAAAAAGGAGAAAAAGTAGTTTATGGGAGTAGGTTTTTAGGAAGGAAATATGATAAAATTCTAATAAAATCGCATTATTTTGGAAATAAATTTTTGAGTTTGTTTACTAGTTTGTTGTTTTTTAGTAAAATAACTGATATGGAGACTTGTTATAAGATGTTTAGGAAGGAAGTTATGGAAGGAGTTAGATTAAGAGCTAGGGGTTTTGACTTAGAACCGGAAATAACAAGTAAGATACTAAAACGAAAGTATAAAATAAAAGAAGTTCCTATTAGTTATAATGCAAGGGATTTTGAGGAAGGTAAAAAAATAACTTGGAAAGATGGTGTTAAAGCTGGATTATATTTAATAAGGTATAGGTTTGTTGATTAAGGTGTTAATATTTTGATTATCTCTTGACTCTTTTCTTTATTGAGTTGGATTGCATCTTTAGATCTGTTATACCACATAATAAATCTTTTTTTGATTAAAGTTTTAATTGCTTTTTTAACATTTCCTCTTTGGTCACTTGGGAATCCAGAACGCATAATAATTTCTACTTTTTTGTGATTTGGTTTGTAAATTGCTCTTGTATGCATTGCCTTTAAAACTGCTATTTCTGTTTCAGTTAAATTTGTTTCATTCATTTGTTTTATAAATTGATTCTAATATTTAAATTATCATTGTGATTGGTCTAAAAATGTCTAATATTGGTCTTTTTTAGAAAGGTTTATATATTATTAGATTTTACTTATGTGATATGAAAGAAGAAACAATGGGAAAATCTATATTTTTAAAGTTATTTGGAGAAAGTCCTATAAATAAAGTTTTGGACTTCTTGATTATTTTTGATAGTTTTGATTATTCTATGATTGATATTTCTGAAAAAGCTGAAGTTGGATATACTACTTTGAAAAGTTTATTGCCTGAGTTAGTTAAAAGAAAAATTTTAGTTATTACAAGAATAAGTGGAAAAAGTAAGATGTATGGTTTGAATAAAGAAAATGAAATTGTTAAGAGATTTGTTGAATTTTATTGGAGTGTAACCAATATGGTGGTAGAAAAGAAGTTGGGATTAAAACCTCAGAAAGAAATAGAACAAAAACAACCAGTTATACAAAAAGTATAAAAACTACTTGTTTTTTATTTATTATTATGGAAAAAGTATATTTTTGTAAAGATGTAAAAAGAGTGGATGAATTTTTTAAGATTGTTAGTGAGGACTTTAAAGATAATGTAGGTGTTAAGATACATTTTGGTGAAGATGGGAATACCACACATATAGATCCTAAGTTGATAAAAAATCTTAGTAAATATTTTAATAAACCTAAATTTATAGAGAGTAATGTTTTGTATAAAGGTAAGAGAACAACAAGGAAAGAACATATTAAGTTAGCTAAAGAACATGGTTTTGGATTTCTAGATATAGATATTTTAGATGGGGATATGGGGGAAGAGGAGATAAAAGTTAAAGTTGGTAAAGATGTTGTTAGATTAGGAAAAGGATTAGAGAAATATAAAAATTTGTTAATTTTAACTCATTTTAAAGGTCATATGTTGAGTAGTTTTGGTGGTGCAATTAAAAATATGGGGATGGGTGTTGGTAGTAGAGCTGGAAAGTTAGATATGCATTCTGGTATTGCTCCATTTGTTCATGAAGATCAGTGTACTGCTTGTGGTAACTGTGTTAAGAATTGTCCTGTTAGTGCTATTGAAATGAATGAGAAAGCTAAGATTATTGATAAAAAATGTATTGGTTGTGCTAAATGTATAGCTGTTTGTCCTGTTGGAGCAATAGGTATTAAATGGAGAAGTAGAAGTAAGAAGAATGCAATGGCAAATATTGCTAAGTATACAAAAGGAGTTGTAAAAGGGAAAAATGTTTGGTGTATAAATTTTTTGAATAATATAACTTATAATTGTGATTGTTTTGGTGGAAAACAAGAACCATTTATGGAAGATATTGGGATTTTAATGAGTAAAGATTGTGTTGCTGTTGATAAAGCTTGTTTAGATTTGGTAAAGAAGGCAAAAGGTTTTGATCCATTTAAAGCTGATCATGAAATAGATGGAGAACATATTCTAGATGTTTGTGAAAAGTTAGGGATAGGTAGTAAGAAGTACAAATTGGTTGAAATTTAAGTATATTCTGTTGTTACGAAAACTATAAAAATGGTAATTAAATTTAAGATATTAAAATGAAAGTTTTGGTTTTGAACCCACCTAATAAACATAATGAACCCATAGGAAGGGATTTGATTTATGGTTGTTGGTGTCATGGAAAAAGAGTTGCTGATATTCAGTTGCCTCCGTTGAATTTAATGTATATAGCTTCAGTTTTAAAAAATTATGAAGTTGTTTTGATTGATGCTTTAAGTAAGAAATGGAATATAGAAGATACTTTAGAAAGATTAGATAAAGATTTTGATGTTTTAATAATTGCAAGTAGTAATACTACTTTTTTAGATGATGTTGAGTTTAGTGAGAAGTTAAAAGAAAAGAATAGTAAATTAAAAGTTATTTTTTGTGGACCTCATACAACTGTTTATCCTAAAAAAGCATTAAGGAAGAAAATAATTGATATTGGTGTTCAGGGGGAAGTAGAAGAGACAATAAAAGAATTAATTGAAGTTTTAAGTAAGAATGGAGATTTAGGAGAAGTAAAAGGAATTTCTTATAGGGAAAATGATGAAGTAAAAGTAAATATGGGAAGAGGGATGATAGAAAATTTAGATAAATTACCCTTTCCAGATTGGGATATGATTGATAGAGATGAATATTTTAATCCTTTAGCAAAAAAAGAACCAATTGCTACAATATTAAGTAGTAGAGGTTGTATTGGAAGATGCACTTTTTGTACTAGTCCTAGTTTTTATGGTAAAAATTATAGATTTAGAAGTGCAGAAAATGTTTTGGAAGAATTAGAGATGTTATATAAAAAAGGATTTAAAGAAGTGTTATTTAGAGATGAAACTTTTACAGTTAGTAAAGAAAGAACTAGAAAAATTTGTGAAGGTTTGATAGAAAAAGGAATTAAATTAAGTTGGATGTGTAATATTAGAATTGGTAGTGTTGATAAGGAAACAATGGAATTGATGAAGAAAGCTGGTTGTCATAATTTATGGGTTGGTGTTGAATCCGGAGTTCAAGAGATATTAGATATAGCTAAGAAAGATATTAAAATAGAAATGATTGAAGAAACTTTTAAATGGGCTAATGAAGTTAAGATAAATACTCATGCTCACTTTATGTTTGGTATGGAAGGTGAAA
>Ga0187833_10002156_pt1 | contig 21498 bp, 18 predicted proteins | sample ETNtaG_37_FD_167968 | JGI IMG/M metagenome (GOLD analysis project Ga0187833, IMG submission 167968) | Marine microbial and viral communities from oxygen minimum zone, Eastern Pacific Ocean - ETNP2014_SV_400_PacBio MetaG (Illumina Assembly) | ecosystem: Environmental > Aquatic > Marine > Hypoxic...
ACAATCGAATTCCCATTACTATCTGTAACAACATAATGCAAGGAGGCCGGTGTGCCTTTGAATTGTTCTTCCAGGTCAATATTATATACAACCCGAAGATTCGGGAGATTAGTTTTGATCTCATCAACAGTTCTAAACTGACCTAGAATATATGAAGTAAGATCAGCATTATTGAGACTGGAAGATTCTTTCCCCGCTTCAAAGGATTGGTATTTTGCATAACCAGGAAAAAACAGCACGCCTATTGTTAGACCTGCTTCATTCATACCGTCCAAATAAAAAGGTTTATGTAGCATATTAATAGCAATGAACCCGTATTTATTTTTCCAATTCATCCCTTGCTTTCCTCCACCTAAATCCGAAACGAATGAATAATTACGTGGTACAAGTACTACATCAGACTCAGCGTCAAAAGCTCCCCATTCACATGTTCGGCCATAAATAATACTTCCATCCTTAGCATTTAAAATAAAACTCGTACAAGCTTCCGAAGAATTTGCAATTACTACGATTAAAACTATTAATGACAGTAGAAATGGTAATGTTCTTTTCATAATGATTAATTTTTATAAATTAGTTTTTTCTTACAGATTCAAATAAAATCGCAGAACCCATTTTACAATTTTCTTAAATCACCGTAAAATACAACTTTCTTTTGGAAAGTTGCATTTTGCCCGATTAATTCATGAATACGTAGTGTTATCGGGTCAATAGCCCCGCCCTGAAGGACATGGCTATTGATTAGTTCATTGTCAATTTTCATGAATTATTCAGGTTAGCATTCCGTTAATAACCTGTTCAAATGTCGGTTTTGCTAAACTTTCTTTTAAATGTTTAACTTCATTTTTCCACTTTACAGATTTAATACTTTCTGATAGTGGCATCATTCCATAATTTGTAAGTGGTGCAATTAAAATCATTTTTTCAATCATTCCTTCCATTGCCAGCCTTTGAGCAATTATACATCCCATTGAGTGAGCATCAACTGTTGGTGGATTTTCAAAAGTTTTTAGAACTTCTCGGATTTGATTTACCTAATCTTCCATACTCACGTCAATTAATGAATCATTTCGCTCAATTAAATGGTAACTGAATGTTGGCGAAATTGTATTAAATCCTTGTTCTGAAAAGTAGGTTTTGTAGTTACCCCACACACTACCTGTTGACCAAGCCCCATGAATAAAAACTACATTCTTGTCAGTTGTTTTTTCTTGTGCAACACTTATTACACTTGTTAAAATGATACTTAAAACAAAAATTACTGTCTTCATAATATTACATTTTAAATTTATAAAATAATTATGAAGCAAAAGTAATATGAGGTGTATCTACTTTTCATTGACCTATGGTAAGAAACACTATTGACTGATTTTTTTTCTAATTCTACACAATGATTCAGGTGTAACATTTAAATAAGAGGCTATTAAATATTGTGGAACTCTTTGTAATAGTGTTGGTTTATTTTTAATGAGTTTTCGGTATCTTGTCTTTGCATCATCAAGCATTAGCGAAATGGTTTTTGATGCCAATTTTTAAATAATGATTCTGCAATTATTCTTCCACCTGTTTCGAACGAATGCTTTTTATTATACAACTCATTTAAGTCTTTTGATTTAACAACCATTAGCTCTGTGTCTTCAATACATTTTACATCTTTTTCTGCTGGTTTGTTATCAAGTAAACTTGATTCCATCTTAAACTAAAAAGCCCAACCTTTTCAGGTTAGGCCTATATTCATCTGTGATCCCGGCAGGACTCGAACCTGCGACCCGCAGCTTAGAAGGCTGCTGCTCTATCCAGCTGAGCTACGAGACCATTTTTAATGGGCTGCAAAAATATAAATTATTCTTTTATCGCCAAAGCATTATAAAGTATTTCCACAGGGTGTAACGAGTCTCTTTTTGTACCGTCTGCTATTTGATGTCGGCATGAGGTTCCGGGTGCAGCAATTATGGTTCTTTCATCACTATTTCTAACTGCCGGAAATAATACTAATTCCCCAACTTTCATCGACATATCGTAGTGTTCTTTCTCGTAACCAAATGAACCTGCCATTCCACAGCAACCCGATGGGATCTCTTCGGCTGTATAGTTAGTAGGGAAATTTAGTACGTACATGGTAGAATCGGTTCCAGTTAAGGCTTTTTGATGGCAATGACCGTGCAACTTGATATGTTGCTTTCTATCAGTGAACTGCTCCTTTGTTATTTTTCCTGACCTAATCTCCTTTTCAATAAACTCTTCGATGGTAAATGAATTTTCGGCGAGCTTCTCTGCGCTTTCAACCAGTACTTTATCAGCCAGATCAATATATTCATCCCTGAAAGTAAGTATGGCAGATGGCTCAATGCCAACAAAAGGTGTGATGTCAGTAATAGTATCTTTAAGTAATCTTATATTGCGGTTTGCAATAGTCTTGGCCTTTTTAACCAACCCTTTAGACAGATAAGTCCGCGCACTCTCAATATGCTCAGGAATAACTACATCATATCCCAGCTTTGTAAGAAGTAATATTGTCTTGATCCCAATATTTGTATCATTAAAACGAGTAAACTCATCGTTAAACAAATATACTTTCCCATTAGGAAATGACTTTTTATTAAGTACTTCCTTGTATAATCTATGCCATCTGTCGAGCGTAGCTTTGCTCAAGGTTGGTATCCTGCGTTTTGTTGTAAAACCAAAAACAGCTGAGGTGATCCTGGATGTGATGAAGTTTTGACTAAAAAAATTAAATAGTGAAGGAAAATTGCTACCAAGCTTATTCACTTTGGAGATATTGGCAATTAACAATGTCCTTAACGGGATACGATTATCCGCATAATAATGCTGTAAGAATTCGGCTTTTAATTTTGCAATATCTACACTCGATGGACATTCTGACTTACATGCCTTACATGATAAGCACAGGTCCATTACCTCATAAATCTCCTTGTAATCAAAGGGGTTGGCTTTTGATGAATTAGTTAAAAACTCCCTCAATAAATTTGCCCTTGCTCTTGTAGATTGATTCTCATTACGGCTTACCATATAACTAGGGCACATGGTGCCTCCAATTACTTCTGTTTTACGACAAGTTCCTGTTCCATTACATTTCTCGGTTGCCCTCAGTATGCCAAGATCTTTCGAAAAATCAAACACTGTTTTTATATCCCTTGTTTCCTGCCCCGGTTCGTAACGGAGAAAGGTGTTCATTTTAGGCGTGTCAACAATTTTACCAGGATTAAATATATTATCAGGATCCCACGCTTGTTTAACTTGTTTGAATAATTGGTAGTTGTGTTCACCAACCATTGTTGGGATAAATTCACCTCTTAACCTTCCATCTCCATGCTCCCCACTCAGGGAACCACCAAATCTCTTTACAAGCTCTGCTACTTCTTTTGCCAGTGTATAGAATAGCTTTACATCTTTGGGATCTTTTAAGTTTAATATAGGTCGTAAGTGAAGTTCTCCGGTAGCTATGTGAGCATAATAAACGCACTTCTTATTATACTTGTTAAGAATTTTGTCAAATTTATCTATGTAATCGGGTAGGAGCTCAGGGTTAATAGCTGTGTCTTCAATTACTGCAACGGGCTTTGCATCACCCGGCATATTGTTGAGGATACCAAGACCGGCTTTGCGTAATTCCCAAACCTTAGCTATGTCAGAATCTTCTATCACAGGGAAATGATATCCATATCCGGCTTCCTTCATTTCCGTTTCCATTAAGATTATTTTGCTTATGATTATTTCGGGATCTTCTTCTGCAAACTCAACAATTAATATTGCTTCAGGTTCGCCTTCAACAAAAAATCGATTTTTTTCTTGTGCTAAGTTCTTTTTTGTGAGCTCAAGTATGGTACTATCCATTAACTCAATGGCAACTGGTTTATGTTTAAGAGCTAAAATATTTGCCTTTAAAGCTTCTTTTATAGTATTAAAATGTAAACAAACAAGTGCCTTGTTACTAGGAGGGAGGGGCACCAAATTTAGTTTTATTGCAGTTGTAAAGGCTAAAGTACCTTCTGAACCTGCTAATAAACTTGAAAAGTTAAACTGATCACCTTCAGAATCAAAAGGCTTCATCTTCAATAACAAATCTAAAGCATATCCTGTGTTTCTTCGTCGTATGTTACTGTCGGGAAATTCTTTATTTATTTCAGACTTGTTATTATTATCTGAAAGGATTTCGTGTGCACTTTTGTAAATCTTATTCTCAAGTGTCTCGCCTGTTATTTTATCCTGAAATTCCTCAATTGAAAGAGGTTTGAATATTGCTTCACATCCATCACTAAGAATTACTTCAACTTCTAATGTATGGTCTCTTGTACTTCCATAAATTAATGAATGCGAGCCACATGCATTATTACCAAGCATGCCTCCTAGCATACATCGGTTTGATGTTGATGTTTCGGGGCCGAAAAACAAACCATGCTCTTTTAAAGCAAGATTCAGTACATCTAATATAACTCCAGGTTCAATCCTTACCCATTTTTCCTCTTTGTTGATTTCAAGTATCTGTGTCATATGTTTCGACACATCTGCTACGATTCCACTACCAACAACCTGACCTGCAAGAGATGTACCGGCAGTTCGTGGAATAATAGATGTATTGTTTTTTCTGGCAAAATGGATGAGGTTTATAATGTCTGACTTGTTTTTTGGGTAGGCAACAGCAGTAGGAATCTCGCGATAGGCAGACGCATCGGTAGCATACATCAAACGGGTTGACTTATCGGTGAAAATCTCGCCAACAAAAACTTTTTTAAACTCAGCTAGTCTGTTCTGCAGTTTATCCATTACTTCTTTTACTGAAAAGGCAAATATAGCAGGTATAAGGGAAATATGGGTATATGTAAATAGGATTAACAGTCAATTAATTAATAAAATCCAAACAGCATCATATATAGATTTAAATCATCCACACTAATTTGATATAACGTGAAAACTTTTTCAACTGCCTCTTTCTCATATTTTACATTTAATAAACTATCACAGATTTCTTCTTTAAAACTTATATTACCGCCAATATCAATATTTTCTATTATTCCCTTATTAATTCTCATATTAAGTTTAATACTATTAAGTTCGTGTTTATAATTGTACGAAGGGGAGTAGCCGTAGTTCCAGTCCCAACTTTTATATTTGTTTTCAACCAGTTCGTTGATGGAGGTTATATCTCTGTCAGTTAATTGAATAGTAGATTCAATTTTGAAGTAATCAATAAAGTATTTTGTGAGCTTATCTATAAATTCCTCAATTTGTAAGGGTGTCGTCAACTGATCGGCTATATTAGCAACATTAGCCCTAATGGACTTCACTGATTTATCAGAAATGTTAAAATCGCCTTCCCGAATAGAAGCTTTCAGATTATCAATATCAGTGTTGAATAATATAGTGCCATGGTGCAACACCCTGTTCTTAAAAACATGAGCCGAATTACCTGAGAATTTTTTGCTGTTTATAGTTAGGTTGTTTTTTCCTTCAAAAACGGCAATTAATCCCAATGTATGCAAGAATCCAATAATAGGTTCAGTGAATTTTCGGAAATCAACAAGTTTCTCCTTGTTTTCTGATGATGTAATTATACTGTAGTTAATATTTCCCTCATCGTGGTAAACAGTGCCACCTCCGGTTATTCTTCTAATAACAGGAATTTTATGTATGTCCAAGAAATTTATATTAATCTCTGCAATTGTATTTTGGTGTTTACCTATTACTACCGAAGGACTGCTTTTCCAAACCATAATAATATCTTCTGAGTGATTTTTCAAAAAATGTTCTTCAGTGGCAATATTGAAGTATGGATTATCGCTATTTCGTAGAACTAATATCATTTATTATTCTCCATAAACTCGACAATCTTAACCACCTGTCTTGCTTCTTCAACATCATGTACGCGTAGTATATTGGCACCAGATGACAATGCAATAGTATGAAGTGAGGTTGTCCCAATAAGTGAATCTTCGGGTGTAGTGTTTAATACCTTGGTAATCATCGATTTCCTTGATATTCCAACAAGAATTGGCAGTTTGTTAATTCTTGTGTTTTCAAGATTTGCAATAAGCTTATAATTGCATTCAAGTGTTTTCCCAAAACCAAATCCAGGATCAAGGATTATATCATCTACTCCTAAGCTTGATAATTCGTCTACGGCTTTTTGAAAAAAGGTTTTCACTATTGAAACTATGTTGTCTTCAATTGGTGAACTCATCATATTTTGTGGTGTGCCATGAATATGCATAAGTATATAGGGGACATTTAACTTTGCTATTGTTGCAAACATATTGGTATCCATTGTTCCACCTGATATGTCATTAATAATATGGGCACCTGCGTTAACTGTTTCTTCTGCTACTCTAGCTCGATATGTGTCAATAGAAAAAACAGCTTCCGGAAATAAATTGGTTAATATATTAACTGGTTCCACGATTCTTTTGAGCTCTTCATCAACAGATACCTCTTTTGCTCCAGGTCGGGTAGAAACTGCACCAACATCGATAATGTCGGTTCCGTTCTTTAACATTCCTTCTGTTCTCTTAATCCAAATATCTTTATCCTTGTATTTGCCCCCATCATAAAATGAATCAGGCGTTAGATTCAAGACACCCATTATTTTTGGTGTTGAAAAATCGATTAGTTTATTATCGACCTTAATATTTCTGATTTCATTAAAAGATGTACTTTTATTGTTCATTTAAACACAAACTTTGTAAACTTATAGCAAAGGTAAAATTAAACTCATTAACGGGGAATGAATAAAGATACAGCAGCTCAATTTGAAGAGGTAATTGAATATTGCAGGGATATATTTGAAAATAAGCAAAAAGATTACGGAACGGCGTGGCGCATTCTTCGGTTGGAAAGTTTAACAGATCAGATCTACATCAAAGCTAACAGAATCAGAACCCTACAAGTTAAGGAAGTAAGTTTGGTAAATGAAGGCATAATTCCTGAATTTGTTGGGATTGTAAATTATTCTGTAATGGCTATTGTACAGCTTGAATTAGGTGTTGCTGAGTCGGCTGATATGAGTGCTGAAAAGGCAATTGAGCTATATATTGAAAAGCTTAATGAAGCCAGTGCACTAATGATGAACAAAAATCATGATTACGATGAAGCCTGGCGCAATATGCGCGTGTCGTCATTTACTGATATTATATTAATGAAATTATTACGCATTAAACAAATTGAAGACAACAAAAGACAAACAATTGTGTCGGAGGGTCTTGATGCTAATTACCAGGATATCATAAACTATTCACTATTTGCGTTAATAAAATTGATAATCGAGAAAGAAGATGCCTAAGGAAAAAAATATTGAACCGTTGCTAGTGAAGATTATTCGGATAGTTACAGGTCTGGTTTTTATATTCTCAGCCACAGTAAAAGGAATTGATCCATTGGGTACTGATTACAGAGTGGTTGACTACCTCGAAGCCTACAGTTGGTATTCTTTTATTGATTTTTCGTTTGCATTAACAATATTGGTTATCAGTGTTGAATTTTTCCTGGGAGTTGCATTACTTTTTAGATTACGCCTTCGTCTTGCAGCCTTAGGAGTATTGATGTTAATGATCTTTTTTACAGTCGTAACTTTTATTGATGCAAGGTACAATCTGATTACTGATTGTGGTTGCTTTGGAGATGCTATTAAATTAACAAACTGGCAAACATTTTATAAAAATATTGTACTGCTGATATTCGCAATATCAATATTTGCTTGGAGAAGTAAAATTGAACGACAGGGTGGTAAAGGCGCTCAACTCATAGTTCTTCTGTTATTTATAGCTGGATTCGGATGGTTTATGTCGTACAATTATAATCATTTGCCAGTAGTCGATTTCAGAGACTGGGAAATTGGGAACGATATGAAAAGTACCGGACGCGAGACAATAGTTTCGTATCTTGCTTACAAGAACAAAAATACCGGTGAAATAAAAGAATATATTTCGCCAGATTACCCGTGGAATGATTCAGTTTGGTTATCGGAATGGGAGTTTGTTGATCAACGAATTGATGATTCTCAGCTGGTTATGAAGCATGGATTGATAATCGAAGATGAAAATGGGAATAATCTCACAGAACAGATAATTGAAAATCCCGGTTATCAGTTTGTATTGGCGTCTTATGATTTAGATGAGGCAGTTGGACAGGGGATGATTGATGCTTCTGGTATTTTCCACAAAATGATTGAAAATAATATTGATGTGGCACTGCTTACAAGTTCTACAGAAGATGTTATTGAAAAATATAGAAAGTTGTATACAATTGATTATGATGTTTATTTTGCTGATGATATTGAACTAAAGGCAATGATTCGTTCAAATCCAGGACTGGTATTACTAAAAGATGGAGTTGTTATTTCAAAATGGCATTACAACGATTTTCCACAAATTAGCAAAGTGGAAGAACTAATATCTCATGATTAAGTTTATTCTTAGACGCTTATTTTATGGTTTCCTGGTACTATGGGGAGTTATTACGGTAATTTTCTTTCTATTCAATATACTGCCTGGCGATCCGGCTCGTATGTTATTGGGTCAACGATCTGACGTTTCTTCAGTAGAAGCAATTACAAAGGACCTTGGTTTGGATAAACCACTAACTGGTCAATATTTTAACTTCCTTAATGATTTATCACCTATTTCTTATCATAATTTCAATAATCCTGAAAGCTATTGGTATTTTAATGATTCAGATTATGGTGGAGTTGTTAGAGTAATACCAATATCAAAGAATTGGATAGTATTGAAATTTCCTTACTTAAGGAGATCGTACCAAAGCCGTCGTCATGTTAGCGCAATAATAGCGGAAGCATTTCCTAAAACATTGCTTCTAGCCTCATCATCGATTTTGATCGCTATGATACTTGGAATATTATTAGGTATACCTGCAGCATTATTTAAGGATAGTATTCTCGATCGATCGTTACTTGTATTTTCTTCTTTTGGAATGTCCATACCCTCGTTCTTTGCTGCAATAATAATGGCTTGGCTGTTTGCGTTCGTACTGGCCGATTATACTGGTTTGCAAATGTTTGGAAGCTTATATACAGTTGATAGTTATACTGGTGAGAAATATATAGACCTGAAAAATTTGATATTGCCGGCTATAACACTGGGGATAAGACCCCTTGCCATTGTGGTTAGTTTAACGCGTAGTTCGTTGCTGGATGTGCTGTCGCAGGATTATATCCGAACTGCGAGAGCAAAGGGATTAAATGGATTTAGTGTTGTAATTTTTCATGGATTAAGAAATGCATTAAATCCTGTAATTACAGCTATAACAGGTTGGTTTGCATCTTTAATGGCTGGTGCCGTTTTTGTTGAATACGTATTTGATTGGAAAGGTATTGGTGTTGTAATTGTTGATGCCCTTGAAAAATACGATTTGCCGGTTATAATGGGATCGGTATTAACGATCTCAGTTGTTCTTGTACTTGTAAATATCTTAGTAGATATACTTTATGCCGCTCTTGATCCGAGGATTAGGTTGGCTTAGTGGCGTTAAGAAAGCCCCAATAAATACTTACATTTCTACATACTACAAGTTAAACTTGGAAAATGTATAATTATGTTGTGCATTTGTAGCATGTTTATAAAAAGAGAGATTCAGAAATAGCTAATAAATTTAACGAAAGATAACCGGTTGTTACTATTAACGGCCCTCGACAATCCGGAAATCCAGCAATTAACTGAGCATGATCCCAATGACGTTTTTGAATAAACGAAGAAGGTATGATATGTACGTCATTGCGAACAATCGTTAGGCTGGTGTTGTGTGTTAGGATTGTGACGCAATCTCAATAAGAATGGAATGCGTTGTTATTAAGATTGCTTCGCGCCAACGCTGTAGCTTACCCACGGGACCCGAAATGATGGCTTTAGTAACTAGTCATCGATAATCTTATCATACAAATCATTCCAATGGGGATTCATTTCTTCAATTAGTATTAGCTTTTTTTTTCGGGATCCGGCTTTTATTTGTTTTTCCCTGGCAATAGCCTCTTCTATAAAATGAAAGTATTCATAATAAACAAGCTTATGACAATTATAGCGGTGAGTAAATGAGCCTTTGTACTCCCCGGTTTTATGTTGATACACTCTTATACCAAGCAGACTGGTTACCCCGGTATATAGCACATTATTATTCTTATTGGTCATTATGTAAATGTATCCACCTCTTTCCATAATTTTCTGTATTGATTACAAAGATAATTATTAAAAATGACCACTTCCGTTATTGTGAATAGCCTGAGGGAGGGCATTGACGCAAGAGCTTTGAAGCAATCTCGCAGGTACCTGGTTATTGTAGTTGAGATTGTTTGTCTAATGTCAATTAGTTAAAAAATCAAATTCAACAAACAGTGTCTTTGTGAGGGAGGTACGACCGAAGCAATCTCATGGCTGTAGGGTTCATTGAGATTGCCGCGCTGCGCTCGCAATGACGACTAAGTGTAAATGAGAGTGTATAGTGTGTACTTATGGACGCAAAGAATTCGTACACTTGCAATGGGCCTGATCAAGGAATATTGGGTTCCCAGCAAAATTATCAGTTGCACATTGATTGGGTAGTATTAAGGTGTAAAGAAATCAAATTCAACAAACAGCGTCTTTGCGAGGGAGGTACGACCGAAGCAATCTCATGGCTGTAGGGTTCATTGAGATTGCCGCGCTGCGCTCGCAATGACGACTAAGTGTAAATGAGAGGCTATAGTGTGTACTTATGGACGCGAAGAATTAGTGTCTGAGTTGGGTTGGAGTAATTCCTTTCTTCATTACCTCACTTGGCGCTTATATAGATTTCTGTAAAATATATATTACAGATTAAGTACAAAATTTATTAAAAAGCAAAAGATTACATATAAAAAAATCCCATTTTCTTGGAAAATGGGATTTAATATTAATTCTAATTAGGACTACAATTCAGGTCCTGCTGCTACAAGATTCTTACCTTCTTCGTTATCCGTGTACTGTTTAAAGTTTTCGATAAACAATGCTGCCAATTCATTTGCCTTTCTATCCCATTCAGCAGGATCAGCGTATGTATCTCTTGGATCTAATATACCAGGGTCAACACCAGGTAATGAAGTTGGAACTGACAGATTAAATATCGGAATATTTTTCATTTCCGATTTTTCTATGGATCCATCCAGAATTGCATCAATAATACCGCGAGTATCTTTAATTGAGATTCTTTTACCTGTCCCATTCCATCCAGTATTTACAAGATAAGCTTCCGCACCGTTTGCTTCCATTCTTTTTATAAGTTCTTGTCCGTACTTTGTTGGGTGAAGTGTTAAGAATGCGGCACCAAAACAAGCAGAGAATGTAGGTTTAGGTTCAGTAATGCCACGCTCGGTACCTGCCAGTTTTGCGGTAAATCCTGAAAGGAAATGATATTTAGTTTGTTCAGGTGTTAGTTTTGCAACAGGAGGCATTACACCAAAAGCATCAGCTGTAAGGAAAATAACCTTTTTTGCATGTCCCGCTTTTGAAATCGGTTTTACAATATTATCAATATGGTAAATTGGATAAGATACACGTGTGTTCTGTGTAACTGATCCATCTGTATAATCAATTTTACCTTCAGCATCTAAGCTAACATTTTCAAGTAGGGCATCACGACGGATTGCCTTATAAATGTCCGGCTCACTTTCTTTATCAAGGTTTATTGTCTTAGCATAGCATCCACCTTCAAAGTTGAAAATACCATCATCATCCCAACCATGTTCGTCATCACCGATAAGTGCTCGTTTTGGATCCGTTGATAGAGTTGTCTTGCCCGTTCCTGATAATCCGAAGAAAATTGCTGTATCACCATCTTTACCAACATTTGCTGAACAATGCATAGCTGCGATCCCTTTGAGTGGCAGGTAATAGTTCATTATTGAGAAGATACCTTTTTTCATTTCACCACCATACCAGCTGCCACCAATTACTGCACGTCCTTCAGCTAAGTTAAATACTATAAATACCTCAGAGTTAAATGGTTCGCCATCCAGACGTTTCATTGTTTTCCAATCGGGGTTTGTTGTTTTCGCTGCGTTTAATATAACAAAGTCAGGTTCAAAAGTTTTTAGTTCTTCTTCTGTTGGACGAATAAACATATTTGTTACAAAATGCGCTTGCCATGCTACTTCCATCACAAAACGGACTTTCATACGTGTATCTTCGTTTGCACCTGCAAAACCATCAAATACATAAAGTTTTTTGCCGGATAGTTCATCGGCTCCTAATTTGTAACAATGTTTCCACTCTTCCTGGCCTACAGGTTTATTATCAGAGCTTTTGGCTTGCTCCGACCACCAAACTGTATCTTTGGTCTTGTCGTCTTTAACAATATATTTGTCTTTAGGGGATCTACCTGTAAATATTCCGGTCATTACGTTAACAGCGCCAGATTCACTCAACTGGCCCTTCTCATAACCTTCGAGATCAGGATTCATTTCTTCTTCATAAAGTTTCTCGTATGAAGGATTATAAATAATTTCTTTTGCGTCAACAATACCGTAGCTGGCGAGATCAGATTTGATCTTATTTAAATCTCTGCTCATGATAATTTTTTTTGGATTTATTAATTATAAAAAACGTTTGTAAAATTACTTAATAATAAGGTATCTAATAAATAAAAGCCACTCGAATATTCACGAATGGCTTAATATAGAATCGTTAAAAATTAACTGTTTTTACGTTTCCAGCTACGTTTATTTACAATTGTTGACTGAGCTGCTGCAAGACGTGCTATTGGTACACGATATGGTGAACAACTTACATATTGCAAACCTACCCGGTGGAAAAATTCAATCGAACTTGGATCACCTCCATGTTCACCACATATACCAAGTTTAATTTTCTTTCTTGTTTTACGTCCTTTCTTAACAGCTATATCTACTAATTGTCCCACGCCTTCCTGATCAAGTACTTGAAATGGATCTTCTTTTATAATACCTTTTTCGATATAAATTGGAAGAAATTTACCTGCATCGTCACGAGAATATCCAAATACCATTTGTGTTAAGTCGTTGGTTCCAAATGAGAAGAATTCAGCTGATTTAGCTATCTGGTCAGCAATTAATGCAGCCCTGGGAATCTCAATCATTGTTCCAACTAAGAAGTCGATTTTAGCTCCTCTTTCTTCAAATACCTTTGCAATAGTAGCTCTTACAATTTCTTCCTGCAGTTTCATCTCAATATAAGTTCCTGTTAAAGGAATCATTATTTCAGGATAGGTTTTTATTTTACGTTTCTTGAGATTAAGAGCTGCCTCAATAATTGCACGACTCTGCATCTCTGTTATTTCAGGATATGTATTACCAAGCCTACATCCCCGGTGACCTAACATTGGGTTAACCTCAGATAAGTCTTCTACTTTTTCTTTAACCTCTTTTAAAGTAATACCCATAACTTTTGCCATTTCCTTTTGCCCCTTCTCGTCGTGTGGAACAAATTCATGAAGCGGTGGATCGAGCAATCTAACAGTCACAGGCAAATCGTGCATTGCTTCAAAAATACCTTCAAAATCAGCACGTTGAATAGGGAGAAGTTTAGCCAATGCTTCACGTCTGCCTGCTTCATCACCTGCCAATATCATTTCACGCATAGCAGTAATTTTATCATCACCGAAAAACATATGTTCGGTACGACAAAGGCCTATGCCTACAGCACCAAAATCACGACCTACTTTTGAGTCAGATGGTGTATCAGCATTCGTACGCACAAGAAGTTTAGCTTTCTTATCTGAAAGTTTCATCAGTTTTCCAAAATCACCGCTTAATTCAGCCTCCATTGTGGCTATTCTGCCATCATATACATCTCCAGTAGAACCATTTAATGAAATAAAATCACCTTCCGAATATGTCTTACCATCCATTATAAGAGTCTTGTCGTGATAATTGATCTTGATGCTTCCGGCACCTGAAACACAACATTTACCCATACCACGGGCAACTACAGCTGCATGGGAAGTCATTCCACCCCTTGCAGTTAAGATACCTTCGGCTGAATTCATACCAGCCAAATCTTCAGGTGAAGTTTCGATACGAACAAGTATAACTTTTTTACCTTGAACAGCCCATTCTTCAGCATCATCAGCATGAAAAACAATTTGTCCAGTAGCAGCTCCAGGTGACGCTGGTAATCCTTTCGACATAACTGATGCATCATCAATTGCTTCAGTGTCAAAAACTGGATGAAGTAGCTCATCGAGTTTCTCTGGATTAACACGCATAATTGCTTCTTCCCTATTAATCATTTTCTCTTTAAGCATATCCATTGCAATCTTCACCATTGCTGCTCCAGTGCGTTTTCCATTACGAGTTTGCAATAACCAGAGTCTCCCGTTTTCAACAGTGAATTCGATATCTTGCATGTCACGATAATGATTTTCAAGCTTTCTCCGAGTTTCGAATAGTTGTTTGTACATCAACGGCATTGCCTCCTCAAGTGAAGGGTAACTAACTATGCGTTCTTCTTCTGACACCTGTGCCAACTTTGACCAACGAATTGAACCTTCTTTTGTAATTTGTTGAGGAGTACGAATACCTGCAACTACATCTTCACCTTGAGCGTCTATAAGGTATTCTCCATTAAACAGATTCTCTCCGGTACCTGCATCGCGAGTAAATGCAACTCCAGTAGCTGAATTTTCACCCATATTACCGAATACCATGGCTTGTACATTGACGGCAGTACCCCATTCATCTGGAATTTTTTCCATTTTGCGGTAAAGTATAGCTCTGTCATTCATCCAACTATCGAATACAGAAGTTACGGAACCCCATAATTGCTCCCAAGGATCTACAGGAAAGTCATGGCCAGTTTGATTTTTAGCTGCAATCTTAAATCTTGTAACTAATTCTTTAAGGTCGTCAGTTGATAGATCGTTGTCTAATTCAACCCCTTTCTCTTCTTTCATTTTCTCAATAATATCCTCAAAAGGATCCGGATCTTCTTTTGATTCAGGTTTCATTCCAAGAACAACATCACCGTACATCTGAACAAAACGGCGATAAGAATCCCAAGCGAACCGTTCATTACCTGATTTTTTTGCTATACCTTCAACTGCATCATTGTTAAGTCCGAGGTTAAGGACTGTATCCATCATTCCTGGCATAGAAGCTCTGGCTCCTGACCGTACAGAAACCAGTAATGGGTTTTCTTTATCCCCGAATTTTGTACCCATCATATTTTCAATTTCGGTTATAGCATTCGTTACTTCATCTTTAATGGTTGCTACAACAGCATCACGCCCTTTTTCATTATATAATGTACATACTTCAGTTGTAATTGTAAACCCGGGAGGTACGGCAACACCTATCAGATTCATTTCAGCAAGGTTTGCACCTTTGCCCCCAAGTAGGTTTTTCATTTTTGCGTTACCTTCAGCAGTTCCGTTGCCGAATAGATAAACATGTTTTTTATTAGCCATTATAATTAAAATTAATTAAAATAAGATTCAAAATTGAGCCTGCAAAGGTAGGAAAAAACATGTTTATTGATTGACAAACCGGTAGTATAATGATTATAAATTAGGTTTCAACTTTTCCATTATTAGAGTAACTATTTTGTTAGTGAATTGGCTAAAAAAAAAAAGTTAATAAGCCATCATTCTCCTACTAAATTTTATATGTTTGCTTTTATTATTCAGAATGATAAATGAAAAATTTATGCACAAAATTGGAATAAGATATGAAGATAAATATGTAATGGAAAGACGTGTTGCTCTTGTTCCTACACATGTTAAAGAATTGATTGATAAAGGCCTTGAATTCAAGGTTGTTAAATCGCAGAAACGTATCTTTAAAGACAAAGAATTTGAAGCAACCGGGGCTCAATTGGTTGATGAGATAAAGGATTCATCTGTTGTAATTGGTGTTAAGGAAATGCCCATCAATTTTTTTGAAGACAAGAAAACCTACATTTTCTTTAGTCATACTATTAAGGGGCAGCCATATAATATGCCACTGTTAAAACAAATGATGAAAAAGAAAGTTAACTTGATCGAATATGAGTGTATTGTGAATGAGAAAAATCAACGATTGATTTTCTTTGGACGATTCGCAGGTTTAGCAGGCATGATAAACTCACTTTGGTCGGTGGGCCAACGTTGGGAAGAGTTAGGATTTTTAACGCCTTTTCTTCAATTAAAACAAACCCACAACTATAATTCTTTGGATGAGGCGAAAAAAGCTATTACTAAAGTAGCTGATGAAATTAAGAAAGGTGGATTACCCCGTGAACTAGAGCCAATTGTAGTTGGGCTAACTGGATATGGCAATGTATCTAGGGGAGCTCAGGAGATTCTTGATTTATTCCCAATTAAGGAAATAACTCCAGATGAATTATTGACAACCTTTTCTGAAGGTCATAAACCAGACAGTCTCATGTATAAAGTTGTTTTTAAGGAAAGTGATCTTAGTGAACCACTTGATTCCGACAAAGAGTTTGTGCTTCAGGAATATTATGATCATCCGGAACTTTTTAAAAGTAAATTTGAACAGTATATACCACATCTAACGATTTTAATGAATTGCATGTACTGGGATGACAAATATCCAAGGATTGTAACTAAAGATTATCTGGAAACTCTTTATGAAAGAGGAGATCCAAAACTAACTGTTATTGGAGATGTTACATGTGATCCTGATGGGTCAATTGAATGCACTTACAAAGGTACTGAGATAGAAGATCCGGTATTTGTGTATGATCCATTTACAAGGAAGCCAACTATGGGATTTAAAGGAGATGGAATACTTGTGATGGCAGTTGATATATTACCAAGTGAGTTGCCACGTGAGTCGTCACAAACATTTTCGGATGCTCTTGTTGGTTTCATGCCTGAAATAGCTGCAGCCGATTTTGATGTTCCATATGATGAACTCAAGCTGCCACTTCCTATAAAGCGGGCCTTAATTCTTCATAATGGAGAGCTAACACCAGAATATCAATACCTTAAACAATATATTTAATCTAGTTACAAACATTGTTATATTATTTATTAGCGATAAAACACAAATTAAAAAATGAGAAAAATATTAATTCTGGGTGCAGGTTTATCAACATACAGCCTAATTGATTATTTACTAGTAAATGCGGCCAAATACGATTGGCATATAATTGTTGCTGATATTAATGAGGAGTTAGCTAGATTAAAAGTGAATGGACATAAGTATGGCTCGGCCAAAGTATTTGATATAGTTGATGATACCGAAAGTTGGAGAACAATTGCTGAAGTTGACGTTGTGATTTCTATGTTACCCGCTTCTATGCACCATCTTGTTGCTGAAATGTGTATTGATCTCAGAAAGCCAATGTTAACAACTTCCTATGCAACTGATGATATTAAAGCACTTAATGAAAAAGCAATAAATGCAGGAATTCCAATTTATATGGAGCTTGGTCTGGATCCGGGTATAGATCATATGTCAGCTATGAATGTAATTAACAGAGTAAAAGAAATGGGAGGAGATCTAACATCATTTTATTCTTTCACAGGAGGTTTGGTTGCCCCCGAAAGTGACAATAATCCATGGAATTACAAATTTACCTGGAATCCAAGGAATGTAGTTTTGGCTGGAAATGGAGTATCTCAGTTTATTCGTAATGGTCGTTATAAATATATACCCTATCATCGTCTTTTTGACAGGGTAATGTCACGCAAAATTTTACAATATGGAGATTTTGAGATTTATGCTAATCGAGATTCATTAAAGTATAGAAGTATTTATAAGTTAAAAGATATACCATCCATGTATAGAGGCACTATACGACGTCCCGGATTCTCTAAAGCATGGAATGTTTTTGTAAAACTCGGAATGACAGAAGATACATATACACTAGAAGATTCTGAGAATATGACTTATCTTCAGTTTCTTAATACCTTCTTAAGATATGAGCCAGATGTACCTGTTGAAGTAAAGCTACAAGAGTATTGCGCAAATGCATCTGATCCTGTTGTTATGGATAAACTTCGTTGGCTTGGTATTTTTGATGACAAGAAAGTTGACCTTAAAAATGCAACCCCTGCTCAAATACTGCAAAAATTGTTAATAGAAAAGTGGACTATGGAGCCCGAAGATAAGGATATGATTATTATGCAGCACGAGTTTAAGTACATGTTTGAAGGTATTGAAAAGAAGATTATCTCAGCAATGGCTGTCATTGGTAAAAATCAGCAAGAAACAGCTATGGCAATGACAGTTGGTCTACCTTTGGCAATCGCAACAAAACTACTTCTAACCGGAAAACTCAATCATACAGGTGTTAGATTACCTATTGAAAAAGATATTTATGAACCAATTCTATCCGAGTTAAGAACGTTTGGTATAAGTTTTGAGGAAAGCGAGTACTTGGTTGAATAAAACTTTTCATCTCAACCAATTTTATTTTTTCTAATTTTCAACTAATGAAATATTTACTATTAATAATTCTTATAGGAATTGCCATATATTATGCGATGAAATGGCAATCGAAATCAAATAAACAAAGTTCTGGCAGAGAATCTGACGGTAATCCTTATGGCAATAGAAACAGTAACTCACAATATGACAGAACTAATGATGACGGTCCGTATGCACATCAAAATCAGGGATCTCAAAAACAATTCTCAGCCGGTAATTATGCTAAGTGGATAGGAGGGGGCCTTGGTTGGGCATTTGGTGGGCCAATTGGTGGTATTCTCGGGTTCATGTTTGGATCGATGGTAGGAAGCACCGGCATGACAAATATGCAGGTTGGACAAACAAGAGCAGGTGACTTTAATGTATCGTTATTAATCTTAACAGCTGCTGTAATGAAAGCTGACGGGAAGGTTACGCGTTCTGAACTTCAGTATGTTAAGCAATTTATATCGAATAATTTTGGAGTTGACCGTGCTCCACAATACGTAAAAATCTTAGGAGACCTTATTAAACAGAATTTCAACCTTCAGGATGTAAGTTCTCAGATAAAGCAGTATATGGATTATTCATCCCGACTTATGCTTCTTCAATTTTTGTTTGGAATAGCTCTTGCAGATGGGAAATCGCATCCTAGTGAAGTAAGTGTGATACAAACTATTTCTGCTTATCTGGGAATAACTAATAATGATTATTCATCAATCAAGGCTATGTTTATTAAGGATACAAACAGCGCCTATAATATACTTGAAGTATCTCCTGAAGCTACAAACGATGATATAAAAAAGGCGTATAGGGAGTTAGCCAAAAAATATCATCCGGATAAAGTAAGTCATCTTGGAGCAGAAATTAAGAAAGCTGCAGAAGTAAAGATTTTAGCGTTAAATGCTGCATACGATGCAATAAAGCAGGAGAGAGGCATCAGTTAATCATGAAATCTCCAAGAAACCCCAAAACAAAATCTAGAATCACGAGCCGGATAATTAGGAGCTAGATAATATCTGTAATCTCCAAAATAGCTGTTGAGATGTGCAACCTTAAAGAACAACCTAGCTCTTTTTACCATTAAAGTAACGTAGAAATCAATGTAGGGATAGTTTCCAATTTTTTTATTGTTTTGTAAATAGAAGAGTCTCAATTCAGGCATATATGCATCAGCATAATATTCAGAAAAATATGTAACCTGAAATCCAGTTTGTAATACAGCAGCACTTTTAAAAATTGGGCTTCGTAAATAAATGTCAACGACTCCAGATAATGATGGTACTCTGATGATATTGGGCTGACTGGTTGTTTGATAGACTATACGAGTGTTAATTCCAAATTTATTCATTGGTATGGTACCCTCAGCAAATAGCTCTAATAATGTTTCGCCTTTTTCAATTTGTTGTGGTCTAACTGAATCATTCAAATATGTGTAATTCTCAATTGTATAAAACTTTGCCCCAACACTAAATTGTTTGTAAGTGTATGATCCAGTTAGTATTAGATGTTTTTCTTTCTTCAGATTGTTCGACCACCGGTAATAATTACTTTGATAATTATTATAGTACCAATTGGGTGTTCTATTAGTTAAATTTAAACCAAACTTCAGAGATCCGATGTTTCTTAATTCATTACCCAGATATTGGTTAAGAATAGCATCTACGCTATAATCATTCTGGTTATAATTTCCAAATACATAGTTAACATCAACACTGAGGTGAAAACTTCTTCCAAAATTAAATGCAATTCCGCCAAAAGGAGTTAACTGTGAAATATTTGAAGCAACCGAATCATGAGGTAGCATTTGTTTAATGAAGTTATGCGTGGCACCCAGATAAATATAGAATATCTTATCTTTTGGATTTTCATGATAACCAATATTCGACCATTTGATAGTATTTTGAATTTCACTTTGGAATAAGGAATCATAAGTTGAAACGCTATCTAAGGGAATATCATGACCGATATAAAATGGAGTTAACGTATCATCATCACTGTAAATCATTTGATTACGTCGGTATCTGAATGAATAGCTGATACTGCCAGGATCAATTTTTCTTTTTTTTATAGAGTCACTAGTTCTTATAGGCGGTAGTATGTTAAAATATTGTTCAATAAAGAAACCCGATTGCTTAACCATATTTTCAGCCTTCATCAGGTTTACTGGAATAACCCGTCTGTCTGATTCGATATTATCTTCAAAAATGCTGTCATATTTTATACCACCATTTTCTTCAGCAACTATTTTATTTCGCAAATAATTGGCTATTAAGCCGTAGCGTTTATTTTTAGTATAATATTGAGATGTAAAAAATACACGCTGGTCGTTTACTCCACTCCTTTGATAAGGACTTTTATTTGATGGTGAGTAATTTAAAGCGTAATCTAATCCAATAGTAAATCCATTGAAAATTTCACGTGTAAATATAACATTTAGATTTTGCTCCCTATTTGTGGCCATCACATATCTAATCTCCGTGTAAGGGACAATAGGATAATAATATTTTACATTTTTATTGTGATAAAGATACCTTGTAAAAACTGAACTACCTAAGTAATAATCAGTTGTAAGGGTAGGGGAGTAAACCAGATTTTTCGCAGCCAACCCTATATTACTGAGTGTTGAGTATAATCTATTGTTTATGTGAAGAGGATCAAATTGCTGAAAATGATATGTGTTAGTGTCAATAAAGTTAAACCTATTGAGCTTTAGTTTTTCAATACTTCCTTTAAAATAAATTACTTTTAGAGAGTCAGTTGCTGATAAAGTTGAGTCGTTTGGATTAATAAGTTTATCCTCTAAAGAAATTATGGTTTGTGTGGAATCAATTTTAGGAGAAGTAGTATCGTTAGAGTTTGGGCGTGTGATATTCTGAGCATTGTGAATGCCCGGAATAAGGAGAAATATAATAAGTGAAACAATACATTTAAACCTTGTATTTGTATGAATTAACATATTTACAAAGATATTATACTATTTTTAACTCAGGTATAATTATAAAATAAAAAAGCCCCATACAGAAGAGTACGGGGCTTTAAATAAAATCTTTGGCGATGACCTACTTTTCCACCTGGTATGGCAGTATCATTGGCGCTGGCAGGCTTAACTTCTCTGTTCGGAATGGGAA
>Ga0187833_10002158_pt1 | contig 21496 bp, 27 predicted proteins | sample ETNtaG_37_FD_167968 | JGI IMG/M metagenome (GOLD analysis project Ga0187833, IMG submission 167968) | Marine microbial and viral communities from oxygen minimum zone, Eastern Pacific Ocean - ETNP2014_SV_400_PacBio MetaG (Illumina Assembly) | ecosystem: Environmental > Aquatic > Marine > Hypoxic...
TGAGTTATGGATTGCTTATGCCGTCGATTAGGCAGGTTAGGGCGTTTAAGGAATTTCCGTGTATGACTGGAATGATGATTGGGATGACTATTGGGATGATGTCGGGTTTTTTGGCAGGGTTTTACGTTGGGGCGACTAATGGTATGTTTTGGGGAAGTGTGTTTGGGATGGGTGTTGGGATTGTGTTAGGGGTTTGGAAGGGGAAGTGTTGTGGAGTTATGGGGGCAATGGAAGGGCTTATGGCAGGTTTCATGGGGGGGTTGATGGGAGCTATGACTGCGGTTATGATGTATAATGATAATTTGAAAATGGCGGGAGTGATTGTGTTTTTGGTTTGTGGGGCTATATTATTGATGTTGAGTTATATGTTGTATAAAGAGACAAGAAGTGAGGATAGAGATTATAGAGAGGATCATTTTTTTACCATAGGAGCTAGTTTTGTTTTAACTGTTGCTACTATTTGGATTATGGTTTTTGGGCCGAGGAGTTTGTTATTACAATGATAGATAAATATATGAAAGGAGAGTTAAGATAAAATGGAAAAGTCGACTTTGTATGGATTTGCGATTTTCTTTTTAATGGTTTTTGGAGGGTACTTCTTTTTACAAGGAGGAGTTGATGCTGGAACTACTGGAAATGCTGTTGCGTTGAATGGAGAGATTCAGGAGGTTACTATTGGTATGAAAAATTATAATTATAATCCTAATGTAGTTAAAGTGGGAGTTGGAAAGACGGTGAGAATTAGACTCGATGATAGTGTTTATGGGTGTTTTAGGGATTTTACGGTAAGAGAGTTTGGGGTTCGTAAATATCTTCGTGGAACCGATGATTATGTGGAATTTGTTCCGGATAAAAAAGGTACATTTACATTTAGTTGTAGTATGGGAATGGGTGTTGGGAAATTGGTGGTTGAGTAGATAATAAAATGAAAAAAATAAAATTGACTATTGAAGGGATGCATTGTGCTGCTTGTAGTGGGAACGTTGAAAAGAGTATTAAAAAGCTTGAGGGAGTAAGTGAGGTCAGAGTTAGTGTGATGACTCATAAAAGTATTGTTGAAGCAGAAGATAATGTTTCAATTGAGGATGTTAAGAATGCGGTTTCTAATGTTGGCTATAAAGTTATAAATGCAGAGTAAAAGTTAGTTAATAAAAAATGGAAGAAGAATCTATTGAGGAAAGAGAAATTAGAAGTTGGAAGAGAAAGTTGGTTGGGGCTTGGGCGTTGACGGTGCCTATAATGTTGATTATGTATTCTGGGATGGTTTTTGGGAAGCCAATTGTTCCTATGAAGTTTATGCCTTTGGTATTGTTGGCCTTGGGTTTTCCGGTTATATTTATTATTGGTGGGCAGACGATTAGAATGGGGTTGAGAGGGTTTTATACTTTTTATTTTAGTATGGATTCGCTTATTGCTCTTGGAACTGTTGTTGCTTATTTTACTGGGCCTTTGTCTTTTTTTGGGATTACTCAAGATTATTCTGGAGTTAGTAGTATGATTATGACTATTTTTATTACTGGGAAATATATTGAGTCTAAGGCTAAGGGGCGGGCGAGTAGTGAGATTAGGAAGTTGTTGGAGTTGGGGGCGAAGAAGGCTCTTGTTGTTCGGGGTAAGAAAGAAATTGAGATAGATATTAGTGAGGTTAAGATAGGGGATGTTATGATTGTGAAGCCAGGGGAGAAGATTCCTACGGATGGAGTTGTTGTTAAGGGAGGGAGTTTTGTTGATGAGAGTATGGTTACTGGGGAGAGTATTCCAGTTGATAAAGTGGTTAAGAGTTTGGTTATAGGTGCAACTTTGAATCAGGATGGTGTGTTGTATGTTAAGGCGACTAAGATAGGGAGTGATACTTTTTTGGCGCATATAATTGAATTGGTTGAAGAGGCTCAGGGTACTAAAGTTCCGATACAAGCTTTTGCGGATAAGATTACTAATGTTTTTGTTCCGACGATTTTAGGTATATCTGTTTTTGCTTTTTTGGGATGGTTGTTAGTTAGTCAGGATTTGAGTAGGTCATTGGGTGTTGCGATTGCGGTTTTGGTTATAGCTTGTCCGTGTTCTCTTGGATTGGCTACTCCGATTACATTAATGGTTGGTAGTGGTATGGGGGCTAAGCGAGGGATATTGATAAGAAAGGGAGAGGCTATTCAGACAATGAAAGAAGTGAGGATAGTTGTGTTTGATAAAACAGGGACGATTACTAAAGGAAAGCCAGAGGTTAGGGATGTTTATTCTATTTCTAAAACTAATGAGAATGATATGCTTTTGAAGGCTGCTTCGCTTGAGAAATTAAGTGAACATCCTGTTGCGAGGGCTATTGTTGATTATGTTAAATCTAGAAAGTATAAGGAAGTTAAGAATTTTAAAGTTTTAAGGGGGAGGGGTGTTGAGGGTATTGTGGGTGGTAAGAAGATGATTATAGGGAATTCTGTTTTAATGAAAGATAAAGGGATTTCTTTGAATAAGATTAATAGTAAATTGGAGGAGTTGGAAAATAGTGGGAGGACAACTATGATTGTTGCTGAAGGTAGGAAGGTTTTAGGAGTTATTGGGGTTGCGGATGCGGTTAAGAAGGATTCTAGGAGTGCTATTAAGAGGTTGAAAAATGGTAGATATAAGACGGTGATGATTACTGGAGATAATGAAAGGACTGCTCGGGCTATTGCTGATGAGGTAGGTATTGACGAGGTGATTGCAAGTGTTTTGCCAGGAGATAAGGCAAAGAAAGTTGAGGAGTTGCAGAAGGATGGAATGGTTGCTTTTGTGGGGGATGGGATTAATGATGCTCCTGCGCTTAAGCAGAGTAATGTTGGTATTGCTATGGGGACGGGGACAGATATTGCGATTGAGGCAGGAGATATTGTTTTGGCTAATGGTTCGCTTGAAGGAGTGGTTCAATCTATTAATTTGAGTAAGGCTACATTTAGTAAGATTAAGCAGAACTTGTTTTGGGCTTTTGCATATAATATTATTGCGATTCCTTTGGCAATTGGTGGTGTGTTGCATCCGGTTGTTGCGGAGATTGCGATGGCGTTGTCTTCGATAACTGTGGTTAGTAATGCTAATTTGCTTAGGAGAAAGAGAATATGAAACTAGTTTCGCAAAAGAATTTATATAGTTTTAGAATGGTTGGGTTATCATATAAATGTTTAAATAACTAAATGGAAAGGTATGAAAATGAAGAATAATGAAAATCGTTTGATTGGGTTGATGTTGTTGATAGTTGTGTTGAGTTCGGTTGTGTCTGTGATTACTTATGAGATTTTGGAAGATAAGAGTGATGAGGAGTTGATTGCCGAGTTTTATTCTGTGGAGAGTGCTGTTTCAGTTAGTCCGCATCATATAAGAAAAGGAATGGCGAAGGGAGATGATAGTTTTATTTTGGTTGATTTGAGGAGTCAGGAAGAGTATGAGGAAGAGCATATTGTTGGGGCTGTGAATATTCCGGCGTATAAGGATAGAGATCATTCTGATTATGGGGCTATTGAGAGGATTGTTGGTTCGTTTAGGGAATTGAGAGGGGAGAATTCGGGTAAGGATATTATTGTTTATTGTTATAGTGGGCCTTGTATGACGGGGAGGAAGGTTGGGAAGATTTTGGTTGATAATGGGATTTATGTTAAGCATTTGGGGATTGGATGGAATGAGTGGAGATATCATTGGAGTATTTGGAATCATGCTCATGAGTGGAGTGAGACGGATGTTTTGGATTATGTGGTGAGTGGAAGTGAGCCGGGGGAGATGGAGGGAGTTAAGAAGGTTAAAGGGTGTGGTGTCGATGGAGGAGGGTTGGGTTGTTAAATGGTAAGGGAAATAATTGTGAATTTTCTGGAATTGTTGACTTTAGTTTCTAGTATTGCTTTGGGATTGTTGGTTCTGCTTTTTGTTCTTAAGTTTGTGTTTCGTGTGAGGACTAAGTTGTACGATGGTATTGTGCACTTTTTGCAGGATAATTATCTTGTTTTAGGTTTTATTGTTTCGCTTACGGCGATGTTAGGGAGTTTGTTTTATTCGGATCTGATGGGATATGATCCTTGTAGGTTGTGTTGGTATCAGAGGATTTTTATGTATCCGCAGGCGTTTTTGTTTTTGATAAGTATGAAGGTTAAGAATAAAGCTATTGTTGTTAATAGTTTGGTGCTTTCGGTTATTGGGGCTTTTATTGCGGGCTATCATTATATGATGCAAATTGGGGTGGTTCCTGAAGGTGGGTGTGATGTTATTGGATATTCGGCTAGTTGTTCGGATTATTTTTCAGTTAGTTATGGGTTTATTACTATTCCTATGATGGCATTTATTGCTTTTGTGATATTGATTATATTAGGATATGGGAAGATAAGGGAATTGAAGGTTGGTGAGAGGTAAGTTTTATAAATAGATCGGAGTTGATGATAAGATGAAAGTTAAATGTGAGAAGTGCGATAGGGAATTTGGTACGTTTGAGGGACTTGCTAGTCATGAGAGAGATAAGCATGGTGTTGTTAAGAAAGTCGAGAGTGGTAAGAAGATGAATTATAAGTATATTTTTATTGGGATTGGAGTTGTTATTTTGGTTTTGGTTTTGTTTAGTACGCCTATTTTTGATAGAGGGCCTGGGAAGTATGATGAGTTTGCTAGTTGTTTGACTGAGAGTGGTGCTAGGATGTATGGAGCTTATTGGTGCTCGCATTGTCAAGATCAGAAGAAATCTTTTGGGAAGAGTTGGAAATACGTTGAGTATATTGAGTGCTCGTTGCCAAATAATGGTGGGCAGACGCAGGCTTGCATAGCTGCAGGAGTTGAATCTTATCCAACTTGGGAGTTTGCTGATGAAAGTAGGGAGTCTGGATTTGTTTCGTTTGAGCAGTTGAGTGAGAAGAGTGGGTGTGAGTTGCCTAGTTGATGTTAAATGTTAGTATTGGTTAGATGAGAAGGGAAAAAATAAATTCGATTTTGGGTATTGTAGTTATAGTTTTGTTTTTTATATTGTCTTCTTATTTGATACAGAAGGATTTGTTGGGGTTGGAGGGGGTTATTGGTAAGGATTATTTTAGTGCTAGTTTGTATGTTTTGATTTTGGTTGTTTCTATTGTGGTGGCTCCGGTGAGTGCTTTGCCTTTGCTTCCGATTGCATCGAATGTTTTTGGATGGGTTGTTGCTGGGTGGTTAAGTGTTGTGGGATGGTTGATTGGATCGGCAATTGCTTTTATTTTGTCTAGGAGATATGGTAGGCCATTGGTTGAGAAGGTTGTTAGTTTGGATAAAATAGGTAAGATTGAGAAGATGATTCCGGAGGAGAATTTATTTTGGAGTATTGTGTTTCTTAGGATGAGTGTTCCGGTTGATATTTTGAGTTATGTTCTTGGTTTGTTTAGTCATGTGAAATTTAGAACTTATATGTTGGCTAGTTTAATTGGGATTATTCCTTTCGCGTTTGTGTTTTCTTATCTTGGAACTTTGGGAATTTATTATCAGCTCTTGGCGTTGTTGATTGCGCTGATTATAATTCTTGTAGGAGTTTTGGTTAGGGGGAGAAGGGTTAGATAGAGATAGGATAATTAATTATTAGATTGTGCATTATAGAGAATTTTGATGATGGTGAGTGATTGGAATTTGAAGATTATTAATTTTTTTATGAGGGATGGAAATATGAGTTGTTCTTGGAATTAAACTTTTGGATATCTGATTAGCGTTTAAAAAGTTGAGGGGATCTTTTTTTCTTTTATAATCATTATTAAGATGGCTACAAAGATTTTTGGCTTCTTCCTTGGTAAGGTCGAATTCTTTCATATCGATTAAATCAAATGAATTTAAAGAGTTAGAATATCCCCAATAAAACTTTTCAGAAGAATAACCGTACTTATTAGATTCTGGATCAAAATATACTAAATAATCTCTTTGTTCACTTAGCTTTTTTGAACTCATCTTTATACTTATCTAGGTCTTTTGAGGCTTTTGATATTGCTTCGCTTAGGGCTTTCTTTGCTGTTTTGCCTTCTGTGACAACCTTTAGTCTTATGGGTTTACTGTAATGATCTTTTCTCCAAGCGCCTAGTTTGACTTTGTCGTCTTTATTTAGGTAGACTCTTACTAGCTCGGCTACTGTTTGGTTGTCTATTGTTACTTCTAAATCGTTTTTTTCGTCTTTGATTATTTCAATATTCATGATAAATTGAGAGAATTGGGGTTTAAAAAAGTATTGATTGGGATAATCCTTATAAGTTGTTGATTAAAATAATTCATCGAACTCTTCTCTAGAATCTGAATCTTCTTTTTTTCCTTCTTGGTAATTGTTGTTTTCTTTATCTTTTAGGAGTTCGCTGCCCCCTAGATATTGATCGACGTCTTTTGATTCTTTTTCTCTTAGTTCTCTTAGTGCTTGTTGTCTTTGTTCGATTAATTGTTTTTGTTTTTGTTCGGCGAGTTGTTTTTCTTCTTGTTCTTGTTGTTGTTTTTGTTCTACTTTTAGTCTGTCGCTTTCTCTTAGGGCTTCTAAGAAACGTCTTCTTTCTTCGATCTTTTCTTGTTCGATTTTTTGTTCTTCTTTTGTTACTTCGATTTTTTTTCTGTGGATTTTTTGTAAGTCGCCTATTGTGACTCTTTCTGAATCTTTTTTTAGGTCGAAGTCTTTTACTCCTTGTTCGGATATGAATTCTTTGGAGATGTCAGACTTGGTATCCAGGGAACCCAGGTTCCCTAGATGCAACCCTCCTGAGATAGAATCTTTTTCATCCAAAACTTCTTCTGGTTCGTAGGGTTCTAATTCTTCTTCGGGGATGACTTGTAATTCTCTTCCTTCTTCGTCTAATAATGAAGGTTGGTAGGTTTTTGAATCGATGATTTTTTCTATTTCTGATTGTTTTGTTAATTTTATTTGAAAGAATTGTTCTAATTTTTTGATTAGGGTTTCTGCATTTTCTGGGAGCTTGGCTTTTTCTACCATTTGGATAGAGGTTTCGGATTCTCCTAAGGAGGTTGCTAGTTGTTGTTCTGAAAGGCCTTTTCTTCTTCTGTTTTTTGTGATGTTCCAGTGGAAATTGTCTAAGAGGTTTAGTTTTTCTACTTCGGGCATTTCTAATTGAGGGTTGCTGTCTAGCTCGTTTAATTTGTCTTCTCTAAAGAAAGTTTCTTTTTCTTGAAGGTCTTTGATTCCTGAAAGACGTTTCATACGATCATGAACATTTACTATTTGTTCTGATTCTTTTAATTGCTCTGAGTCTGGTTTCTTTATTATGGGAATGTTTTCTACAATAGAGCATCTTTCACATAGTGTTGACATATGGCCTTCGTAGATTCCATCGAATAGTCTTACTTCCTCGTTGTTTGCTTCGCATATTTCACACGTCTTCATTTTACTTCTTTTGTAAAATAATTACAGGAAATTGCTTTTTATTGTTATTTGTTGTGAGAAATAACTATTCAAAACGGGTTAGAAGTTCTTCTATCGTTTGTAGTTCTGTTATTTTTTGCTCTCTGTTTATTAGTATTAGAGGTAGTTGGTCTTCTGTTATTTGGTATTGTTCTAATAAGAGGTTTATTGAAGATATGCCGTTATCTGCGGCTAGAGGGATTAAAAGTATTTCATTACCTTTTTCTTGTTTTAGTTCTGCAAGTAGTTTAGAGAATACATTTTGTTTAGCCTTTGTATCAAAACTTGGTTCATTAAAATCGTAGAAGTAAACAACTTCATAGTATGTGTTTTTACATTTTTGTTTGATTTTTATTGAGTTCAATAAGAGCATAGTTCGTAGCATGTCGTATTTTTTGTGTTCTAGTTGAATTTGTTTGGTTAATCTTGAGGCTTTTTTGTATCTATCCAGAATTTTTGCTTCTTCAAAAATTCTGTCTGCGAATGCTATATTTTCATTAATGGCTTGTTGACAGTTGAATTGTCCTAATGAGTATATTTCAGTTTGGAGTCTTATGTCTAGGAGGCTTATTTCTGATAGGTCGTAGAGGTCTGATATTTTAGCTGTTCTTGAATTCTCTAGAAGGACTCCAGTTAGGATTCCTGTGCTGAATATGAGGATTGTTATTATTAGTGCTTGCCAAAATGCGTGTTTTTGATTTGTCATCTTAAATGCTATCTCCAAACTGCCCTTCCTCTTGCAAAATGGTAAAGAGCATTTACCATAATGAATGGGTAGAGGATGAGGTAGAATATTAGGTAGAATGGTATGTTTAAAATGTTTTCTCTCTTGAGGATTTTTTCTTTTAGGACAGACATGATCAATATTAGATAGAGGAGCCCGAAGATGAATAGTATTATTCCTAAATAGTTTAGGATGCTCGGAGTTATATACAATTCGTTTAGAGAGAGAATGGGAGTTTGGGTTGCTATAGAATATTTTGTTAATAGGAAATTAGAAATTAGTCTTGTTGAGATTAGATAGAAGAAAATTGAGAGGCCGACTAGACCTAAGAACAAATTGATTATGAAGAATGGGATGATGAATATTCCTAGCATTCCTTTTCTTCCAATGATTCTCCAGTATTTTTGGATACATTGTAAACCGCCTATGTTCCATCGTCTTCTTTGAACGAACCAGGGTTTTAATTTCTTTGGGACTTGACTGTGAACACCTGCTGAAAGGCTCATTTTTCTGTCCCATCCATTATAAGCTAAGTGCCAAGTTGCTTCGATATCTTGAGTTAGATTTTTTTCATCGAAACCTCCTATTTCATCTAAAGCTTTTTTTCTGTATAAAGCTAAGGGGCCTGGAGTCACGTAAATTGCATCCACGTATTCTAAGAGTTTTCTTCCGAAGGAAATTGCGATGTATTCGATTGCTTGTAGTTTCTCCCAGAGAGTGTTTCTGTTTCTTGCTAGAACGGGGCAGGTTACAGCTCCTACTTTTTCATCGTCAAAGAAACCTACCATTTTTCCTATGCTGTCTTTGGTTGGGAAAGAATCTGCATCGACAACGGCGATTAGCTCACTAGTTGCGTGTTTTAATCCTACATTTTGAGAACCTGCTGCATTTCCTAAGTTTGTTTCATTATTAATTAATTTAAGTTTGGGGTATTTTTCTAGAAGAGATTCTACTATTTCTTTCGTTCTATCTGTTGAGCAATCGTTTACTACTATTACTTCTTTGATGTTATCATATTCGATCTCAAAAATGTGGGCGATTGAATCTTCTATTGAATCTTCTTCATTATAAGCTGGAACTACAAAACTAACTCCGTAGTTTATTGATGGTTCTGGATAGTTGAAGAAGATTTTCTGGTTTCTGAAATATATTATTAGGAAAAAGCTTAACATGTAAATTGAAATGAACATGTACGTTAGATATACATAGGGAAGGAGTTCCATATCTAAGATGACCTAAAGTTTTCTTCGATGTATCTTTCCTCTAATAGCTCAATACTTTCGAATCTATCCATAGATATTACCTCCCAATTTCTCCCTCTCCTTCTTCTTTATTGTTTTCTCCCTCTTTATTATCTTCTGTTGAGTTATTTTCTTGAAGGTCTAAGTGGTTCTCGCTTTGTTCAGAATCCTCTGTCTCATCCAGGACATTTTTATTGTCCTGGAGATCTGAGGAATCTTTGGATCCCTCTGGACTTTCCAGAACAGCAGAGCTGTTCTGTAAATGAAAATAATCAAAGAAGTCGTCGCTTAGTTTGAGTTCTTTGGTGTGGCCGATTTTTTTGGCGGTTAGGAGTCCGGTGGAGGTGAAGGTTTTGATGTGGTCGTAGGCTTTGTTTCCTCGGATTTTTATTATGACTGATTGTTTTACGGGTTGTTTGTAGGCTATTACTGCGAGTGTTTCTTGTTCGGCTTTTGTGAACTCGCTGGAACCGGTCGCTAGTTTGTTGATCATGCTTACGTGTTCTTGGCCTACGTCCATTTTCCACATGTTATCTCTATGGACTATTTCGATTGCAGAGTCGTTGTTTTGATATCGGTCTATTAGTTTTTCAATTAGTTCTTTTAGCATTAAGGGGTTTACGTCAGTTAATAGGACAAGTTCTTGGAGGGTTAGATACCTCGCTGAGAGGAATAGAGCTGCTTCTATTTTTTTTGTGTTTTCTAGGTCGGTTGATTCTTCTAAGTCTGCTATTGTTTGTGAGCTTACTTGTTTTTGATCTTCCATTTAATAAGGAATAATCAGAGAGATTTAAAGGTTTTGCCAATAGATTGGTAATATTTAAATAGTGAAATGGGTGTTTATAGGAACTGGAAAATGGTGAAGATTAGAGCTGTAATATTTGATTTGGATGATACGTTGCATGATGCTAGTTATTTGAGTCAGAAATCTGTTCCAGAAGTTATTCAGAAAATGAAAGATCTTGGAGTGAAGGTTTCTCTTGAGGAAGGTATGGAGAATTTTAGAGAATTAATTAGAAATGATCCTGGGAATAAGTTTGATAAATTAGCTGAGATGCATGGTCTTGAGAATAATGGTGAGATAATGAAGGCTGTAAGGTTTGTATATAAACATCCTCGCTTGGATAATATGAAGATTTTTCCTGGAACGTTGCCTGCTCTAAAAGAATTAAAGGGAAAATTTAGATTAGTATTATTAAGTCAAGGGCAACCGGATAGTCAAAATAAAAGAGTTGATGCCCTTGGGATTAGAGATTATTTTGAGTTCATATTAACTCCAATGACAGGTAAGAAGCCTGAGGCCTTTGATGAGGCACTTGGTAGATTAAATCTACATCCTGAAGAGATTATTGTTGTTGGAGATAGAATTGATGCAGAGATAAAGATAGCTAATGATTTGGGTATGAAGACGGTTAGATTTAGGTTTGGTAAATATGAGAAAATAGAACCTAAGGATGATAGTGAGAGGGCTGATTTTGAGATTAAAAATTTGAGAGAATTGTTGGAGATTGTGGATGAATAGTGAGATTAGATGTGAGGGATTGAAGATAGTTACGATTGGTGGGGGGAATGGGACGGCGGCTATACTTGAGGGAATGAAAAAGTATACGGATAATATTACTACGATTGTTGCGGTTACGGATACTGGGAGAAATACGGGGAGGGTTCGGAAGGATTTGGAGGTTTTATCTCCTGGAGATACGAGGAATTGTTTAATTGCTTTGGCTAATTCTGAGAAGTTGATGTGTGATTTATTTCAATATAGGTTTGATGATGGGCATTTAGAGGGTTATAGTTTTGGGAATTTATTTCTTGCGACGCTGACTAAACTTACTGGAAGTTTTGAGAAGGCTGTTGAGGAGGCGAGTAAGATATTGAAGTTGAAAGGGAAAGTGCTTCCTGCTACTTTTGATATGGTGAATCTTTGTGCGGAGTTGGAGGATGGTAAGGTGTTGAAAGAAGAGGATGATATCATTGATAGACATAATCCTGAGGTTTATTTGAGGTCTCCTATAAAAAAGGTTTTTCATGAGCCAAAACCTAAGGTGAATCCTAAAGCTGTTGAGGCTATTAAAGAAGCAGATATTGTTGTTTTGTCTTCTGGGAGTTTGTTTACGAGTTTGATTGGGAATTTGTTGATGGAGGGGATGAGTGAAGCGATTGAGGAATCTAAGGCAAAGATAGTTTATGTTTGTAATATGATGACGCAGATTTCGCAGACTCATGAATATAAAGCTAGTGATCATTTGAAACAAGTTATTAGTTATCTAAGGGAAAAGCCGGATTATGTTATTGTTAATACGAAGAATCCTGCTGGGCATCTGATTGATGCATATAAGAAGGAGCATTCGGGAGTTGTCGAGAATGATTTTGAGAGTCTTGAGAAACTTGGTGTTAAGGTTATTGCGGAGGATGTTTTGGATGAAGGTGCTGAGAAGAAACCTTTATGGGAGAAGTTGGATTTGTTGAGACATGATCCGGATAAGATTGCGAGGGTGTTGGTGGGGTTGGGGAAGGGTTAGGGGCGGTATAAATCTAGCGGTCCAGAATCATAAGGATTTTTAGGAGAGATTATAGGTAACTTGGGTTTTTGTAAATCGTGTTCTGGAACATTTCTCCATTCAGTTAAGATTCTTTTAGTTCTTTTAGTCTGTTTTATATTCTTATAATTATATGAATCACGAACATTTAGACCTTTATTTTCGATCCATCCAGGTTTATCTATTTCATACCTATATACATATGTTGGTAGTTTCTCTGTATCTTTGGCAAAATCAATTGTATTTTGAACTCCCTTGCTGTTATCTACATGAAATGCGTATACTCTATCACTAGCTAAAACTTCTTGTTTATTCCGTGCATGATAACTATTAGTTTTTGGGTTTCTAAACCAGTCATGAACATATATTGATTCTGGAGATCTATCGATTAGGGCTTGGAACTGTGCAGATAATAACTCGGCTTCTCTTCTTTGAACTGTTCTTTGTTCTGGAAAATTAGTTGCTGCATTTCCAATATGAGCTAGATAATCACCAAGGCCTGTTGGTAGAAATATTTTTAGTTGTTCATTAGGATTTCCTTCATCAAGTGCGACTTTTGTTGCGAGGTAATCCACTCTTAAGGCTCCACCAACAACAATGCCATTTCCAGATCTTATAACTCCTCGTGCATTTCTAATGACATCTCGTTGAACATGCCTATTCCATTTTCTCCAGGATCCGGTAAATAAGTACCATTTTTTATCTAAATGTTTTTCTTCACTCACCCTACGTTCTAATCCTAAAAAATTCTTTATACTACTATAACTAAAATTTACCATGTTATTATCAATCGTTTATATTATTTAGGTTTTTCTTTTATTATATAAAGGTTTTTATTCCCTGAAAAAGAGTTATTTTACTTTGAATCTTAGGATGGCTCCGACGCCACCTAGGTTAAAGAATTGTTTTCCTTCATCGGTGTCCATTGAGATGAATTCGATTTTTACCGCGGTTTCTGTGGCTTTTTTTTCTAGGTCTCTTATTAGTTTTTTATCGAGTTTTTTTGAGATGAAGAGTTTGTCGACTGCTCCGATTTTTAGAGCGTCTTCTACTGGTGCTTGGCCGTAGGCTGTTTTTTCTTTGTTTTTTCCTAAGAAGTTAAAGAAATCTTCCATGAGTTTTTTTTCGTGATATATTTCTTGTTCGGCTAGAACGTCTGCTGAGTCTTCTACTAGTAGTTTAAGGCCGTGTTCGTCGGCGTAACCGATGTCTTTGACGGCTATTACTTTTTCTTTTAGCTCTGTAACTAATTGGCCTTCTTTTAGAAAGTCTTCTTTTGTTGGTCCAGGGCCTCCGACTAAGATTCCTTTTAATTCTTTTAAATGGAAGAATTCGGTTTTTGCTACTTCGGCTATTTTTCTGAAGAATTCTTTTGCCATGTTGTCTCTGATTCTTGAGTATCTTGCGGCTGATTGTCCCCCTTTGTTTGTTTTTCCTGGGATGAATGATTCAAAGTTTTGTAATAGTTTTATTTTTTTTCCTATTAATAATCCTAGTGTTGCTTCGTTTCTTTCTATGACTATTAGTCCGAATACTTCTTTGACTTCTAGCATTTCTTCTAAAGGGTCGATGACGAAGGTTTGATCACATCGGTATAATCTGACTCCGAGTTCTTCTGGTGGTTCGAAAGCTTCTGCGATGAAGTCGCTTTGTCCTTCGACTTTAGAAACGTTTCCTGCGAAAAGAGCTACTCCGTTTTTTGGGGCTTGTTTCATTCCTTTTGTGATTCTTATTAAAGATTCTAGAGCTTCTTGGACATTCTTTTTGGTTGATGTTGATTTAATGTTTGCGGCGGTGGATTTTTCTGATTCCATTTGTTTTGTTATAAGGTTTATATCGAATCCGGCTGGTACGTAGACGGTAATAAGCTCGGTGTGCCTAGCTCTGTAATCTTTGATTTTTTTAGCAAAATCTTCTAAGTCTGTTTTTTGTTTTTCATCTAGTGCCATTCTCGTATGAAAACCCAGGTTTTCCTAACAAGTCACCTTTCCTGAGTTTGCTGCTTCGCAGTTGTTTTCTTCTTATATAGAATAAGGGAGATGTTTTTAATTGTTTCTAAGTTTAGCCTTTAAAATCAATTAAAATAATTCTCTAAGATCATCAATGTTAATTTCAGAAAACTTATTGATTACCTTATCTGCATTTAGGAAATCATCCATACATGTATAATCTGAAACCTTGCCAATTGCTTTCATTTTTGCATTTTTCGCGGCTTCTACTCCACTGCAGGCATCTTCAATCACTATACACTCTTCAGGATCTACTTTTAATCTTTTCGCTGCCTCAAGAAATACTTCTGGATTTGGTTTATGGTTTTTAATATCTTCTGCAGTTACAATGGTTTTAAAATATTTCTTTATTTGAAGGATTTCAAGGATTTCAAGGGCTCTCGGTTTCATACTTGAAGTCGCAACTGCTAATTCAATGTTATATTTTTTTGCTTGATCAAGTAATTCTATTAAATGTTTATCTGGCTTTTCATTTTTTATCGTGTCGAATTGTATCTCGCTTGCTCTTTTTGAAAACTCAGCAATATCATAATCTTTAATCCCATATTCAATTTTCCACGCCTTTAAATTATCTCTTAATGACCTTGATAAATTTTTTTGGATATATTCTTTTGAAAAGTTTACGCCATATTCCTTAAGCAAAATTTCAAAGGAATCCCAAATTCCTTCTATAGAATCGGTTAATACTCCATCCATATCAAATATAATTGCCTTTAACATAGAACCTATATTATTTGCAACTTTAAATAATTTTATTTTAATAATTTACTAGGCTGTTAAATAATGGCTAAAAGTTTATTTGGTAATGTATGTAGAGATTACTATATAATAGTAACATAACATTAATCTTATAAAGTAAGATAGTTGTTGAATTTGGAGAATGATTAAGGAATTTAAGAAGAATAAGAAGCTGATTGTGGGTTTGATTAGTCTGACTCTTCTTCTATTTGTGATTTATGCTAGTATTCCTTTTTTGAGTGCAATTTTGGGGGCGGCGATAATTGCGTATATTTTTTATCCTCTTGATAGGGCGCTTAGGACTCGGGGGTTTTCGGCTCGGGGGTCTGCACTTACTATTTTGATAATATCACTGATATTGGTTATTCTTCCTACGATATTTATAATAAATGGGTTGATTAGTCAAACTTTGTTGTTGCCGGATCAGTTGGATAAAGTGAATGAGTTGAAGGATAGAGTGAATGAGATGACTCCGTTTAATATCGAGATCGATTATGATAAGATAATTAATGAGATCACGCCGGTGTTGACTAGTTCGATTACGCCGATTTTTACGAATATTTTTAATGTGTTTTTTATACTTTTTTTGTTGTTTTTTTTGTTGTATTATTTGATACTTTATTCTGAGGATATTAAGGATATGTTTTATCAGTATTTGCCTTTTGGGAATCGGATTAATAATAAGATAATTCATAAGTTTCAGCAAGTTACAAATGCGACGATTATAGGTACGTTTTTGATTGCGCTTGTTCAGGGGGGTTTGTTGGCTTTGAATTTTTATATGTTAGGAATTCCTAATGCTTTGTTTTGGGGGTTTGTGACTGCTATTTTATCTTTCTTGCCGATTGTTGGGGCTCCGATTGTTTGGGTTCCAGCTGCTGCGATATTTTTTATAACTGGAGAGATTGGTAAAGGGATTGTGTTGGTTTTGGTGGGTATTTTTATTAGCACGATTGATAATATTCTTCGTCCTATAATTAATGCAAAGTATGGAAGTGTTCATCCAGTTGTTTCGATAATTGGAATTTATATTGGTATTGTGCAGTTTGGGATTTTGGGGGTTTTTATCGGGCCGTTGATAATTGTTTATTTGTTGTTGTTTTGGGAGTTATATAGGGAGGAGAGTGATACGTTTGGGGAGAAGAGGGATAGAAGGGTTGATGAGGGGTGGTGAGATGATGGAGATTGTAAAGATTGGAGACAGGAGTGAAATAATCCCTAAGAGTCTAGTTGAAGTTGTGGAAGATGAAAGTGAAAGTTGGGGAGTCACAGGTCCGGTAAGTAGTACAGAAGAAGTTTACAAAGCGCTTTTTGTTGTTTCTTCTATCTCACATTATGATGAAAGAATGATTTATGATTTGAAGGGTCAAAAAAGTTATAGGGTTTCGGTTGAGAGTAAAGAAATTAGGTTAGATGCCTCCCATCCTGTTGGGGCTACTCGTCATTCAGATCATATATTTCAATATGCTTATCTTAGTGAAGTGGTTTCATTTCATGATATTAAAGAACAATTTGAAAAAGCTGGTTATAAGTTCGTTGATTTAGGGTGATTTTTAGTAAGATATTTTAATACTAATTGATTTGTTTTTTAAGAGTGTGAAAATGAATCGGAGAAACTTAAGGGCTAGAAAAGTTGTGAAAGCTCTTGTTAATTATGGGTGTGTTATTGTGAGAAATACAGATCATGGAGTTATTGTTGAGAATCTTAGGAACTATAAATCTACTAATGTTCCGACTCACAGAGATATTCTGGCTGTTTGGATATATAATAATATATTGAGGCAACTTGATATTGATAAGAAGGATTTTGAAAGGTTTTTAGAGTAGAATTCTGGAGACTAGTAGTGGCTCTTTTTGTTCTAATAGTTTTCTTTTTTCTGGATATGTTTCTAGATACATTCTTGCAGATTTCTTAAAGTTCTCCATTGCTTCATCTAAGGTATCTCCAAAATCTGCTATTCCTAGTTCTTCATTATTAACTACTACTACTTTTTTTCCGTCCATATCTTCTTCACGGACAACTATGTTTATGCTGATGTCATTGTTTTTGTTAACCACATAACCGTCTGATTCCATATTTGTATTAAGGTGTTTAAGTTTATAAAATCTGTTGTTTTTTATTAGTTAAAATTCTTTAGAAAATCTTCCTCAGTAAAATGAAGTTTGCTTGGGATTATTATGCAGAAGGGTTCTTTGATTGTTAGGTTTTTTAGGTTTTTGAGAGTGTTGTAATAGATTTTTTCTTGGGAGGTTCCGAGTCTTGAGCAGATTAGAATTTTGGATAGTTTGATTGGTTTTTTGTTGATTGATTGTTGTAATTGGGCTAGGGCTTCTTTGCTTGATAGGTCGATGTCTATTAAGATTAGTGAATGGGAGTTTGATTTTTGGTTTTGAAGTACTAGATTGAGGAAGCTGTCGGGTTTAAAATTGGTTTCCCATTGAGGCATGCTTGCTATTTTTCCGAACTTGTATAATTGTAATCCGGTAAGAGAGATGGCGTCGAAGATGCTGGAGTTGAATATTATCTTTGTTTTTATTTTTGCTTCTTGGCAATCTTCTAAGATAGTGGTGTGAGTTGTGGCGAATAATGGACTGCCGTAAACTAAAAGGGCTATGTTTTGTTTTTTGGCTTCGCTTATTAGGAAATCTGATTCTACTTTTTCTCTGCCTAGGCTGATTAGTTTTCTTTTTAAGGATTTTTCTAGAGTGTTTTGAGAGTAAGGAAATTTTACGGTGTAGTTTTCTAGATAAATCTTTTTGCATTTTTTGAGGGCTTGTTTGCCTTCTTCTGTTATTGAGTTTTTATTTAGGCCTAGGCCGATTATGTATAGCATGATTTAGTGAGAAAAAGTTGGTTAATAAAAGTTTAGTTGAAGAACTTTTGCTATTCCTTTTGGAAAGTCTTATAAGGTTGTCTTGGTTGGTTGAGTTATGAAAGAATCATTAAGTAATGATGATTATAGAAAGTATCGATGGTTTCTTACTTCTTCGGGGAAGTTGGTAGTTGGGGGGAAGAGCGATAGTCAGAATGAATTGATTATTAAGAATTTTTTGGAGGAGAGGTATAGGGTGATGCATACTTCTAAGCCGGGGAGTGGGTTTATGATATTGGTTAGTGAGAAATGGGCGAGGAAGGATTTGGAGGAGATGGCTGTTTTTTGTGGGTGTTTTTCGAAGCAGTGGAAGCTTTCTGTAAAGGGTAAGAAAATTAGTGTGGATATGTTTGAAGGTTCTGACGTGTTTAAGAAAAAGGGGATGAAAACTGGGACGTTTGGAGTGGATGGTAAGAAGGAGAATTTTATGGTGGTTCCTGAATTGGTTTTGGTTAAGCAGAAGGGTTTGTTGAGGGCGGTGCCTAAATGGAAAGGGATGACTCGGAAGGATTATTATTTGGGGATTGGGGTTGGGAGGATGGGGAAAGAGGAGGCTGTTGATGTGATTGTGGAGAAGTTGATGAAGAGAAGAGTTAAAGTTTCGAAGGATGAAGTATTGAGTGCTATACCTAGTGATAGGTTGGGGATTAAGTGAGGGTGTTGGGTAACTATGAATAGTTGCAAATAGAAAAGGTTAAATAAGAGATGATAATGAGGAAAGGATGGATTTAGAACCTTATATGGATTGGATTGAAGAGAATAGAGAATCATGTTATGGAATAGCCCGTGCTAAAGGACTAAAGTTACCGGATTGTGAGGATGTTTTTCAAGATACATTAATGAAATTAATTAGTTGCGATAATTACGTAGAGAGGGGTAAATTTGATCATTTTTTTAGTCATTCTTTTAAGCGTGTAATGCTTAACCTATTTAGGACCAAAGGCAGGAGAATAAAGACGGTTTCTATTGATCCTACATTAGAAGAACCTGGAGAGATGGATAGAATATCAGATCAGGTATATATCCCGGATAAACTAATTGATGGTTTATCTGGAAATCAACCACAGGCGATAAGGTTGCATTATTTTGAAGGATTAAGTTATAGCGAGGTTGGAGAAAGAATTGGCAAATCTGAGAAAGCTGTCAAGTCTTTAATGACTAGGGGGAGAGAGAGCCTAAGAGAAAGGATGGAATACAGATATGATAGGGCAGCTTAATTATATAAACTCCTTTTAATTTTATTTAATATGGCAAGTGTAAATAGGCTAGAAATGCAGATTGGGAAGAAAGGATTGACTAAGGAGTTTCTTGAAGATATTAAGAGAAGGTTTGAGGATAATAAAGTTAAGAATATTAAGGTTAGTGTTTTGAAGAGTGCTCGGGAGAGTAAAGGTGATGTTAAGAAGTTTGCCGAGGAGATTGTTGGGTTTTTGGGTGGTAGGTTTACTTATAGGGTTTTGGGGTTCAGTATTTTTTTGAAGAAATGGCGGAAAGAGATGAAGTGAGAATTGAATTTGTTTGGAGATAAGTTGAGATATATTTATATAGATTAATTGAGATTGTTATAAAATGGAAGATAAAAAGGGAATGAGTTTATTAGTAAAGATATTAATTGTTTTGATTATTTTGGTAGTAATAACCATTTTTTTATTGGTATTTGGATTTTTCTCTTCGGGGAAGGGGGAAATACTTTCTGGCAAGGCTAAAGTTTTTGGAAAGAATTTTTTTGAATCTATTTCTCCAGAGGATGATGGAGGAGGGGATGAAAATGGTGATGTGAATGATAAGGATAATAGTGATGAAGGAGTTGGTGATAATAGTGGGGATGTAAAATATGATGATGAAGGTAATATAGTTAGTGATTGGGGAAATAGAGGGGGTGATGAAGGAAGTTCGAGTGGTTCATCTGCTCCTCCGACACTTCCGTGAGATTCAGGAACATTTATATAGTTTAATTATTATTTTGATTCATGAAAAGAGGTTTTCGGATAATTGGTTTGGTGATTCTATTGGGTTTGTTCTCGGTGAGTTTTGTTAGTGCTGGGTTGTTAGATAATCTTGCTGGATGGTTTGGAGGGGGAAAAGATGGTGGATTGAGAGGAGAGTTGAGAACTACTAAGTCTGGTGAAGGGAATGAGGGTGTTTGGGTTGAGGCTTGGGGGGGTAAGGTAGATGGGGCTAATAATTGTAATGAAGTATGTTCTTTAAATGGGTATGTTGGTAGACCTAATGAAAAGGGTCAAGTTTGTACGTCTGGAGAAGTAACTTTGTCTGAAGCTGTCAAACAACTTGGAACAAGTATTTTTAAGAGAGGATGTTGGGGTTATGCGTGTGATAGTGATGATCAGTATAACAGTGAAGAAAGTGAGAATTATGTTTGGGGAGCATATTGTTATAAGGACGGTCAGACAAGAGATAGAGATTGGACTGATGTGATAGTTGCTTGTCATTGTGTTGATGAAGAGGTTGTTGAAGAAGAAGTTTGTGTAGATAGTGATAATAGCCCAGATTATTCTAAAATCAACCAAAGTGGGGGCCTTTTATATTTAAACTATGAATATAATGAAGGTTTATCAATAGATAAAAATCCAGACCTGTTTGTGTCAGGAGTTGCTAAGGGACCTTACATTTATGAAGATCAAGGAAATTATTTTGGAAAAGATGGAACAATGACTCAGATCAATGAGAACGTAAGTGAATTATATGATTCTTGTGGTGGAGGGGAATTTTCAAATCAAGTTACAGAAGCTTATTGCACAGAAAATGGAAAAGTTGCATACATTGGGATAACTAATTGTTATAATGGTTGTGAAGATGGTAAGTGTGTTCGGGAAATAGTAGATGAGAATTTGCCTATTTCTCATTGGAAGTTTGAAGGAGATTTTAGAGATAGTGTTGGGGGGAATGATGGAGTGAATAGTGGTGTTGTGATTGGTGATGGTAAGATAGGGAGTGGTGGGGATTTTTCTGGGAGTAGGGATGTAGTGACGGTTGCTGATTCGGCTTCGTTAGGAGGGATGGATTCGGTGAGTATTGGGGGTTGGGTTTATGTAGATAGTTTTGGGAGTTATAATACGATTGTTAATAAGAGATATTCTTACCTTTTTACGTTAGATAGTAGTGGGAGGGTTATGGTTTGGGGGGGGACTGGTTCTGCGTGGAGGGCTAGGGTGTTAACGTCTACGGGAAGGGTTGCTTCTAATGGATGGCATCATGTTTTGGTGACTTCTAATTCTGCTGGTTCTAAGGCTTATATTGATGGAGAGTTGGCGGGGAGCGGAGTGAGTATGGGGAGGATTGCGGATAATAGTGATCCGTTTGAGATTGGGTATAGAAATGTTGAGGGGTATCAGCCTTTTGATGGGAAGATTGATGAGGTGAAAATTTGGAAGAGGGTTTTGAGTGTTAGTGAGGTTAGAGAAGAGTATGAGGATGAGGGTAGTGGAGGAGGTGGAAGTACTTGTGTAGATAGTGATGGGGATGATGAATATGTTAAAGGGAATGTTAATATAACTAATTCTTCTGGGGAGTATATTTATGAGGATTATTGTTCTGGAGATGATGTAATGGAGCGGATTTGTTTAGGGGATGGGCATTCTAATTTGAGGATTGCGTGTTCGGATGGGTGTGAGGATGGTAAGTGTGTTCGGGAAATAGTGGATGAGAATTTGCCTATTTCTCATTGGAAGTTTGAGGGAGATTTTAGGGATAGTGTTGATGGGAATGATGGAGTGAGTTCTACAGTAGGATTTGGAAATGGGAAAGTTGGGAGGGCTGGGGATTTTTCTGGGAGTAGGGATGTAGTGACGGTTGCTGATTCGGCTTCGTTAGGAGGGATGGATTCGGTGAGTATTGGGGGTTGGGTTTATGTAGATAGTTTTGGGAGTTATAATACGATTGTTAATAAGAGATATTCTTACCTTTTTACGTTAGATAGTAGTGGGAGGATTATGGTTTGGGGGGGGACTGGTTCTGCGTGGAGGGCTAGGGTGTTAACGTCTACGGGAAGGGTTGCTTCTA
>Ga0187833_10002159_pt1 | contig 21491 bp, 20 predicted proteins | sample ETNtaG_37_FD_167968 | JGI IMG/M metagenome (GOLD analysis project Ga0187833, IMG submission 167968) | Marine microbial and viral communities from oxygen minimum zone, Eastern Pacific Ocean - ETNP2014_SV_400_PacBio MetaG (Illumina Assembly) | ecosystem: Environmental > Aquatic > Marine > Hypoxic...
TATTAAACTATGATATCGGGTAGCTTCAAATGTTTTATTTAAACCTTTTAAAATACCTTTGTTCTTGTGTTTGATAACACTTAATTTTCCGTGCATTAATTTTTTAGCGTGAATTATTTTTGATCCGAAAACTTGTCCAATTATCTGATGGCCAAGACAAACACCCAATATTGGAATTTTAGGGGAAAAATATTTTACAATTTTTGGACAATATCCAGAATCTATTGGATATCCTGGACCAGGCGAAATAACAATTTTGTCAAATTTTTTTCTTTTAATTTGATCAATCGTTATTTTATTGTTCCTGTAAACTTCAACATTGCATTTTAAGCTAGATAAATAATGATAAAGGTTATACGTAAAACTGTCATAATTATCTATTAATAAAATTTTCATTCTAACTTGCTGCACTGATTAGTGCTTTAGCTTTATTAACAGTCTCTTGGTATTCTTTTTCGGGAACACTATCTGCTACTATTCCTGCTCCTGCCTGTATGTAAAATTTATTTTTCATTGTTAATGCAGTTCTTAGAGCAATACATGTATCAAAATCACCATTAGAAGAAAAATATCCAATACCTCCCGCATAAATTTTTCTTTTAGTATTCTCTAATTCATCGATTATTTCCATGGCTCTGATTTTTGGTGCACCAGAAACTGTTCCTGCAGGGAAACCTGATAAAAGACTATCAATTTTACTATTTTTTTTATTAAACGTTCCCTCTACGTTTGAAACAATGTGCATTACATGTGAATATTTTTCAATTTTGAAATTTTCAGTAACTTTAACTGAATTTACTTTAGAAATTTTACCCACATCATTTCTTCCCAAATCTAACAGCATCAAGTGTTCTGCAAGTTCTTTTTTATCTCTTAACAAATCTTTTTTAAAAAAGTTGTCCATTTTTTTATTTTTTCCCCTAGGCCTTGTTCCGGCTATAGGTCTTATTGTTACCTTGTTATTTCTCAATCTGACCAATATTTCAGGACTTGTACCAATAATTTGAAAATCATTAAAATTAAAAAAATACATAAATGGAGATGGATTAGTTATTCTCAGCTTTTTATAAATTTCTATTGGACATTTATTTAACTTGGTTTCAAATCTTTGACTAAGGACAACTTGGAAAATGTCGCCGTTTTTTATGTATTTTTTAGCTTTTAGGACAATATTTTTAAAATGTTTTTTACTAATATTGCTTTTTATTTTTGATTTTTTTTGTTTATCAGGAATGTTTGATGGTGAATAATTATTTTTTATAGTTAAAATTTTTAGCTTTTCAATTTCAAGCTTTATGTCTAAAAATTTTTTTTGATAATTTGTAATTTTTTCGTCGGAATAACAATTAACTATATAATGAATATTTTTATTAAGATTATCATGAATAATTAATGATTTGGGTCTGATTAACCTTATATCTGGTAAATTTAAATCGTCCTTACAATTATTGGGAATTTTTTCTATATAGCGGATTATATCGTATGAAAAAAAACCTGAAAGTAAAGAGCAAAGAGGAGGAAGATTTTTAGGGGACTTGAATTTAAATTCTTCAATCAATTTATTTAAGTAAAGGTATGGATTTGTCTTAATTTTAACTTTTTTTTGGTTTTTCAAATAAAAAACTTTGTTTTTATTAAATTCCCAGATTTTATCAGGATCTTTGCCAAAAATTGTATAACGGCCTCTTATTTTTGCTTTCTCCACTGATTCAAAAACAAAGCTATTTTTTTCTTTTAAAAAATTATCAATTAAATTTTCAATAATAAATTTATTTTTAAACTTTTCTGAATGATAAATAATTTGATTATTTTTATTTCTATGTTTTTTTTTGAAGTTTTTTAGATTCGTATTAATTTTCATCTAAAGTAATTTTTCAATCTTTCTAACGTTTTGTAATTTATCTCAACCTTATATTTTTGATTGATGTAATGATCAAATGAAGAGTATATATTATTTTTTAAGCCTATTATCGTTTCATGGTAATATTTATTATTTTCATCTGAAGTTTTATCTAAAATAGTGTTTTGTATTTCTTTAACCCAAACCAGAAAAGTTTTATTTTTTTTTATTTCATTTACCAATGTGAAGCTATTTTCACCAAGATCAAATATTTGCTTATTGGATTTTATTGAAAAAAAATTATTGTCTCTTATGCCGCTTATTGAAATGTCTCTAATATTCATTCGACTAGACTTTGCCAGTTTAATAAAGTCCGATTCTGCAAAAACATTTGTATTAATTCTTGCCATTAATTTTGCATTATATTCAAATATATCTTTGTTGATTAAATCTTTTATTATTTTTTCTTTGAATTTTTTTGAGGCAATGCTGGGAATAGAATTTTTAATTTCATCAATAATCACAAGTGCAAATTCGTTTTCATATTCTAATAAATTAATATCATTAACTTCTTTGAATTTTAATTCGAAAATTTTACTTACTAGATCTTGGTTTATATTTTCTTGAAGAATACCGTTTTCATCATTGGCGTTTTTGTTGATAGAATTTAAAGATGTAACATTTAAATTATAATTTTTTATAATTTCTTCGTAGCTAGAACCACTTATTATCAAATTTTCTATTTCATCTATTTTTTCAAAAAAAAGTTCATTAAATTCTTCTGAATCAACAAGTGATAATGGATTGATAACTGCAAATCTAGCGGAAATAAAATCTTCTTTAAAATTATCTCGATTATCATCAATATATTTCTTTATACTTCGTTCATCAAAATCTTGTTCTTTTTTATAAAGAGAATCTAAACTTATAGCTTGAACAGCAAGTTTTTTATTTTGATAATCATAAACATTTTTTACTAATAAACTTGGTGGGAAAATTCCTCCACTGACGTAATTGAATAATAATTTACTTGTTACTTCATTTTTTAAATTTTTTTCATAAAGTGCTGCACTAATATTATTAGATAATAAAAATTTTTCATATTTGGTTCTTGAAAATTTATTTTTTTTATCTTGAAATTTTTCATCTTTTTTTATTATTTCAGATAAAATATTATCTGTGAGTACTAAATCCAAATCTTTTGACTGTAAAGATAAAATGTTTTTATTAATTAACTCTGACAACAACTGTTCAATCATTGAATTGTCAATATTCTTTCTGATAATCTCTGGATTTATATTTAGTGAATATATATATTCTTCGAAATCTTTAGTGGAAATATTGTAATTATTAATTTTTGCTATTGTTTTTTGAGCGCCTCCTCTGAATACACCGCCCATTCCCCAAAAAATGAATGGAATAATAATAATAATAAGTACTAATTTTGCCCAAAAAGACTTTGTAAAGTTTCTGAAAGAATTAAGCATTATGAATCTTAAAGTTATTTGATTTATAGATTACATGTATATAAATTAAAACTAGATTCATGACATACAAATACAAGTATTTTATTGCAAATTGGAAAATGTTTGGTGATTTTTCATCATTCAAGATAATAAATTCAGTCAATAACTATATTAACAAAACAAAATCAAGAAGAAATAAAGTTATATTTTGCGTTCCAAGTACGTTAATCAGTCATTTCTCAAATAGATTAAAGAAAAGTAAAATCTTCATTGGGGCACAGAATTGTCATTACCTAGATGAATATGGTCCTCATACTGGTTCAATTAATTCAGAAATGATCAAAAGTGCTGGCGCAAAGTATGTAATTGTAGGTCACTCAGAAAATAGAATTAAAGGTGACACGGATAATCTAGTCAATAAAAAGATAAAATCTGCGATTAAAAATAATCTGATGGCAATTTTTTGTATTGGAGAAACTTTAAAACAAAGAAAAAAAAAATTAACTAATAAAATTATATCTGCGCAAATTGATACGGGACTAAAGTTAGTAAAAAGTTTAAAAAAAATTATTGTTTCATATGAACCTGTTTGGTCTATTGGAACTGGGCAAACTCCAACAAATGAAGAATTAATTAAAACGGCTTCTTTTATAAGAAATAAGTTGAATAAAAAATTTAAAAACAAAAATTTAGCGAAAATTATTTATGGCGGTTCGGTAAATGTAAAGAATATTAAGAAATTATCTACCATTCAAGGAATAGATGGTTTTTTGATAGGTGGTGCATCGCAATCAGGAAAGAAATTTATTGATATAATAAAAAATTGTTATATGTAGTTCTCATGGAAAATATTCTTCTTACGCTGAATATCATATTTGCAATTATCCTAATTCTTCTGATTTTACTTCAAAAATCCGAGGGAGGGGCCCTGGGAATAGGCGTATCTCAAGATAGCTTTATGTTTTCAAGATCAGCTGGAAATTTTTTTACTAAAGCAACCGCGATAATTGCTACGTTATTCATAGTTTGCAGTTTAAGTTTAACTATTATTGGCAGAAAAGATTTGCCTACTTCAACTTCGGTTATAGACAAGATTGAAGAAGAAAAAGACGATTCGTTACCAAAAATTCCAAAAAACTAGAATTAATCCTTTAAATTTAAAAATTAATTAGTTATAACATACTTCCATGGTGCGATATGTATTCGTCACTGGCGGTGTGGTATCATCACTTGGTAAGGGACTTTCTTCCGCTTCATTGGCTGCATTGTTACAGCTGAGGGGATTTAAAGTTAGAATTAGAAAACTAGATCCATATTTAAATGTAGATCCTGGAACAATGAACCCCTTTCAACATGGAGAAGTTTTTGTAACGGATGATGGCTCAGAAACCGATTTAGATATAGGTCATTACGAAAGATTTACAGGAATTTCTGCTACCAGATCTGATAATATTACAACAGGAGGTATTTACAGCGATATAATAAAGAAAGAAAGAAAAGGAGACTACTTAGGCGGAACTGTCCAAGTGGTTCCACATGTGACCGACCTTATAAAAAAATTTATATCCCATGATATAAAAAATGAGGATTTTGTAATTTGTGAAATTGGTGGAACAGTTGGTGATATAGAAAGTTTACCTTTTTTAGAAGCTATTAGGCAATTTTCAAACGATATAGGCAAAAAGAATAGCTTGTTTATTCATTTAACTCTAGTTCCATACATGAAGGCTTCGGGAGAGCTCAAGACAAAACCAACCCAACATTCAGTTAAAGAACTGAGAAGCCTAGGTATTCAACCAGATGTAATTATATGTAGATCAGAAAAAAAAATTCCAATATCAGAAAGAAAAAAAATATCTTTATTTTGTAATGTTAGTATTGAAAATGTTATTGAAACTATTGATGTTAAAACAATCTATGAAGCGCCAATTAGTTTTCATAAAGAAAAACTTGATGATAGAGTCTTGTCTAGCTTTAATATCAAAAGTAAAAGACACCCAAATCTTACAAAATGGAAAAATATTACCTCAAAAGTCATAGGCTCAAAAAAAGATGTAAATATAGGAATTATAGGAAAATACGTTAATCTTAAAGATGCATATAAATCTTTAGATGAAGCATTAATACACGGTGGAATATCGAACAATCTTAGAGTCAATCTTACAAGAATAGATTCAGAAAATTTAAAAATTCAAAACTTAAGTTCACTATTAAAAGACGTGTCAGGTGTACTTATTCCTGGTGGCTTTGGTAAAAGAGGTAGTGAAGGAAAAATTGCTGCCATAAAATATGCAAGATTGAACAATATACCTTTCTTTGGAATATGTTTTGGTATGCAAATGGCAGTAATTGAGGTGGCTAGGAACTTATTAAATATAAAAGATGCCTCAACTACTGAATTTGGAAATAATTGCACTCCTGTTGTTGGCCTATTAGAAGAATGGCAAAAAGGAAAAAAAATAATTAAAGGAAGTGAAAAAAATTTAGGTGGTACGATGAGATTGGGTTTGTATGAAGCGATACTAAAAGATAGCTCTTTGATATACAAAATATATTCGATGAAAAAAATTAGAGAAAGACACAGACATAGATACGAAGTAAACATAAAGTACAAAGATGAATTCGAGAAAAAGGGATTAATTTTTTCCGCTTTATCACCTGACGGCATGCTGCCTGAAATAATTGAATTAAAAAATCACCCATGGTTTGTTGGAGTTCAGTTCCATCCTGAATTTAAATCAAGACCTTTCACTCCACATCCTTTATTTTCATCTTTTGTTAAAGCTGCAGAAATAAATAAGGAAAGAAATTAATGGAAAATAAACTGGTTAAATGTGGAAAATTGAGTATTTCAAACACTAAAGCATTAATATTGATAGCTGGACCTTGTCAATTAGAAAACGAAAAACATGCGGTAGATGTTGCTAGTAAATTGAAAGAAATTACCGAAAAAAATAATATGGGCTTGATTTACAAAACCTCTTTTGACAAAGCCAATAGAACTAGCATAAAGGGTAAAAGAGGCGCTGGTCTTAACCAATCACTTCCAGTTTTTGATAAAATTAGAAGAGATTTAGAAATACCAGTATTGACCGATATTCATACCGTAGAACAATGTGAAATTGTTTCAAAACATGTGGATGTTTTGCAAATACCAGCTTTTTTATGTAGGCAAACGGATTTATTAGTAGCTGCGGCTAAAACTAAAAAAATAATAAATATTAAAAAAGGTCAGTTTTTAGCACCATGGGACATGGTGAATGTTACAAAAAAAATAGAGGACTCAGGTAATAAAAATATTTTGGTTACAGAAAGAGGCGCTAGTTTTGGTTACAATACCCTGGTTTCAGATATGAGATCGCTACCGATAATGGCAAAAAATGGTTACCCAGTTGTTTTTGACGCAACACATTCAGTTCAACAACCAGGAGGCATGGGAGATAAAACTGGAGGAGAAAGAGAATTTGTAGAACATCTTGCTCGTGCTGCTGTAGCGGTGGGCGTAGCTGCAGTTTTTATAGAAACACATCCCGATCCAGATAATGCTCCATCTGATGGACCAAATATGGTTCCATTACCAGAAATGGAAAATTTGATAAAACAATTGCTAAAAATTGATCAAATAATAAAAAATGGCAAAAATAACTAATATCAAAGGTCGACAGGTTTTTGATAGCAGAGGCAATCCAACAGTAGAAGCTGAAATTTTTTTGGAAAACGGCATTTCTGCATCGGCTATAGTTCCCTCCGGTGCCTCAACAGGAAAACACGAAGCTTTTGAATTAAAAGATAAAGATAATCAGGACTATTTAGGAAAAAGCGTATTTCAATCAGTAGAAATTATTAATGATATTATTTCTAAAAAGTTGAAGGGTTATTATATTTATGATTTAGAAAAGATTGACAAAACATTGATAGAATTAGACGGAACAAAGCAAAAAAATAAGTTAGGTGCCAATTCAATTTTAGCAGTATCTATTGCTGCTGTAAAGGCTCACTCAAAAGTAGATGGTTTGCCATTATACAATTTTGGGGGCAAATGTAAGACACTGCCTAGACCTCTTATGAATATTATTAACGGTGGTGCTCATGCAAATAATTCCTTAAGAATTCAAGAATTTATGATACGTCCAGATATAAGGGATACATTTAAAGAAGGGATTAGAATCTGTTTTATAGTAATAAATAATTTGAAATTAATATTAGAGAAAAAAAAATATTCAACAAACGTTGGGGACGAAGGTGGTTTTGCGCCTTCCTTATCTAGCAATGAAGAGGCAATAGAATTAATAATTGAAGCTATTGAAAAAGCAGGCTTTGAACCTGGTAAAGATGTTTCTTTATGTTTGGATATTGCTGCAAATGAATTGTTTAAGAATGGCAAGTATTCAATTAAGTCAACAAATTTTGAAACAGCAGAAGATACTATACAATACTATGTTGATTTAATTAATAAATATCCAATCAGATCAATCGAAGATCCTTTCGCAGAAGATGATTGGAAATCTTGGATTTCCTTTACTAAAGTTACTAAATCAGAGTCACCTTGGAATGCAAAAGTTCAAATAGTAGGGGATGATTTATTTGTTACAAATCCAGAAAGATTAATTAAGGGAATAAAAAATAAAGCTGGAAATGCAATTTTAATTAAACCAAATCAAATTGGAACATTTAGCGAAACATGTAAAGTTATTGATCTTGCACATGAAAATGGATACAGAACCATTATTTCACATCGATCAGGAGACTCTGAAGATACTTTTATATCTGATTTGGCTGTTGGAGCAAAATCAAGTCAAATTAAAACAGGATCTTTGTCTAGATCTGAAAGAGTCGCAAAATATAATAGGTTATTGAGAATTGAAGAAGAACTTGGAAAACAAGCAAAAATGGCTAATATTTAAACCATGAGGATGGTAGGAATATTAAAAAAAAATTATTTTCTTCTGATAAGCACTTTTTTCTTTGTTTATATAGCTTTTAATTTATTGGATGGTGAGCGTGGTTTAATTTCATATTTTGAAAAAAAGAAGATTCAAAAACAACTAATTCAGAAAAAGAATAATTTGACAGCAGAACTTAATGCTGTGGAAGGAAAAATTCTTCTTTTGACAGAAAATATTAATTTAGATTATTTGGAAATTCTCTATAGAGAAAAATTTTTTTACGGAAAACCAAATGAAATAGTATATTTAGATCGATCAAATGATAATTAGACATCCTGAAAAAATTAATAAACCATCCAATCCAATAAAAAAAAAACCTGAATGGATCAGATCCAAAATAACCAATTCTCAGAATTTTTTTTTAACAAAAAGCATAATTAATAATAATAATTTAAATACTGTTTGTCAGGAAGCAAACTGTCCAAATACCATGGAATGTTGGAGCAAAAAACATGCTACATTTATGATCATGGGTGATACTTGCACGAGAGCATGTGGATTTTGTGATGTTAAAACTGGCAAACCAAAACCCTTGGATCTATTAGAATCCATAAAAATTGCAAAAGCTATTAAAGAACTTAATTTAAAACACGTTGTAATAACTTCGGTCGATCGGGATGATTTAAGAGACGGTGGCGCAGAGCATTTTTCAGAAGCAATAAACGAAATTAGAAAACTTAATAAAAATACGACTATTGAAGTTTTGACTCCAGATTTCTTAAGAAAAGGCAATGCTTATAAAAAAGTTGTAGAAGCTAATCCAGATGTTTTTAATCACAATATAGAGACGGTCCCAAGCCTTTATTTAAAAGTTAGACCTGGTTCAAGATATTTTTCTTCTTTGGAACTGTTAAAGTCTGCTAAAAAAATAAGTAATAAAATATTTACTAAATCTGGAATTATGTTGGGACTTGGGGAAAGAAGGGATGAAGTTTTACAAGTAATGGATGATCTAATTAGCGCTGAGGTTGATTTTTTAACAATAGGTCAATATTTACAACCTTCTGTTAAACATTACCCATTGCAGAGATATGTTCACCCAGAAGAGTTTAAGGAATTAAAAGCTGTAGCACAAAGCAAAGGATTCTTAATAGTTGCTTCATCACCTCTTACTAGGTCCTCATATCATGCGGATGAAGATTTTTCTAAAATGAAAAAATTGAGATAAAGTCAGTCTCAATGCCAACTGCTTCAATAACAAAAAAAATTCCCTGTTCTAAAAAGAATTTAATCAATGTGGTACTTGATATTGAAAAATATCCAGAATTTGTACCCTGGTGTTTAGGTGGAAAGATACATACTAATAATGACAAGGGAGACACTGTAGAAATTACAGCTGACCTTACTATTGGAAAAAATTTTTTTAACGAAACATATAAAAGTTTTGTTATTTACGACAAATCTACTGATTCAATAAATGTGACCAATATAGGCGGACCCTTAAAACATCTAGAAAATAAATGGTTTTTTAGACAAATTGGTAGTTCAAGCGAAGTGGATTTTTACGTTGATTTTGAACTTAAAAACAAAATTTTAAATATTTTGATGACCAGGTCCTTTGATTTGGGGCTAAAAAAAATAGCTGATGCTTTTGAAAAAAGAGCGAATGAACTATTTAACAAAACTTAAAATAAGTTTTAAAGATTTATTGACCGCAGTTTTTTGAATATGCAATCGACCTTTATTTTTAAATAAGTGTTTTTTAACTAAAGTTTTATTTCCCTTTTTAATACCGATATAAACCAAGCCCACAGGTTTTTTCCTTGAACCTCCTTTAGGACCGGCTATTCCAGTTATAGAAACAGATACTTCAGTTTTACTAATTTTGCTCAAGTTTTTTACCATAGATAAGCAAGTTTCATAACTAACAGCACCATATTTTTCTAGGGTTTTTACTGGAATTTTAAGAACACTATTTTTAGATTGGTTAGAATATGTAACCAGACCAATGGCAAATACTTTAGAAGATCCACTAACGGAGGTAATAGCGCTCGATAGCAAACCTCCAGTACAAGATTCAACAAAAGAAATTTTTAATTTTTTTCTACTCAATAATTTAACTACTTTTTGTAGTAACTTTTTCATTTGAAAAGCATGTATATAATAATAATTAATACAACATATAAACCTGCACAAATATCGTCAAAAATAACACCAAAACTGTTTTTAAATTTATTATCAAAATAGCTCACCGGGAAAGGTTTAATGATGTCAAAAATTCTAAAAAGCATAAATATTATTGCGTAGAACATTAAAGCATCATTAAATTGTTTTAGTGTCCCATGTGATATTTCATAAAGATATATTGGTATTGATTGCCCAATTACCTCATCTATCACAACCTCTTTTGGATCTTTATTCTTAATTTTCTTTATATATGAACTGACCGCATAAAAAGAATAAAAAAAAATAAAAAAAAGAAATATCAAGATAATATTTGAAGGAATGTTTAATACATGAAAAGAAATAAATAATAATATAGATGTTATTATTGATGCAAAAGTTCCAGAAGCAAATTTAAGATATCCAATTCCAAAAAAGGTTACAAAAAATAAGTTTATTTTATTAATCATATTTGGTCACAGAAGTTATAGCTTCAGATGCTATGGCCTCTCCTTTTCCAATTAAACCAAGTTTTTCTGTTGTCTTACCTTTAATGTTTATTTGATTTGTACTTATTTTACATAATTTGCTTATCGTTCGTATCATCTTTGCAGAATATTTTTTTATTTTAGGTTTTTGAGCAATAATATTTATATCAATATTGTTAATTAAAAAATTTTTGGATTTAATTAATTTAACAACCTTTTTTAACAAAATTGTTGATCTAATGTTTCTATATTTTTTATTTTTATCAGAAAATAATTTACCAATATCGCCCAATTTGCAAGCACCAAGTAAACTATCGATGAGAGCATGAAGTACCGGATCAGCATCGGAGTGACCTTTTAATCCAAGGACAAAAGGTATTTTAATTCCTCCTAAGTAAAGCTTTTTTCCTTTAACTAGCCTATGAATATCAAATCCGATACCAGAACAACTTTTTCTTTTTATTAGAGATTTAAATATATCTAAATCTTCTTTTTCAGTTATTTTTAAATTTGTTTTACTTCCATTTATAGCTAATACTTTTTCCCCGTCCTTTGTGAATAAAGCAGAGTCATCATCAAAAGATGCGTTCATATTTTTTTTATGTTTTTCATAAATCTTTTTGAAAGTAAAGCCTTGTGGAGTTTGAGAGAATCTTAAATTATTACGGTTAATATTTTTGAAAATTATTTTTTTTTTAACTCGTTTTGTTGCATCATTTACTTTTATTATAGGTATTACGGCATGATTTCTTTTAAGTTTTTTAATAATTTCACTTATAATTTTTTTAGAAGGAAAGGGCCTAGCAACGTCATGAATTAATATTTTTTTACAATTCATTTTTATTATCTTTTTTAGCGCTTTGAATGTAGATTCTTGTCTGCTCATACCTCCTGTAATTTTTATGGTTTTTTTTAGATTTAATTCACTTAGATATCTTTTATGTTTTTTATTATAAACAATTACAGTTTTTTTAATTACACGAAAATCCTGGAAAGAACTTAATGCATGTTCTATTAATTTTTTATTGTTAACTATTATATACGGCTTTGGTTTTGTTGATTTTAACCTTTTACTTTCGCCAGCCGCTAATAGTATTAAAAAAATGTTCATCAAGTATTATATATCAATAATTTTCTAAATATTTTATTATTTTGAAATGCTAAATTTTATCAAAAAAAATAAATGGGTTTTTGTTATTTTTTCAATAAGCTTTCCGTTAGGTATACTAACATTTTTTACATTCATTAATGAGAATTTTATTGAATTAAACTATTTTAGTTTTCAAACATTATTAATTCTGGACTTGGTATTGGTTTTGTTATTTTTTTTAATAATTGTCAGAGAAATTTATAAACTTTTTAAAGATAAAGATCTGCAAGAGGTAGGTTCAAAGGCAAATCTTAGATATATAACTTTTTTCTCCATATCTACTTTATTACCATCAATACTTATCGCCATATTTTCTTTGTTTTTATTCTCTTTAGGCTTACAAAAGTATTTTGATAAAAAAATTACCACCGCAGTAAATAATTCATATGATGTAGCAAAAAATTATGTGGAAGTAACTAGAAATAATATAGAAGCCGATGTTTTATTGGTTGCAACAGATATAAATAGAAATGCGAAATTATTTCATGATAACTCTACAATTTTAAAAGATGTTTTAAGGCATCAAAGATTAATAAGAAGATTAGACGAGGTACATTTATTGGATAGATCGGGACAAATAATCATGTCTAGCGTAAGAGATGCCACATTAGAATTTGTTGCTCCCTTAGATAGAGCATTTGAATTATTATCTTCAGAGAATAGACCAATTAAAATTACTGATGCGGTTACAAATAGATCTTCTTCGCTATTAAAACTTGAAAATTTTATTGATACGTATTTGTATGTTGTAAAATTTCTAGATCCAAAGATTATAAAATACCTTAAAGAAACCGAACAAGCTGTAAATTTTTATTATAGTGTTGAAAATAAAAGAACAGGAATAAAAATAACATTTGCATTAATTTATGTAATTGTTGTAACACTGCTATTATTTTTATCGATCTCAATTGGAATAAAATTTGCTTCAAGATTTTTTAGACCTATAGTTAATTTAATTAGAGCATCAGAAAGTATCAGTGCTGGGAATTTAAACACGAAGGTACCAATAATAGAAGCGGAAGAAGAAATCGATAAATTGAATAAAAATTTTAATTCGATGATAGATAGATTAAAAGGACAACAAAATAAATTATTATTATCAGAAAGACATGAGGCATGGGAGAATGTAGCTAGAAAACTAGCACATGAAATAAAAAATCCTTTGACTCCTATTCAGTTATCTATCGATAGATTAAGGGGTAAATATTTAAGCAAAATTTCAAATAAAAATGATCAGGAAAATTTTGAAAATTATTTAAAAACAATTAATAGACAAATTAAGGATATAGAACGTCTTGTTAACGAATTTTCAGACTTTGCAAGGATGCCAAAACCGATTTTTAAAAAAACTGATATAAAAAAAATTGTTTTAAGGACTATTGATTTGCATTCTCTTTCTAATAGTAAAATTAATTTTAATTTTGCATGTGAAAAAGAAAAAATAATAATATTTGCTGATGAAGATCAATTAAACAGGATGTTTATTAATTTGATAAAAAATTCTATTGAATCTATTATGAATAAATCAAAGAAAAATGGAGGATTTGCTCATAAAATTGATATAGAAATTAAAGAGAAGGATAACTATATATACTGTGCAATTGAGGATAGCGGCATAGGCTTTTCAAACAGTAATTTGAAAAAAATAGTTGAACCATATTTCACAACAAAAGTTAGAGGTACGGGCTTAGGTTTGGCAATTGTAAATAAAGTAGTAAATGATCATGATGGAAAAATTATTTTTAAACCAAAACAAGAGGGTGCGAGAGTAGAAATTATTTTACCAAAAAATGTCAGCTGAAATTCTAATCATCGATGATAATTCGGATATAAGGTTTCTTATTTCTAGCCTTTTGAAAGATCTTGGCTTTAATATTAGGCAAGCAGCTAACTATAATCAGGCCTTAAGTGAAATTGACAAAAAACTGCCAGATGTAGCAATCATAGATGTTAAGCTTGATAAAGGAGACAATGATGGAATCGAGTTGCTAATTCACATTAAAAAAAAAGATACAGATATTCCCGTTATAATCATTTCTGGACATGCTAATATTAAAATGGCAGTAGATTCATTAAAATCTGGTGCATTTGAATTTATACAGAAACCTTTTGATTCTCAAAGACTGATTAATATTGTAAATAGGGCAGTTGAAAATTACAGTTTAAAAAAAGAAAACAAAAATCTTCAAAACAAATTATTCCATTCTTACGACTTAATAGGAAAAAGTTCTTCTATATTGAAATTAAAAGAACAAATAAATAAATTAACCCTAACAGAAAGCAGAATTTTTATTTTTGGACCAGCTGGTTCGGGAAAGGAATTAGTTGCAAGAAAAATTCATAAAAACTCTAATCGTTCAAATAAAGCTTTAATTATTTTAAATGGAGCATTATTAGATCCCAATAAGTATGAGCTTGAGCTTTTTGGCTCAGAAAATAAAGATGGAACTATATATTATGGTGCATTTGAGAAAGCTTCTGAAGGTATACTTCTTATTGATGAAGTTTCAGAAATACCACTAGAAACACAAGCAAAAATTTTAAGAGTATTGACCGATCAGAAATTTAAAAGAATTAATGGTTATCATGATATAAATGTAAATGTAAGAATCATATGCACTTCAAGTAAAAATATGCGTAAAGAAATAGATGATGGAAATTTCAGAGAAGACCTCTATCACAGATTAAATGTCGTTCCTATAATGCTCGAACCGCTAACGAATAAAACAGAAGATATTCCTTTGCTTATAGATTATTTTTCAAAAACAATCTCAAAAACATACGGAATATCAAAATTAAAAATTGATACTAACAATCAACTATTATTTGAATATGATTGGCCAGGAAATGTTAGAGAACTAAGAAATTTAGTTGAAAGAATTGCTATACTGTCTCCTAATGAAAAAACTGAAAATATCAATAAAATTATAAATGAGTCGCTAAAAAGAGTTTCCATTGACCAATTAGATTTATCGGATAGTAATTTTTCTTTTCCTCTAAAGGAAGCAAGGGAAAATTTTGAAAAATCTTATTTAACTTCACAATTAAAAAAATTTAAAGGCAACATATCAAAAACCGCAGATTTTGTTGGCATGGAAAGGTCCGCTCTGCATAGGAAATTGAAAACTCTAGGAATCAAGGGAATAAATTAATGAATATTATTATCTGTGGCGCTGGAAGAGTAGGATTTAACATAGCTAAACAACTGTCAGCTCAAAGCCATTCAATAACGATGATTGATCAATCAAGCGACGATATACAAAAAATGAATGAGTCAATAGATATTAAAGGCATTGTAGGAAGAGCTACTTTCCCTTCTGTTCTTGAAAAGGCAGGTGCAAAAGAAGCAGACATGATTATTGCTGTTACAAAAAGCGATGAAGTCAACATGATAGTTTGCCAAATAGCTCATTCTATTTTTGGTATTGCAAAAAAAATAGCTAGAATAAGATCTCATGAGTATCTTGATCCAAAATATAATAAACTTTATAGCAAAATAGAACTGCCGGTTGATGTGATTATTTCTCCTGAATTAGAAGTTGCAAAATCATTACAAAGAAAAATTGAAGCTCCAGGAGCGTTGGATAATGTTCCTTTTGCTAAAGATAAAATAAAAATGCTAGAAATCGCAATAGATGATAAGTGCCCTTTAGCAAATATTCCATTAAACAAATTGACGAAAACATTTCCAGATTTAGAGGCAAATATTTTAGGTGTAATAAGAGATGAAAAATTTTTAATACTAAACAAAACAGATAAAATGAAATTAAATGATAAAGCTTATGTAGTAATCAATTCGTCTCAATTAAATAGAACTCTCGAAGCTTTTGGACATGAAGAAAAAATTGCAAAAAAGATTCTAATTGTTGGAGGTGGTAATATTGGTTTTAATTTAGCAAAAAATTTAGAGAACTCCATTGAGGATGTGAGAATAAAAATTATAGAAAAAAATAAAGAAAAAGCAGAACAAATTGCAAGCGAGCTTCAAAATTCAATAGTTATAAGTGGCGATGGTCTAGATGAAGAAGTATTAAAGGAAGCTAACATAGAAGAAATCGAAACCGTTTTAGCTTTAACCAATGATGACGAAAACAATGTGATGTTATGTGTGTTAGCTGAAAAATTTTCATCAAATAAAAGAACAATCGCTTTGGTGAATAAATCAAACTATAGTTTATTACAGTCATCGTTAAAAATTAATGACTTGGTTGACCCAAAAATGATGACAGTTTCGAATATATTAAAGCATGTACATAAAGGCACTATAGAAACCGTATATAGTTTATTAGATGGAGAATATGAATTTATAGAAGCCGAAATTATAGAAACTTCAGAACTAATTAACAAAAGCTTGAAAGAATCTAGCCTTCCAAAGGAAATTAGGATAGGTGCCATACTAAGAAAAGATGATATTATTATTCCAAGATCAAACTTTGTTTTTGAAAAAAAAGATTTGGTTGTCTTTTTATCCAAAAGAGATCAGCTTAGCAAAGTTGAAAATTTATTTAGGATTAGTTCCTTCTAATATATCTTTTAATTAACAAATGTTTAGATCAACGTTATTATATCTAGGAATATTTACATTATTTATTTCAACTTTTTTGTTATTAATTATTCTTTTTTGTTACTATTTTAATACTTCGCTAAATATAAATGTATACTTTGCTTGTTTGTTCTTTTTTTCATTGCTTAGTGTTATTTTTATTTTTCTTAATAAACAATATCTTAACAAAAAAATAAACTTTATTGAGAAACTATTTCTCGTTATTATTGGTTTTTTTTATTTTCCTTTATTAATTTCCATACCTTATTATTTAAGTGTATACGATATAAGTTTCATAAATTCTTACTTTGAAGCAATATCCGGTTTTACATCTACGGGCTTTACAATATTTGAAAATATTAAAGAAATCGACGAACCCTTGTTGATCTGGAGATCAAGTTCTCAATGGTTAGGAGGCTTATATTTTTTATATTCTTTGTTTTTATTAACTGAATCATCAAAAATAAAAATAAAAAATATTTATTCTGACTATGAAGCAGTCAATGTATCTGAAATAATAAATCAATATACAAAAATTTTAATAATTTATTTCTTATTGACCGTATTGATTTTTGCACTTTTGACTTATTCGGGTATTCGTTTATTTGAAGGATTTAACCTGTCCATGACAATAACTTCCGCTGGAGGTTTCATTCCAACAAATACTTTAGGCGACATCTTACGATCAGAAAATCAAAAATTAATTCTTTCTTTTTGTATGCTAATTCCTTTATTCAATCTTTATTTAATTTATAATCTGTTTTCTGATAACAGATTGTTAATAAACATTCATGAAGATATTTATCTTTTAATTTTTTTATTGTTTATTTTAATTTTTGTTTATATATTTTTTCACAATATTTATGGAGTAGTGCCAGTCTTATTTGCAGTATTAAGTAGTTTGTCAAATATAGGGTTAGGTTTAGATGCTCAATTTTCAAATTTGTCATTTCTTTTTTTAATTTTAGTAATTATTGGTGGATCATCGTTTTCGACTTCATCAGGATTAAAATTAATTAAATTATATACTTTGTTTAAATTTTCATTAAAAGAGATCAACCAGCTCGCAAAACCCTTGCATGTTCCAAGTAACAGGCTTTTTTTATCCAAATATAAAACTAAGGATGAGGAAATTAATATTTATTTTTTATCCGTTGTCTTTTTTATTATTAGCTTATTTATATTATCTGGAATCTTGTCTTTTGAACAAAGCAATTTTAAAGATTTATTAACTTTATCTATTTTAACGATTACTAATACAGTTAATTCAAATAACTATAATCTTAATGAATTTTATTTTTTTGACATAAACATAACTTCAAAAATTTCCCTAATATTCTTTATGGTTATAGGAAGAGTCGAATTATTAGGTTTTTTAATATTAATAAAAAAATCATTTTTTAAATGAACAAATAATAATGAAGATTACAAAATTAGCTTATATTATTTATTTAAATTCTTGTTTTTGACACAAAGGGCATTTATAGTAATTTTTGATGAAAGAACTGAAAGAACTAAAAAGGAAACACAAAAAACTCGAAACCATAACAAAAAAAGCCACAAAAAGTAGATTAAACGATCGTACCTCTGCCTCTTGGATGAATTTAAGGGAATTAAAAAAGTTGAAATTAAAACTGAAAGATAAGATTAATCAGTTAAAACATTAATTTAACATAAATTTTTTGTATGTGCGGGAGATATGTTGTTACTAATGCTGTTGCTAAAACTAAGAAAATTATAAAATCGGTTGCTATTGTTAATGGCACTGATAATTTCAATGCTCATCCGCAACAAAAACTTCCAACTATTAAATCCTTTACTAACGGAAAAGCTGTTGTAAGTTTGCAATGGGGATTAACTCCTTTTTGGATTAAAGAGAGGAAAATAAAACCAATAATTAATGCAAGACTTGAAACATTAAATGAGAAAATCTCATTTAAAAATCTTATTAAAAATAACAGATGTTTAGTTGTAGCCGATGGCTATTATGAATGGAAAAGAGAAAAAATAAGTAAACAGCCTTATTATTTTACCCGACTGGATAATCAAACAATCTTTTTTGCTGCCATTTATAAAGATTGCCAATTTATAATAATTACCATGCAAGCAAATTCTAATGTAGTTGACATTCATTACCGACAACTTGTTATCATTAATGAAGAAGATTTAAACGATTATTTTAATTTAAAAATAGAGGGAACAAGTTTTTTAAAATCTTATAAAGCGCCTAAACTAAAGTTTCACCCTGTAAACAAGAATGTAAATGAACCAAAGAACAACACAAAAGAATTAATAAGAGCAATAATATGAGAAAGTTACCTCTAATCCTATCATCATTTACTGCTCGAATGAGTATCTGACAAGGTTGTGTATCAATAATGCTGGTGGGCCCGCCAGGATTCGAACCTGGGACCAATACATTATGAGTGTACTGCTCTAACCAACTGAGCTACAGGCCCTTTCGTTGTATTGCATCACTTTTTATTATATTCCAAAAAACAGTCAACTTCTAAATTCTTAAACGTGTCTTTATTTAAGCACCAATTAGTACTTTGGGATTAATTGTCCAAATACTATCCATGTATAATGCTAATCTTATTTAATTAATCTTAAATCAAAAATCTTGTGTTTATTTACTTTTTAAACTTAATCACAGCTAGAATAATTAAATCAAAAAAAACATATTTATTATTAATCTATATAATATAAACATTATATCCATGAAATTTTAATCGTTTATCAAAATAAGTAGTATAATGCTTTTCATATAAAATAATATTAGAAACAAACTCTTTAATCTTAATACCGTTAAATTTTAGCTATTCAAAAGTTAAAATTGTAGTTGGTGTGGCCTTCTTATTTGTCATTGATAAACTAATATTTTTTGATATTAATATTAATGCGTAGGTTGTTAAAAGTTCAAATGTGTTTGGACAGATTTTGAACCGAATGCTTAAAGCGCCCTTAGCTCAGTTGGATAGAGCATCGGTTTTCTAAACCGAGGGTCAGAGGTTCGAATCCTCTAGGGCGCGCCAATAAATCCAACGTTTTTGTTACTTTCACATAACTACAATTTTATTTTATCCCTGTTTGGTTACAGTATTGTTACAGTTTGATCCCTTAAAATCCTAAAAATATTGATATACATTAGACTGATATTTCAAAACTAGTGCTAGGATTAGCGTATGGAAAAGTTATTAGATATTCGTTTAGCTTGTGTTGAAGATGGACTGGACAATACAGGTTTCCGTAAAATTGCAGCTTTCGTTAAATCAATTCATTCAAATACAAAAGTGGCTTATGTGCCTACAGCAAACCACCGCAGTCTTTTCGGTGTTCTAATGGAGAAAGGTGGAGGAAATTTAAATGATACTGATATCCATAGAGTTGCACAATTCATGGCAGAAGGTAACATTGCTGCTTTCTCTTCAATGACCCAAAGTGCCACTGTAGTTTATAAAATTATAGTGGATATACGACATATTAATCCACAATCATATATAATATGGGGTGGAATCCATCCGATTATCCAACCCGAGGATGCAATAAAACATGCAGATGCCGTTTGTACTGGGGAGGGTGAATTTGCATTTAAAAATTTTTTGGATCTTTACAAAAATAAAAAAGATTTTACAACAGCTCCTGGTTTTTGGTTCCGTAAAGATAACAATGTAATTAAAAACCGTAATCTACCTTTAATGACCCCAAAAGATATGAATGAGTTGCCTACCCCCATGTATCAAGACGGTGAAACTGTTTATCGTCAAGATAAAGGCTTTGAAAAAATAAGCTCTACTCATTTTCTTGATTACAGTGGACTTCAATATGGCACAGTATGGAGCATTGGTTGCCCCTTACATTGTACATATTGTAGCAATACAAAATTTATTGAATATGATAAGGCTTACCGTAGGATTCGCCACTCTTCCCCGCGCACGATCATTAATGAAATAAAAAAGGCTATTTCCAAACAGCCACACTTATCTACTGTGGCCTTCCACGATGATAGCTTTCTTTCTTTGCCCTATGCACAACTTGAAGAATTTGCTAAACTTTACAAGTCAGAAATCAAAATACCTTTTGTTATATATGGTGTAATTCCAACTTATGTACGCGAAGATAAAATTGCCTTACTTCTAGACGCAGGTATGAATCGAATTCGTATGGGCATACAATCTGGTAGTGATAATATTCTTGAGTTCTATAGAAGACCAACCAAACTATACCGAATTAAGGAAGCAACAAAAATATTGAATAAGTTTAAAAAATATATGATTCCTCCTTCTTACGATATCATCTTGGAAAATCCCATAGAAAGCCCTGAAGACACACGGGCAACCGTCGATATGCTATATGAAATGCCCAGACCTTTCACCTTAAATATTTATGCTTTAAGAATAATTCCAAATACCACTATGGCAAAAGATATTGAGGATAGAGGGTTTAAAATTCCTCAGATAAATAAAAATTATTTTATCGATTATCATAGAACATTAGGGAACATCGTTGTATTTGCTCTCACTTTTTGGAAAATGCCACGGTGGTTATATAAATACTTACGTAATAAAATTTATCCAGTTCACACTAAACAACAACATTATCCAATTTTATTTGCGTTTGTTCGCACGCTTTATTATGTAAAGCGAGCATTTGATCATTTACGTTTTATGGATTTTTCCGTTTTGCCTGGCAAACCAGGTTATTTTTTATGGAAACTTGGTATTATTAAATTTTGGAAGAAATTTGTTTTAAAACTCTATCGTTTACCAGAGACAAAATAGAGAAAAATATCCAAAAGAATTAGTAAAAGGAAAAGCAATTAAGAATTAGTTCATGAAAAAACTTTTAGGGATCTTGGTTCTGGGTTTAGATTGACTCATATCAAAGCATATATCTGTAAGGCTTGATATTCCTTAGTGCATCTAAAATAAAATTAGAAAGTTAAATGGCAATAT
>Ga0187833_10002161_pt1 | contig 21484 bp, 18 predicted proteins | sample ETNtaG_37_FD_167968 | JGI IMG/M metagenome (GOLD analysis project Ga0187833, IMG submission 167968) | Marine microbial and viral communities from oxygen minimum zone, Eastern Pacific Ocean - ETNP2014_SV_400_PacBio MetaG (Illumina Assembly) | ecosystem: Environmental > Aquatic > Marine > Hypoxic...
CCCCGTCTCGTGGTTTTGCTGCAACACTAGCAGCTGCTGCGACAGTGGTCATAGCATCAGGAACTGGAATCCCTGTTTCAACAACACAAGTATTAGTTGGAGCGGTATTGGGTGTTGGTCTTGCTCGGGGTGTGGCTGCGTTAGATACGCGGGTTATTAATAGGATATTTTTATCATGGATTGTGACCCTGCCAGCAGGTGGATTTATGTCGATATTATTTTTCTTTGCTCTCAAAGGAGCTTTTGGAGCGTAAAAAAGTATGACAATTCAAGCTATAAGTAAAATTTTCTAGGGAACTGTTTATGACTTTGGAAGAGGTTCAAAAAAAAATTGAATTAGGCATAGATCAATCACAGGTTACTATGGAAGGTGATGGCTGTAATTGCTCTGCTGTAGTTGTGTCACCTTTTTTCGAAGGTTTATCATTATTGCAAAGACAAAGAGCTGTGCTTTCACTGGTAAGTGAGGAAATTAGAAGTGGAGAGCTTCATGCACTTAGTGTTAAAACGTACACCCCAGATGAGAGATAGTATATAATTTGCACTCTTTTTGATTTTGAAGATATTTTAGAGTTATGAAAACAGATATTCACCCTACATACGAAGCGATAAAAGTTGTTTGTAGCTGTGGAAATGCATTTGAAACGCGATCCACTTCTAGTAAAGATGAGCTCCATATAGATGTATGTTCTAGCTGTCATCCTTTTTATACTGGGAAACAAAAAATTGTTGATACTGCTGGGCGAGTAGAAAAGTTCAAATCTCGTTATAGTTCGTTTAAGCGGTAATTTAATTGTTTTTTGCTTGAATAAAGCCACGATTGTGGCTTTTTTTGTGTCAGAAGGATTATCAAAGGAATCGATAAAATCATTATAATTATTACTCCAATTTAGATATTGCTATGACATCTGATTATATAAATGCACTATTAAAAAAAGAGATTAAGAGGACACCGATATGGGTAATGAGACAGGCTGGTCGCTACCTGCCAGAATACCGCTCCACTCGTAAAAAGGCCGGTGATTTTTTAAGTTTGTGCAAATCAAGTGAACTGGCATGCGAAGTGACACTTCAGCCGTTAGAACGTTTTGACTTAGATGCGGCTATTCTTTTTTCAGACATCTTGACTATTCCGGATGCAATGGGCCTAGGATTATATTTTTTAGAAGGTGAAGGACCTAGATTTTTAAAACCTTTGAGCAATCTAAGTGATATAGAAAGACTGACTAAGCCAGATGTAGGAGACAAGTTGACCTATGTTTTTGATGCTGTATCGACAATTAAAAAAAACCTCAAGAATAGAGTGCCGCTTATTGGTTTTAGTGGCAGTCCCTGGACATTGGCAACTTATATGGTAGAAGGTGGTTCTAGTAAAAGCTTTTCTAAAGTGAAAGCTTTAATGTTCCAGGACCCACATCATTTGAATCAACTATTGGGTATTCTTGCTGACACGGTTATTGACTATCTTAATGCTCAGATAGAAGCTGGAGCTGATTCAGTAATGATTTTTGATACTTGGGGTGGCTTGTTGAATAAACAGTGTTATGAGAATTTCTCTCTTCAATATATGGCTAAGATTGTTGATGGTCTTCATCGTAATTACGATGGCAAAACTATTCCAGTAACGCTCTTTACTAAGGGAGGTTCGGCTTGGCTTGAGCAAATTGCTGCGAGCGGTTGCGATGGTATTGGACTGGACTGGACTATAGAACTAGGCGAGGCAGAGCGTCGTGTCGGTCAGCAAGTAGCATTACAAGGAAATCTAGATCCTTCTGTGTTATACGCCACTCCAGAAGTGATAGTTTCTGAAGTCAATAAAGTACTTAATCAATTTAAGGGTGAGACGGGTCATGTATTCAATCTTGGACATGGCATCACACCAGATGTGAATCCTGAGAACATGAAGATTTTGGTTGATGCTGTGCATGCTTATTCTAAGACAAATTAGCACAATTACTCTATGACAACAAACTGCGTCATATTTCTTCTGTGATAAAATCCTGAATTCACTAGTTGATTAATTGATATGTCAATACTAACAAATATTTTTGAAAATCTTAAACAGTCAGGAAGAAAAGCTTTTATACCATTTATTACCGCTGGTGATGGTGGCTTAGATAATACTGAGGCATTGATTTTCTCGTTGGCTGAAAATGGTGCTGAAATTATTGAACTAGGCGTTCCATTTTCTGACCCAATGGCGGATGGTCCAGTGATAGCTAAGTCACATGAGCGAGCGGTTGCCGATGGTGTGAGCCTAGCGGATGTACTTGATATCGTTGAGCGTTTTAGGGGACAAAATAAGGAGACAGGTATTGTTTTAATGGGTTATACCAACCCAGTTGAAATTTATGGCTATAAGGCTTTTGCTGAGAGAGCAAAGGAAGTTGGCGTGGATGGGGTTTTGATGGTCGATATGCCTCCAGAAGAGGCACAAGATCTAAAAAAAGAGCTGGATTATGTCGGTATTGATCTGATATTTTTAGTCGCACCAACTACAACAGAAGAACGTCTCCAGCAAATTGCAAGGATTGCAAGCGGCTATATCTATTACGTCTCATTGAAAGGTGTAACAGGCGCAGGAAACCTTGATGTTGAATCTGTCAATTATCATTTATCAAGAATGAGAAATTATATTGACTTGCCAGTTGGAGTGGGTTTTGGTATTAAAGATGCTGAAACAGCAAAAAAAGTCAGTGAAACAGCAGATGCAGTTATTGTTGGAAGTACTATTGTCTCTATTATTGAACAATTTTCTAGTGATAGAGATAAAATGATTAAAAAGGTTGGTAATCTGGCCTTTAAGATTTCGAACGCAATTAATTAAAAAGGTAAGTAATGAGTTGGTTAGAGAAAATTTTACCGCCAATCGGCAAAAACGCAAAGAAAAATATACCAGAAGGTCTCTGGAGCAAGTGCCCAGAGTGTAGCCGTGTCCTCTACCAAGAAGAAATCAAGCGCCTGCAATATGTCTGTCCGCAATGCGACCATCATTTACAAATTTCAGCTAGAGTTCGAATCGAAAATTTCCTAGATGTAGAGCATCAATTTGAGGTTGCCCACAATATTGAGTCCACTGACCCACTAAAATTTAAAGACCAGAAGAAATACAAGGATCGTCGTTCTGATGCCCAAAAAATAACCAAAGAGAAAGACGCCCTAATTGTGAAGAAAGGTTTATTGAAAGGTATCCCGGTAATTGTGGCTGCATTTGAATTTAATTTTATGGGTGGGTCGATGGGCTCTGTCGTTGGTGAGAAGTTTGTAAGGGCAGTTAATGCTGCAATTGAAAAAAAACAACCGTTAATTTGTTTTTCAGCGAGTGGTGGCGCTCGAATGCAAGAGGGGCTTTTTTCTTTAATGCAGATGTCTAAAACTTCGCTTGCAGTTAAATTATTGGCAGACAAAAAAATCCCTTTTATTTCTGTTTTGACAGACCCTACTATGGGGGGGGTTTCTGCAAGTTTAGCAATGCTGGGCGATGTTCATATTGCAGAACCCAATGCAAGAATAGGTTTTGCTGGTGCCAGAGTAGTTGAGCAGACGGTTCGTGAAGAGTTGCCTGAGGGTTTTCAAAGAAGTGAATTTTTGTTGGAAAAGGGTGCAATTGATATGATTGTTCATCGATCAGAATTACGACAAAAAATTTATCAAATATTATCAGCATTAACCAAACAAGGTTAATTAAATTGTTATATTTTTTCTACTCTATAATAAATTGATTATCCTATAAAGCGCAACATATGAAAGTATTTTTAGCTAGTCCAAGAGGCTTCTGTGCCGGTGTTGAGCGTGCTATTGAGATAGTTGAACGTGCTCTTGAAAAGCATGGTTCACCAATTTATGTTCGTCACGAGGTTGTTCATAATAAGCATGTAGTAAATGAATTAAAGAATAAAGGAGTTGTGTTTATTGATGAAATAAACCGAATTCCTAAAGGTAGTGTTGTTATTTTTAGCGCACACGGCGTTTCTCAAAAAGTAAGAAGTCAGGCGAAATCTATGACGTCAACTATTTATGACGCCACTTGCCCTTTAGTAACGAAAGTCCATAAAGAAGTCGTAAGACGCCAAAAACAACAATATCAAGTTATCCTTATCGGTCATAAAAACCACCCAGAAGTTGAAGGAACATTGGGCCAATCAACTGATACAAATAGCATTTCTTTAGTTGAGTCGATTAAAGATTTAGAGTCGCTTGATTATCAGCCTGAGACAAACTTGTCTTATACGAGCCAGACAACCCTATCTGTCGATGACACTATGCTGCTTGTCGAAGCCTTAGAAACTAAATTTCCATGGATCCAAGCTCCGAAAAAAAATGATATTTGCTATGCGACACAGAATCGTCAAGACTCTGTCAAAGCAATTATTGAAGATGCAGAAGTATTAATAGTAATTGGTTCAACAAACTCATCCAACTCAAATCGACTTAAAGAGATTGCCGAAAAAAAACAAAAACCAGCATACTTAATAGACGGCTCAGATGATATTAACAATGAATGGTTAGCTGGAATTAACTCAGTTGGAGTTACGGCAGGAGCTTCGGCCCCTGAAGTTTTAGTTCAAGAAGTTGTCAACTTCCTTATAGACAATGGAGCTAAAGAAGTGATCGAATATAATGGTTTTAATGAATCAATGCATTTCCCTGTTCCAAGTGCATTGAAATGAAATATTTTTTTTATATATAGGTAAAAAATGGCTAAATACAATATCTATGGAATTGGTGCTGCAATAGTTGACACAGAGGTTATTGTTAGTGATTCGTTTCTTAATGAAAATAAAATTAGCAAAGGATTAATGACACTTGTTGACGAAAAGCGACAAAAATTTCTAATTGATTCACTTACGACGCAGCGCATTCCTGTGAAAAGGAGTTGCGGAGGCTCAGCCTGTAATTCCGTGGTTGCAGCAAGCAGGTTTGGATCTTCAGCATTTTTTTCAGGGAAAGTTGCAAATGATGAAGAAGGTGTTTTTTTTGTTAAAGACCTAAAGCGTGCAGGTGTAGATTTTCATCAACTAGATCCATCTAATGGAGTTACAGGAAAGTGCCTGGTTATGGTTACGCCAGATGCTGAGAGAACTATGAATACCAATTTAGGCGCTAGCTTAGAACTTTCCTATCGAGAAATTGATGAGCCAGCATTAGCAAATTCTGACTGGTTGTATATTGAGGGATACGTCGTTACCGATGACAAAAGAACGGCTGTTGCAAGAGATGCTATGACTTATGCAAAGCAAAGTGGAGTTAAAACCTCATTGAGTCTGTCTGATCCATTTGTAGTAGAGGTTTTTTCAGATAATATAAAAACAATTATTGGCGAAGATGGCATTGACTTAATTTTCTGTAATGGCGATGAAGCCAGGAGTTTTACAGGAACTCACACTATAGAGGCTGCAGCAGAATCTCTTAAGCAATATGCTAAAACCTTTGCAATTACCCGTGGTCCTGACGGATCCCTAACCTATGATGGACAGGATATAAGCTACAATAAAGCGGTACAAACAAACGCTATTGACACTAATGGTGCAGGCGATATGTTTGCGGGAGCTTTTTTGCATGCACTTATTAGTGGACGTGAGTATAGTTGGGCAGCACAATTTGCCAACACTGCTTCGTCAATTGTTGTAAGCTCATTTGGTCCGCGAATTAAAGATATTGAATATATTAGTCTTAAATCCAGGTTTGGCCTTCAGTAATTAGCAAACAATTTATTGATTTATATACAAAATTTATTGTTATAATCATTAAGTCTCAGAATAAACTATAAAATTATATGAAATCTGCAGTTCAAAAATTATTTAAACTAAGAAAAGCTTTGGATAATTGCGAAAGAGAATTGGGTTTAAATCATTTGTCAGAAATTGAGAGGGCGATAGTTTCATTTGTTTCTTCTAACACTAGCAATACAATTACGGCAATTAAGAATAATCCATATTTTGCAAAATATTCACTTTCTACTATAAAAAGAGCAGTTCTTTCTCTGCAAGATCAAGGCATCATATTGTCTGAACAGTCTCCGACTGATAGGCGCGAAATGAATCTTTTGTTTAAGGCTTGAATTTAAGTTTAATAACATTTAAATAAACTCCACTGACCTTTGAGTTAAGTAGTTAAAACAACTAATAGTTGATTTTATTTCAACTACAGATGAATTCAACTTGAAATATATTAATAAATAAGATAATATTAGCATGCTTATCATCATTGATAAGCATAACAAATGTGATAATCTTTTGGTTTTTTGGCACCGTTGGATTTAAAAGTTACTAATTAATGTAGGGAGAAACATTATAAAAGCCATAGGGCACTGACTGAGAAAGAGGACAGTCAGTATAAATGAATAACATCTGAGCTGGGTATTCTTAACGACCAGCTTCATAAAAAGCGTAAGGAGTTGCGATGAAATACCGTAATCAGGGCTACTACAAAATTTCTTATATATTTCTAATATTAACGACACGCACGTTAGTTAACTTGGTCCAATATTCTAGATGAATAGTATAGGGCATTTGATTTATTACACATCACCTCAAGAGAGAAATTGGTATCGTTTTGTTGATGAACCTCTAACCCAACTAGAGAATTTATGTAATGCCAAGACATTAGATAAAGAAAAAATTATTACGCTTGCTCATAAAATTTATAAGATGAGTGAATATACTCCCTCCTCGTCAAAAAAAGGTGCTACCTTTGATGCGCGCGATGAAGTTTGTGAAGATCTTAAAAGATTAGCTAGTTACTTTAATAATCAAACTAACCTTAGCCAGATAGACATACAATCTGAATGTCACACTATTGCTAATGAGGCAAAAAAAGTGGGTGCGACCCGTAAGCGCATAACGGCATTAATTTTTAGTAATGCTCTAGTTAATAATTTAGCAGTTCTTTTACTTGTATTTTTCGTAACACTTATTAATGGTGATGTGGAAGCTATTGCAGGCACTCAGATCTGGCTTCAGATTGGCATGATCACCTTGTGCTATCTTTTGTTTGGCTATAGAGTATTCTTTGGTGTTGTAGCTGCTATTGAGCTTTCAGGTTTATTGATATGGCACTGGGATACCTCCTCTCCACTCAATCATTTAATAGCAGTTGTTGGCGCAATATCACCACTGCTAGCCCTTGCTTCTATGAGAGTATTTAAACTCTCAAGTTTTTTCGACGGTGAACAGTTGGTCTTCCAACACGTAATTTTTTTGATTATATTAACTGCTCTATATAACACCCTAATAAAATTTTTTGTTTATACGACAATCCAAAATAATTTTTTTCCTTTAGATCCAGCTACTGTTAATATTTCCGCCACTGAATTTATACAGTCTTATCTATATGGCGATATTCTTGGTGGCTTAGTTATATTATTCTTTGCTACTTTATTGATTGAACCAATGGTTAGATATATATTGGATAAATTATTATTGCTTAAGAAAACTTAATTTAAGCTTTCCGCTAGGGCTCTAACTTTTTCTATACGAGTATAATTCTCCTTCATTTCAGCATTGAAAATTAACGTGTTCTGATTTTTTAATTTATAGGTTTGGGGACTTTTTTGAATTAAATTAATGATTTTAGTTGGTTCAATATAGTTGTTTTTACTGAGAGTAATTTCTGCCATGTCATCAAATATATATATTTTAGTAATGCCAATTTTTTCGGCAAGAATTCTTAGTGAGGTTGAGGCAAAAAGATTATTTATAGAGTCAGGCAACAGCCCAAAACGATCTATCATTTCAATTTTCAATTCTTTAAGATCGTCATCATTTTTTGCACTAGAAATACGTTTATAGAATACTAATCTTTCATGCACATCGTCGAGATAGGTTTGAGGAATGACACAAGCAATACCAGTATTAATTTCAATTTCTTTAAACAGTGAATCATCTAAATTGAGTCTGCTATTGTTCTTGATTGCATCAACGGTTCTCTTTAATAGGTCATGGTAAAGGTTGAATCCAATTTCAGATATTTTTCCGCTTTGATTTTCTCCTAGCAAATCTCCAGCGCCACGTATCTCTAGGTCATGGTTCGCCAGCATAAAACCAGCTCCAAGTTCCTCTAATGAAGCGATTGCATCTAGTCGTTTTTTAGCATCAGGTGTTATAGATTGGTGAGACTTGATTATAAGGTATGCATATGCTTTGTGATGTGAACGGCCAACACGGCCACGAAGTTGATGTAACTGAGCAAGACCAAAGTTTTGTGCATTATTAATAATGATAGTGTTTGCAGTAGGGATATCAATTCCGGTCTCGATAATTGTTGTACAAACTAATAATTGAAAGCGTTGATGATAAAAATCAGTCATAATTCTCTCAAGCTCTTTGCTTGGCATTTGGCCGTGAGCAATGCGCACATTGAGATTTGGCATGAGTTCGCTGAGTAATTCAGCCATATTGTCTATCGTATCTATGTCATTGTGAAGGACAAAAATTTGACCTCCACGGTGTAATTCACGTGAACAGGCCTCCTGTATTGTTTCATCATCCCACTCGTCAACAAAGGTTTGGATAGCGCTTCGTTTAGCAGGTGGTGTAGCGATAATGGACAATTCTCTTAATGAGCCAAGTGCCATGTTGAGAGTCCTTGGTATAGGTGTTGCAGTCATTGTTAATATATCGCTTTGTCCTCGGAGCTTTTTAAGCGCCTCTTTTTGCTTTACTCCAAAACGATGTTCTTCATCAATTACAATTAAGCCAAGGTTTTTGTAGTCAATTGAGCCCTGGATAAGTTTATGAGTACCAATAACAATATCAACTGTACCTTGTTTTAAGGATTCCTTTATATGCTTCTGCTCTTTTTGACTTTGAAAGCGAGATAGCGTTTTAATTACCACAGGGTAATTGATAAATCTATCTACAAAAGTCTGGTGATGCTGGCTAGAGAGAAGAGTCGTGGGAACTAAGACGATAACCTGTTTGCCCGCTTCTACTGCCAAAAAAGCTGCACGCATTGCAATCTCTGTTTTGCCGAAACCAACATCTCCGCAAACTAATCGGTCCATTGGCTTTTCAGATTGCATGTCAGAGAGCACTGACTCCATAGTCTTGATTTGATCTGGTGTCTCTTCAAAAGCAAAACTTGCAACAAAAGAACTGTAGGCATCAGTTGGTTCTGGGTAAGCAAAGCCTTTTTGTGATTCCCTTTTGGCATATATTTCTAATAATTCTGCGGCGACATCATAGAGTGCTTCAGCAGCTCTCTTTTTTGCTTTTGACCATTGTTGGCTTCCAAGTTTGTGAAGTGGCGCATTTGCAGCACTCGCGCCTGAGTATCTTGAGATTAAATTAAGAGATGTAATTGGTACCATTAATTTAGCTCTATTGGCATACTGCAAGGATAAAAAGTCTTGTTGATTTTCATCATAGCTACGTGTTTCAAGCCCTAGGTAACGACCTACACCGTAAAATTCATGCACGATCGGATCACCCAATTGGATTTCGATAAGATTTTTTATGGCTTCATCGAAGTCTTTATGCTTAGCTCGTCTTCGCCTTTTTTGTTTTACTACGTCTGAACCAAATAGGTTATTCTCGGTAATGATAGCTATTTCATTGCAAATCATTCCCTCACTAAGACTGGCATTGGTGATGCAAAGTTTTTCATCTTGCTCTAGAAAATCCATCCAATCAATGCTATTGGTGGCTTGAATTTGATTACTTGACAGAAGATCAGTTAGCACCTCTTGTCTTCCTTGAGACTCACAAATTATCAAAATTCTACCGGTAAAAAAATTAATAAAATTAATCAGTTTTTTAAGAGGATTTCTTGTTTGGGGTTCAATCTTAAGAGGTGGAAGAAGTTTTACTGCAAAATTTAATGCTTCTTTTTGGTTAAATTTTGATGACTGGATTTGTATTGTTTGTTTTTTATTTACTTTACTAAAAAAGTCTTCACTGCTTATAAATACTTTGTTAATGGGAAGGGGCGCCCTCTCCAATGAACGTTGAGCATGCATAAAACGTTCTTTGATTTCATTACTTTGTTCTAATGCTATTGACTTAATACCTTTTTGAAAGGCAAGTATTGTGTTTTTCGGTAGATAATCAAAAAGTGTATCCGTCTTATTAAAAAACAGAGACAAATAAAACTCAATACCGCCTGGAAGTCTTCCTTCTACGACCTCGCTATATATAAATCCATCAGTATTGCCAAATACTTTTTCATAATTAACTTTAAATATAGAAATGCTTTCCTCATCTGAAGAGAATTCTCGAGCTGGCAATAGATTAATCTTTTCAATTGAATCGATAGATCTCTGTGTTGAGGGATCAAAAGTACGAATTGAGTCAATTTCATTGTCAAATAAATCAATCCGAAATGGTGTTTTTGAGCCCATTGGGTAAATATCAATTAAAGCTCCTTTAACATTAAATTCTCCCTGTTCAATTACACTAGATGCTCTTCGATAGCCTATTCTTAAGAGTTTATTGGTAAATTTTTCTATGACAAGGTTACTGCCAACTTCTATATTGAAGCTGTATTTAGCTATATAGTTTTTTGGGCAAAGTCTTTGTGTTAAGGACTCTAGTGAAGTAATAACAATTCCTTTTTCAAGTGTCTCGAGTTGCGAGAGAGTTTTAAGTCTTGAGGAGACAATATCAGAATGAGGCGAGAAATGATCAAAAGCTAAAACTTCCCAGTTGGGAAAATTTAGTATTGTTAGATTATGGTTATAAAAATTAAGCGCTTGTAAGATTTCTGAACTCTGGCTTATATCTTTTGCGATATAGAGCACAACTTGCTTGTGAGTCTTCGCGAACTCTATCAGTGAAAGCGCTTCTGAGCTGCCATATAGAGAGCCCCAATAATATGTCAATCCTGAGGCAAAAGCTTTTCGGTCTTCAGGATAGATTGTGTTCATATAAAAAACTCACTTTAAGTAAAAAACGCGTCATATCAACAAATCTTATTATGAGAAGTGCGTGCGAACTTCTACATTTAATGCATTAGGTAGTGTGCAGTTATTATACTTAGTGCGAACTTTAATGCGAAGTAGATGACTTCTCTAATCATGAAACCAAATTTGGACTTTAGTCCAAGTTGATATACAATTCTATTTTTTTCTAGGTGAGACTTAGATGATGCGACTTGCTAAATACGAACAACAGTTGAAGTGGTTAGCACTATTCCTGGGCATTTTAAGTACAATTGCTATTATCAATGACTTGTATCCTTACACAATGTTTATTGGACTTCCCTTTTGCTTAATCTGGGTTTACTGTGCTTGGCTTCATACTGAGAAACAATTGAAATGGATTAATATAATCTTTACTGGGTTATATACATATGGAATAGTGAATTACTATATTTAGAAGCAAGTAATACTAACCCCTCACACATCAAAATAAATTTGGACTTTTATCACAAAGTTATTACAAACTTATTAATAAATGTTATGGAAATAGGGGTTGTAGGACATAAAAAACGCTCATAAAATATGCACATTTTCCTTTGCAAGCATATCAACAAGCTTAATTGTTGGAAGCCCAATTAGACTATTTGGATCATCACCTTTCATGCGTCTAAACAATGCGATACCAAGACCCTCAGATTTGAAACTGCCAGCGCAATTAAGGACATTTTCTTTTTCAAGATAAGAGCGAATTTGATTGTCGCTAAGAGTTTTAAATAATACTTGAAAAAATTCAACGTGATTTTGAAGTTTACTTGTTTCGGTATTAAGAAGGGCAATACTTGTCAGGAAGTTTATCGTTCTTCCAGAACTTTTTCTTAGTTGCTTAAAAGCATTTTCATGTGTGAGTGGTTTAGTCAGTATTTCATCAGCTTTGTCAGTGCCTAAACCAAAAGTTGCAACTTGGTCAGAAGCGATAATTAGACCTGAGTGCAATTTTGCCACCTTTTTTGCTTTTGCTGCTGCTAATCGTAATACTAAGTCATATGGAGTTTCGCCGTTATATCGAGCTTCGTCGATATCAGGAGAGGCAGTTACAAAAGCAACTCCAAGTTTCTCTAAAATTACTTTTCTAAAGGGCGAAGATGACGCAAGAATGAGTGACACTGGCAGATGAATAATTGTAAAATATTCTGATATTTTACTTTATTAAGGTAATGGCTTATGCGCTTATCTATTGTCGTTGCCATGGACTGCAATCGTTTGATCGGCAAAGACAATGAGCTTCCTTGGTATTTGCCAGCAGATTTAGCTTTCTTTAAAAAGCTGACTACGGGAAACACCATACTGATGGGGCGGAGGACCTTCGATTCGATTGGTAGGCCTTTACCAAGTCGACGTAATATCATAATTACTAGAAATACCAATATTGAAATTACTGGTTGTGAAGTTGTAAATAGTATTGAAGAGGCCCTTTCGTTGGCGCAAGGTGAAACTGAAGTGATGGTGATTGGCGGGGCAAAACTATATCAACAAATTCTGCCTATCGCGGATCGTCTTTATATTACCCAGATAGAAGGCGAATTTGATGGAGATGCCTATTTTCCAAGCTATAATGAATCTGAATGGTTCCAAATTAGTTTAGTTTCAAGAGAATCAGACGAAAATAATCACCATAATTGCCACTTCATTACTTTGGATAGAAGACCATGAATAAATTTACAACACTTGTACTTATTGCCTGTTATCTTTCGGGCTGTGTTATGACAAAAGTTATAACAGTGCCTATGAGAGTTACCGGATCAGTCATTTCAGTAGTACCCGTTATTGGTGATGGGGTAGAAGGTGTGATAGGAAAAAGCGCTGATCTTATTGATGCAATTCCTATCTAGCTAGCCTGCAATAATTTATTATTTTGAGCTTCCAGTACAGCTTTAAGTGCTTTTGGCATAACCTTGACAAAGTTCGTTAACTCTTTATCCCAGTTATCGAGAATTTCATGAGCGATAATAGAGCCAGTTAGTTGGGCGTGATTTGTTATTAGTTTGAATAATTCTTTTTGACAGATATCATCTATCGGATCAAAATCAATCATTGCTTGGTTGGTTCTAGTCTTAAGAGTAGAGTTAGGGTTATATACATAGGCAATACCGCCACTCATTCCAGCACCAAAGTTGCGTCCAACTTCACCCAGTATTACTGCCCGACCACCCGTCATATATTCACATCCATGATCGCCAACACCTTCAACAACCGCAATAGCTCCAGAGTTTCGAACGCAGAATCTCTCAGATACGCAACCTGACAGATACATCTCACCTCCAGTAGCGCCATATCCGCAAACGTTGCCAGCAATAATTTCGTTTTGTGGAATAAAGGTTGAATTTCTTGGAGGGTAGATAATCACACGTCCACCAGAGAGTCCTTTGCCCACATAGTCGTTAGCATCTCCTTCAACTTCAAGAGTAATACCCTTAGCAAGGAAGGCGCCAAAAGACTGACCAGCAGAGCCTTTAAAGTTGATATGAATTGAGTCCTCAGGCAATTTATTGCTACCAATTGTATTTACTACATGCGATGAAAGCATTGCTCCAACTGTTCGGTCAGTGTTTGAAATGGATGAGTCAATTATTAATTTTCCGCCAAACTCAATAACATTACGCGCTTGATTAATTAAATCGTTATCAAGTTGTTGGTCAAGTTGATGGTCTTGAGGAATGTTTTGGTAGGTCAGTGTATCAGGATTCGGTTTCTTAGCAATAGTTAATAAGGCACTCAAATCAATAGAATCTGTTTTCCAGTGCTTGATTGCTTTATCCATCTCTAGCAAGTCAACCCTGCCAATCATTTCATTCATAGTTTTAAAGCCGAGTTGAGCCATAATTAGGCGCAAATCTTCTGCCACCATAAAAAGGTAGTTGACTAAATGTTCAGGCTTACCTGTAAACTTTTTACGGAGCTCCTTGTTTTGTGTTGCGATACCTACAGGGCATGTATTAAGGTGACATTTGCGCATCATAATGCATCCAAGTGTGATCAGTGGCGCAGTTGAGAAACCAAATTCTTCAGCGCCTAGCAGAGCAGCAATAGCCACATCTCGTCCAGTTTTTAATTGACCATCTGTTTGAATAACGACGCGCGAACGAAGATCATTCATAACAAGGGTTTGATGAGTCTCCGCCACACCTAACTCCCAAGGTAGTCCAGCATGTTTGATAGAAGTAAGTGGCGATGCACCAGTTCCGCCATCATGGCCAGCGATAACAATGTGGTCTGATTTAGCTTTAGTTACACCGGCAGCAACTGTCCCAACACCAACTTCTGACACCAGCTTTACACTGATTCTTGCTTTAGGATTTGAGCGCTTGAGGTCAAAAATTAATTGCGATAAATCTTCAATTGAATAGATATCATGATGTGGTGGAGGACTAATTAGGCCAACACCAGCAGTAGAGTGACGTGTTTTAGCAATACTCTCATCAACCTTTGATCCGGGCAACTCGCCGCCTTCACCAGGCTTTGCTCCTTGTGAAACCTTGATTTGGAGTTCATCTGCATTGTTAAGGTAATCAATCGTAACACCAAAACGTCCTGATGCGACTTGTTTAATTGCAGAACGTCTTGAATCTCCATTAGCATCCGGAGTCCAACGTTCTGAATCCTCGCCACCTTCACCCGTATTTGACTTGCCGCCTATCCGATTCATAGCAATTGCAAGAGATTCATGAGATTCGGCTGAAATAGAACCAAAACTCATTGCTCCCGTGGCAAAACGTTTTACAATTTCTTGTGCCGCTTCAACTTCGTCTAGTGTAATTGAATTGCTCTTTTTAAAGGACATAAGGCCACGTAAAGCGCAGTTCCTGGTTCCTTCTTCATTGGATCTTTTAGCAAATTTCCAATATGCCTCTTGATCATTATTTTTAGCAGCTTGTTGAAGGTTTGAAATTGTTTGAGGTTCCCACATGTGTTTTTCACCGCCACTTCTCCAGTGATATTGGCCAAAGTTTTCTAGTGAGTCGGTATTGTATGCTTCATTGTGTCTAGCCTCAATTTCTTGTTGCAGCACCTTGAAACTAACTCCACATATTCTACTTGCGGTTTCAAAGAAGCACTTCTCCATAACTTCTGGTGCCAGACCAACAGCCTCAAAAATTTGCGCTCCCTTATAAGAGGCAAGTGTGGAAATACCCATCTTTGCCATCACTTTTAACATGCCTTTGGAAACGCCTTTTCGGTATGCCGCTACAACTGCTTCGTCATCTTTAAAGTCAATTAGATTGTCTCTTCTGGCTTGCCAAAGTGACTCGAATGCAAGGTAAGGGTTTACGGCGTCAGCTCCATAACCAGTCAACAGACAAAAGTGGTGAACCTCTCTCGCTTCACCTGTTTCAAGAATAATTCCAACCTGGGTTCTTTCATGCTTCTTAATTAAGTATCTGTGCAGTGCAGAAGATGCCAACAGGGCACTGATTGCAATACGTTTTTCATTGGTATTTCTATCTGAAAGTACAACTAAGCTATGGCCATCTTTAATAGCCCTTGAGCCCTGAAGACAAATATCTTCAAGCAACTCATTGAGGCTTTTGTTAGAATTAATATCATAGGTGATGTCTATCGTTTCAGCAGTCCATCCACGGTAATTGCAATTTTTTAAGGCTGTTACTTCTTCATTGGTAAGAATAGGGTGATCAATTATTAAGCGGTGTGCATTTTCGGCTTTATTTCTCAATAAGTTACCCTCGGGACCAATCGAACATTTTAATGACATGACGACTTCTTCACGAATTGAGTCAATTGCAGGGTTTGTCACTTGGGCAAATAATTGTTTGAAGTAGTCATAAATGATACGAGACTGATTTGAAAGGCAGGCCAATGCAGAGTCGTTACCCATAGATCCAACCGGATCTCTTAGCTCTTTGACTAAAGGTATGAGCATAAATTGAAGTGTTTCAGTGCTATAGCCAAATGATTTCAGTCTTCGCAAGAGTGTTTCTGGGTAGAATCCGTGAGCTTCTTCATTACTGTTTAGCTCTGATAAATGTATTCGCTGGTCATTAAGCCAGTCTTGGTAGGGATTAATGGAAGAGAAATTTTTCTTGATTGTTTCGTCATCAATCATTCCGCCTTTATCGAAATCAACTAAAAACATTTTCCCTGGCCTTAATCTACCCTTGGATTTTATATTGTCTGCTTCGACATCGACAACACCAACCTCTGAAGCCATAATGACACGCTCATCATGGGTTATATAGTATCGTGATGGCCTTAGTCCATTTCTATCAAGCACTGCGCCAATATAGCGGCCATCAGTAAATGCAATTGAAGCGGGCCCATCCCACGGTTCCATTACGTTCGAGAAATATTCATAGAATGCTTTCTTCTCATCACTCATTTCATTGTCGTTTTGCCAAGCTTCTGGAATCATCATCAAGATTGCCTCTTGTAATGACCTTCCATTCATTAATAAGAACTCGAGGACATTGTCAAAGCTGCCTGAGTCAGACACTTCTGTTTCAATAACGGGTAGAGCTTTTTCGAGCTTGTCGCCTAAATATTCACTCTCTAGGACACCTTCACGTGCCCTCATCCAGTTATAGTTTCCTTGGCGTGTGTTGATTTCACCATTATGTGACATAAAACGGCATGGCTGCGCTCTATCCCAAGATGGAAATGTATTTGTTGAAAAGCGTGAATGGACCATAGCTAAATAGGACTCGTAATCAGGATCATCAAGGTCAGGGTAAAAGTCCAAGATTTGTGAGCCCATTAACATACCTTTATAGATAATAACTCTTGTTGACAGACTGCAGACATAAAAACTAAGTGCTTCAGAAAGAGACTCGTCTGTACGAATAATATTTGAAACAGATTTTCTTATAATAAAGAGTATGCGCTCAAAAGCATCAACTTCTATCCCTGTTTCAGAACCTACAACAAGTTGCTTGATGATAGGTTGGGACGCTCTTGCAGTGTTTCCAACGTCAGCTTTATCTGCATCAACTGGTACGTCTCTCCAACCGATCAGTTTTTGTCCTTCATCGTTAATAGCCTTTTCAAATATCTTAATGCAGTAATCTCTTTGAGTTTTATTTTGAGGGAGAAAAACATTACCAACACCGTAGCCGCCAGCCTCAACGTCAACACCAAAAAGAGTCTTTATATGTTTAATGAAAAAACTGTGCGGAATATTGGTTAATATTCCTGCTCCATCTCCAGTATTTTCTTCACAACCACAACCTCCACGATGGTCCATACGCTTAAGCATCTCTAATGCGTCTTTAGTTATTTGGTGAGAAGATTGTTTTTTGAAGTGTGCGATAAAACCAACGCCACAGTTCTCCTTTTCATTATTTGGATGATAAAGGCCATGCGGTTTAGGCAAATGTAATTGCTTCTCTTTCATAAATAGGAATGCTGGTAATAATCAAAACAAGGTTGCTAATTATAACGTAAATCATGCCGCACTTCAGTAACAAATAAACCCAATTATGTTGTTGTATCAGGCACATTCGGGTAGAATATTTATATTTTTTCACACCATGTTAGCAATAATTTCACCCTCAAAAACCCAAGACTTTTCTTCTTGTCATGTTAAAACTTTTTCTAAAGCAAGGCAATTAACCCAAACGCAGGAATTGGTTGATATATTAAAAGATAAAACACAGGCTCAAATTTCGAAACTTATGACACTCAGTGACAAGTTGTCGAAGTTAAATTTTGATCGATTTCAAGCATTTAAGACTCCCTTTTCATTAGATAATGCCAAGCAAGCTTTACTTGCCTTTAAGGGTGACGTCTATAATGGTATTGATGTGCCATCGCTATCACTTGAAGATCTTGATTTTGCGCAAAATAATTTACGGATGATTTCAGGTTTATATGGCGTTCTTAGGCCATTAGATCTGATTCAACCTTATAGATTAGAAATGGGTGCAAAACTTGGTATTAATAACGGTAATAATCTTTATGACTTTTGGGGTAGCAAAATTAGTGAAGTGTTAGATGAAGACGAGAAAGATATAATCATTAATCTTGCTTCTAATGAATACTATAAATCGATTGATAAAAAAATTCTCAAAGCACAGATACTTGATATCGTTTTTAAAGAAAAGAAAAATGACACTTATAAAGTCATTGGTATTTATGCTAAGCGAGCTCGAGGATTAATGGTTAATTACATAATAAGAAACCGTATAACAAATCCAAGTGCACTCAAAGACTTTTCTGATGAGGGCTACAAGTATGATGATATGCAATCGAGAGTTTCCTCATGGGTGTTTACTCGAAATTAAGAATTCAACTAATTTAATTCTACACAGACCAATTAGCTGGTTGAAAAATTGTTTAAAGTCCTTAAGTAGATAATGTAACTAGGAGTGGTGAAGATTAATACAGAATCCTGAAAAAATGATTAAAGTATATGAATCAAATTATTGCCCATATTGTATTAGGGCAAAAGATTATTTAGATTTGCTTGGTATTGAGTATGAATCAGTAAATATTCAAAAAGATGCTGAAGCAAGAGATTTCTTTATTCAGGGTGGGTATAGAACCGTTCCTCAAATGTTTGTTAATGATAAGCTGCTATGCAAAGATGGTTCGGACGGTCTTGTGAGGATGACAAAAGAGGAAATACAGAACAAAATGTTAGAATTGTCAAAAACCTAATTTAGATTTGACTAATACCTGCAATTCCCTGAGCCTTAATATTAAGTGCTTTATAAAGCGAGTCTTTAGTCATTCCTCCAAGTAAATAGATCGGCAAGTTACTTTTATCAATAATATGTTCGGCCATTTCCCAACCAAGAATTATTGCATTGGGGTGACTCGGAGTTTTCTCTATTGGCGCTAAAGTTAAATAGTCAGTTAATATTGTTTCAGCAAGTTTTGCCTCCTCTATGTTATGCACAGAAGCTCCAAGAAGTTTATTTTGACTGCAAGGCCTATCTTCAATAGTCAGCAGCTCATCGCTTGTTAGATGCCAACCATCACATGGCTCCATAAAGGTTTTGTTTGGCACATTAAGGATGAACTGAGAATCATATGATTGACAAAGGCGATATATTTTTTCAATATAAGAGGATTCAATGATTTTTTTACTGCGTAATTGTAAAATTTTTATTCCAGCTTTTAAATGGTTTTGACATATTCTCAATAATAATTCTAGGTCATTTTCATCTGGAGTAATCCAGTAATACTCAGGCAAACAGATTCTATTGATAATAATTCTCATTGTTGGTAACAATTTATAGTTACTTAAATTCTGCAGATTGCACCAACGGACATCTTGCCCCTCTTTACCAGTCACATTGCCTTTATAGTTTTCTACACCGTAGATAGACAAATTTACGGTTTTATTTTTGTAATGATGAGTCATTACGTGTTTGAGGTTTATTCTTAGAGTGTCTATGCCAAGTTCTTCCTGCAGTTCTCTTGCAAGAGCATCTTCCTCATCCTCTCCTTTTTCAATTTTCCCACCAGGAAGTTCCCAATAATCCGGCATAAATTGATTTTTCCGTCTTTTGGTGATAAGTATTTGGGTGTTATTCTTAGAAAAAAGAATGCCGACAACTACTTTTATAGTTTTAACTGCCGGCATATTTATTTTCAATGATATTAAACACGTGTTATTTCTATTGACACCTACTTGAGATGTGCGAGGTAAAATACGTATTTTACTTTTTTAGTTTGCTGATTGGGACTTCTCGATAAAATTCAATTACTGATGCCTGTTAAGGGTGTACTTAGTCATAACCTTATGGGGATTGAAAGAGAAAGTTTGCGTGTCGATCAAGGGGGTAATATCTCCCAAGAATTACACCCACAAGCTTATGGTTCTCCGTTAACTAACCCTGTAATTACAACGGATTTTAGTGAAGCATTGATTGAGTTGGTGACAAAACCCGTCAATGGGGCTGAAAAAGCATTGATTGAGTTGGGGAAAATTCAACATTTTGTGAATTATCACTTGCCTGCGAATGAACGTTTCTGGCCTGCAAGTATGCCCTGTATATTGCGCGGACATACCAATATTCCTATTGCCCAATATGGCTCTTCAAATCTAGGCAAGATGAAGAATGTTTATCGTCGCGGTCTTGCCTATCGTTATGGCAGCGTTATGCAGACAATAGCTGGCATTCATTTTAATTACTCATTTTCAGATGATTTTTGGCAAACATATCACGGCCTAATATCACCAGATCTTTCTCTTAGATGCTTTATTGATAATCACTATATGGGGCTTACAAGAAACGCATTGAGATATGGTTGGCTACTTCCGTATTTATTTGGTGCTTCAGCATCAGTCTGTAAATCCTTTATGCAGGATTATCATGAACATAATTTACAAGAGTTTGATGATAATACACTGTACTTACCCTATGCAACATCTTTAAGGATGGGTGATATTGGTTATCAAAATCATCAAGAAAATGAAAAAGGCGTTAAAGCAAATTACAACAGTTTATATCACTACGTCCATAGTTTGCGAGCTGCGATGCAGACAAGTTGCGAGGATTGTGAACGGATAGGTATAAAGCAAGATGGAGAATACCGCCAACTCAATACCAACATACTGCAAATTGCTAATGAGTATTATTCAACGGTCCGTCCTAAGCCTTTGTTGCACGGAATGGATAGACCATTGAAGGCACTGAAAAATAATGGTGTTGGTTATATTGAAATTAGATCACTGGATGTAAGTCCTCTTTCCCCACTTGGTATTGATAAATCTCAGATACATTTTTTAGAAGTATTTATGTTATTTTGTTTGCTCCAAGAATCAATAACTATATCTTCATCAGAACAACTCGAAATTGATAGCAATGATAAGTTGGTTGCACACAAAGGTAGGCAGCCTGGTTTAAAGCTCAGTTCTAATGGAAGACAGATAAACCTTCAGGATTGGGGACAAGAGATTTTGCAGCAGATCAAGGAGTGTGCAAAACTACTAAGCAATAAACATCAGGAGTCGGTTGATGAGATATCTGCTCGTATAAATAATCCTGACTTGACGCCATCGGCAGTAATGCTTGAAAAAATGAAACAAGAAGAGATCGGCTTTTTTGAATATGTTGATCAATTTAGTCGTCAATATAAAGATTTATATCAAGGTAAGACAGTCAGCAAAGACTATTTTTCTGAACTGGATAAATTGGCTTTATCTTCTAATAAAAAGCAACTAGAAATTGAGGCGGAAGATGTGTTGAGTTTTGATGATTTCTTGACCCAGTACTTTACTTATAATGAAGAAGACTGAAACTATTTGTGCTCTAGCAACTGCAGTAGGACAGAGTGGTATAGGTATAGTCCGTGTCTCCGGACCATTATCGCAATCTATAGCTAAACAAGTCCTTGGTGCAGAACTTGAACCTAGAATTGCATATTATGGCGATTTTTGTGACCAGAATGGGGATAAAGTTGATAAAGGTATAGCTATTTTTTTCCCTAGTCCTAATTCCTATACTGGCGAGGACATCATAGAACTGCAAGGTCATGGTGGCATGAGTGTTTTGCGATGTCTATTAGAAACTGCTAGTCATTTTGGGGCTCGACTTGCAGAACCAGGTGAGTTTTCAAAGCGTGCATTTCTCAATGGCAAAATGGATTTGTTACAGGCTGAAGCAG